>WNGA01002210.1_pt1 | contig 29792 bp, 26 predicted proteins | sample 5400061 | NCBI WGS metagenome assembly WNGA01 (sample SAMN13153366, study PRJNA577476) | soil metagenome | isolation source: 100 cm soil or saprolite under grassland replicate 2 | place: USA:California | collected 2016-06-15
GCAGCATGAAGCGCCGGATGAAGCGGACATTCCAGCGCTTCGGCTTGAGGGTGTACGTGTTGTCCACGCGGTCGGAGGGGATCGCCACCTGGGCGAGGTCGTAGAGGAAGTTGTTGAGAAGAATCTGGAGCGGCAGCATAGGAAGGAATGTCAGGAAGAGTGAAGCGGCGGCCATGCTGAGCATGTTGCCGAAGTTGGAGCTCGTACCCATCAGCACATACTTCATGATGTTGCCGAAACTGCGTCGGCCCTCGAGCACGCCGTCGTGGAGGACGTCGAGACGCTTCTCGAGCAGGATGATGTCGGCGGCGTCACGCGCGACATCCACCGCCGTATCCACCGAGATGCCGATATCCGCGGAGCGGAGGGCGGGCGCGTCGTTGATCCCATCACCCACACAGCCGATCACGTGTCCGCGTGAGCGGAGGGCCAGGATAATCCGGTTCTTCTGCATGGGTGACACGCGAGCGAACACCTGCACCCGCTCCGCCACCGCGGCCAGCGCCGGATCGGACATGCGCTCGACCGCCTGGCCCAGCACGATCTCGTCGGCGGGCAATCCCACCCGCCGGCAGATGTGCTGGGTCACCAGCTCGTTGTCGCCGGTGATGATCTTGACGGTCACCCCGTCGGCCTTGAGGGCGGCCAGCATCTCCGTCACGCCCTCGCGCGGTGGGTCGAAGAAGGCGGCGAAGCCCGCGAGCCGAAGCTCCCGCTCGTCGCCGACGGCATACGCGGTCTGAGGCTCGACGGGCCGGTAGGCGACGGCCAGCACGCGATACCCGTCGGCGGACAGCCGCCGAAAGAGCGCCTCGGCACCGGCGGAGGTCGCCGCATCGAGAGGGACGGACCGGCCGCCCAGATCGACGGTCGTGCAGACGGGCAGCACACTCTCGGGCGCGCCCTTGGTGATCAAGAGGTCCCCGTCGCCGTCCTCGACCACCACGGATACCCGGCGGCGCTGGAAATCGAACGGAATCTCGTCCCGGAGGCGATAGCGCGCCAGATCCGCCGGCTGATGGCGCAGGATGGCCTCGTCCATCGGGCTCTTGAGTCCGGTCTGGAGGGCGCTGTTCAAGGCGGACATCCGGATCACGCCTTCGTCCTCCTCGCCCTGCGCATTCACGTGAAGGGCGAGACTGATCTCCCCCACCGTAAGCGTGCCCGTCTTGTCACTGCAGAGGATGTCCATGCTCCCGAAATTCTCGATGGCGGCCAAGCGCTTGACGATCACCTTTTTCCGCGCCATGCGCACGGCTCCGGAAGCGAGCGTCACCGACACGATCATGGGCAGGAGCTCAGGCGTCAGCCCGACGGCGAGGGCGACTGCGAAGAGAAAGGACTCGAGCGGATCACGCCGGAAGAGCGCGTTCACGAGAAAGACGAAGAAGACCAGGAGGAGGACGACTTTGAGGATCAGCATCCCGAACGTGCGCGTCCCCCGCTCGAACTCGGTCTCGGGGGGCGCACCCGAGAGTCGGGACGCCACCTGGCCGAACTCGGTGCGGCGACCGGTGCGGACCATCACCGCCTCACCCAGTCCGCTGACGACGGACGTGCCCTGCATCACCACGGTCGACGCCTCCGCGATCAGAGCCTCCCCCACCACCGAAGCATCCGCATGCTTCTCCCGCGGGAGCGACTCGCCGGTGAGCGCCGCTTCGTTGAGAAACAAGTCCCGGCTCGACAGGAGCCGGCCGTCCCCCGGCACGAGGTCGCCCGCGGAGAGGCGGACGACGTCGCCCGGTACCACCTCTCGCGCGGGAACCTCTCGTGGTCGGCCGTCGCGAATCGCGGTGGCCCGCTGGCCGACCTGCTCCCGGAGTCGTCTCGCCGCCCTCTGCGACTGATAGGTCTGGGTGAAGTTGAGGGCGACGGACAGAACCACCATCACGGCCACGATGACCGAGCTTGTGACCTGGCCGAAGATCGCGGAGACGGCGCTGGCGCAGAGCAGGATGAGCACGAGCGGATTGACGAGATATGCCGCGATCTCCCGGAGGGGCTCGAAGCGCCGTGGGGGCGCCGGTTCGTTGGGGCCGAACCGCTTGAAACGGCTGCGGGCCTCCTCCTCACTGAGCCCGGCCGGCGTGCTCGCGACGTCGGCGAGCACCTCCTGAGCCGTCCGGGTCCAGAAGGGCGGCGCCGCCGCCAACCCGCTCTGGGGGTCTGCGCGCAAGAGGATCCTGCTGCCCCGCTAGCCCGCCGCCCTCATGGGTAGGAGACGACGATCTCGGCGATTTCAGGAGAACGCGACTGGTCGGTACGGCAGATCTCGCGCAGCAGGTCGATTTCGGTGACGATGCCGACCACCCGACCATCGTCGACCACCGGAAGCGAGCCGATCTTCTGTTCGAGCATGAGCCGCGCGGCCTCGGCCAGCTCATCGCCGGCCCGTACGCTCACCACGGGCGAGGACATGACGTCCCCCACCCGGACGGCTTCGAGCAGGGTGTCCACGGCAATGGTCCCGATCTCCTTGAGCACACGTGCGTCGAAGAGATGGTGGCGCAGGTCACGGTCGGTGACGACACCCACGAGCTCCCCCTTCGTGTCCACGACGGGCAGGTGTCTGACGCGAGCCCGATGCATGCGCCCGACCGCGTCACGGCAGGTATCCGAGGGCTGGATCGTCACCACGCTTCGGCTCATCAGCTCGCTGACCTTCATGGCTACCCCCCTTGTATGGCACGCTAGTGCTGCAACCGGGGTGCCACGGGCGAGGCGCAGGAATTTCGCCAGGTTGCGGAGGGAGGTTCGCGAGGAGTGAGGAAGACGCGCCACGCATGAGGCGCGAGCGCCCGTGCTATGGTGCGGCCATGACGGCCGGGGAGCGTGTGCAGGCCCTCAAGACCAGCCCCGTTTTTGGGGGCCTTCCCGCGCTGGAGATCGAGTCACTCGCCGCGCCGTCGCGCGAAGTCGAGTGCCGCGCCCGCGACTACGTCTTCATGGAGGGCGACCCCGCCGAGTGGTTGTGCATGGTCAAGTCGGGGCGCATCCGCATCGTCCGCCATTCCAAGTCGGGCAAGGATGTCGTCCTCGAGCTGCTGGGCCCGGGGGAGATCTTCGGCGGAGTGGCGGTCATCGAGAAGCGGCCGTATCCGGCGGCGGCGCAGGCCATGGAGGCGTCGATCGTTCTCAAGATCCCCGCGCAGGCCTTGATCGCCGTCAGTGAGCGCAACCCGTCCGTCATCCGCGAGCTCGCGCTCATGATGGGCCGTCGCCTGCGCTCGGCCCACGACTCCATGAAGTCCCTCGCCGTCGATCCCGTCGAGGCCCGCCTCGCCGCCACGCTCCTCAGACTGGCCGAGCGGGACGGCCGGCGAGACCAACGGGGGCTCGCCCTGCCCTTCCATCTGACCCGGCAGAGCATGGCCGACATGTGCGGCACGACCGTGGAAACGACCATCCGGGTGATGAGCCGGTGGAGCCGCGACGGCCTGGTCCTGGACGACGCCGGGCGCCTGATCGTGGCGGACGCCGAGCGCCTGAGGGCCATCGCCGCCGTCGACGCATGACCCCCCTCGTCCGGCGGTACATCAAGACGAGCTTCGTCTTCCTGCTCGCCGGTCTTCTCCTGGGCGCCTGGATCATCGTGTCGGAGTTCGTGGCCGGGCACTACCCGCCCCGTCTCGTCATCACCGCGCACGTCCACCTCCTCCTCGTCGGCTTCATGCTGATGATGGTGATGGGAGTGGCCACGTGGATGTTCCCCCGCCCCGCAAAAGACGACACCGCCTACCGCCCGGAGCTCGCGGAGGGCGTGTACTGGATCATGAGTCTGGCCACGGCCCTCCGGGCGGCGGGCGAGCTCCTCGCTGGCTTTTCCCCGTCGCCCGCGCTGAGTTTTCTGATCGCGGCGGGTGGGCTCGGCCAAGTCCTTGGCGCGCTTCTCTTCGTCTTCAATATGTGGCGGCGCGTGCGGATGCCGCCGGCCGCCCTTCCCCGCTAGTCGTTCCGCCGCGTCACCGACTATGACGCTCGTCATAACGGCCTCTCCGCCGTCACGCGTAGGCTTCGAGGCGAGGAGGAACACTCCATGGTTCAGACCTGCGCATGCGGCACCGTATGCAAGTCCACTGCTTCACCCATCACGGCCGAGCGGACGGTGGAGGATGTCTCGCGACAGTCCCCGGGCGCTCTGGCGGTACTGAAGGCCAAGGGCATCAATCATTGCTGCGGTGCCCATCTCACGCTGCGCGAAGCGGCGGCGGCAGCGGGCACGCCGCTGCATGAACTGCTCGAGGCCCTCGGCACTCTCGCGGGGAAGCCGGCATGAAGGCCGAGACGAGGCGTCCCCTCGCGCTCGAAGGGCTCGGTTTCGAGCGCCGGCTCGACCTTGATGTACGCGAGGACCTCAGGCGTGGCCAGGAGCCTTTGTCCAGGATCATGGCCGCGGTCACCGAGCTCGGCTCGGGCGGGGTGCTCGTCCTTCGCACGACCTTTGAGCCCCTTCCCCTCTATCGAGCGCTGGGCCGGCGTGGCTTCGCGCACTGGGCTGAACAGCACGGCGCCGATGACTGGAGCGTCTGGTTCTATCCCGAACTGATCGTTCTCGACGTGCGTGGCCTCGAGCCGCCGGAGCCGATGGTCCGCGTGCTGAAGGCGCTCGACCGCCTCGCTCCCGGCCAGAGGCTCGAGGTACGGCACGGCCGGCGCCCGACGCTCCTCTATCCGCAGCTCGAAGAGAGGGGCTTCGTACACGAGACCGACGAGCCCGAGTCTGGGCTCGTGCGTATCGTGATCCGACAACCCAACGAGACGGCGGGATGATGGCGCAGATGCGCAGCCCGGGCGGGAGGAGCTCCGGGGTGCTGCCCCTGTCCTATCTCGGAGCGGCCACGGCGGCGTTGGTTGCCGCCACGGCCGCGCTGCCGTGGCTCGCGCCGGAGCTGAGCGGGCACTACTATCACCCGCGCGTGCTGGCCCTGACCCACACCGTGACCCTCGGCTGGATCACGATGAGCATCCTCGGCGCTGCCTACCAACTGATCCCTATCGTGCTCGAGCGGCCGCTCTGGAGTGAACGGCTGGCGCGCTGGCAGCTCGGCGTACTGCTGATCGGCGTGACCGGCATGATCGCGCACTTCTGGATCGGAACCTGGCCCGCGCTTGCCGGCGCGGCCGCGCTGGTCGGGCTGGGCGCGGGCATGCATGTGGTCAATGTCGTCCTCTCGCTCCGTGGCTTCGACCGCTGGACCTTCACGGCTCGCCTCGTGGTGCTGGGTCACGTGGGGTTGAGCCTGACCGTCGTCTTCGGCTTTGCCCTGGCCCTGAGTCACCTCTGGCCCTTCCTCCCCGGGGAGCTCTTCCCGACGCTCCACGCTCACATCCATCTGGCGCTCGCCTGGTGGATAGCGCCCATGCTGATGGGTGTCTCGGCGCGCGTATATCCGATGTTTCTCCTGGCTCCTGAACCGCGCGGCTGGCCGGGAAGGATACAGCTCTGGGGATTGGCCGTCGGCGCCCCGGTCCTCGTGACCGGTCTCGTGACGGCGCCCGGACTGATCGCTCCCGGCGCGGCCGGGCTTGCTGCGGCGGCGGCCGGCCACGTGGCATGGGTGATCTCGATGGCGCGCCGCCGGAAGCGCCCCGGGCTCGACTGGGGGCTCCGCTTCGTCCTCACCGCGGCCGGCTTCCTCCCCCTCGGCACGGTGCTCGGGCTGGCCTTGGCCTTCGATCTTCTCTCGGGACCCCGAATGGCGCTGGCCTATGGCGTGCTCGTCCTCGGCGGCTGGGCGTCGCTGTCCATCGTGGGGATGATGCTCAAGATCGTTCCCTTCCTCGTCTGGTACCGCGTCTACAGCCCGCAGGTTGGCCGCGCGCCGGTCCCGACACTGGCCGGGCTCGGCTGGCCGGCCGCCGAGGCCGCGGCGTGGGCGCTCCTCACGGCCGGGATCCTCGCCCTCGCCCTCGCCGCAGCAATGGGACGAGTGGATTTCATTGCCGGGTCGGGGGTCGTGCTCGCCACCGGCGCGCTCGTCTTCGGCGCCTCGCTCGGTCACACGCTGCTCCATCTCGTCGGCCGTCCGTCGGCCCGCGCTACCAAGACCAAGGCCTTGGCTCGATGACGGTGACGCGCGAGCAGGTGTGGTCGGCCCTCGGGGACGTGTTCGACCCCGAAAACGGGATGTCGATCGTGGAGCTCGGCCTCGTCTACGGCATCGTCATCCACGACGATGCCGTGCAGGTCACGATGACTCTCACCACGACGGCCTGTCCCCTCCACCACTCGATCACGGACTGGGCGCGGAAGGCGATCATGCGTGTGCCGGGGGTCGGGGACGTCGACGTCCAGCTCACCTTCGACCCGCCCTGGAGCCCGGAACGGATTCGATCCGTTCCCCACCCCACTCCCCAGCCTCGGTAGCGCCCGAGGTCTGCATGCCCCAGGTGAGGCCGTGGTGCCCCGCCAGAAGAATTCCCCCGTATGACCCCCGTCATACGCGACCTCGCGCGTCGAGGGCTAAGCTGCCGATCAGTAAGAGATGCGACGCGGGCGCGTGGAGGGGCACATCGGTTGCAATACAAGGCTCACGGGCGAGCCATTCACGTACAGGAGGACTGAGAATGAGAAAATCAGCGTTGATCGGAATCGGAGCCGTGATCGCGGCCATGGTCATCGGCGGAGCGGGGATGAAGCTGTGGGCCAAGTCGGAGAACACCGCGCCGTCGGCAAGCGCGTCGTGGCCCGAGGTGAAGGCGATCCTGATGGCGCCACCGCTCGTCCCGCCGCCTGTCGATCGGACGGGCAATGCGCGCGTGATCGTGAACCTCGAGACGACAGAGGTGACGGGCACGCTCACCGATGGCGTTCGCTATACGTTCTGGACGTTCAACGGCACGGTACCGGGACCCCTGGTCAGGGTGCGCGTGGGAGACATGGTGCAGATCAACCTCAAGAACAGCGAGGGCAGTCACAACCCGCACTCGATCGATCTCCACGCTGTCACCGGCCCCGGCGGCGGCGCTGCGGTCACTCAGCTCGGCCCCGGTCAGGCGGGTGCGTTCGAGTTCAAGGCGCTCAACCCCGGACTCTACGTCTATCACTGCGCCACCCCCAGCGTGCCCATGCACATTGCGAACGGGATGTACGGGTTGATCCTCGTCGAGCCGGAGGCCGGCCTGCCCCGGGTGGATCGCGAATTCTACGTCATGCAGGGCGAGTTCTACACCAAGGGCAAGACGCTCGCGGCGGGGCTCCAGCCCTATGATCACGAGAAGAACAGGAACGAGCGTCCGGAGTACGTGGTCTTCAACGGGCGGATGGGCTCCCTCCTCGCCGACAAGGCCCTCAGCGCCAAGCTCGGCGAGACGGTGCGCCTCTACGTCGGCAACGGCGGGCCAAACCTCGTCTCCTCCTTCCACGTGATCGGCGAGATCTTCGACAAGGTCTATACCGAAGGCGGGATCGGACAGCAGCCGCCGGCCCACAACATCCAGACCACACTGGTGCCGGCCGGCGGAGCGGCCATCGTCGAGATGAGGCTCCAGGTGCCGGGCCGCTTCCTCCTCGTGGACCACAGCATCGTGCGGGCCATGGACAAGGGCGCGCTGGGGATGCTCCACGTCGAGGGTGCCGAACAGCCAGACATCTTCCGGGTGATCACGCGGGGCATGCCGGGCAGCGGCGGGCACTAGCATGATCGCAGGGGCGGGCGGGGCGATCCCGCGCCGCTCGTCCCTGCGGGAGGTCACCTGCTTCCGAGGCGATGTGAGTAGAGGGACGGCGGGCCGAGCGGACCCATCGAGCTAATCGTGTCCCGCGGAACCGTCCTCACGGGCCGCCATCCGCGCGAGCTGACGAATGAGCGCGATCGCCAGTTCCGGATTCGTTCGAACGATACGCTCCAGGCGGTCGGCAGGGATGACCAAGAGATTGACCAGCTCGAGGGCCACCGCAGTGGCTGAATGAGCGCCTTGCCCAAATAAGGCCACCTCGCCCAAGAGGTCGCCATTCCGGAGGATCCGGAGGAATCGCTCCTCCCCATCGATTCGGCTCTTCACCTCGACCGTGCCCTCGTGCACCAGATATGCCTCTCCGATTGCGGGATCACCCTGGCGGAAGATCACCTCTCCAGGTCTGAACGTCCTGACTCGTAAATCCTCGACTTGGCGATCCATGTGTGTCTTCTACGGCGTGATGATACCTCGGTGGCGGCCCGTCGACCTAAGGCGAGAGTCTCCGAGGCGCACCCGCCCCATTCACACGAAGGGCCGATAGACTGGCTTCCACTGCGCCTCAGCGACCGCACGCGGAATGGCATCGTCGGCCAACGGCGTGCCCACACCTGCATCGCGCGCTTCGCGGGCCACCGCCTCGGCGATGCGCGTGGACACGCGCCTGAGATCGCGCACGCGCGGGTAGAGCGCGCCCGCGGCCAGATCCTCTTCGGGCACTTGCTCGGCCAGACACTCGGCGGCGCAGCGGAACATGCGATCGGTCACTTCCCGCGCCTCGGTCACCAGCGCGCCCAGCCCCATGCCCGGAAAGATGAAGGCGTTGTTGCACTGGCCGATCCGGATCTCGCGACCCCGGTGGCTGACCGGCTCGAATGGACTCCCGGCGGCGACCAGGGATTGCCCCCGGGTCCAGGCGATGACGTCGGCCGGCACCGCCTCGCTCTGGCTTGTCGGATTCGACAGAGGGAAGATCACCGGGCGCTCGACATGCCGGGTCATGGCCTCCACAACTTCCTTGCCGAAGGCGCCACCCTGGCCGCAGGCGCCGATGAGCACCGTGGGCTTCACCGCCCGCACGACTGCTTCGAGACCATGGGGCCCCGCGAGCCCGCAGGCCCGGGCCAGCTCCGCGGGCCAGGCGAAGGGCAGCTGGAAATGGTCGAGCGGCTGGCCGTCGCGCGCCAGCACCCCACCCACGTCCACGAGCGCCAGCGAGCGCGTGAGTTGCTCTCCCGCGAGTCCGGCGCGCTCGAGGGCATCGCGGATCTGGCGGGCGATGCCGATGCCGGCCGCGCCGGCGCCCAAGATGACGACGCGCTGGCGCTGGAGCGGCACGCCGGTGATCCGGGCCGCGGCGAGGATGCCCGCCAGCACGACGGCGCCGGTTCCCTGGATGTCGTCGTTGAACGAGGGCAGCACCGTGCGGTAGCGATCCAGCAGGTCGAAGGCGTTCTGCTTCTTGAAGTCCTCCCACTGGAGCAGCGCGCGAGGAAAGCGCCGGCGCACCGCGGTGACGAACTCGTCCACGACCGAGTCGTATTCAGGCCCCCTCAGGCGCCGGTGGGGCCATCCCAGGTACAGATCGTCGTCGAGCAGCGCCTGATTGTCCGTGCCCACGTCGAGGCTGATGGGCAGCGTATGGCCTGGATCGATGCCGGCCGCGGCGGTGTAGACGGCGACCTTGCCGATGGGGATGCCCATGCCGCCCGCGCCCTGGTCGCCGAGACCCAGGATGCGCTCATTGTCCGTGACGACGATGAGCCGCACGTCTTCGCCCGGCCAGTTGCCCAGCACCTGGTCGATGCGGCCGCGATGCTCCGGCGTGATCCAGAGCCCCCGTGCCCGCCGGAAGATATGGCTGAACTGCTGGCAGGCGCGGCCCACCGTCGGCGTGTAGACGATGGGGAGGAACTCTTCCAGGTGTTCGCCCAGCACGTGATGAAACAGGTGCTCGTTGCGGTCCTCGAGCGAGGCGAGCCCGATGTACCGCTCGAGGGGATCGGTCTTGCGCGCGAGGTTCTCGTAGACGCGCCGCGCCTGCTGCTCGATCGTGTTGATTGCCGAGGGGAGGAGGCCCTCGAGGCCAAAGGCGCGGCGCTCCTCCCGGGAGAAGGCCGAGCCCTTGTTGTACAGGGGTTGACCCAGGATCTGAGAGCCGCCGCAGGCGTTTCCGGTTGGCTCGTCAGTCACGATCAGAATCCTGCGTCCGGGCTCCCCGGTGCGGGCAGCGCGTACGAGCTCAGCACCTTCATGTAGTTGGCGCGCTCGAAGGCGGCGGGCTCCCGGACGGAGCGGTAGCTCATGCTGCCCTGCATCTGCTCGATGGACTCGTACTCGTGCGCCTCCATCCAGGCCAGCATCCCGGCGCGCACGACGCCCACGTGCTCGATCCCGCGCTGGAGGAGCGCCGACGTCATCATGGCCACCCGGGCGCCCGCCATCATGGCCTTGAGCGCATCCTCGCCTTCGTGCACGCCCCCCGTCACCGCCAGCCCGGCCCGGATGTGGCCGTACAGGATGGCGACCCAGTGGAGGCGCACGAGCAGCTCGTGGGAGCTCGACAGCGTGAGGCGGGGCACGACCTCGAGACGCTCGAGATCGAAGTCCGGCAGGTAGAAGCGGTTGAAGAGCACCAGCGCGTCCGCGCCGGCGCCATCCAGCCGCCGGGCCAGGTGGGCGAGCGCGCTGAAGGCGTGCCCGATCTTGACGGCGACGGGGATCTTCACGCTCGCCTTCACGTCGCGGACCAGCTCCACGTACATGTCCTCGACCTGGGCCGCCGTCATCTCGGGATCGGTGGGGACGTAGTAGATATTGAGCTCCACCGCGTCGGCGCCCGCCTGCTCGATCTTCCTGGCATAATCGATCCAGCCTCCCGTCGACACGCCGTTGAGGCTGCCCATGACGGGGATCCGCACGGCGGCCTTGACCCGGCGCAGGTGCTCCAGATACGCGTCGGGGCCGAGATTATAGCTGGCCATGTCGGGAAAGTACGTGAGGGACTCCGAGTGGCTCTCGGTGCCGTGCGAGAGATGATGGTCGAGATAGTCGCTCTCGAGCGTGATCTGCTCCTCGAAGAGCGACGGGAGCACCACCGCCGCCGCTCCCGCATCTTCCATGCGGCGGATATTGCCCACGTCCTCGCAGAGGGGACCCGCCGAGGCCACGAGCGGGCTCGAGAGGCGGAGTCCCAGATACCGGGTGGTGAGATCAATCATGCCTGGCCTCCGGCGTCGTGCCGTCTCCCGGCAGACCCGCCAGATGCTCGTACATCCGCCAGCGCGCCCGCACATCGCTCTGGGCTTCTTCCAACAGCTTCCGGGCCGTTTCCGGATCACCGTGGGCGAGCATGGTGTACCGGGTCTCGTTGTAGGCGTATGACTTGAGGGGCAGGCTCGGCGCCTTGGAATCGAGCTGCAGCGGGAGCTGGCCCTGCCCGTTAAGTTCCGGATTGTAGCGGAAGAGCGGCCAGTGGCCGGACAGGACGGCGGCCTTCTGCTGATCCATGCCGTGGCGCAGATCGTAGCCGTGGGCGATGCAGTGGCTGTAGGCGATGATGAGCGACGGCCCGGGATACGCTTCCGCCTCGCGGAAGGCCTTGAGGGTCTGCGTGTCGCTGCCGCCCATGGCGATGCGCGCCACGTAGACCGTGCCGTAGGTCATGGCCATGAGCGCCAGATCTTTCTTGGCGCCCGGCTTGCCGCCCGCGGCGAACTTGGCCACCGCGCCGCGCGGCGTGGCTTTCGACATCTGGCCGCCCGTATTGGAATAGACCTCCGTGTCGAGGACCAGCACGTTCACCTTGTGGCCCGAAGCCAGCACGTGATCGAGGCCACCGTAGCCGATGTCGTAGGCCCAGCCGTCGCCGCCGACGATCCAGACGCTCTTGTCCACCAGCGCGTCGGCCAGGGACGAGAGCTCACGCGCTTCGGCCCCGGCGAGCCCACGGAGGCTTTCCTTGAGACGCGCCACGCGCGCCCGCTGAGCTTCGATCCCCGCCTCGGTGGTCTGCTCGGCGGCGAGCAGCGCCGGCCCAAGCTCGCCCAGCGCCGGGCCGAGGCGGGTGACCAGCTCTCTCGCGTACGCCGCCTGCTTGTCGAGGGCCAGGCGCATGCCGAGACCGAACTCGGCATTGTCCTCGAAGAGCGAGTTGGCCCAGGCCGGTCCCCGTCCGTCCCGGTTGATCGTCCAGGGCGTGGTCGGCTGGTTGCCCCCGTAGATCGAAGAGCATCCCGTGGCATTGGCGATGACGGCGCGGTCGCCGAAGAGCTGGCTCAAGAGCTTGAGGTATGGGGTCTCGCCGCAGCCCGCGCAGGCACCGGAGAACTCGAACAAGGGCTCGAGGAGCTGGACGTCCTTGATCTGGCCCGCGTTGAGCGCATGGCGGTCCGCTTCCGGGAGCCCACGGAAGAACGTCCAGTTCGCCAGCTCCTGATCGTGCAGCGCGGGCCCGGGCGCCATGTCGATGGCCTTGTGGCGCACCTCGCTCTTGCTCTTGGCCGGGCACACCTCGACGCAGAGCGCGCAGCCGGTGCAGTCCTCCGCCGCGACCTGAAGCGTGAAGCGTGCGTCGCCGAACTCGCGCCAGCGCGCCGGCGCCGACTTGAATGCGGAGGGCGCGCCCTCCAGCAGCCCGGGCGCGTAGACTTTCGCGCGGATCACCGCGTGCGGGCAGACGAGCACGCATTTCCCGCACTGGATGCACAGCGCCTCGTCCCACGCGGGGATCTCCAGCGCGATGTTGCGCTTCTCCCACTGCGCCGTGCCGGTCGGATACGTGCCGTCCGAGGGCACCGCGCTCACGGGGAGCGCATCCCCCTCCCCCGCGATCATCCGGGCGGTGACCCGCTGGACGAAGCCGGGCGCCTCGACGGGCACGGCCGGGCGGATGTCCGCGACGCTCGTCGCCCGGTCCGGCACCGCCACTTCGGAGAGGCGCTCGAGGGCCCTGTCCACCGCGGCCCAGTTCTTCCGCACCACGGCCTCGCCGCGCTTGCCGTAGGTCTTCTCGATGGAACGCTTGATAGCGGCGATGGCCTCCTCGCGCGGCAGCACGCCGCTGATGGCGAAAAAGCAGGTCTGCATCACGGTGTTCACGCGCCCACCCATGCCCGCCTCGCGCGCCACCCGGTTGCCGTCGATGACGAAGACGCGCAGGCGCTTGGCGATGATCTGCTCCTGGACGGGACGGGGCAGGTGATCCCAGACCTCCCCGGGAGCGAAGGAGGTGTTGAGCAGGAACACGGCGCCCGGGTCGGCCAGGCGCAGCACGTCGAGCCGCTCGAGGAATGAGAACTGGTGGCAGGCGACGAACGTCGCGCGGCTGATGAGGTAGGTGGAGCGGATGGGTCGCGGCCCGAAACGGAGATGGGAGACAGTCACCGATCCGGATTTCTTCGAGTCGTACACGAAATAGCCCTGGGCGTGGTTGTCCGTCTCCTCGCCGATGATCTTGATGGAGTTCTTGTTGGCCCCGACCGTTCCGTCGGCGCCCAGGCCGTAGAAGACCGCGCGCACCGTGGCCGGATCCTCGGTCGAAAACGAGGGATCGTAGGCGAGGCTGGTGTGGGTCACGTCGTCGTGAATGCCAATGGTGAAGCGTGCCCGCGGCCGTGCCCTGGCCATCTCGTCGAAGATCCCCTTCACCATGGCCGGCGTGAATTCCTTGGATCCCAGGCCGTACCGCCCACCGAGGACGCGCGGCGCCGTGCCAAACGGCGCGCGGCCGAGCGCCGCCGCCTCGCTCACCGTCGCCATGACATCGAGGTAGAGCGGCTCGCCCACGCTGCCGGGCTCCTTGGTCCGGTCGAGCACGGCGAGCGTCCGCACGGTGGCCGGGAGGGCCGCGAGAAAGTGCTCCGCCGAGAACGGCCGATAGAGCCGGACCTTGAGCACGCCGACTTTCTCGCCACGGGCCGCCAGGTGCTCTACCGTCTCCTGGACCGTCTCGGCTCCGGAGCCCATCAGCACGATCACGCGCTCGGCGTCCGGCGCCCCGGCATAGTCGAAGAGCCGGTACCGTCGGCCGGTGAGCCTGCCGAGCTTGTCCATCGCGCTCTGCACGATGGTGGGACAGGCGAGGTAATACGGGTTGCCTGTCTCCCTGGCCTGGAAGTACACATCCGGGTTCTGGGCGGTGCCGCGGATCACGGGGTGATCCGGCGACAGCGCCCGGCCACGATGGGCCCGGACCAGATCGTCGTCGATCATGGCGCGCACGTCCTCCTCGGCGAGCGGCTCCACTTTCGTCACCTCGTGGGATGTGCGGAAGCCGTCGAAGAAATGCAGGAACGGCAGCCGCGCCTCCAGGGTGGACGCGTGGGCGACCAGGGCCAGGTCCATGGCCTCCTGCACCGAGCTCGACGCGAGCATGGCGAACCCGGTGGCGCGCGCGGCCATGACGTCGCTGTGGTCGCCGAATATGGACAGCGCCTGGGTCGCCAGGGAGCGCGCCGCCACATGGAAGACCGTGGGGATCAGCTCACCCGCGATCTTGTACATGTTGGGGATCATGAGCAGGAGTCCCTGGGACGCCGTGAAGGTCGTGGCCAGCGCTCCCGCCTGCAGCGCCCCGTGCAGAGCGCCGGCCGCTCCCCCCTCACTCTGCATCTCGATCACCGTGGGCACCGTGCCCCAGAGATTGGGCCGGTGCGCGGACGCCCACTGATCGGCCCACTCGCCCATCGTCGAGGACGGCGTGATCGGATAGATGGCGATGACGTCGCTCAGACCGTACGCGACGGTGGCCGCGGCCTCGTTGCCGTCGAGGGTGACCCGGGATCGCCTCGTCGTGGATCTCCGAAGCGCGTCCATCGCCGTGACCCCAGCCATTCGCTCTCCTTTAAGCAACACCGTCTCGGCGCTACCGCGCCCCCGCGGCCGGCTCGTAGAGGCAGAGGGGGTCCTCCGCCATGGGGTCTCCCGTCGCAGCGAAGGCACGGGCGCGGGAGCCGCCGCACGACTCGGCGTACTCGCAGCGCCCACAGCGACCGGTGAAAAGCTCCGGGCAACGCAGCGTTCGGAAGAGGTCCGAGTCGCGGTAGAGGGCCACCGGATCCGCCGTCCGGACATCACCGGCCGCGAGCGGGAAGAATCCGGAGGGATGCACCTCGCCCGTATGGGAGATGAACATGATGCCGTTGCCGTCGCGAATGCCCGCGCCGTGGCCCACATTGCCCCGCGGCAAGGCTGCCTCGCCGCGCCCGGCGCGCCGTGCCCGTTCGAGGACGACACGCCGGAAGTGGGGCGCCTCGGTGGTCGTGATGATGGGGCCGCGCTCGGCGCCTCCACCGTCACCCAGGTCGAGGAGCCGCTCGAAGAGCCGCTCGCAGGCCTCGGCGGTGATGGGTTTGAGCACCGCGCCACGACCGACCGCGACGAGAAAGAAGAGGCTCCATCGGGCGGCGCGCAGATCGGTCGCCAAGCGGTGGATCGCCGGCAGATCGTCGAGCGTCTCCTCGCTCACCAGCGTATTGACCTGGAAGGGCAGCCCCACGGCGGCGCAGGCCCGCGCGGCGACGAGCGTCCGATCGAAACAGCCGTCTATCCGGCGCAGGGCATCGTGGCGGGCGGCCTCCGAGCCGTCCAAGCTGAGTGAGATGGCTTCCACCCCCGCCGCCTTGAGCCGAGCGATGATTCCGGCTGTCAGCAACGGCGTGGCGCTCGGCGCCACGGAGACGCCGAAGCCGCGGTGGCGCGCCGCGGCGATCAGGGTGAACAAGTCGGAACGCTTGAGGGGATCGCCTCCCGTCAAGACCAGATGGGGCAGCGGCGATCCGAACTCCGCAAGCTCCGAGATGAGCCGCGATCCTTCCTCCGGACTGAGCTCGGTCGGGTCGGGCTCGGGCGCGGCCTCGGCGCGGCAGTGACGGCACGCGAGGTCACAGGCCCGCGTCACCTCCCAATACACGCGCCGGGGCGCCCTGTCGAAGCGCAGGCTCACGCTCATGCCCGCCGCCCGCGCGCCTCCTCCCTCTTGCCCATCTCGACGTACGCGCGCTTGCCGGATCCGAGGTAGAGCTGGCGCGGCCGGGCGATCTTCTGCTCGGGGTCCGCGCGCATCTCCTGCCACTGCGCGAGCCAGCCGCTGGTCCGGGCGATGGCGAAGAGCACGGGGAACATCTCGACCGGGAAACCCATGGCCTGGTAGATCAGGCCGGAATAGAAGTCCACGTTGGGATAGAGCTTGCGCGAGACGAAATACTCGTCGTCCAGCGCGATCCGCTCGAGCTCGAGGGCCACGGGCAGGAGCGGGCTGGGACGCGTCACCTCGAACACCTCGTCGGCCATGCGCTTGATGATCTTGGCCCGCGGGTCGTAGTTCTTGTACACACGATGGCCGAAGCCCATGAGCTTGGCCTTGCCCTCCTTGACCCCCTTGATGAAGGCGGGGATGTGCTCCTTCGAGCCGATCTCCCCCAGCATTCTCAGCACTTCTTCGTTGGCGCCCCCGTGCAGCGGCCCGTACAGCGCGGCGACGCCGGCCGCCACCGCGCAATACGGATCGACCTGGGACGAGCCGACGGCGCGGACCGCGTTGGTCGAGCAGTTCTGCTCGTGGTCGGCGTGCAGGATGAAGAGCACCTCGAGCGCGCGCTCGAGCGTCGCGTTGGGATGGTATTTCGGCTCCGTCGCCCGGAAGAGCATGTTCAGGAAGTTCCCGGTGTAGGACAGCTCGTTGTCCGGATAGTTGTACGGCAGTCCCAGGCTGTGGCGATAGGCGAAGGCGGCCAGGGTCGGCATCTTGGCGAGGAGGCGGACGACCTGCAGCCGCCGCGTCTCCGGATCCGCGCCGTTCTTTGCTTCCGGGTAGAAGGTGGAGAGGGCCGCCACCCCGGAGACCAGCATTCCCATGGCGTGGGCATCGTAGTGAAAGCCCTCCATGAGCTTCTTGAGGTTCTCGTGCACCCAGGTGTGGTGGGTGATGTCGTAGATCCATCGGTCCATCTCGGCGAGGGTCGGGAGCTCGCCATGCAGCACCAGGTAGGCGACCTCGAGATAGTTGGAGCGCTCCGCCAGCTCCTCGATGGGATAGCCGCGGTAGCGGAGAATGCCCCGGTCGCCGTCGATCTCGGTGATGCGGCTGATCGTCGACGCGGTGTTGGTGAAGGCCGGGTCATAAGAGAGGAGCCCGAAGTCCTCGGGCCCCGTCCGGATCTGGCGGAGATCCATGGCGCGGATGGCGCCGTTGGCGATCGGCAGCTCGTAGGCCTTGCCCGTGCGGTTGTCCGTGATCGTCAGCGAGTTGGCTGGCATGGTCGTGGTCTCCTTCCGCATTCAGCGGGTGAGCGCTCGAGCCCTTCGAGTAGTCCCGTCACGTTCATCCAAGCACCCGATCATCATCACGTTCCGGACCTTCGCGGCGCCCGATCAGATCCTCGACGAGGCTCGAGAACTCGGCGATGCCGAACGGTTTGGCGAGAAAGGCACTGGCGCCCGCATCGAGGGCCGACTGACGCACTTCGCGCGACGAAAACGCGGTGATGGCGATCACGTCCGGGGGCAGGTCGAGCTTATGAGCCGCTCGGATGATGTCGAGCCCGTCGCCGTCCGGTAGCCGGAGGTCCGAGATGACGAGCCGCGGCCGCAGGCTCTCCAGCAGCCGCATCCCCTCGGCGCGCGAGGCAGCCCTCACCACCCGGTGCCCCGCGCGGCGGAGTAGTCGCTCGTAGGTCGCCCCCATGTCCGGCTCATCCTCGACGACCAGGATCTGGCTCACGTCGTCTCAGGTCCGCCCGGCGGGCTCCGGAGCCCGCGCGAACGCGCGCAGGATGTCCGTCTCGGTGAGGATGCCGATCAGGTGCTCGCCGTCGAGCACGGGCAGGGCGCCGATCTTGTGCTCGAGCATGAGCCGCGCGGCTGCCCACGCTTCCTGGTCGGGGCCGGTGATGATCACGCTCTTGGTCATGACCTCGCCCACGGTGAGTCGCGCGAGCAGATGGTTGACCTCCCACACCGAGAGGCTCGTGGCCTGCGAGGGCAGGTTCAGGCGAATGTCGCGGTCCGTGACGATGCCGACCATGCGGCCGCCCTCCGTCACGAGCAGGTGCCGGATGCGCTCCTTCAGCATGGTTTGCCGTGCCTCGAACACGCCGGTCCCGCGGCTCACGGTGATGGGGGCGCCTGTCATGAGTTCACGCACTTTCATGTGATGCTCCTTTCCTGGTCGGTTACTCGACCGGTGGCCGTCCGCTCCAGTCGCCTGGCCAGCCGGAGTACTTCCTCTGCCGCGATCGTGAGATCGGGAGCGTGGGTATGGAGACGAAGCTCCGGGCGCAAGGATTCCTCGTATGCGAGAGCGATGTCGGGGGTGGCTGTCCCTTCCCCGGTGGGGTCCAATCGAGCGCCCGCCAGATGCCAGCGCGCGGCCCGCTCGCGCGCTGAGCAGACCTCCGCGGGGCAGATGAGCTGGACCTCCGCGAAGTGGGTGATCCACTCGCGCCCCAGCTCCCGCCAGGCGCGCCGCGGCGCGGTGGCGTCGAGGATCACCGCCACCCCGGCTTCGGTCAGGAGCCTGGCGGTGAGCGCCAGCGTCCGATGGACGACCTCCTCCTGGCTCTCCGTGGCCCACTCGCGTCCCGCGATGAAGCGGCGGGCGAAAGCGAGGTCCAGCACGGTCGTGGGCACGGGCTCGGTCGCGAGCAGCTCTGCGAGCCGGCGGGCCAGCGTCGTCTTCCCACTGCCGGGCCGGCCGGTGATCCAGATCGCCCACCGCGTCACACCTTCTCGGACGGCCGGCATATCGTAGGCGAGATGCTCGGCCAGGAACGCGACGGCGGCCGCACTCGCCGCCACGTCGTGGCGCGCCGTGTCGATGGCAAGCTCCGCGGCGAGCGGCGGCTCATAGGGCTCGTCCACGGGCACGGACGGTGAGTGGTCTTCCGCCCGGGTCCGTGCACGCTCCCGGCAAACTTCAACCGGGCACAGAAGCTCAACCTCCGCGAAGCACCGGATGGATGCCCGCGCAAGCTCTCGCCACCGCCGGCGCTGCGCGGTCGCGTCCACGATGACGGGAACGCCCACCTCCGTGAGCTTCGCCGCCATGTACCCGAGGGCGCGATAGATGAGTTCGCGTTCGGTCTCCGTGTACTTCGGTTCCGGTATGAGCCGAGACAGGATGGCGTCGAGTTCGAGGACACGCACGGGCTCGCCACGCGCGTGGAGCAGCTCGGCGGCGGCGCGCGCCACCGCCGTCTTCCCGCTTCCGGATGGACCGCAGATCCAGACCGCCCAGGCCACGCCTCTCTCCGCGGTTCCGCCCGTATGCGATCCGGATCGAGCGAGGCGTCGAATCGGTGCGGTCTCGGTCATGATGCCTATTTCGCCGGCGGCTGCTGAGCGCCCATCGGACACTGCATGCCCATCTGTTCGCGGTGCTGCTGCATCATGCCCTGCATCTGCGCCATCATGGCCTTCATCTGGAGCATGTCACCATGCATGGAGCCCATGCCCTGCATCTGACCCTGCATACCTCTCATCTGCTCCTGCATGTCCTGCATTCGCTTCATCATCTGCTGCATTTGCCCGTCGTCCGCCATTGGCTTGGGGCCACCGGAACTTCCTGACTGCGCCCCCGCGGGGCCGAAGGCGAGCCCGATGCACACCAGTGCCGTGGTCGCCATAGACGCCATACGCTTCATGGGCCACTCCTCCCTTTCAGAATCAGTTAGTGTCCGCGCACCGTCAGGACAGGGCAGCGCGCGCCGGCCAGCACGCGCGAGGCTACGCTGCCCAGAAACAGCCTCGCCAGTCCCGTACGCCCGTGAGTGCCGATGACGATGAGATCCGCCTTCGTCGATCGGGCGGCGCGAATGATCTGCTGGTCGGCTAAACCATGGAGGAGCAGCATCTTGCTTCGCACGCCGCCCTTGCGCGCCTTGGCGTCGAGGGCACTCAGATGCCTCTGCCCGTACTTCTCTGCCGCCGCCTCCAGGTCGTCATAGATCTGAGGGGACATGTACCCGTTGCCCGCCAGGGCAGCCTGAGGCGTCAGCACGTGGACGAGGAGCAGCTCCGCACGGTCGGCCTTGGCCATGGAAATGGCGCGGGCGAAGCCGGCCCGCGAGGCCGGAGAAAAATCGGTCGCGTGAAGGATGCGACGGAGCCGGCTCATCGACGGCCCCCGGCTTGCGTGATCGCTGCGGAAGCCCGGGTCGCGCTCGCCAGACGCGCCACGTCGGCCTCTGTCGACCGCATGAGGAGGACGGGCAGCTCGCTCTCCCGCAGCACCGTCTCGGCGACCGATCCGAAGAGCAGCCGGCCGAGGCCGGTCCGTCCGTGGGTCGTCATGGCAATGACATCGGCCTTCGACTCGCGCGCCGCTTTCAGGATCTCGTCCGCCGCCTCGCCGCGCCGCACCTCCGTTTTCACGCGGACGCCCCGACGCCGAAGGTCTACAGCAAGGGGGGCCAGGTACTCCTCTGCGTCGACCCGCGCCGATTCGGGATCCTCGAACATCGCCTGACTCGCGCCTTCGACCATCATGGGCGACACGGGCACATTGACCCGGAGGAGCGTCACCTCGAGCGGCCCGGCAATCTCGAAGATGAAGGGCATGATCGTCTCGGCGACCTCCGAGCCGTCCAGGGCGACAAGGGCGCGCCTATACACGGACGGCCGCCTTTCCGCTACCGGGGGTGGCTTGGCCCGGGGGCACTTCGAGGGGCGCGCCGGGTGCGCGAACGATGCAGACAGGCACGGTGGTCCCGCGCAGCACCGACTCGGCGACGCTCCCGAGGATGAGCCGGCCCAGACCACTTCGCCCATGGCTCGACATCACGATGAGGTCGGCTTTCTGGAGTCGGGCGCCCTCGATGATGGCGGGGGCGGCCGCGCCGTACCAGACGCGGGTGTCGACGTTGGTGATCCCGCGCTTCGCCAGGTCATCCCGCACGGAGGCAAGATATTCCTCGGCTTCGCGGACCACATTCACCTGCATCTCGGTGGGATCCACGCCGGGTAGCGCATGCGCCTCCGCCGCCCTGAGAAGCACCAGGCTGAATGGGGCAGCGGCAAGATCGATGGCCGTGTCGATGGCGACGGCGGCCTGGCTCGAGCCGTCGAGTGGAACGAGAATCTTCGTGAGTTTCATCGTCATCTCCTTGTGCAGTAGGAGCTCGGCAGCTGGTTCACATCACCTTGGGGCTGCAACCGGAGTGCCACGGCAGGAGAGAGCAAAAACGATGAGTTACACGGTCGCACCGGTCGAGGAGTGGGACGCACTCTCCTCGTTGGGTCACCGCCGCCCCACGCCCGCGGGCGACCGCGTTACGCGGGGATCGCGGCGACTACCTGAGGTCGTGCTTGTTGATCAGGCGGTGAAAGGTCTTGCGGTCTATGCCCGCCGCCTTGGCGGCCGCCGAGATGTTGCCGTCGTTTCGCGCGAGGAGATCGCGAAGGTAAGAAGCCTCCAACACGGCCATCCAGCGCTCCTTGGCGTCCTTGAGCGTCAGATCGGTTCCCGACTCGGGCAGGGCCGCGTCCGTTCCCGCAGGCGGAAGAGGCAGGGGCGCCTCGCCCACTCCCAGCACGTGGTCCGGAAGGTCTCGCCGGCAGATCGTCTCGGTGTCCGCGAGGGCACAGGCCCGCTCGATGACGTTCTGCAACTCTCGCACATTGCCCGGCCATCGATAGCGTTCGAGGGCGGCCATGGCCTCGGGGTCGACGCCTCGCACCCGCCCCTGCCCATACCGCTTGAGGAAGGCCTGCACGAGGAGCTTCACGTCGCCGGCCCGGTCTCGGAGCGGAGGAAGCTGGATGGCGATCACGTTGATCCGGTAGTAGAGCTCCTCGCGAAACTGCCCCTTGACGGTGGCCTCGCGAAGATCACGATTCGTGGCCGACACGAGGCGCACGTCCACCGCGACGAGACCAGTGCCGCCCACGCGACGGATCTGCCGCTCCTGCAGCGCGCGCAAGAGCTTGACCTGAAGGCTCAGGGGCAGCTCGCCGATCTCGTCGAGAAAGAGCGTGCCGCGGTGGGCCGACTCCACCAGACCCTGCTTGGTGCGTATGGCGCCGGTGAAGGCGCCCTTCTCGTGCCCGAAGAGCTCGGACTCGAGCAGCTGCTCGGGCAATGAAGCGCAGTCCACGGGGACGAAGGGCTGCGACACTCGCGGACTGTTGGCGTGGATGGCTCGCGCGATCAGCTCCTTGCCGGTGCCGGACTCTCCTATCACCAGGATATTGGCCTCGGAGCGCGCGGCCTTGCGCACGAGCTCGAATACCCGGCTCATGGCAGGGCTCCGGCCGATGATGTTCTCGAGCCCGTAGGTCTGGGCAAGCTGATCCTTGAGACTGAGGTTCTCGCGCTGCAGGCCCCGGTGACGGAGGGCCCGATCCACCGCCACGCGCAGCTGGTCCACCGAGAAGTTCTTCGGCAGATAGTCGAAGGCTCCTTCCTTGACGGCGGCCACCGCCGACTCCACGGTGGCGAAGGCGGTGATCATGATCACGGGCAAGGCGGCGTCCAGTTCATGGGCGCGGTGCAGCAGCTCCATACCGTCGACGCCGGGCATCTTCAAATCTGACAGCAGCAGATCCGGGCGCTCGCTCTCGAGCATCGCGAGCCCGCGACGCGCGTCGGTGGTGGTCAGGCATTCGTAGCCGGCGGGCTTGAGGATGCGGACGCAATTCTCGACCATATCCGGCTCGTCGTCCACGATGAGGATCCGGGGGAGGGTCACATCCCCTCCCGCTGCGTGGGAAAGGTGAGGATAAAGGTGGTCCCTTGCCCGGGCAGCGATTCGACATCGATGGTGCCCTTGTGCTCACGCACGATGCCGTAGGAGATGGATAGTCCGAGCCCGGTGCCGTCGGACTTGGTCGTGTAGAACGGATCGAAGATCCGGGGGAGAACGTCGGGCGAGATACCGGGACCCGTGTCACGCACGGTCAGGCGGACCCTCCCCTTCTCGCCGGACACGATGCTGGTCTCCAGCGAGATCTCCCCGCCCTTCTCGAGGATGTCTCCGGCATTGGTCAAAAGGTTCATCACCACCTGCTGGAGGGCGTTGGGGTCGCCATGGACCCGGGGAAGGTCCGGCATCAGCGATCGCCGGATCGTGATGCCCCCCTTGCCGAGGTCCTTCTCCATGAGCAACAGCGTCTCTTCTACGACCTGATTCAGATCCACAGATTCCTGGGCGGCCGACGACTCGCGGGCGAAGGAGAGGAGCCCATGCGCAATGCGGGCCACCCGCTGGGCCTGGCGATGCAGGACCCTCAGATCCTCGGTTACCGTTCCGGGCAGCGGCTGGGCCTCGGCGTCGAGCAGCATGATCTCGATGCGCGATGAGATGATCCCCATGGGATTGTTGACCTCGTGCGCGATCCCGGCCGAGAGGCGACCCAAGGCTGACAATCGTTCCGCCTGACGAGCCGCCCGCTCCAGGACCTGCCGCTGCGTGATGTCGATGACGAAGGCGAGGGCCCGCAGCCCGTCCTCCGTTTCGATATAACTCAGGGAGATCTCTACCGGAAACTCCGTGCCATCGCCTCTCCTTGCCACCAGGTCGAGACCACGGCCCATCGGTCTCGCATGCGGCTCCCGGAAATATGCGGAGCGATGAGCGATGTGCCGGCTCCGCAAGGCCTCGGGCAACAGCATCTCGAGCGGCTGTCCCAGCAACGCCTCCCGTGGATAGCCGAACATCTCCTCGGTCTTTCGGTTGGCCGACGTGATGATCCCGCGCTGATCCACCATGAGGATGGCGTCCGACGCGGCCTCGAAGATCGCGTGAGTCTGCGCCTCGCTTCGCTGAACGGCCGCGGCGGCTCGCGTACGCTCCGAGATGTCTCGGGCGATCGTGGAGGCGCCGATGATCCGTCCCTGCGCGTCCTTGATGGGCGAGCTGGTGAGCGAGATGACGATTCTCCGTCCTCCCTTCGTCACGCGCATGGTCTCGAGGTGGTCGATACTCTCCCCACGCCGAATGCGGGCGAGGATGTCTCCCTCCTCCGCCATACGCTCCTCGGGGATGATGCGGGCGATAGGTTGGCCGATCATCTCGGCCTCCCGGTACCCGAAGATCCGCTCGGCGGCCGGGTTCCAGGCGGTGACGACTCCATCGAGGGTCTTGCCGATGATCGCGTCGTCGGATGACCTGACGATGGCGGCCAGCCAAGCGTCAGCCTCTTTGTGGGGGCTCATGTCCGCCGTCATGCGAGCACCATGGCCCATGAAGCCAACTTCCGAGAGCCATCGCCAGGCTCGAGCACAGCGTGGATGGTACACCGGATGAAGGTGAACAATCGCGAGGAAATCCTCCGCCGGCCTCTCTGTCGAGGTCGGTGTACCCGTCTGGTTAAGGTAGCGGTGCCCCAGAGTGTGGTGAACCTGCCCCGCTCGGAAAGAGAACCGCGGGGGACAAGCTCCTGGGCGTCCTCGTGCTCGCGGGCGGTGTCGTCCTCATCTATCTCGGGGCGCGAAAGCCCTGAGGGCGACAAGAAGTCCTGTGGACGCCGAAGATGACCTCCTAACCCTTGGAGACGCGCACCGCCACAGGGATCGTGGCGAGCTTGGCGAGAATGCGGCAGCGGCGCCGGCGGATGGGCGCAATTGGAGAGCGGTCCGGGGAGGGTAGCCGACCGGGCTCGCGGCGTTGTCGAGACGCGTTCATCCGGGCCAGGCGATGAGCGGGGTCTCGATCGGGATGCGAGCCTCCGGATGGTAAGGAACGATGCGAGGAGTGAAGTGCGAGGACGGCCTCGACGAGGGGACGCTGGCCCGATAGGTCAAGCTGCCCGTCTGGCCTGGGGACCCGGCGTCCGGCCGCATCACCTCGCATGCGGCCGACGAGCCGTCCACCGCATCCGCATACAGCTCCACCCGCACCATGGCAGCGAGCAGCGAGCCCAGCTGAACCTCGGCGGTGAAGTCCCAGCGATCTCGGTCTTGGACCGCCGTCACCGTCCCGAAGTGCACTTCGCTCCAGTGGCGCTCGATCGACCGCCACCAGGATTCCAGCTCCCGGGCCAGCTTCGCCTGGCATCCGCTGCGGCGGCGGAAGGCCGTGGCGGCGGGCAAATAGCAGCGCTCGACGTAGTCTCGCATCATCCGATTGCTGCTGAACTCGGGGGCGAGCTGCGACATGCTCGCCCGGATGCGCGCGACCCACGGCCGCGGAATACCCTGGGCGTCGCGGTCGAAGAAAGCGGGGACGATCTCGTCCTCGAGCAGCCGGTAGAGCTGCTCCGCGTCGGCGCCATCCTGATTGGTCGACTCGTGGTCCTCGGCGTCGCCCAGCGCCCAGCCCACTTCCGGCCGGTGGGCCTCCGCCCACCAACCGTCCAGCTCCGAGAGGTTCAGCCCACCGTTGACCAGGAGCTTCATCCCGCTGGTGCCGCAGGCCTCCCAAGGGCGACGCGGCGTGTTGATCCACACGTCCACGCCCTGCACCATCTCCTGGGCTAGCGACATGTCATAGTCCTCGAGGAAGACGGCGCGGCTGCGGACCGTGGGCCGTTGCACGAACTCCGCCCAGGCCTGGACGAGGTGCTTGCCTTCCTCGTCGTCAGGGTGGGCCTTGCCCGCCACGATGATCTGCACCGGCCGATCGGCGGATCCGAGAAGGCGCGCCAGCCGTTCCGGATCGGACAGGAGCAGATTGGGTCGCTTGTAGCCGGCGAAGCGCCGGGCAAAGCCGAGGGTGAGCGCGTCGGGATCGAGGACATGCTCGGCCCCCCCGATGACCTCGAGGGGCTCACCGCGCTGGCCGAGCTGGCGAGCTAGCCGCTCCCGCGCATAGCGGACCAGATCCATGCGTTCCTTGCCACGCAAGCTCCACAGAACCTCGTCGCTCACACACTGAATGGCGTCTGCGAGCGGCTCCATCGAGCCGCGCCAGCGCCCCTGGCCGCACGCCTCGGTCCACAGCGTGTCCGCCCACCGCGAATCCCAGCTCGGCACGTGCACGCCGTTGGTCACGTGTCCGACCGGGACCTCGTCCAGCGGCCAGCGCGGGTAGAGCGGGGCGAAAATGCGACGGCTCACCACTCCGTGCAGGCGGCTCACGCCGTTGGCGGTCGCGGAGCCGCGCATGGCGAGATAGGCCATGTTGAAGGGCTCTCGTAAATCCTTCGGATCGCGCCGCCCCAGCCCCAGGAGCGCTTCCTTCGAGATGCCCAGCCCGGCCACGTAGGCCCCGAAGTGGGGAAAGTACTTGTCGACGAGATCGGGGGCGTACGTGTCGAAGCCCGCCGCCACGGGAGTGTGGGTCGTGAACACATTCCCCGCCCGGGTGGCCCAGAGCGCTTCCCAAAAGGACGTTCCGTGCTCCCGCATGAAAGCGTGCGCGCGCTCGATCACGACGAACGCGGCGTGTCCCTCGTTCATGTGGCAGACGTCGGGAGTGATGCCCATGGACTCGAGCGCGCGCCAGCCACCGACACCGAGGACGATCTCTTGCATCAGCCGCACTTCGGCCCCGCCGCCGTAGAGCTCTCCGGTGATGCCGCGATCCGCCGGACTATTGGCCGGATCATTGCTGTCGAGCAGGTAGAGGGCGGCGCGACCGACGCGAGCTCTCCACACCCGCAGCTCGATGGTGCGCCCGGGAAGCGGCAGCGTCACATGCAGCCGGCCGCCGGAGCGCCTCTGCACCGGCTCGATGGGCAGGCTGGACGGGTCATTGTAGGGGAACATGGCGTGCTGTCGTCCCTCGGCGTCCAGCATCTGGCGGAAGTAGCCGACCTGGTAGAGCAGACCTACGCCCACAGCCGGCACGCCGAGATCGCTCGCCGTCTTGAGGTGGTCGCCGGCCAGAATCCCAAGGCCGCCAGCATAGAGGGGGAGGGCCTCGTCCACGCCAAACTCCATGCTGAAATACGCGACGCGCTCGAACACCGACTTGACCTCGGTCCGGCCGTACCAACCCGGATCGCTCTGGTAGCGGTGACGAGCGGCGAGCAGGGCTTCGAGCTCCTTCATGAAGACGGGATCAGCGGCGAGGGCGGTGAGACGTTCACGTGGGACATCCTGGAGCATGGTCCAGGGATTCCGGGTCCGTTCCCAAGCGTCGGAGTCCAGCATGTGCCAGAGGGTGTCGCCGGCATGGCTCCAGGTCCACCGGAGGTCGAGGGCCAGATCAGCCAGCACGGCCAGCTTCCTGGGCAGATCGTAGCGTGGTGGGACGCGCGTCATGGTCGGATGCGCTGCATAGGACGGACCATCCCTCTTCCATCGGAGAATGCCTGCCCTACCTCTGATAACGCTCTGCGCGGGGGGACACGGCCCTGTTGTGACTGAGGCGCGGGCTCCGCAATGGGGCGGCTCCGCCGCAGCGGCTCCAGGGCCCGGCTACCGGCAGAGGCATCAGTGTTCGCGCAATGTGCACGATTGCGTGGGGTTGTCGAGCAGGGTCCTCGCTCGGAGGGGTGGCATGTAGCTTGCGTTGAACAGGGTCCACAGGGAGGCCGAGCATGAAACTTTGCGTCGCGCAGCTCGACCTGCGCGGGAAGCGCATCTTCCTCCGCGCCGACTTCAACGTGCCGCTATCCGGAGATGAGATCACGGATGACGCGCGCATCCGTGCCATGATCCCCACCCTCGAGCATTGCCTCACCAACGGAGCGAGCGTGGTGCTGGGGTCGCACCTCGGTCGCCCGGTTGGGAGGGATGCCCGCTACTCGCTCAAGCCGATAGCCTTCCGCCTAGAAGAGCTGCTCGGGAGGCCGGTGCCGCTGGCCCCGGACTGCGTGGGTCCGATCGCCGAGAAGCTGGTGGCCACCCTCGAGCCCGGGCACTGCCTGCTCCTCGAGAACCTGCGCTTCCACGCCGAGGAGACAGCCAATGAGGCGGGCTTTGCCCAGGCATTGGCGCGCCTGGCGGACTGCTACGTCAACGACGCGTTCTCCGTCGCGCACAGGGTCCATGCCTCGGTGGTCGGAATCACCCGGTTCCTCCGCCCGGCCGCCGCAGGCTTCCTGATGCAGCGCGAGCTGATCGCTTTGTCGCGGGTGCTCAGCCAGCCGCGGCGCCCGCTCGTGCTGATCCTGGGCGGCGCCAGGGTATCGGACAAGATCGGCATCATCCGCAATCTCCTGCCCCACGTGGACCGCCTCCTGATCGGCGGCGCCATGGCTTTTACTTTTCTCAAGGCCCTCGGCAGCGAGACGGGCTTTTCGCCCGTGGAGAAAGCCCTGGTGCCGATGGCCAAGACCATCCTCGACGATGCGCGCGCCAGAGGGATGCAGGTCATGCTGCCGGAGGACGTGATCGCCGCGACGTACCCGGGGGATCGTCACCGGATCGTCACCGTAGCTGCCGAGCGTATTCCTCTGGCCCTGGCCGGCTTCGACATCGGACCGGCCACGCTGATTCGCTTCCGCGATGCCCTGCGGGACGCGGGCACCATCGTGTGGAACGGGCCGCTGGGGATGGTCGAGCAGCCGCCCTTCGCCTCGGGGACGGCGGAGCTGGCCAAGATCGTCGCCGACTGCACCGGGCTCACCGTGGCCGCCGGTGGTGACACCGTCGCCGCCATTCAACGGGCGGGCGTGGCCGACCGGCTGGGCTATCTGTCGTTCTCTGGTGCCGCCTTCCTCGAGGCCCTCGAAGGACGCGAGCTGCCGGGCATCGCCGCCCTCAGCGACATGGCGGGCCAGCCTCTCGCAGAAGCGCGTCGATAGAATGTAGCGGTGCTCATGAACTCGCCCCTCCGTCACGGGAGGGCAGCCTCAGTCGCAGGGGCATATCTTCTCCGTACCGACCACGCGATACTCGCCGAGCACGCCTTGCACGATGAGACGGCCCTGCTCATCCAGCCCGATGACGCGCCCCATGAAGGGCTCGCCCTTACCGCGAATCTCCACCCGACGGCCCGTGAGGATGTCTCGATCGCGCCAGCCGGTGAGAACGGCTGCTGGTCCGTCCGTCCTGAAGCGATGCGTCCACCGCTCGAGGGCGTTGAGGTAGTCCGCGGCGAAAGCGCTCCGGTCGACCCGGCGACCGGTGGCCGCGTACAAGGAGGTAGCCGCCGCCGCGGCGGGCCCCAGTGCCGCGCCGAGGGCCTCGGGCTCGACATTCAGGTTCACCCCGACGCCAAGGATCAGGTACTCGACCCTTCCTTCGCGAACCGAGCACTCGACGAGCGAGCCGCCGATCTTGCGACCGTCGATGAGCACGTCGTTCGGCCACTTGATGACCGGCTGCGCTCCGAACTCCGCGACTGCATCGGCCGCCGCCAGCCCGGCGATGAGAGAAAAGACGGGAGCCTCGGCCATCGACAAGGGGCCCCGAAAGAGCACCGAGGCGTAGAGATTGACTCCGGCCGGCGAGAACCACGGTTGACCCATGCGGCCACGTCCGGCCGCCTGCGCATCGGCCAGCACCACCGTGCCCTCCGGGGCGCCGGAGAGGGCGAACCGCCTGAGCGCCGCGTTCGTGGATGAAACCTGGCCAAAGAGATAAAGCTGACGGGCCACCGTCGGCGCAACCAGCCGGCGCCGAATGTCCTCGATCGAGAGCGTCCAGGGGCTGCTCACGTCGGCCATTGTCTTTACGTTCATCGTCCCCTCCTTGTGAGATGCGTTCATGGGGTGCAACCGGAATGCCACCAGAAGGGCGTGCGAAAACGGCGAGTTGCAGTGATAGTCCGAGAGAGGAGTGGGTCGCGCTCTCCCTGGTGGGTCACGGCCGCCCCTGAGCAGACGGTCGGCGTGAGCGCGATCAGCTTGGCGACGATCGCCGGGACGAATCGTCGATGAGCTCGCCCGGGAGATGTGACGCGCACGCCATCACATGCGTGATGGCGTCGGTATCATAGGCATCGCCCGAGTGGTAACCGGCAAAGAAGGCATTCAGGCGGGCCACCCGGTCCAGCCGGACCCCAATCGACTGCAGGCCGATCGAGACACCATAGTTCGTGAACGCGAACTTGACGTCCGGCCGCCCGGGCTCACGGCAGAAGTAGCCCGGCGGGTCGACCCACATGGACTCGAGGGTCCCGAGCGCCCGGTCCCGGTGCTCGACCGCCCACGGCTCGCGCGCGAGCAGGGCCTCGAGCGTGTCGTACATATGCTGATCCCGTAGGTTCCAGGAGGCAATGGAGCCGTAGTAGAGCGCTCGATAGTAGCGTTCCGCGTCCGTCACCAGGCGAGCGTTCTGGGCG
>WNGA01007342.1_pt1 | contig 29770 bp, 24 predicted proteins | sample 5400061 | NCBI WGS metagenome assembly WNGA01 (sample SAMN13153366, study PRJNA577476) | soil metagenome | isolation source: 100 cm soil or saprolite under grassland replicate 2 | place: USA:California | collected 2016-06-15
GCTCATCGGCAAGAGCGGCTAGACCGAACGCCGGACAGGCCCAAGTCATGAGGCTCGGGGCACGTGGAGGGCACGGCGAGGGCGACCGGACTCGCAGCAGGAAGAGCGTAAGCGCATGACCTGCGCCGGGAGTGAGAGCGCCTAGCGGAGGGACTTTCGAACTCTGCCTGGCGAGACCGAGTACGAAGAGCCACTCGAGGCGCAAAACAGATTATAGCGACAAATGGCCAACAACCCCAAGGCAACTCGCCAGCCTGCGCGTGCGGCTGCGGCGCGATGGCGGCATCAGGGCGCGTCTTCGTTGATCGAGAGCACCAACGCGAGTGGATGAAGAACGGCGGCGCGTCTGCGCTCATGCACGAGTACTGGGAGTCCAGGAAGCGCTGAGTGCGGGTCACCTGGAGTGGGGCAGGAGTTCTCAACTCAATTCGGCCGAACCGTTCATGATCTGTGGGTTCGCTCGAGTCCGTAGATCGCGAGCGAATTCGTTAGTCTTCGGCTCTGTGGGGGCACATTGGCGGCGACAAGCTCATAAGCCGATTGGCGAGGTCTAATACGTTCGTCCGGCTCATGGTAGAGTCATCGACGGTTGGATGCAGCGACCGATCGAAGGGGTGGCCATGGGTCGGAATCGGGGCTTCACTCGAACCCTCATCGAGATCCAGCGCGAAGCTGAGCGACAGGCCAGAGCCCGTGCGGCAGCAGAAACCAGGGCGGCCCGTGAAGCTGAACAAGCCCGTAGGAGGTACGAGCGGACTCGGGTGGTAGTAGAGAAGGAACGCAAGCAACTCTACCGGATTGCCCGCGCTGCCGAGGTCACGCTCAAGAATCAAGAACTGGAAGATCGGGTCGCTCGTCTACAGCTTCTGCTCGCCGACACCCTCGAAGTCGATGACGTGCTGGACTTCGAGGTCCTGAAAGAGGCGGTCCCGCTCCCCATCTTCAACCCAGGCCAGCTCGCCAGACCGATCCCGCCGCCGGATCCTGACCTATTCAAGCCCCAACCGCTGACCCGGTTGCAGTGGAAGCTTCCCGGCAGAAGGGCCAAGTACGAGAGTGAGTGGGAAGAAGGGCGACAGCGCTACGAGCGAGCACTCGAGAGCCAACAACGCCAAGAAGCCGAGCGTATCAGTCGCCTTCGGGCCGAAGAGGCGGCACACGATCGCGCGGTCGCCGACACACAGGCCCGGCTCGACCTACAGCACGCCGAGGTTGAGGCGTTCAGGGCTGCCTTCATAGCCGGCGACCGTGCAGCCATTCTTGAGTACTTCCACCTCGTCTTGGTCCGCAGCAGCTACCCCGACGACTTCCCGCAAGAGTTCAAGCTTGCCTACATCCCCAACAATCACGAGCTGGTCGTCGAGTACGAACTGCCGAGCTACGATGTCGTGCCCACCGTGCGCTCGTATACGTATGTTCAGAGCACCGACTCGGCAAAGCCGGCGAAGCGCCCGGAGACTGAGCGTCGGCAGTTGTATGAGACGGTGGTCAGCCAGGTCGCCATTCGCACGATCCATGAGCTCTACGAGGCGGATACCCCACGCCACCTCGAATCGATCGTCTTCAACGGTTACGTCAACACGGTCAATGCTGCCACCGGCAAGCCGGAGCAGCCGTACCTGGTGACAGTCCGGGCCTTTCGTGAGCGCTTCCTTGACCGGGACTTTGCTCGCCTCACCCCGAAGACATGCCTCCAGGACCTCAGCGCTCGGGTGTCAACGCGGCCGGACGAGCTGAAGGGCGTGCCTCCGGTCCTCAAGATCTCCGAGGTGGATGACCGGTTCATCGAGGAAGCCGATGTCCTGGCCGGGCTTGATCCTCGGCAGAACCTGATGGAGTTGTCCCATCAGGACTTCGAGGCACTCATCATGAACCTGTTCGCCAAGATGGGTCTCAAGACACACCTCACCCGATCTTCCAACGACCGCGGCGTCGATGGCGTCGCCATCGACAGCAATCCCATCACTGGCGGGAAGGTGGTCGTGCAAGCGAAGCGGTACAAGGGCCTGGTCCCAGCCTCAGCGGTGCGCGATCTGTACGGCACGATGATCGATGAAGGCGCCTCCAATGGCATCCTCGTCGCTACCTCCTGGTTCGGGCCGAAGGCACGCGAGTGGGCGGAGGACAAGCCGCTGAAGCTGTGGGACGGCACGCATCTGGTCTACCTGCTACAGGAATATTGCGACGTCGAAGCCAAGATCGTGCCACCCGAGCACTGGAAGGATCCTCAGCCAGATCCCCATGGCGCCGAGGACCACGAGGTGGACGCCTAATCGTATCTTCGCGCGCCCAGAGCACGCACAAGAACGTGAACTAGACGATATGGATCACAATACCTGGATTCGGTCGCCTTTGTGCGAGCAGGAGTTCGGGTCTCCCGTGCGCACGGGCAGCCTCAGTACTGGTTGGCGCTCGCTCAGCTGGCGTAGTAGCCTGCCCGCGATCGAACGCCAGTTCCCGAGGAGTGCCGCTGATGCCTGAGAAGAACCCTCCCCGCCGTGTCGTTCAGCCCAACCCTGACGGTGGATGGGACGTGAAGAACCCCGGTGGCGCCAAGGCGAGCGCCCACACCAATACCCAGGCGGACGCCATCAAGCGGGGCCGAGAGATCCTTGGCAACCTCGGTGGAGGCGAGCTGGAGATTCGCAACCAACAGGGTCGCATCCGTGACGTTGACACCGTGCCCCAGGGTAACGACCCGAACCCGCCGCGGGATCGCCGGTAGGCGATCTGGTTCTAGGCAACAACTCCTTACGGAAGCCATCAATGCGTCAGCGCTCCGACCTTGCCCTAGTCCCGGAATGAATAGGAGCGGGCATCGAAAAAGCTAGAATGGAAGCATGCCCTACGAATCAGCACATGATCTGCCGTCCTTCGTCGAGATTTCTGAAGGGCTCAAGTCCATCAAGCTCTTGAAGTTCATCCTTCCGAAGGCTGAGCGGGGCAAGGTCAAGGAACTGGAAGCTCAGCTTCGGTTGCTGGTCGATACAGTCGACAAATTCTATGCAGTGCTTGGTCCACGACACTGGATCTTTCACGATAGCCTGCCGGTGGAGGAGATGGCTGATCTCCTTACTACCTCCACGGATCCAGCCGACGCAGAGAGACGGCTTATCGAGTACTACAAGAATCCCGAAACTTTAAACTTCCTGACCCACAGGCTGCGCGGGCATACCGCTCTGCGCAAGCGGATGCACCTAATTGTCAGAGCCCGCGACGACTACTTCGCCGAACGATACTACGCGACTATCCATGTCCTCCTGAGCGTCATGGATGGTTTCGTTAATGAGTTTGAGACTGTCCGCCGAGGGTTGCATGCACGCGAGGCCGAAGAGCTCGATGCCTTTGACAGTGTTGTCGGACACCATATGGGTCTCACCAAAGCTCACGAAACCTTCCGACGCAGGAAGGGCACGACCAGCAGCGAGCCGGTGTACGAGCTGTATCGCAACGGTATCGTGCATGGCACGCTCCTCAACTACGACAACGACGTCATCGCCACCAAGGCTTGGAACAGGCTCTTCGCGATCGCTGACTGGGGACGGGCCAGAGAAAAGGAACAGCAGCCTCCTCGCAAGGAGCCAACCTGGCGAGAGATCTTTGCTCAGCTCGCTGAGAATGCAAGGCAGCAGCGCGCCAACGATGTCTGGAAGCCGGTGACGCTTGTTCCGGCCGACCCCACGTTCAGCGCCCATCCGGCCTACATCGCCTGCGAGCAACTGCTCTCGTATTGGGTCAGGCGGAACTACGGGAAGATCGCGACCCTGCTGTCGAAGACGGTTCAGGATGCCTATGCTCCCACCATGCCTCGACAGGTTCGCAATGAGTATGGCGGATACCGCCTGTCTTCCTTTGAGGTGCTTAGGATCGAGGAGATCGCGGCCGCCGTCTGCGTTATCGACGTCAAGCTAATCTTCGAGCCAGGCGACGAGAAGACGGCTTCCCTGAGATGGATGCATGAAGACGAGGATGGTCAGGCTCAGGCTGCCTCCCTACCGGGCGCCTGGCATCTCATGGTGTGGGGTCCTGCGGCGTTCTTGAGCGACACTGAAGGCGACACGCCGGAAGCCAACGGCGAAAGCCCCTACGAGGAGTAGAGGGCCTTCCCTGGCAACTTCATTCGGGTTTGGAGATGCCGGTAGATGAGGCAGAGGCCTGCTTACGGACACGTCGCCGGTATGGCCAGTTGCACAGGACCACCACGACATACATCACCGCCAGGGAACCTGTGAACACAAGGACTCTAGGCCAAGCGAGTGCTGGCAAAGATAGCAAGGCGAGAGTCAACAGAATGTCTGCTGAAATCCGCGGATGATAGTTATGGTGACGCCCCAAGACTATGCGCCGGCCCATCCGAAGCGCCTTGCCCCATCCATAGGCCGCACCGACCAGACTTTCAGCTCTTTCGATAACGTTGCTCCGCTCCTCTTCGCTGAGGGGCAGGTCTGAGATCATGACGTACGATCTGCCATCCATGTAGTCGGAGAAGCGGTGCTTGAGCATTCCGGCCGTAGTGGCATCCACTACATAGCCACCACGAGCAAAAATGCCAGCATGACTCCAAGCGCTGTGGGTCAAGTACATGATGAGCCAGCTCAGCGTCGAGGTTCTTGTATGCATCACGAAGTAGTTACCGGCCTCGCCGCGACCACCTTCGGGAAAGTTAGTTGAGGTAGCTAGACGGCCACCTTGGGCCTCTAGCGCCTGACGAGAGTACGCGCCCCGCTGAAGGCGGTATTGGAGATAGTCAAGGCTAGCAAAGAGCATGGAGGCTCTTGCTCCTCCCCGACGGCGTGACGGTGCCGTTGGTGTGACGCGTGAAGGTACCTGACCGCCCTTGCGATGGTCCGATGACCCTTGCTCAGGTCGTCGTCAGCTCGCGGATATGATCGTGGTGGAACTCTCGCACACGGCGAGGTATACGACGAACTACTGATCTTCGTAGATAGTCCACCCGCGGGGATGACAGTGGATGTCGTCCGCGCTACGTTCGCGCGTCGCGATCAAGCGCGGGAGGGCACCCATGGGCTGGTTGGACAAGCTACTGGGCAGGCCACGAGACCACGCTCGAAGCACCGGACCAGCTCGACCCCCAAACCAGCGACGCGCTGTCACGCAGACGTACGTCCCGCCGCCACCGCGCCAGCCCGCTGACCCGTCATGGACTGCCGCCACACCAACCTTGCGCCCCGAAGGGCATATGCGGGTCGTTGGCGAGAGCTACCGCCAAGAAGCACTTCGGCGCGTGCTCACCGAAGCCGGCTCACACCGACTCGTTCTCGCGCAGCTGGTCCGCGACCAGGGCAACCCACACCACTCGGGCGCCGTAGCGGTCTTCGTCGGAGCCGATCACGTCGGCTACCTCAGCCGCGACGATCTCGGCTACGACGGGCAGGCGCTATACAAGGCACTCGCCCGACTGGATCGGCGTGGTGTGCCGGCCACCTGCTGGGCGCGCCTGAACGGTGGCGTCCCGGACAAGCCGTCCATCGGTATTCACCTGCTCACCAGCGGCTACGAGCATCCCGACGAGCCGTATCCGTTCGCCCTCACCGTGCCGCCCGATAGCTTCGCAACCGTGCTCGGCACAGAGGCCCATCAGGACCTGCTGACTCGCTTGACCGGTGCGCGCGAAGAGACGCTCGTGGGGGCGCAGTTGACCGTTTCCGATACCAACCCCGCTCGTCCGAAGTCTGGTGGACCGGTGCTGCTCGCTACGGTTGACGGCGTCGTCATCGGCGGGCTCTCGGCGAAGGAATCGGCATCACGCATTCCGCTTGTCCAGGCCCTTGCGGACAGCGGCCGGGACGCTCATGCGCTCGCTCGTATCCGGTCCAGTAGCGGCCAGCGCGGTGGCCTTATCTGCTCCGTGTCCACGTTGGCGCTGGAAGACTGAAGGGTTCGCTACTTCGGCAAGCGCAATACCTCCAGGATTCGCTCCCAGGTCACCATCCAGGTCGGCGGTGGCGCTGCACGTTCGTACAGCACGCGCACATTCGCGGAGTTGCTTGACGCTGCGCTGGATGGCGGGCCAGGATTGGCTGACGTTAGGGGTAACCACGATACAAGGTACTGTCCACCTGCAGCATGCGGACAAGAAAGGTCCATTCATAATTGTTGCTCCGCGCTGAATAGTGTCTTCGACGCCAGGTAGTGCAAATCCGGGCACAGTCGCTTTGGAGGCTACGCTCATGATCGCATTTCCGTACGCTGTCGGGATGAAGTGCGCCAAATGGGGTTGACTTACCACCTGATCTGTCCGAGCGTCCCGCTCCGCTAGGCGCGGTAGAGCCTTTTGGCTTGACCGCATGACCTTCCCCAGTACCGCCGGTCCCGCCAGCTCTTGCAGGCGCGGGTAAGGGAATGGAGCACGCCTATGACGGGCGAACGTCGCGGCTGGTCGCCGCACAAGCCAGGCTGACAGTTCTGATGAGGGCGTGTGGCTTGGCCCGCTAGTGACTTCGGGCTAGTCCTGCGACGAAGACAGACGGTCCGGGTGCGCCATCACTCGGACGCCAAGAGCGACAGAGATGACGCGCCGGCAGAAGCTGCCGGCCTACTAAAACGCGCAGCGGAATCGGGGGGGTTATGTTGCGGCGTATCTGGATTGTGGTCCTGGCATGTGTGGTGGTCGCGGCGGCGTTCGTTACGCCAACTGTTGCACGGGCGACTGCACCTTCACATCGTACGTCGACCGCTGCCCGACCAGCAGGGTCCTCACACCGACAAGCTGCGGCTTCCTCCCGTCCTAGGATCGTGCACTGGAGGCCGGTTCCGTATCGGCATCTCGCGGTTAGGCGGGTCGCGAAGAAGCAGCCCTCGGGTCGGAGCGATGCGGCACTCGCCCAGCGCATGGGTGCCTATGCCCGGACGCACGACCGTCGCGACCGAGGCCCCAAGGGCGCGCACCGTTCTGGATCATCCTTGGGCGTGCCGCGCATCAAGGGAGGTGGGCGCCTCCGATCTGGCACCATCCTGCCGGCCGTCACCGGGAACGGCAGCAACAACCGGGTCCTCATCCTCGCCTCGACGGTGACGGGCGGCGCGAACAGCATCGAGGCGCAAGAAGCTGCCGCCGCCGGCTACGGCGTCGACATCGTGGACGCCGCGACCTGGTCGGCGATGACTGCCGAACAGTTCGCCGCCTACCGGGCCATCGTGCTGGGCGACCCGACCTGCAGCGATGAAAGTCAAGTGGCAGCCGCCGAGGCCAACGCCCTCACCTGGGGCCCGGTCATCAACGGCAATATTGAGATATTCGGCTCCGACCCCGTCTACCACGCCACGTTCACCAATTCGGCGATCGCTGCCGTGACCCAGCGTGCTGTGGACTTCGCGCTGGGCCAGGCAAACAAGACCGGCGCGTACATCAGCCTGTCGTGCTACTTCGATAGTGTCGCGCCACAGACCCACGTGTCGCTGCTGGATGGGCTTGATCCGGGAGGCACCGGCTTCTCAGTCCACGGCGTCGGCTGCTCCGACAGCATCCACATCGAGGCCTCCTCGCCAGCACTGGACGGGATCACCGACGAACTCCTGTCGAACTGGTTCTGCTCGGTGCATGAGGCGTTCGATGCATGGCCGGCCAAGTTCGGCGTCCTTGCAGTCGATACCGATTCCGGATCCCTCTACCGGGGGCAGGACGGCACCACCGGTGACCCTTATGTCCTTGCGTTTCCCGCCGGGAAGTTCCAGGGAACCACGGAGACCGCGGGCGGTGGCAGCAAGACGGGCCACACCAACCAATGCGACAGCGGGGGCTGGCCGGTCAACTGCGCCACCGGCGAGTTCTGGCACACCTTCGACGACCTCGCCGTGCCCGGCCGCGGCCCCGCGCTGGACCTGACGCGGACGTACAGCTCGCTTGCGGCTGGCACCGACTCGCCGTTCGGGTTCGGGTGGAGCTCGGCGTACACCATGTCGTTGGCCGTCGACCCCGCCAGCGGCGCGGTCCAGGTTACCCAGGAGAACGGCTCCACCACCGTCTTCACCCCCAGCAACGGCGGGTATGCAGCCCCACCTCGAGAGTTCGCCACGCTGACCAAGAACGCCGACGGGACGTGGACCTTCATCCGCCACCAGCAGCAACGGTTCGCCTTCGACGCCAACGGTCGGCTGACCGCCATCTCCGACCTCAACGGCTACACCACGGCGCTCAGCTACGACTCGTCGGGACGGCTCACCACGGTTAGTGACCCGGCGGGGCGCACCTTGACCGTTGCCCACGGCGCCAACAGCAAGATCGCCAAGGTCACAGACCCGGCCGGCCGCAACGTCTCCTACGGGTACGACGGGAGCGGAAACCTCACGAGCGTCACCGACGTGGCCGGCGGTACCTGGGCCTTCGCCTACGACACGGCCCACCTGATGACCGCAATGACCGACCCGCGGGGCAGCAAGGTCACCAACGTCTATGACGCCACCGGGCGGGTTACCAGCCAAACCGATCCCGTTGGCCGCACGACCACCTTCGCCTACAGCGACAGCGGCACGACCATCACCGACCCCAAGGGCAACGTCACCGTCCAGGACTCCACCCAAGGCCAGCTCGTCCAACTCACCAAGGGTGCCGGTTCGTCTTCTGCTGCGACCTGGCGGTTCACCTACGACCCAGCGACGCTGGGGATGACCAAGCTCACCGACCCCAACGGGCACGCCACGACCTACATCTATGAGGGCGGCAGCTACAACCCGACCAGTAGCACCGACCCGCTCGGACGCACGACCAGCATCACGTACAACACGTTCGAAGAGCCGCTCACCGTCGCCGACCCGGCGGGTACCACCACCAGCTACGCCTACGACGGCATCGGGAACCTGCTGTCAGTGTCGCGGCCGCTCAGCGGCACGGGTGCGACCCAGACCACCAGCTTCGCCTACAACGACTCCGCCCACCCAGGTGACGTCTCCGCCCTCACTGACCCCGATGGAAAATCGTGGCAGTTCGCCTACGACGGCAACGGCGACCTCACTGCAAGCACCGACCCGCTCAGCAACACGACTAGCTACACCTACGACAGCATCGGCCGGCGCACGAGCCTAGTGTCGCCGCGCGGCAACGCCAACGGTGCCGACCCGGCCAAGTTCACCACGGCCTACGCCTACGACGCCTTCGGCGACCTCACCAAGGTCACCGATCCGCTCGGGCACGCCACCAGCTTCGCCTACGACCCGAACCGAAACCGCACCAGCCTCACCGATCCCAACGGGCACACCACCGCCTACGCCTACGACGCCGACGACGAGCTGACCAAGGTCACCCGCGCCGACGGCACCACCCTGCCCTACGAGTACGACGCGGACGGCAACCAGACCGGGCAGACGGATGGTGGCGGGAACACCACGAGCTACGCGTACGACCCGCTCGACCGCGTGGCCTCAACAACAGACCCGCTGCACCGGACCACCCGCTACGGCTACGACGGCGCCGGGAACCGGACCAGCCTCACCGACCCCTCCGGTCGCACTACGGCCTTTGGCTACGACGACGCCAACCAGCTCACCGGAATCACCTACTCGGACGGCACGACCCCGAACGTCGCGTACCGCTACGACGCCGACGGGCAGCGGACCGCGATGACCGATGGCACCGGCACCACCAGCTACGCCTACGACACGCTCAACCGGCTGACAAGCTCGACCAACGGCGCCGACGCGACCATTTCCTACGGCTACGACCTGGCCGGCCGGCTCACCTCGCTGACCTACCCCAACGGCAAGACCGTCACCCGCACCTACGACGCTGCAGGCCGGCTCGGCGCGGTGGCGGACTGGCTGGGCAACACGACGAACTTCGATCACGACCCGGACGCCAACCTGACCGCCGAGGCGTACCCGAACGGCGTCCAGACCAGTGCCACCTTCGACAACGCCGACCAGCTCACCGCCATCGCCCACCAGAAGGGCGCGACGACCCTCGCGAGCTTCAATTACGCGCGGGACAACCTGGGACAGCTCACCTCGACCACCCCAACAGGAGTGCCGGGTGGACCCGAGTCCTACAGTTACACTCAGCTGAACCAGCTCGCCTCGCTCAACACCAAGCCCTACGGCTACGACCACGCCGACAACCTCGTCAAACTGGCCGACGGCACCACCCAGACCTTCGACGCTGCCAACGAACTCACGTCGTCGACCCCTCCGGCCACCGGGCCGACCAGCCCAACCGTCGACCAGGTCGTCTCCGGTGACCAGAAGACGGCGGCCACGAAGATCACCTCACCGCCCGTCAAGACCACGGCTGGTAATGAACTTGTCCTGGCGTTCGTGTCGGCGGACGGGCCCAATGGATCGACCCAAAAGGTCACTGGGGTCACCGGCGCAGGACTGACCTGGTCGCTTGCCGCCCGTGCCAATGGTGGCCGGGGAACCGCCGAGGTCTGGCAGGCCTACGCCACCACGCCGATCTCCGCGTCGGTCACCGCCAGCCTCGGCAATGGCCGCTTCGACGGTTCCATCACGGTGGCGACGTTCACCGGTGCGGCACGTGCTATCGGCGCCACGGCCGGGCGCACTGCCAACCGAGCGTCGGCACCGTCGATAACGCTCAAGACGACGCACGCGGGCTCGCTGGTCTGGGCAGCCGGGCACGACTGGGACCACGCCGCAGCCGTCACCCCGCTTGCTGGCCAGAGCCTCGTCCACCAGTTCCGTGACCCCCGCGTGGACCGCACGTACTGGGCGCAGCGCACCACAGACGCCGTCCCCGCTAGCGGTAAGACCGTGACCATCGGCGACACCACTCCAACTAGCGACCGGTGGGAGCTGGCCGCGGTTGAGGTTCCTTCTGCTGCAGACGCAACCACCAGCAGTTCGCCAATTAGCTACACCTACGACAAGCAGGGCAACCGCACCAGCATCTCTCCATCCGGTGGCGCAACAACGGCACTCGGCTACGACCAGGCCAACCGGCTTACCAGCTATGGCGCGACTGCCACCTACAGCTACAACGGCGACGGCCTCCGCATGGCCAAGACCGTCAGCGGTGCCGCGACTGCCTTCGCCTGGGATACCAACGGAGGCATTCCGCTCCTCCTGGGTGATGGCGACGATTTCTACCTTTATGGAGCGAGCGGCCAGCCTATCGAGAAGATCTCCGGCTCGACGGTGACCTACTTGCATCAGGATCAGCAGGGCAGTACGCGCCTGCTCACCGATGCCGCCGGTTCTGTCGTCGGCGCGTACGCCTACGATCCGTACGGTAAGACAGTCGGGCACACCGGCTCAGCGACTACGTCGCTGCAGTACGACGGGCAATATACCGATGCCGAGAGCGGCTATCAGTACCTTAGGGCAAGGTACTACGACACAGCCAGCGGCAATTTCCTCCAGCGAGATCCCGTCGAGATCCTCACTCGTAGCGCATACAGCTACGCAGACAACGATCCTCTGAATCAGGCCGACCCCACTGGCCAAATTGGGTGGCTGCTTGGTGGTGCCATCGGTGGAATCGTGGGCGGAGTGGTAGGCGGCGGCTCCTACCTTCTGCACCACGACGACTCATTCTCCTGGCAAAAACTTGGTGGCGCGGTGGCTGGAGGGGCCGTCGGGGGAGCAATCACAGGAGCCTGCGACGCGTCGACATTGCTCGTTGTGGTAACGGCATGCGGTGCCCTAGGCGGAGCTGCCGGCACAGTCGTTGATGAATGGATCAGTGGTGAGGATCTCAACCCGAGCAAGATTGCCGTGAACAGCATTGTCGGCACGGCTGGTGGATACTTGATCGGGAAGTTTGGAGACCCCATCTCGATGGTCGGCTTCGAACCATACAGGCTTCGGAATGTTTGGAGTCCCGGAATCAACGCTACACGCAAGTACATTAGCAATCTCATAACTGGGACCCTCTCGAAGTTCACCGAATACTTGTTCGATCCTCAAGCAGCCTGCTGAGAAGACAAACGGATCCCAGAGAAACCTGGGCAGTTTGCTCGAACCTTGAACTCTGGCTAGGGCTGGATGGTAGAATGTACTCGTGTAGCGACTAAAGGCTAGCAATGATCTCCAAATGGACTCGCTGAATAGTATGCCTAAGGACGACCGGATTGCCAGGACGCTGGCCAGTGTCGCTTCGGGCGATTCTTTCGAGGCCAGGCTGCGCGCGTACCGGACAGCGCCATGGTGGTTTATCGGCGTTGGTGTACTTGTAGCCGTGGGAACAGCATTTATGCCTTGGTCGTTGCGGGCGCTCTTGTGGCCACTGGCGGTAGTGTATGCTGGCATTGGTGTGTATGTCCGGATCGGGCGGTTAACGATTAGGAATGGCCGTATCTCTATAACCGCTGGACCGATCAGGCACTCTGTTGACCTTGAGCGATTGACTCAGGTTACGTACAGACGACCGGGCAGGGGTCGTAGGAGCGTTGCAAACATCGTCCTAGAGGACCTCACAGGGCAAAGGCTGAAGATTTCTGTGGGTGGTTTTGGCTTTGCCCGTGATGATGAATGGGCAGCCATCATATTGCATGCAGCAGAACGAGCTCGTGCGGTTGTTGAACCAAAAGCGCGTAACTGTCTTGTTCACCTTGACGGAACTGGGCGAGGTTACCTTGCGTGAGTCACCGGGCGGCCGGAGAATCCCGCCCGCCGCGGGGAGGCTCACCCGCGAGCTACTTCTCCGCATCGGCGATCCCGCCCCTGTGCGGCTCGCCGGTGTGCGCAAGCGAAGCGTAATGGTCATCGGCCCGTCTCGGCTTGGCCGATCGGATCGTCACCTTGGACATCGGCCAGGCGTTCGGCAGGTCGTGCGCGGGTGGTCAACGGTTGTGCAGCTCGGTATAGCGACACCTGTCCGGTCTGCCGTCAGGCTCGGTCCATCGGATCTGCTTGGATCATCAAACTCGCCTGTTTCTAGAATCAGCCAGTCGCTGAGGGTCATCCTCCTCTCTGCGGTAATTCTCGCAAAATTTGTTCCCAGCTCGCCATCCAGATCGGAGGCGGCGCTGCACGCTCGTACAGCATGAGCACACCCCACTCGCGGAGCTGCTCGACGGCACGTTGGAAGGCGGGATGCCGGGCCAGGGCGGGGTTGACGTTGGGCGCTACCACGATGGGCAGGTCGATGCCCATGCACTCAAACAGCATGGAGAGCGCCAGGTTGTCGGCGACGCCAGCTGCCCACTTGCACACCATGTTGATGGTGGCCGGCGCCACCACCAAGGCATCAGCCAGCGGCCACGATGGCTCAGGGTCGCCGGGCTTGCGGAACTCAGTCCGGACCGGGTAGCCGGTCAGCTCCTCGAGCTCGGCGGCATCGACGAACGTGGCACCCGCCGGCGTGGTGACCACGCATACCCGCCAGTCCCGGGAGTGGGCGAGCCGAATGAAGGTCGCCACGTCGGTTGCCGGTCCCGCTCCACAGACGATGAGGTAGAGCGTGCGCGCGGGCTCCGGGATCTGGTCGGAGGGCACGCGCAGGGCTCAGGCGGCTTGGAGGGCGTCGGCCAGGTCGCGCATGCGGGCGCTGGTCCCGATGGGCGTGGCGCTGAGCCGGTCGTACATGCGCTGCACGCGCGAGACGTGGCGGGCCGAGCCGTAGCGCCTGGCGAACCGCAGCCCCTCGATGGCGAGGTCGACGCCGACGTCAACGTTGCCAGCGTAGGTGTGCGCCTGGGCCTTGAGGATGGTGAAGTTGCCGAGGTCCCGCAGCGAGACCGGGTGCATCTCCGGCTCGGTGGCAAGGTAGATGCCCAGGGCGACCTCGGGCTCCCACAGCAGGGTGTGCCCATGTGCGCGTTCGTGCCGGACCTGCGTGAGGGTGAACTCGTTGCCCCAGTCTGTGGTGCCTGCGTCAAGCGCGTTGGCCTGTGCCTCCGCTGCCTCGATGGCTTGCAAGAAGGCGTTCCTGTGGCCGTGCTCGGCGTGCGCCCGGGCGAGCGTCTGTTGCCGCATGCCCTCGACCACGCCAGCGACCTCGCCAGCAGAGGGCATGGCCGCCGTGAGCCGCTGCACCGCGAGCTCGTAGTCGCCGCGGCGGCGCAACAGATCCCCCTGGTGGATGGCGGCAAGCGCACGCAGGTCGACTTCGCCGGCCGCTTCGCCGAGCTGCTCCATCTCCAAAAAGTGCGCGTAGGCGCTCGGATAGTCCAGGCCATCGAAGGCCACCTTGCCCAGCATCTCGTGAGCGGCGGCCAGGAGCCGGAGGGCGGGCTGGCGCAGGTTGCCCTGGTGGGTGGCGGTGAAGTCGGTGAGCTTGGGAATGAGGGACGTAACGCGCTCGACCACGCCCGCGTCGGCGTTGCCGTACCACACCAGCCACGACAGCTTGATGGTGGCCCCGGCGGGCTCCAGCAGCGCATCTACGAGGGCGTCCTCGGACGCTCCTGAGCTGGCCGGCAAGGCGCTGGTTCTAAACCCGAGTTCTTCCGGGCTGGCATCGAAGAACTGGCACAGCAAGCGGCGGTGGAAGCGGTTGGGGCGGCAGATCCCCCGCTCCCACTTACTCACTAGGCCTCCGGTCGCACCCTTGGCGCCGAGCTGCACCAGAACCCTAGCGTCGACACCTCGGTGCTCGCAGCCAGCAAGACGCTCGACATCATGGCCGCAATCCTCCTTGAGGCATGGCAACTCGGAGCACCTCTTCCCGCCGGAGTCATCGACGCCATGCCCGATCGATCCGTCGGGTTTCCTGCCGACCATGGGCAACCTCGAACCCTCCGACCCCGCCGCCCGGCGACCTTGGACCTTCAGTCGTCGGCTGGCGGTGCGGGAGCAGACCAGTCGGAGCCTCAGGCGCGCGCTGACCCTGGCTCCGGCCTGGCACCTCGACCAGGCGGCCGCGCTGCTGCACCAGAACCCTAGCGTCGACACCTCGGTGCTCGCAGCCAGCAAGACGCCCGACATCATGGCCGCAATCCTCCTTGAGGCATGGCAACTCGGAGCACCTCTTCCCGCCGGAGTCATCGACGCCATGCCCGAGCTGCGCCACTGGGCGGCAACGCTCAAGCAGCAGGTACGAGGTGACCGGCCATGACCGCCGAAGGAGGAGGTGACCTGCGCGACAAGGCGCTCGCCGCCTACGCGGAACAACGAGACTCCGACCCTGATCCGAGCGAGCCGGAGCCGCGCGCGGACCTGCAGCGCCTCATCCGCCTGGCCGAGGCCGACAGCGAGATCATCATCGGCCGGCGGGTCACGGGTTGGGAGTTCGCCAACCTGCGACTCGTCTCGCGCACGCAGAACGCTGGGTGCGTGGTGGCCTCCCCGCCCGACTGCGGCGAGCTGCTGCTGCTCTACGTCGGCCTGTCCCCAGATCCAGACCCAACCGACCTGCTGCGTCTCCAAGCTCTCTGGCCGTGCGACGGCCACCAGCACACCTTGGCCATCCGGTCACGGGCCGACCTCGGCAAGGCCTTGTTCTGGACGCCGCAGGTGTGCCTCAGAAGCCTCGTCACCGGCCGAGGCGACACCGACATCCGCTGGCTCGACCTGTGGACTGGGCGAGAGTAGCCATGCCGGACATCGCCTTCACCGTTGTCGCTGCCGTTCTTCTCATCGGCAGCGTGGCAGTTATCACCATCTTGAGTGACCACTGGACCGATGAGAGCCGCCGGCGCTACGACCGGCTGTACGAGGAGAGCATGAGGCGGCGAGCGTTGCGGGAGAGTGGTCGGGAATGACGTTACACCTCACTTCACACGATGCCATCTAACCTTTCACAGAGCGGCCACGCGACTCCGTTTTGCCGCGACGGCGAACTCCCTCTGTATGGGCCACAACGAAATAGGCATCATTAGAAACGTTAGCCGATCGAGCCTGCACGAGAGCCTTCTGAAACTCCTCTTCGATAGTTTCTCGTTTCAAGAATCGTTTTATGAACTCTTCGCAATCAGGGTGAACGAGTATGCGAACCTTGCCTATGCCCCTCGTAAAGCCTTGTCCGAGTCGTTGAAAGAAGTCCGATTCCCGAGTCTCCAGCGGAGCGGCGGTATCAATGCGAGAACTCAGACGGTCCTCCTCCACGACAAATCTTAGGCCGTCCTGTCTCGCTCGCCCGGGGTCAGGAAAATCAACGAGGAATGCTTGGGTCTTCGAGCATAGGTGAAGAAACTTAAGCTTCTCCTCATTCTCATTAAATATGATGGTGCCGTACTCATTGTCCGATGCCTCCCTGACCCTGGTGACGATTAGATCCTGAAGCGCTTTGGCGAGTACCACTCTCCGCACCCAAGCGTCGGAGCCTCCTCGAGCTGTAAAGAACCTACCAAGACCCTCCCATTCATCGTCGGCAAATCCCCGACCAGGGGATAGCACAGCGACTCGCTTAAAGAGTCTGCGTCTGGACAACAGATCGAACATAGTGTAGGCATCAGATCCGGCCCTTGCCACGCACCAAGCCAACTGCCTGCTCTCCGCAGCAGGCATGTACGAGTCCCCCACGGCCACTTCGATCGCATCACGGTCGAAGAGTGCGCCAGATGGAGAATCCAGCGCAAGATACAGAGCCTCGCGAACAGTCTTTCGGAATGATGACGGCGAGGTCTTGGGCTTTAGGTATTGCGTCCGCAGATAATCCCAAACGATCCATTGGATCATAGCCTTAATGGAACGATAGGTGTGGTGCCAGTAAACTGCTCCGAACATCGCATATCGAGCAAATGCCAATGTCTCCGCCGGGATTTTTCCCTTCTCCTGGGTTCCAACCCGACCAACAGTGTGTCCAGCCGCCGGTTCCAATAGCACTGTGAGAGTTCGAAGCAGCCGTGTAACATCGATTCCGGAGCCGTACCGGGTCCCGAGATGTGCGCTGTCTCTGGTAAGGTAGTCGATCTTATCCGCATCCAAAGGGCCGCTTACGACTGAATGGAGAACTCGATCCATTAGCGAGAATTTAAATTCCGCCGACTCGGCACGCAGGATGTCACAAATACGTTGTGGGGACATCGCCCATCCATCTGGCTCAGGCCCGGTCAGAATCCGATGTAGAGGCGTGTCTTCCTTCAGTAGCAGGCTTTGAGTCCGTACTTCATGATCGAAGACATCAGCGTCGGCCTCCTCGAAATCGTGGGCTAGCGGGTAGTGCCCAATGTCATGTAGAAGCGATGCCAATAGCACCGCCTTCACATCCTCGGCCGTTGCCACTTGTAGAAAGAATGGGTTCTGCTCGTCCCGCAGAAGCCATCGAACATACTCACAGGTTGTGGTATAGGTGCCCAGAGCGTGTTCCAGCCTTGTGTGCGTAGCCGTGGGGTAAACCAGGTTCAGTAGTCCTAGCTGATGAAACGTACCCAGGCGTGCCACCTCGGTACAGCCGAGCAGTCTCTTGAGTCGAGGAGTCAATACTGTGGGAGCGATTTGGGAAACTTGAAGGCGATCAGGCGTCCCTAGGTTGAGTTCGGGGACAATTCTTGTCAGGTCATACTCACCCATGATCTTCTTGAGGTCACGCAGAGCTTCATCAGCGGAACCATACCTCAGGCTCTTGAACTCCTCCGGAGCCAGACCAATTGCCGTGTCCCGGGAGAGATTCCTGCCATCCAGGAGCCTGCATGCAAGAAGGCGGAGATATCTCTGACGAAATGGCCCCAGATCGCGATATAGATCTGTGTCCCCACTACCAAGTGCATAAACGAGGGTTCGTCCAAGGGCATAAAGATCCCATTGTATACGCTCGTCGAAAGTAATCTCTGTCTTGCCTTCTAAGGCGTTTGCCAATCTAGACTCGGCATCAGGATGAACATAGCCCCTGGTTCCGCCGACTTCTAACTTACCTTGAGCCACTTCCCGAGGAGCACATAGCTCGAAGTCAATCAAATGCGGTCGCTCGTCGCTATCGATAAGAATGTTGTATGGCGAGATGTCTCCATGTGTATAGCCAGCACTATGAAGCGCATATAATTGCTCGATGAGATCGCGCCACAAGGCAATGAAGGCGCGAGCGGAGATGCGTGAGGTTGAAAAGAATGTTGTGAATTTATCCCTAGCATCATGATACGTTGAAATTAGGCAACCCCACGGCTGATTGGCAAGAGTGCCCCGAAGGGATCCGAACTCCGCTCCAATACGAGGATCTCTCGTCTCCACTATTGCTGCCCGCATGTTGGCCAGGCGGTATAAGGCGTGCTTCTCAGACGGTCGAGCCAAGGTGAGCAAGACTTTTTGCTTTGGACTGCGTTCCCTGGCAACTACGTAGACGAATGATCGCGAGACGCCAAGTACATGGGGATCCTCGAGACGCAAGTTGGCGCTTGAGAGAATGCGGCTATTAAGCAATCTAATGACTATCCGAGCCTCACTGTCCGCCATGCCGGCATCTTGCTCAAGAGAGTGCAGCTCGTTGGCTAATGCCACCTTACACTCCTCAATGCGCGGCGGACGACCAAGGCTTTCAGTAGCTAGGTCGCAGAGGGTTAATCGCTGTCGCTCTCGTGCGCAACGAGTATGAGAACGTCGTGAGGATTACCTGGACCGACTCGGCTTGGCTCATCGACTGCTATGTCAATAAGCCGTGCTCGTCTCAACTGCTTGTTGTAAGAAGCCAGACCTCGATGGTAGTAGGACACCAGGCCTGGATGAGGCTCGCCCCCTCTGATTCGGAATGGAAGCTCGACCTCATGTTCCTCTGAGTAATCGCCCAGCTGTTCTGCGGTCAGATCCGCCCGGTTATAAAGGTAGAAGGCTGGATGGGGAATGGTGCCGATTAAGACTCCTCCGGGCTGCAGCAGCTTAGAGATAGCCTTCAAGGTTGCACCGAGATCAGGGGTATTATGGAGGACCATGTTGGCCACGACTGCGTGGAATTTGGAAGAATTGGCAACAGCGTAGTCTTCAATGGAATTGGCCTCGAAGTCAATCCCCTTGAAGTTATCGACTGCGAAGCGAATAGATCCATGGGAGACGTCAACACCCACGACATTATACTTGAGGTCGTGGATCTGTTTGGTTAGGAAGCCGAGACCGCATCCTGCGTCAAGCACCGAGGAGCCGACAGGGGCATGTTCCTTGAGATGTTTCAGAATATGGTTGCAGAGCGATCGGTATGCCGCATCACTGTTGGTGCTCAGCTCCAATGCCCGGGCCTGCACGTTCCGGTCCCAGTCACGACCGATGTCGTCTAATGTCTTACGCTGGGACTCCTTCTGCATTCGACTGGAATTCACACTTTATCCCTCGCTATGTCTGGAGTGTCAGTCTTAGACCGAATCATACTAGAATGATATTGTCGGCGACGAGGTTAATCAAGGTGGCTGCTTCGACAGCTAGCGAGAAGGTCCTTGGCCAACGCAACCAAGTAGCGATCATCCGATTCGACGAAGACTATACTCTCCTCCGGATTGGGCCGGCTGATCTTGCGCCGTATGATAACGGTTTCCTGCTCCTCACTTTGATGCAACGACATCCGAACGTGCGTGTATGTGGTTGGGGGGATGGTATAAACCGCGACGCCCGATTGGCGTAACTGATTGCATACAGGACTAGAGTCGCTCCGGACGAAGACCTCGACATGCGTGGAGCGCCTCATGAGTGTCAGAAGAATCGCTGAGTGCTCGGGGTGCTCAAGCCATTCGAGGTCAGAGCAGTAGATAGTGTGTCTGCCGTCTTGTGAGTACCAGTCCGAGAAGAACCTAGTGAATCCTTCACTTCGTTCACGCAACGAGTGCACTCGTCGTGATCCGACACTTCTCCACAACAGGAACTGGATGGTAGCAAGCACCAGAATAGCGAGCGCCCATACCCACGCTGCGGGTTGTAGGTCGAGGGCCTGAATGACACCTTGTCCTGAGAGCGTGGCCGCGACGGCTACCAGGTTGAGGGCAACCAGGATTCTGGCGGCGTTGTTGGAGTGGGAGTCAAGCCAATCCAACACGTCTGGTCTCTCGCTGTGCCGAGGAAGGGGTTGACTTTGGTCTGGGGTTGAGGAGTTGCACGGCTTGGAGTAGGACCGGCTCTTGGAAGGCGACGTTGGGAGTCCGCCGGGCGCCGCCAGGTTCCTGGCACGTGTTGTCACGCCTAGTGATGACGATGTGTGCTGGTCGCGAAGCTCGGAGGAGCGTTCCACCTGAGCAGGGTTCGACAGACGAAGAGTAGGAGATCGCTCTCGCGGAAGCGGCAAAGACGACATTCACCTGAAGTAACCCTCCCCAGACAGGCAGGTAGTCTAGTCGAACTTGTTGTGGACGCAATAGGGTCTATTGGACAAACTAGGCAGGATGCCCATGGTCGAGGTTCATCACGTGAGGGACAGCTCCTGGCCACGTCTTGTACGGTGAGCCAGTCGGCGGACGCTGCGTCTCACATCGAACCGATCCATTGCCCTTCCCTGGCGGTCAAGCAGCAGCGGACCAGAGCTGCGATCTCCTAGGTACGCTGCGAGTGCCATGGTGGTCGCCCGGCTGAGCCGCAACGTTCGTTCAGTGCCACGTTCGCGGACGAGCAGTACGGTTTGGCCTTCGCGTTCCTGCAGGTCCTCGACGCGCGCTCGGCACAGCTGCGTGACGGTGAGCCCGTCAAGAAGCAGATGTACGAGGGCGATGTCGCGTCGTCCGCCCACGGCTGCCGCCTGAAGCAGTCGCTCCCTCCTCCGCTCATCGAGGTCGCTCCAGGCGTGTTTGCTGTGGGCCGCATACGCGTCTCGCTCGTCAACGGGCGAACGCGCCAGCTCCCCGCGCTCGACAAGCTGGCGGTAGAAGGCCCCCAAGGTAGTCAGTCGCCGACGGATGGTGTTCGGGCTGTACTCGTTCGCTCGGAGCTGGTCGAGGTACCGACGGACCTCGGCCGGCTCGGGGTCGAGCACGTCGACGCCCTCGGCCGCGCACCAGTAGACGAAGTCCTCCAAGTCGCCCCAGTAGGCCCTGGCCGTGGCCAACGGATGCTCAAGCAGCAGCGCCTCACGGAACTCGGCGAAGCGTTCGTTGACCACGGGCAGCTGTGCCCGCAGTGGTGACTCGCTCTCCGGGAAGTAGCCCTCGCTCACAAGCGAACAATCTAGCACCTAACGCTATCGTGCTTATGCTCGCAGGCCGCTGAGCTGGTCTCTAGCGTCTCCGGCGTCGGGACACCGAGCCGAGAAGGAGGTCAAGCGAGCGTGAGTCGAACGATCAGACGGCCCGAGACCTGGTGGTTGCCGTGGCAGCACACCGGACGCTGCCAGCAGTGCGGCGCCAAGGTGACGGGCTGGCGCCGAGTGCGGGCCTGCGCCTGCGGCGGGCGGGTGAGCTACCAATGAGCGAGCTTGCCCGCAGGCCGTCCGCCACGCTGGGCAGGATCTCGTGGCAGAACAGCCGCGAGCTCATGGCCGCCCGTGGCGAGGGCATGGTCCGCGCGACCCGCGTCGAGGCCGCCGCCTACGTCACCCACATCGCGCTACAGGGAGCCGGGCGGCTGTCCAACCTTGAGGCACAGCTCATCAAGCAGGTCCCGCTCGGCGAGGCACGCTATCAGGCCATCGTGGACGCCTACGCCTGCTTCGCCGCCGGCGAGATCACCCGGATGGGTTGGCAGTGATGGCCCTTCTTTGCCTGCTGGCCCTGGTGGGCTTCGTCGCCGTCGTCGCGCTCGCCGTCGCGGGCGCGGCCTGGGTGCTGGATGCCCTGGATGCCGACGCTCGGGCGCGACGCCTCGAGAGCACCGTCCACGCCAACGCCATCGAGGCGGCCAGCCGCATCAACGCTGCTGCCTACCAGGCCGAGCGGGAGATGGTCCGCGAGGCCCGTGGCTGGCAGAACCACGCGTAGCCGAGTGGGTCCGCTGACCAAGCGGATCATGGGTGGGCTGGGCGTTCTCCTGGTGGCGAGCATCGTCGTCCGGGTGAGCGCCCAGCTCATCGCTCCCGCGATCCCGCTGCTGCTGGTGCTGTTCGTCATGGCCGCAAGCGCCTACTGGGTCTTTAACCGACGCTCGTAGCCGTAAAATTCTGAGACGATATTTTCTCATTGACTTGTTGAATTGATTCAACGACAATTGAAATCAATTCAGGTGATTGGCGTCGCGCCATTTTGTTGTACGCATGTTTGTTGCATGCATGCCTACAACGTCGCCATGAAAGGAGGGGGTCATGAGCAAACATCACATCCGGCTGGAAGTCATTCGGCGCGAGCAGATCGACCGGCGGCGGCTGGTGCGCGCGCTGGTCGAGGCGGTGCGGGCGCGTCAGCGCCAGCAGGCCACTGAGCAGCGTGAAGCTAGGACGCACGAGGCACGGGATGAGTAGCGGCGTCGCCCTTCTGACCATAGGCCTGTGGCTGCTCGCGCTCGCGCTTGTAGCCGACCAAATCGTCACCTCAGGGCGGCGTGAGGATGCGCGGCGCGCGAGCTTTCGGCTGCACTTCCCGTCCGAGCTGCGCGAGGACGCCGTCATCGCCGCACTACGGGCCCTGGCCGGTCTGCCGCACGGCAACCCGCTCCTGTTCCGCTCGCTGGTGTTCGAGGTCGTCAGCCAGGGTGAGCGCATCGAGCACTACCTGCACATGCCGGCTGCCTGGGTCGAGGGCGTGCGGGCGCAGCTCAGCTCCAGCGTGTCCGGTCTGCGGCTTGAGCCGTTGGGAGCAACCCCGCTGCCGCCGCTTGGCCGCGCCCGCGAGCTTGGCCTCACTGACGACTGGCGGCCGCTGCGGACCGACGCCATCCCAGCAGGTGCCGGCAGCGTGCTGGCCGTCTTGCAGCCGCTCAGGCGCGGCGAGGCCGTCGTCATGCAGTGGGTGGCGCGTCCGGCCGGGGCCGGTCCCGCACCGACGAGCGGCCGGAGTATGCCTACGGGTCCCTGGTGGTTGTGGTTTGTGTCCGCGTTCTGGCGGGCGCCGCGACAAGAGCCGATGAGCCTTGCCACCCAGAAGGCCAAGACCAGCGAGCCGCTCTTCGGCGTGGTCGGGCGGCTCGGCGTGCAGGCTGCCGCCCCGGAACGGACGGCCCATCTGCTGCGGCGGCTGCGCAGCGGACTGGCTGCAGCCGAGGCGCCGGGTGCGACGCTCGTGGCTCGTCGGTGGCCAGCCTCCTGGAGTGTGCGGCGGATGGCCGCGCGGCGGACACCGCAATGGCACGCTTCCCGCCTCAACGCCCGCGAGCTGGCCGCCGTCATCGCCTGGCCCATCGGCAGCCCAACCGTACCGGGACTGGTGCTGGCCAGGTCGCGCCACTTCCCGGCGGCGTCCGTGCTGCCACGTCTCGGGCGGGTGCTCGGTGACGGAATGGACGAGCACGGCCCGCGGCCGGTGGCGCAGCCACTCTCGGGCGCCCTGACCCACACCTGGCTACTCGGCGCCACCGGCTCGGGCAAGTCGACGCTGCTAGCCAACCTCATCGCCCAGGACCTCGCCGCTCCCGAACGTCCTGCTGTGGTGGTCATCGAGCCGAAGGGCGACCTGTGCAGCGACGTGCTTGAGCGTGTGCCAGCCGAACGGCACGCGGACGTTATTTACCTCGATGCCACCTCGGACGTGCTCGTGGGCCTCAACCCGCTGCGGCCCGACGAGCCAGACCGCGAGCTGGTCGCCGATGAGGTCTACGGCGTCTTCCGGCAGGTCTCGGCCAGCTGGGGCCCGCGCCTCGGCGACGTGCTCCACACCGCGCTACTCACACTCGTTCGCCAGCCCGACGCCTGCCTGACCGAGCTGCCGCTGCTGCTCGGCGACGACGCCTACCGGCGGCGCGTGGTCGGCAGTTTGAGCGAGGACGCTTGGATGCTGCGGCCGGTCTGGGCTTGGTACGACGGGCTCAACCCGGTTGAGCGCGCGGCCGTGGCCGCACCCATCCTGACCCGCGTGCGGCCCTGGATCGTGCGCTCCCGGCTGCGCCACCTCCTCGGCATCGCCCGTCCGCGCTGGTCGTTCCGTGAGGTCCTGGACCGACGGCGCATCCTGCTCATGGTCCTCAACCCCGGACTGCTCGGCCGCGAGACCGCCAGCCTCCTCGGCGCACTCGTGCTCCAAGGCGTCTGGCAGGCCGCCCGTGCCCGTGGCGCGCTAGCGCAAGCCGAGCGGCAGCCAGCCCTCGTCTACGTCGACGAGTGGCAGGAGTTCACCCGCCTCCCCACCGACCTGGGCGAGGTGCTCGCGCAAGCCCGCGGCTACCGCCTCGGCATGGTGCTGGCCAACCAGTCGACGGCCCAGCTCTCGCCAGAGCTACGCGCCGCCGTGAGTGCCAACGCCCGCTCCAAGCTCGCCCTGGCGGCCGACGCCTCCGACGCCACCCTCATGGCCCGCGAGATCGGCGGGGGCGTAACGGCTGCCGACGTGCAGGGGCTCGGCGCCTACCAGGCCATCGCCTCCCTCATGGTCGCAAGCCAGACGGCACCGCCGGTCTCGATCACGACCCGGTCGCTGGTGCCGCCAGTGGCCTCGGCAGCCGCCGTGCGGCGCGTCAGCCAGGAGCGCTACGGCCTCGACCGCGACCAGGTGGAGGCGGCGATCCGCTCTCGGCATGAGCCGGAGATGCCCGCGGGAACCGTGCGGCGTCGGAGGCGGTCGTGAGCGGCCGGGAGCGTCCGCTCGGTCGTCAGCTCGCCTCCTCGACGGGGCGCGGGTTCGGGCAGGCCGGGGGCGATCTCGTGACCCCGAGCGGCAAGGACCCGCTAGCGCCCACCGCTGTCTCTGCGGTGCGGCGCATCACGGCTGCCTACGTGCGCGAGCTGACCGACCGGCTGGCGCCGCGTGACTACCTCGTCATCGCCACACTTGGCCGCCTCCGGGTGGCGACGGCCCGCCAGATCGAGCGGCTGTGGTTCACGGAAGCGTCGCCGCTGTCGAATGCGCGCTCGGCCCGGCGGTCGCTGAGTCGGCTGGTGGAGCTGCGGGTCCTGGCTCGGCTCGAACGGCCCGGCGGCGGCGTCCGTGGTGGCAGCCCCGGCCACGTCTACGCGCTGGACGTCGCGGGCCTGCGCCTGGCCGCCGGTCGTGACGCTCGCCCGCCCCGGCGGCCGCATCCGATCTCGCGTGCCTTCCTGGGCCACGCGCTTGAGGTGACCGAGTGGTACGTGCGCCTAGTGGAGGTCGAGCGCGGCGGCGGGCCGGAGCTGCTGGACTTCGTGGCCGAGCCCCGGTCGTGGCGCAGCTTTGCGAGCTACGCCGGCGGGCGGGAGGACCTCAAGCCCGATGCCTTCGTGCGCCTCGGGAGTGGTGATTGGGAGGACCGTTGGTTCCTGGAGGTCGACTGCGGCACCGAGCACGCGCCTGCGCTGCGCCGGAAGCTCGACCGTTACGTGCGCTACTGGCAAAGCGGCCACGAGCAGGCCCGCGACGAGGTCTTCCCCCAGGTGCTGTGGATCGTGCCCGACGCCCGGCGGCACGCCCAGCTCGTGGAGGTCATCGGCCGCCTGCCGGAACAGGCCTGGCCGCTGTTCCGGGTGGCCGTGCGCGATGAGGCGGGCCGGGTGCTCACGGGAGGTGCCACGTGACGGACCTCCCGCGCAACACAATCCTGTTGGGCGATGCCGCTCGGCGCCTGGCGCAGCTGCCCGCCGCGTCCGTGGACTGCTGCATCACGTCCCCGCCCTACTTTGCGCTCCGCGACTACGGCACAGTCGGACAAATCGGCCTGGAGGAGACGGTCGACGGCTGGGTCGAGCAGCTGCGGAGCGTCTGCGGCGAGCTGGCGCGAGTGCTCAAGCCAACTGGCGCTCTCTGGCTCAACTTGGGGGACAGTTACTCCCGTCACGTGCGCTACGGCGCCCCGCCCAAGAGCCTGCTCGCGGCACCCGAGCGGCTGCTGCTCGCGCTCATGCACGACGGCTGGATCGTGCGCAACAAGGTCGTCTGGGCCAAGACCAACCCCATGCCCAGCTCGGTGAGCGACCGGCTCAGCCTCACCTACGAGATCGTCTACTTCCTTGTTCGCAATCCCCGCTACTACTTCGACCTGGACGCCATCCGTGAGCCGCACCGCTCACAAGGCTCCCGCTCAGCTCGGCCACACCAGAACGATCCCACCTGGGCCGGGCCGCTGGCCGCCACCAGAGGGGGCCTCGCACGGGCCCGAGCGCCCGGGCAGCCAGGACACGCCTTGGGTAAGAACCCGGGCGATGTCTGGCCACTGGCTACCCGCGGCTTCCGCGGCGCCCACTTCGCCACCTTCCCGCCCGCGCTGGTCGAACGGCCGCTGCTCGCCACCTGCCCCGAGGCGATCTGCACGGCCTGCGCCCGCCCCTGGCGGCGACGGGTCACCGTCCGCCGCCTCGGGCCGGTCAGCCCGACACCGCGCGACCAGTACGTCCACCGCTTCGCGAGTAATTGGCGAACGGTCCGTGAGGTCGGCGAGCTGACCCCGTGCGGCTGCGGCGCACCGATCCGTCCCGGCGTCGTGCTCGATCCCTTCTTCGGCACAGGCACGGTCGGCCTGGTCGCGCGCCAGCATGGTCGTGACTGGCTCGGCATCGAGCTCAACCCCGCCTACGTCGCCATGGCCTGGGATCGGCTCGGCAGCACTCCACCGCGTTACTACGAGCGGGCCGCACCGCTTGAGGCTGCGGCGTGACGCCTCGCCGGTGTCGTGCGGCCGTCCACGTGATCCCCACGGGATCGCCGGCCGCACCAGCACCGAGGAGGTGGCTGCCATGCAGCAGCAGGCAAGGTCCAAGGGCGGACGGAGGCGACGGCCATGAAGACCCTCGCCATCCGGCTCGAGGACGACGTCCACGCCCAGCTCACGATGGTCGCGCAGCTCGACGGCACCACGGTGACCGAAGAGATCCGCCAGGCCATCCAGGCGCACCTGACCCGCAAGCGCGAGTCCGGAGAGCTGTCCGAGCGGGCCAACGCCGTGCTCGCCGAGATCGAGCAGGAGGCCGCCGCCAAGCGCGACGCCGTCCAGGCCTTGTTCCACCAGGCCACCACGTCGCCGCCCGCCAAGGGCCGCCGGGGTACGGGCACCAGCTCGTAGTCCGTCCGGGTCGGAGGGTTGCATCCGTGCAACCCTCCGACCACCCAACAGCCAACCCATGCCTTGAGCCAAACAGCAACTGGCGAATTGTGAAGGAGGAATCGAATAAATACCGAACACATTTGGGAGTTTGGCCATACGTTTTGGTGTTGAATTCATGCCATAATTGCGCCATAATAAAAACGGAAAGAAAAGGAGGAAACGCACCGTGCCGGACCCGAAACGAGACCTCAAACAGCTTGGACGGCTCTTGCTCCACCATCGCCACCTGGCTGAGCTGTCGCAGGACAAGCTAGCCAGCGCAACCGGCCTCGACAAGGGCACGGTCTCCCGTATCGAGCGGGGCGAGATCGAGGCACCCAACGCCACGACCCTGCAGCGCCTGGCCACAGCTCTGGGAACCGACGTCGAGGACTACTACGTCCTGGCCGGCTATTTGAACCCGCAAGGCCTGCCCAGCCTCGGGGTCTACCTGCGCACCAAGTACGACGCCTCGCCCGAGCTGGCAAACGAGGTCGAGGACTACTTCGCCTGGCGACGCGGGCGGGACAAGGAGTAGCTGATAAGTCATCCGCCAAGAGACTGAACAAATGCGGTGTTCATCGCAACCGATGAGACCGAGAGGAGGGATCAACTATGGCAACAACATCACGCAACCCGCGCAGTCCGAGCCTGGTCGCTCAAGTGCGAGCCTTGATGCCTGTCCGACCGCTCACGTAGTCCGAGGCCCTGCGCATAGCCGAACTCCAAGCCGCGCGCCTGCTCGCGCTCGCCGGGATCGAGGTGCCACCCGTACCCGAGGGGCTCATCACCACTCTGCCGCGCGTCACGGTGGAGCGCACAAGCCCCTTACCCATGTCGGGCTACACCACCTGGTCCCGGGGCCGCTGGCTGATCGTCCTCAACCGCGCCGAACCCTTCACCCGCCAGCGCTTCAGCCTGTTTCACGAGGCCAAGCACCTGCTTGATCATCCGTTCATCGCTGACGCCTACCGCTACGTGCAAGGGCAGAGCCCCGAGGAGTGGGCCGAGCGGGTCTGCGACCACTTTGCCGCCTGTGTGCTCATGCCCAAGGCCTGGGTCAAGCGCCACTACTGCCACGAGGGCACCCAGCAGCTGCCTACCCTCGCCCGGCGCTTTGGCGTCTCCCAGATGGCCATGCGCCTGCGCCTGCTCAACCTCGGCCTCATCGAGCCGACCCCTCGCCACTACTGGCGAACGTCCGATGTCCTGCTCGTGCCCGGAAGGGCGGTAGCGGCATGAAGACGGCATGGTCGTACCTCCGGGTCTCGACCACCCGCCAGGTCAACAAGGCCTACAACCCCGACGGCTACTCCCTGCCCGCTCAGCGGGAGGCCAACCGGCGCAAGGCGGCTGAACTCGGCGCCGAGATCACAGCCGAGTTCATCGAACGCGGTGAAACCGGCCGCACCATGGACCGGCCCGAGTTCCAGCGGATGCTTCGGCTGCTCAAGGACAGCCCACCCGACCTCCTCATCGTCCACAAGCTCGATCGCTGGGCCCGCAACCGCGAGGACGACATCCTCCTCAACATCAGGATTCGCCAGACCGGTGTCCGCTTGGTCTCGGCCACCGAGAACATCGACGAGACGCCCAGTGGCCGCATGCTGCACGGCATCCTGGCGACCATGGCCGAGTTCTACTCGACCAACCTCGCCGCCGAAGTCGGCAAGGGGATGAGCCAAAAGGCCGAACAGGGCGGCACACCGGGTCGCGCCCCGATTGGCTACCTCAACGCCGAGGAACGCCTGCCGGACGGTCGTGTCGTGCGGACCGTCGTCCTTGACCCCGAGCGCGCCCCGTTCATCCAACTCGCCTTCGAGCTCTACGCCACCGGCGACTACAGCCTCTACGTCCTCATGGATGAGCTGACCGAGCGCGGCTTTCGCACCCGCCCGAACAAGCACCACGGCGGCAAACCGGTCAGCCTGGGCGAGATCAGCCGCATCCTCAACAACCCCTACTACGTCGGCGACGTGACCTTCCGCGGCGTGGTCTACGCCGGCCGTCACCAGCCGCTCGTGAGCCGTCAGCTCTTCGACCAGGTGCAGGAGGTGCTGGCCGCCCACCTCAAGGCCGGCGAGCGGGAATGGGTCCACTCGCACTACCTCAAGGGCACGGTCTACTGCGGGCGCTGCGGTTCGCGGCTGTGCCTCACCCTCGCCAAGGGGCAGTACCTCTACTTCTTCTGCCTCGGCCGCCACAAGGGCAACGGCTGTGACTTCAAGTACCTGCCGGTCGAGGTCGTGGAAGACAAGGTGGCCGAGCTGTACGCCGTCCCGCAGGTGCCAACCGACGAGCTCCAGGCCATCCGAGACGACCTGTACGCCCACCTGGGCAAGGAGAGCCGCCAGCGCGAGCGTGAGGCCACCCGCCAACGCCGCCGGCTCGCCAAGCTCCAAGACGAGCGGCGCAAGCTCCTCCGGGCACACCTGGCCGATGCCATCCCGCTTGACCTCCTCAAGACCGAGCAGGACCGCATCCAGCAGGAGATAGCCCAAGCCGAGCGCCTCTTGGAACGGGCCGAAGCCGACCACGGCGAGGTCATGGCGACCTTCGATCAGGCCGCCAAGCTGCTGGTCGACCTCGACGAGGCCGGCTACTGGAGCCTGCCGCCCGTCTCACGGCGCCTGGTCAACCAGACCCTGTTCGAGCGGATCAAGGTTCACCAGGACCTTGAGACCACCGTGGAGCGCACCGGGCTGGCGCAGCGCTTCGAGGACGCCCGCCCCACTCGTCAGCCCCGCTACCGGCGTCGTAACACAACAGACCCCCTCTCAGGGGGTCCGGGTTCGAACGTGGCACTTTTGGAGCGGGTGACGGGAATCGAACCCGCGTCACGAGCTTGGAAGGCTCGAGCTCTACCATTGAGCTACACCCGCGTGGGGCCGCTTGCGGGCCGTGCGGCCGGCGCATCCTTGGCGGTGCGCCGGGCCCGTTGGCGGCA
>WNGA01002213.1_pt1 | contig 29766 bp, 22 predicted proteins | sample 5400061 | NCBI WGS metagenome assembly WNGA01 (sample SAMN13153366, study PRJNA577476) | soil metagenome | isolation source: 100 cm soil or saprolite under grassland replicate 2 | place: USA:California | collected 2016-06-15
TTGATCGCCGACCGTGGCTTCGACCGAGGACGGGATCTCAAGACGGCGCTCGAGGATGCACTACGGCGGCGTACCGGTGGCTGACGGCCTGGTTGGGTAGAGGCGGTCGGTGACGTCGGCGGTGAGGATGCGTACCTGGGCGATCTGGTGTTCGGTCAGGCGCTGCCGGTACGAGTCCAGCGCGGCCTTGGAGTCCATCGGGCGGAACGCGGTCTTCGACAGGCCGAAGCGCATCGACCAGCGGTGCGAGCCGCGCTCACCGTCGCCGCCGCTGGTCGCCGCCCGTACGACCTCGGCGGTACGGCGGGACCAGGTCAGGCCGCAGAAGTCGTAGAGCCTGGCGAAGCCGGTGGCGGGGTCGCGGGCGAGGTCTTCGTACCGCTGGACGAGAACGCCTGGGAGGTCGGCGAACATCCGGTCGACGACGTCGTAGGCGACCTTCCAGAGGGTCGCGACCCGGGTCACGTGGTCCGGCGAACCGATCAGCGACCGCAGGTCGGCGACGGTGTCGGACGTGAGCAGGTCGCGTACCAGCAGAGGTTGTTCCAACAGCTCGTGGAAGTGAACCCGCCAGCCGAGCTTCTGCCAGCTCCCGACCAGTGCGACCGGGTCCCTCACCAGCACGATCGCCCGGCAGCCGAGCCGCTGCACCAGCCACCGGGTCGACAGCAGCGCGAACGGGTCGTCCAGCATCGCCCGCCGCCGCCGCAGCCGGCCGACGGTGAAGCTCGTGCCGTATTTCGCCAGCCGCGCCAGGTCGTAGGCGTCGCGGTTGCGGCGCAGCTCGGGGCCGAACCGGTAGCGCAGGCCGACCGTGTCGGTGAACGCCGGCAGCCAGTCGGCGGCGTTGTCGTCGCAGATGTACTGGAACCGGTGGCTCACGGTCGCGTCGAGCACGCCGGGGGAGTGGCCGGGCGGGTGCTCCGGGTTGAGCGGCTCGTTGACGTACACCACCTCGCCGGAGGCTTCCAGCATCTTGCCGACCCAGCTGGTGCCCGAGCGGGGCAGGCCGGTGACGAGCAGCGGGTTCACGTGACCTCCTGGGGACGGCGGATGGCCGACAGTCGCAGTGGTTCCCGCAGCCACCACAGTCCCGCCAGGTAACAGACCGCACCGGCGCCTGCCCCCGCCAGCAGCGCCGGCAGTCCCGGCCCTGCCACGATCCGCGCCACCATCGGGAGTACGCCGAAACAGCCGACCGCCAACGCCGCCGCCGTCACCGTGCCCCGCCCGAACGGGTGCAGCCCGCGGCCCGAGGACAGCTGCGCCAGCGGCAACAGGTTCTTCACCAGCGCCGCGGCGGCCCAGGCGATGCCGCCGCCGACGATCCCCAGCCGGGGCAGCAACAGCAGGTTGAGCCCGACCGCGGTCACCAGCGCCGCACTCACGTTCCCCAGATTCCAGGTGGTACGCCCCGTCATCGCCAGGACGACGTCCACCATTCCGCAACCGCTGGCCACCAGCATCGCCCCGCACAACAGCAGTACCACGGCCACGGCCGGCCGGCTCGCGTACGACGGGCCGAACAGGCCGAGATACAGCGGCGCGAAGATCGCCGTCAACAGGTAGACCGGCCACGCGGTGAGCACCAGCCAGCCGGTGGCCGTCTGGTAGAGCCGCTGTGCCGTGGCGCGATCGTCGTGGGCCAGCGCTTCGGCGAGCCGGGGTTCGACAGCCGTACCGATGGCGGCGTTGCCGAGCTGGCCCACGACGGTGAAGCGGGTGGCGACGGCGTACCCGGCGGCCGGGGCGAACCCCAGCAGCCCCGCGACCAGCAGCACGTCCAGCCGCTGCAACAACAACTGCAGCACATTCGCCACCCCCCGCGGCCACGTGAACCCCCAGAACTCCCGCCGCAACCGCGGGGAGGCGGTGTGAGCGGCGGGCTGGGGGAGGAGGCGAGCCAGGTAGTGCCAGGCGACTGCGGCGGAGACCAGCCACGGGGCCGCCCAGGCCAGGGTGTACCAGCTGGTCGGGGCGGCGAACGAGAAGACGACCACCAGGCCGGCGAGCTGCAGCGAGGAGCGGCCGAATCGGTCCACCAGCACGGTCGGTCGCATCGTCCGGTGGCCCCGGGTGGCGGCGAGCAGGGTGTCGCTGAGCGCGGCGACCGGCAGCAGTACGGCAAGGATCCGCAGCTGCGTCGCGAAGCCGGCGTCCCCAGCGACGGCCATTATCCAGGGCGCGGCCACCCAGCCGACGACCCCGAGGGCCACCGAAGACCACACAACGGGTCGAAGTGCGACTGCCAGCCAGGCTCGTACCAGGTCGGGTCGGTCCAGGGCGCGGAGCCGGGCGATCCAGTAGACCAGGCCGGTCGGCGTACCGAGTTTGGCGACGACGGAGACCACGACGAACAAGCCGGTCGCGGCGAAGAAGACGCCCGCCTGGGCGTGGGTCAGGCCGCGGGCGACGAGGGTCGCGGTGCCGAAGCCGACGAGGGCGGCGTAGCCAGCCCCGAGCAGATTGAGCACCCCGCCTCGCGCGACCGCCCGCAGGTCACCGGACGGGGCCGACGTCACTGTCGCCATGACGGTACGTGTCCGAGCCAGGTCGCCAGGCGCTCGTCGTACTCGCGGAAATGCTCCTCCAACTGCGACCGCAGCGAGGCGGCGAGCGGCGAACGCGGCCGGGCGTTGTGCTGTTGGAATCTCACCGAGCCGAGCGGCGGTACGTCGAGAAACCGGAGCACCTCGGAGAACACCCGCCGCGGCGCGGTGAAGAACAACGCGCTGTCGACGACGTGGATCCGGTCCCTGCCGACCAGCGACGACCAGCGCTCCAGGTGGTCGACGTACTGGCCGCGGGCGAGGTACGCGTGGTGCTGGTGCGAGTGGGACCGGCCGCCGGCGCGCAGCAGCTCCTCGGCGCCGGCCAGCCGCTGCGGCTCCAGCTCCACTGCGTCCTCGAAGTACGGCACCGTCTCGAAGCCGCGGGCCAGCTCGTGGGCGTGCTGCGAGTACGCCCGCTCGACCGGGTCGCGTACCAGCACGATCAGCTTCACCGACGGCAGGTCGCGGGCGATCCGTTCCGCCGCGAGCGGGTGGTAGAGGTAGTACGGGCTCGACTCGAACGCGTGCGGGTAGACGCCGAGCTGCCGGGCGACGGCGCGGGCGGTGCGGCGCAGCGGGAAGTGGGCGCGGTACCAGCGCGGCCCCCGGTGGTACGCCGTGTCGAAGTAGTGCACGCCCTTGTGCAGCACCGCCTTGAGGATCGCCGGGTGCTGCGACAGGGCGCGGTAGAGCGACGTGGTGCCGCAGCGCTGGCCCCCGGCGATCAGGAAGCTCGGCAGCATCCGGGCGTTGCTGGTGAGCCGGCCGACCGTACGGGATCCGGCGTGGACCACCCGCTTCACCGGCACCGGCACGTCCGTACGGTTGATCATGAGAGGTCTCCCAGCATGTCGGTCACGGTGCGCGCGGCGGCCGTACGCTGCCCGTCGATCAGGTAACGGGTCGCGATCTCGATCAGGTACAGCGACGCGGTGGCCTCGGCGGCGGCCGGCGGCACCCCGAACGGCGCCAGCAGGTCCCGGGCCAGCGGCGCCAGCAGGTGCCCGCTCACCGGGGCCTGCCGCGCCAACGCGTAGTGCAACGCGTCGAATCCCAGCGGTACGCCGACCGCGAAGCGTTCCCAGTCCCACACCAGCACCCGGCCGTCCAGGTGCCGGGTGTTCCACGGGGTCCAGTCGCCGTGCCAGGCGCCGTACTCGAGTTGCAGGTCGCCGGCGGTGTCCTGCAGACGTTCCGCGGCGGCGGACAGGCGGTGGTCGTCGGCGAGCATCACCCGCGACTGCAGCCCCCACCAGTACGTCCCGTCGCCGAGCCGGCCGCGGCTGCTGCCACAGGCACGGGCCACCTCGCACATCGCCCTGGTCAGCAGATCGGGGCCCGGTGTCGAGCCGCGCCAGGTGGGCAGCGCCGACTGCACGATCACCTCGTGGTCGCGCCACGCCCCGCCGGACAGCAGCGTCGGCACCTGGGTGTAGCGCAGCCCGGCCCCGACGAGCGTACGGAGCGCGGCCCGCTCGTTGCGGACCAGCGCCCGGGTGAGCGGGCCGGTGCCGAGTTTCGCGAAGCAGAGGGGATCGCCCTGGGGGTCGAGCGCGGCCACGACCGGCTTGCGGTTGGCCCGCGCCGGACCGCCGACCAGGATCGCCAACTCCGGGGGCCGGCCTGCCAGGCCGCTGCGACGGGCGTCCAGCACGGTCCCGAGGTGGGTCGCGAAGGAGTCGGCGGCGGGGTCTCCGTACACCCGGACGGTGGGGAGCAACCGGGCAGCTCCCGGGAGGCTCAGGGCGGCCGCGGCCAGCCGGGTCAGCGGCGTACGGGCGGTGGCGCTGCGCACCCCGGCGGCGGCGAGCCGCGCGGGCACCAGCAACCGGGGCCGCCGCTGGTACGGCAGGACCCGGTACTCGGCCGCCACCGGCCCGTCCCCCGAGAACGCGTACGGGGGCGGATGCAGCGCGGTGAGCACCTCGGCCAGATGGTCGGTACGGGTCGGCACGGTGAGAGTCACGCGGTCGCCTCCTTGGGATTCGATACGCCCAACGGCCCCGTGCCCAAGAGCCCTGCGCCGGTGGACAGCGCCTCGCGACGCCACAGCACCACCAGGGACAGGAACGTGAACGCGAGCGGCGTGAGCAGCGTGTTGTAGTAGCCGGAGGCGAGCAGATTGAGCAGCAGTACGGTCGACCCGGCGATCCCGGTCGCGGAGCCGTCCCGCCGGTAGTGCCAGCACAGCCAGGTGAAGAAGCCGAGGAACAGCGCCGCGCCTCCGAACCCGTGGGCGTACAGCTCGAGCCAGATCTGGCCGTTGCTGCCGATGGTGTGGTTGCCGCAGTTGTCGCAGGTGGCGCTGGATCCGACCGCGATCGACGAGTCGCTGCCCATCGTGTTGCGGGTGCTGCCGAAGCCGATCAGCGGCGAGTAGCCGACGCCGTCGAGCGCCTGCTCGGTGGTGTAGATCCGGATGTCGTTGGAGTGCCCGTGCTCCAGCCGGTCGTTCACCAGGGTGCCGAGCGGGGTCAGCGCGAGCAGCACCACCAGGGCGGCGGCACCGGTGGCGAGCGCCCCGATGGCGAGCAGCCGGCCCTTCATCGCCAGCCGCAGCGCGACGTACCCGGCGGCCGCCGCCAAGCCGAGCCACAGGCCCCGGTTGAGCGAGACGATCACCGGCACCACCGAGACCGCCAGTACGGCGAGCGTGCCGATGCGCTGCCAGCGGGCGCGGGCCTGATGCCACCCGGCGACCACGAACCAGGGCAGCAGTACGAAGAAGTTGTTGCCCCAGATGTTCGTGTACCCCCAGGGGGCGGCCGGTCGCGGCGTCGGAAAACCGAGCACCTCCTGCAGCTGCGCCACCGCGGGATGGGCCAGCGACCGGACGAAGGCGTTGTGCGCGTACCGGCCGGGCAGCAGCAGCTCCACCGGCGAGGTGAACGACAGGTACGGCCACACCGTCCCCACCAACCCGCCCGCGACCGTGATCAGGAACGACCAGGCGAGCAGCCGGATCAGCCGCCGCTGCGGCAGCTCGGACTCGGTCAGGTTGCCGGCGTACAGCAGGAGGATCGTGAGGGAGGCGTACTCGACCAGGCGCAGGCCGGCGCCCGGGAGCCGGGACAGCGCGGTGCCCGGCATGGTGCCCGGCGGGTCGTACCCGAGCGCGGCCAGGCTGACCAGCACCACGGCCAGGAACAGCGCCCACAGCACAAACCCCGGCGGTACCCTCACCGGCCGTCTCCGGATCAGCTCCATTCCCATCGGTACGGCAAGCAGCGGGTAGATCAGAATGCCCAGCCCGAGCACCCACCACAGTGGATAGAGAAGCAGTAACGCGGTCAGCGGCCAGCCCGGCGGGAGCGGCAGCAGCCGCGGCCGCACAGCGACGATGCGCCCGGTGGTGTGGCCGGGCGGGAGGGCGAGTGAGGTCAAGAGCGTGATCCCTTGCCCGCGACCTCCAGGTCCGTCTCGATCTGGGGCATCCGCTTCGGCCTCGGCTTACGCCTGCGCGAAGCCGGCGGCGTCCTGTCCTGCTCGGCTCGCGGCTCGGGTGCCGCGTCGGGTTCGAGCTCGTCCGCCAGGTCGGCGCCGGAGGTGTCTGGTGGATCTTCGTCGGTGATGCGGGGGAGCACCACGGTCGGAGTGTCCGTCGACTTCGCGCCAGAGGTCGTGGGCTTTGTGCCGCCGGCTTCCGGCAGCCGCGATCGCAGCCGGGAGACGAGACCACGCCGATTCCCCGGCTTGGCGCGGGGCTTCGGGGACGGCATCGGGGCCAGGGCGGCGGCGCCGAGCAGCGGCGTACCGACCCGGTGCAGTTGTTCGGCGGCGTCGGCGACTTCCAGATCGGTGGTACGCCGCAGGTCCACGGCCAGGATCACCGCGTCGGCGTGGATCGCGAGGCTCTGCGCGTCGGCGCTCTCCGCGGTCGACGGGGCGAGCACGATGACGTACTCCACCTGGGTTTTCAACGCGGTGAGGACCCGGCGGGCGGCCTCGGACTGGAGTAGTCCGGCGGCGGACGCGGTGCTGCCGGTGGGCAGCACCCGCAGGCCCGGGTGGCGCGCGGCCGCCACCAGCGCCTCGTCCACCGCGGTACGCCCGGCGAGCACCTCGGCGAGCCCCGGTGCCACCGGCGCGCCGAACAACCCCGTCGAGGCCGGTACGTCGGCGTACACCAGGGCGACCTGGTTGCCGGCGCGGGTGAACGCGACGGCGAGGTTCGCGGCGAGCGTGCCGGCGGCGGGTCCCCGGGAGGCCCCGGTGACCACCACGACGGCCGGTACGCCGAGCCCGGCGGCGACCTCGTTGCGCAGCCGCGAGAACGTACGCCCGCCGGGGGTGAAAGCCCCGAAGACGGTGTCCGCCGTCGGTGCGGAGCGAACCACCTGCCGGTCGGTCAGCTCGACCAGCAGCGGTACGCCGGCCCGGCGCGCCACGTCGACGCCGCGGTGCACCCTGCGGTCGAGGAACTGCCGGGCCACCACCAGGGCGACCCCGCCGACCAGGCCGACCATCAGGCCGGCGGCGAGGTTGAGCAGCAGCACCGGTCGGCTGGGCGCGGCGGGGGTCTGCGCGTCGCTGATGATCCGGCCGCCGCTGACCGGCGTGGTGCTCAGCTCGTTCAGCTTGGTGGTCAGCGTGTTGAGCTGCGAGGACAGGTTCTGCTGCTGGGCGTTGAGGTAGCCGTCGGCGGCGTCGGGGGGTTGCGCGTCGAGCTTGTGGGTGACGCCCTGGAGCTGCTTCTGCACCCCTTTGATCTGCGCCTGCAGCGCCTTGACCTGCGCGTCGAGGTCGTCCTGCGTACCTTCCTGACGGTTCTTCAGGTACGCCGCGGCGAAGGCGTGGGACCCCTTGCGGGCGGTGTCCGGGTCGGCGGCGGCGTACGTGATCTCGAGGACGGCGGTGTTCGGCGGGACCGTCACCGAGACGGCCTTGCGCAGGTCGGCGGCCGGCCGCGAGGACTTCAACAGGGTGCGGGCCAGCTCGGCGGTGCTGCTGGAGCGGACGAGCTGCGCCTCGGTGTCCAGGTTGATCGTGGTCTTGGTGCGCCCGCCGGCCAGCTCGGTGTTCTGCACTCCGGTCGGCAGGACGAGCACGGAGGTGGACGCCTCGTACACCTTGGTCTGCATCGTGGTGACGCCGACGGCGGCCGCCACCGCGACCACGGTGGCGGCGAGCAGCAGCCACCAACTGCGGCGCAGCATGCCGAGGTAGTCGGCGAGATCGTAGGTGCTCCGCGGCGGGGGCGGGCTGGATTCCTGGGTGGTTCTCAGGGAGACGCGCATGGGGCTGGGACTGTAGTCGCCATTCGGCATCCGACATTCCCCAATCTTTCCGACATCAGCTAAACGGTACGTGGTCGTCTGGCCACAAGTAGTACCGGCCCCTCGGCCGAACGGCTCATTTGCGGACACAGCGCTAGACGTACCGAAAAATGGCTGCTCTTCTGACATTCGTCACTACCGATTCGCTGTTCGTGAGCACTGCCGCAACAGCGGTCGCAGGGTCGCCGCCCACTCCAGACACAACCGGCGAACCTCCCGACCGGGTACGCACAACTGCTCCGTAGGCCGGAGCTTCCCCCTCTCACCCCCCGGAGCACCCCGTGCTGCGACACGTTCGCCCTGCCCTGCCCACGCTCGGCCCCGCCGCCCGGTTGGGCCTCGTCGCCACGCTGCTGGCGACCCTGGTCGGCGCCACCGCTGCCACCGCCGACACCGGCGCTCAATCCCGGGCGTCGGCCGGCGCCGCCGCCGCGCCCCACCACGACCGGCTGGTACGCACCACGCCGTCGTCGTACACGCCGAACGTCGCCGACGGCCGGGTGTACGCGATCCTCGACCTCGGCTCGAAGGTGATCGTGGGCGGCAGCTTCACCCAGGTCACCAGCAAGGGCAGCAGCACGGTGCTGACCCGCAGGTACCTGTTCGCGTTCGACAAGGCGACCGGCGTGGTGGACTCGGGATTCGTACCGACGCTGGACGGTGAGGTGCGTACGCTCCTCGCCGGCCCCACCAGCGGCACGGTGTACGCCGGCGGCAAGTTCCTCACCGTCAACGGCAATCCCCACCGCGGCCTGACCCTGCTGTACGCCGGCACCGGCGGCCGGGTGACCAGCTTCGCGCCACCCGCGATCAACGGCCCGGTGTCCGACCTCGCGGTGCACCCGAACGGAAAACTGCTGGTAGGCGGCACGTTCACCAAGATCGGCAGCAGCATCCGGCAGGGTCTGGCGTCGCTGGGCGCCGGTGGCGGGGCACTCGACAGCTACCTCACCGTGCCGCTCGCGGGGCACCACAACTGGGACGGCGACGGCGCGAAATCGTCGGTCGGAGTGGAGCGGTTCGCGCTGTCCCCGAGCGGCGACCGGCTGGTCGTCATCGGCAACTTCAAGACCGCTGCCGGACTGGCCCGGGACCAGATCGTCTCGATCAGCACGCCGTGGTCCGGCCCCGCGTCGGTCGACCAGTGGCAGACCGACTCGTTCGCCACCCCCTGCAACGCCAGTTCCTTCGACTCCTGGGTACGCGACATCCAGTACGCCCCCAACGGCGCGTACGTCGTGGTGGCGGCGACCGGCGGCGTCTACCCCGGGACGCTCTGCGACACCGTCAGCAAGTGGTGGCTGCCGGGCGACGGGTCGGACCCCGGCGGCGCCGGGCAGAAGCCGGCGTGGGTCACCGCGTCGGGCGGCGACACCTTCCTGTCGACGGCCGTCACCGAGCAGGCCGTGTACGTCGGCGGCCACATCCGCTGGGTGAACAACCCCACCGGGCGCGACGCAGCGCAACCGGGCGCCATCGGCCGCGCCTCGATCGCTGCTTTCGACCCGGCGACCGGGCTGCCGTACGCCTGGAATCCGGGACGCAACCCGCGCGGCTTCGGCGTCACCGAGCTGTACGCCACCCCCGACGGCCTCTGGCTCGGGTACGACACCGACTACCTCGGCAACGTCCAGTACAAGCGGCAGCGGATCGGCTTCTTCCCGCTCTCCGGCGGCGCCGCCGTCCCGCCGAACACCGTGACTGACCTGCCGGGACACGTCTACCTGGCCGCCGAGGGGACCACCGCGACCGACGTCCGGGTCCGTACGTACCACGGGCCGGGTGACGTGACCGCGAGCCAGCCCGTCGAGTCCGGCGGCACCGACTGGCGTACGTCCCGGGGCGGCTTCTGGGTCGGCGGTTCGGTGTACTACGGCCTCGGCGACGGCAAGCTCTACCGCCGTACGTTCGACGGCACCACCTGGGGTACGCCGTCGGCGCTGGACCCGTACCACGACACCGACGGGGTGACGCCGGACTGGGACGACGTGTCCAACGGCAAGGGCGGCACGTACGCCGGAGCCAACCCGGACTTCTACGGCGCCGAGCTGGCGAGCGTCACCGGGATGGGCTTCGACCGGGGCCGGCTCTACTACACGAAGACCGGGTCGAGCGCGCTGTACTGGCGCTGGTTCACCCCGTCGAGCGGCGCGGTCTCCGCGCAGCGTTTCGTCGCCGCGACCTCGGGCTTCGGGGACGTGGCGGGTGCCCTGTTCGTCGTCGACGACACCCTGTACGTCAGCCGGATCGACGGCGCGCTCTACCAGATGCCGTTCGCCGGCGGGGCGCCGTCCGGCGTGCAGGTCGCGGTCAGCGGCCCGATGCTCGACGGCCGCAACTGGCGCGCGAGGGCGGTTTACCCCGGCCCATAGCTTTTCAGGATCTTGGGCCGTTGTAGCTGGTATAACGACACAAATGTCCAAGATCGCTAGGGGGAGCGTGTCGAAGCTGCGCTGGTACGTCGTCGCGGCCGCGACGACGGCGGTGCTGGTGGTCGCGGCGCTGGCCGGCCCGGCGCTGCGGGACGCGCTGCTGACCGACGGGTCGCCCGAGCCCGGTCCGACCCCGTCGACCGGCCCGGGCAACTGCCCGGTGTCGCAGAAGCTGGTGCCGGAGTGCGGCTCCTGGTGGGGCGTGGCGCCGGGGGTGTTCACCACGACCCCGGCGTCGACCGCGCTCGCCGACTTCGAGTCGAAGACCGGCCGCCACGCCGACATCTACCACCGCTACCACCGCGGCGACGAGCTGTTCCCGACGCGGGACGAGATCGCCGCCGCCCACGACCCCGCCGGCCCGCGGGTGCTGCTGGTCAACTGGAAGGTCGCCTGGGGCACCACCTGGGCGGACGTCGCCGCCGGCGGCCAGGACGAGCGGATCGACCGGCTCGCCGAGCACCTCAAGCAGACCTTCGGCGACAAGTTCTTCCTGTCCCTGCACCACGAGCCGGAGAACGACGTCGACCCCGACCCCGACTCCGGGATGACCGCCAAGGACTACGCGGCCATGTACCGGCACACCGTCGAGCGGCTGCGCGACGACGGCGTCGACAACGCGGTGTTCGTGATGATCTACATGGGCTTCCAGCGCTGGGCCACCCAGCCCTGGTTCGACCGGCTCTACCCGGGCGACGACGTGGTCGACTGGATCGGCTACGACCCGTACGTCTCGGCGGACCCGACCGCCGACCACCACGGCGACTTCGCCCGGCTGGTCAACCAGACCAGCGACCCCGACACCTGGCCCGGCTTCTACAACTGGTCCGTGGCGCACCACCCCGACAAGCCGCTGATGCTCTCCGAATGGGGCGTCTTCGAATACCCCGACGACCCGGCCAGGAAGGCCGAGATCTTCGACAGCGTCGAGCAGCAGTTGCCCGACTATCCGGCGCTCAAGGCGCTGGTCTACTTCGACTCGCCCCGCGCCCCCAGGGGCGACACCCGGATCGACAGCTCCGACGACGCGCTGGACGCCTTCCGTACCCTCGCGGCCCTGCCGATCTTCTCGGTGCTCTGGGGCCCGACCGACCCGAACCCGTCACCCTCGCCGACCGGCTCGGCACCCGCGTCTGCCACCCCCACCGTCTCGCCGGCCACCTCCGCCTCTGCCTCTCCCAACCCGTCCGGGAGTACGCCGTCCAGCCCCTCCCCGACGGCCAGCCCCGTAGTCACCTCACCCGTGCCCAGCCGGCCCCCGTCGCCCAGTCCGTCGGGGACCGCGAGCCAGTCGGCCAGTCCCGTGCATCGGCGTTCTTGAGCCAGTCATGGAACTGACCACTGCATAGTCCGAAGTGGACGCTCGCCGGTAGAGTGCCTCGGTGTCCCAGGCCCGACCGATTCTCCGTGCGTACGTCGACGAGATGGGTGACCGTGGTGTGTCCGCCAGGTCCTCACGGTTCTTCGCTATGGCCGGCGTTACCGTCGCGGACGAGGACGAACCTCTCCTGCGTCAGGCCGTCGACACGTGCCGCACCCGCCTCAAGGTGCCGGTTAGTAAGCCGTTGCATTGGAAGGAACACGTCAAGAGATACCCGCGTCGGCAGTTCGTGGCCGGTCAGCTTGCTTCCGTACCCGGCCTCGTCGTCAACTATGTGATCTTCGAGAAGGCAGCGATTCCATCGACGGCCGGCCTGCACAGAGATCACACGCTCTTCTACAACTACGCGGCCGGACTGATGATCGAGCGCCTCTTGCTCACGGCTAGGGACTGGCCGGGCGGTGCGCGCCAACTCGTCGCTCGTTTCGGCCACGTACGCGGATTCGATCACTCCGACACCGAGGCGTACTTCGCGGTCAAACGCATCAAGGATCCGGTTTGGATTCCGTGGCATCTGCTGTCAGGCAGGGTGAAGTTCGTCGGCGCCGGCTCGTACGACGGACTGCAAGCGGCCGACCAGTACGGCGGGATGCTCAACGCCGCGCTGAATCAGGACGAGTTCGACGGGTACGAGGCGCATCACCTGCTGGCGATACGGCATCAGATCCGGCGGGTCCGTGGCAAAGCTTGGGGGTTTGGCTTCAAGGCGATGGCCAGACCTGGTGTGTTCGAGGCGTACCCATGGTGGCCGGACCAGGGAATATGAGACGAGACCTTCAGAAGGTCCGGGGGGCCTCAACCGAACGGAGCCGGAAGGGTCTGGCAGCAGACCTGGCGCTTGTCCCGCGACCTACTGAAGGCCTCGTACGCCCATAACAATACCCTACAAATGATCGACATCGACGCGATCTTGGGTCCGGCTCAGGACGTGAGCGAAGACTCCAGTAGGCCGTCGAGCTCCAGCCAGCCGCCGGTCGCGAGGTGGTCGAGCACGAGCTCGACGGCGTCTTCCACGGCCACCGACGAGGTGTCGATCGTCAGGTCCGCGTCGGTCGGCTCCTCGTACGGGTCGGAGACTCCGGTGAACGCGGGGATCTGACCGGCGCGGGCCTTGGCGTACAGGCCCTTGCGGTCGCGTTGCTCGCAGACGTCGATCGGGGTGGCGACGTGGACCAGTACGAAGTCGCCGCCGACGTCGGTCACCAGCTTGCGGATCTCGGCGCGGGTGGACGCGTACGGGGCGATCGGGCAGCACAGCGCCATGCCGCCGTGGCGGGCCACCTCGGCGGCGACGAAGCCGATCCGGCGGATGTTCAGGTCGCGGTCGCCCCGGGAGAACTTCAGCTCCGAGGAGAGCAGTCGCCGGATCACGTCCCCGTCGAGCAGGGTGACCGTACGCTCGCCGTCTTCGAGCAGCACGTCGTGCACGCCGCGGGCGATGGTGGACTTGCCGGAGCCGGACAGGCCGGTGAAGAACACCACGAGTCCGCGCTGGTCGCGGGGCCGGCGGGCGCGCCGCAGCTCGTCGGCGACCGCGGGCGGGGTGTGCCACTCGGGCAGGTTCACGCCGCGGTCGAGCAGCTCGTGGATCTGTTCGACGGTCAGCGCGGCCCGGCGCTGCGGCGGCGGTACGTCGTCGGCCGGCCGCCACTGGCCGTCGCGGATGTCGTACGCGAGTTCCCGGGGGACCACGATGCGGACCGCGGAGCCGTTGACCGCCGTACCGCTGGAGAGCAGGTGGGTGGCCCCGTACGCCGCCGCGACCCTGGCCCGGATCAGGCCGTCGCGGATGTCGTTGCCGCGGGACGCGAACGGCACCGCGATGATCGTCGCCGGCGGCATCCGGTCCGCCGCCGCGAGTACGGTGCGCACCAGCACCTCGGGCGCCAGGCCGTCGGCGGTGTGCTCGACCACCGGCACCATCACCAGGACGTGTGCCGCCAGCCGGCGCGCCGCATGGGCGATCTGGGCGAGCTGCGGCCGGTGCAGCGGGCCGGTCGGGATCACGGCCAGTACGCGTCCGGGCGGCAGCGTGTCGCGTACCTCCTCGGGGGTGGCGCGGAGCCGGCGGAACACGCCGTGCACCGGCTCGGCGAGCCTGCGTACGGGTCCCGCGACGGCGGTCCAGCCGGTGGCGGCGTCCCAGGTCTCGACCGCCTCGACGGCGGCGACGGGCGCGCCTTCGGGATCGGTGAGCACCAGTACGCGGGAGCGCGGGTTCGCCACGTCGAGCCGCTCGGCGACCTCGGCCGGCACCTCCAGGCTCACCGGCACCGGCCAGCTGGCGCCGTCGGCGAGCCGGCCCCGCCGGGCGATCGACTCCAGGTCGGCCCGGCTGCAGAACCCGGTCAGCGGCCGGTACGCCCCGGACAGCAGCAGCTCCAGGTCGGCCAGCTCGTGGGGGCGCGGCGTATAGCTCGGAGCTTCCCGCAGCATCTCCTCAGGAAGCAGCCACTCAGCACTCATCCGCTCGCCTCGCTGTGCTCGCTCACTACACCCCTCCGTCGGCATGCCAGTCTTCCAGCCGTTGCCGTACGGGGTCGAGCCAGGGCAGGGCCGTGTCGCCAGGTCGGGGGTGAATTGCGCGTACTGTCCGGGTCGAATCGCGGTCAGCCGGTGGTCAGCTCGGCGGCGCCGAAGGAGACCGAGAACCGTTTGCACCAGATCGTGACACTTCGGTATTTCGCGAGGTCGAGCCGTTTGGGTATCAGGTACGCCTGGTCTCCCCGGTTGCCCTTGAGCCGGCCAAGCTCGGCGTACTTGCCGTCGTCGAAGACCGTCCAGCCGCTGCTGCCGCGTACCACCTTCTGGTCGGTGAGCCACACCCGCAGGTCAGGGCCGTTGCTCGTGTCCAGGTCCTTGATCGCGAGGACCCGGGTGCCGTCGGCGCGTCGCACGATCTGCACGGTGCCGCTGGTGGTGTGCTCGTGGCTGACGAACCTGCCCTCGGCGAGCAGCCGGGCCTCAGGGCGCGCTGGGTCGCTGGCCGAGGGCGAGGCGGCTACCGCGGACGGCAGGGTCTCGTGCACCGTACGGTCGACGACCAGTTTCCACGGCGCGAAGTACCACACCCCGGCGGCCACGACGGCGAGCACCACGACACCGGCCACCAGCCACGTCCCACGTTTGCGCATGTGCCCAGTGTCGGGCTCGATGGGCCTGCCGTGCGCTTACAAACCGGTTACCGGTCAGCCGGTGTTGCGCATCCCGGCGGCGATGCCGTTGACCGTGGTGAGCAGCGCCCGCTCCAACTGCGGGTCCCGGGATCCGGCGCGGTACCGGGCCAGCAGTGACACCTGCAGGTGGTGCAACGGCTCCAGGTACCGGTCCCGCACCTCGAGGGTACGAGCCAGTACGGGCTGGCTCTGCAACAGCCGGGACCCGCCCGTGATCGTGAGGATCTCGGCGACGGTCTGCTCGTACTCGGAAACGATCTTTTCGAACAGGGGGTGCAACGGGGGCGGGACCAACTCGGCGACATAGCGCCCCGCGATGGTCAGGTCGGTCTTGGTGAGCATCATCTCGACGTTGGAGACGAAGGTGCGGAAGAACTCCCACCGGCGGTACATGTCGGCCAGCGAGCCGTCGAGCCCGGCCTTGCGGGCGGCGGCGAGGCCGGAGCCGACGCCGTACCAGCCGGGGACGATCTGCCGGGTCTGGGTCCAGCCGAACACCCACGGGATGGCGCGCAGCCCCTCCAGGCCGGCGCCGGTGTCGGGGCGCTTCGCCGGGCGGGAGCCGATGTTGAGCGAGCCCAGCAACTCGGTCGGCGTGGCCGCCCAGAAGTACGCCGGCAGGTCCGGATCTCCGGCCAGGGTCCGGTACTCGGCCGCCGCCGAGTCCGAGACCGTGGACATCGCGGCGTTCCAGTCGGCGATGTCGGCCTGCGGCGCCCGTGGCGTGGTGTGCAGCAGTGTGGCCTGCAGCGATGCGGCGACCGTGAGCTCGAGATTCTCCCGGGCGAGCGCCGGCAGGGTGTACTTGTCGGAGATCACCTCGCCCTGCTCGGTCACCTTGATCGCGCCGTCCATGGTCCCGTACGGCTGCGCCAGGATCGCCTCGTGCGTGGGTCCGCCGCCGCGTCCGATGGTGCCGCCCCGACCGTGGAACAGCCGCAGCCGTACGCCGTGCTTCGCGGCCACGTCGCGCAGCGACCGCTGCGCCCGGTGGATCGACCACTGGCTGGTGGTGATGCCTGCCTGCTTGTTCGAGTCGGAGTACCCGAGCATGACCTCCTGGACGTCGCCCCGCGCCTTCACCACCGCCCGGTACGCCGGGATCGTCAACAGCCCGTCGACCAGCGCGTCGGCGGCGTCCAGCTCCTCGACGGTCTCCAGCAGCGGCACGAACCCGACCCGCGCGTGCTCCGTGTGCGGATCCACCAGACCTGCTTCGCGGGCCAGCACCACGGCGGCGAGTACGTCGTCGACGCCCTGCGTCATCGACACGATGTAGCTCTCCACCACCTCGGCGCCGAAGCTGTCCTGCGCCTGACGGATCGTGCCGAACACCCCGAACGTACGCCGGCCCTTGTCGTCGAGTTGGACGTCCGGCGTGGACAGTGGCCGCCGGCTCCCGAGCTCCCTGGTCAGCAGCTCGGTACGCTCCGCCCGGCTGAGCTCGGCGTACGGCTGGGAGAGTTCGCCCACCCGCTGGTACATCTGGCCCAGCACCGCGTGGTGCGCCGCCGCGTGCTCCCGTACGTCCAACGTGGCCAGCCCCAACCCGAAGGCCGCCGCCGTACGGATCGCGGTCGTCAGCTGCCCTTCGGCGATCAGCCGGCCGTTCTGCTTCGTCAGCGACCGGCGCATCAGCTCCAGGTCGGCGATCAGGTCGGCGGCCCCGAGATAGTCTCGCCCCGGCTGGTGCGGCCGGCCCGCGGCGAGCCGGGCGCGGGTATTCGCCAGCTTCACCTTGATGCACCGGGCCTTCAACCGGTAAGGCTCCTCCGCGTTCACCTTCCGGAAGCGTTCGCCCAGCTCGGGCAGCCGGTCGAGGTCCTGGGCCAGGCTGGCGCCGAACTCGATCGAGACGCCGCGCAGGTGACGCGACACCGACAGGTCGTTGATCAGCACGTCGACCGCCGCCTCGGTGGCCCGGATGCCGTGCTCGTGCTGGATCAGCAGCACGTCGGAAGTGACCTTCGGGGTCACGTACGGGTTGCCGTCGCGGTCGCCGCCGATCCAGCTGCCGAACGACAACGGCCGTGCCGCCGGCGGCAGCGTCACCCCGAACCCCTGGAACGTCGCGGCCAGGTCGGTGAGCACCTGGGGTGCGGCGCCGGCGTACAGCTCGGCGAGGTAGTAGACCGCGTTGCGGGCCTCGTCGGTGGGGTCGGGCTTGGTCAGCCGCAGCTCGTCGGTCTGCCAGATCAGGTCCACCAGCTCCGCCAGCCGGTGGTCGGTGGCGGCCTGGTCCGGAGGCCCGTAGAGCGCCTGCTCCGCCGCCTCGGCGTCGAGCAGGTTCGCGACGGTCCGCAGCTTGGTCAGCAGGGAGCGGCGCGCCGCCTCGGTGGGGTGCGCGGTGAACACCGGCCGCACCGCGAGCCGCCGCGCCGCCGCCGCGATCTCCTCCCGGGCAACCCCCCGCTCGGCCACCTGCGTGGCCGCCCGCTGCAGCCAGCCGCCCTCGGTGGCCCGCAGCCGGCGCAGCGTACGGGCCCGGTGCACCTGTTCGGTGATGTTCGCCAGGTGGAAGTACGTGGCGAAGGCCCGTGCCAGCTTGATGCCCGTCGGCACGTCCAGGTGCTTGAGTCGTTCCGCCGCCTTGGCGGGATCGGTACGCACATCAGCCCGTACCTCTTCCACCAGGTCGAGCAGCGGCTGGCCCTCCTGGCGTACCAGGGATTCGCCGAGCAGGCCGCCGAGCCGGCGGATGTCCGCCCGCAACGCCGCGTCGGGGTCGAACTGGTCGCTGGTCTCCTCGGTCACGTCTAGTGATCGTACTGAGGTCACCTGGGTCCCGCCCGCGGTCATGCTCCAGTCCCGGGCCCTGAGACGCCCACCTCGCACAGCCCCAGCCCGGGTGACCTTCGCGATCTTGGAGAGTCAATGCTCGAATCTGACACTTTCTCTCCAAGATCTCGCCGGGCGGGTGTGGGAAACCGTTCGGTGGTCGGGCCAGGGGCGAGGAGGATCCGGGCATGGATGTAGTGGGGGTGGATCCGGCGGACGGGCAGGCGGTGCGGGCGTGGCACGAGGCGTTTCTCGCCGGTCGGTCGGCCGGTCGGGAGGCGCCGCCGAGCTGGCCGCTGGCCGAGGCGGCGGTGCAGCTGAAGGAGGACGGGCCGGCGTACCGGTCGCTGGCGTACGCGGCCGTGGCCGACGGGGTGACGCTCGGCGGGGTGTCGGTCGAGCTGGCGTTGCTGGACAACGTACGACTGGTGGAGTTCGACCTGGCGGTGGCGCCGCAGCACCGGCTCCGTGGTGCCGGCTCGGCCCTCTACGAGGCGGTCGTCGCGCTGTCCCACGCCGAGGGGCGGGACAACCTGCTGACCGAAGTCGTGGAGCCGTACCAGGGAAAGGGTCCGACCGAGGGCGTGCCGTTCGCGGAGCGGCGTGGCTTCACGTGCCGGTCGCGTGACGTCCACCAGGTGCTGGACCTGCCGGTCGACGCCGGGCGACTCGACGAACTGGCCCGCCGGCCGGAGCCCGGCTACCGGCTGCGTACCTGGTCCGGCGCCTGCCCCGACGACGTGGTTTCCGGGTACGTCGCGCTCCGCAGTCGCTTCATGTCCGAGATCCCGATGGGCGACATGGAGTACGAGCCGGAGGTCTGGGATGAAGCCCGGCTCCGCGCCGAGGAGTCGAAATGGCAGGCCCAGCAGCGGGCCTGGTTCACCAGCGTGGCGATCGCGCCGAGCGGAGAGCTGGTCGGCCACACCCTCATGGTGTTGCCCGGCCATGATCCGGAGCCGGTCTACCAGGGCGACACCATGGTGCTGCCCGGGCACCGAGGACACCGGATCGGGCTCGCGCTCAAGGCGGCGAACCTGCGGGCGATGTCGGCGGCGCAGCCGGGGCGGCGGGTCGTACACACGTGGAACGCCGAGGACAACGGACCGATGGTGGCGGTCAACGAGGCGATGGGTTTCCGGCCGATCGAGCGGACCGGGGTGTACCAGCGGAATCTGTGACCCATCGGCGCGCCTCGATCCGCACCGCCACCGCGCCCCCTACGGTGATCCGGTCGTACGGGTACCGGGGAGGCACGGGCATGGTGATGGGACCGACGCATGCGCTCTCGGGCGCGGTGGCGTGGCTCGCCGGGGCGGGGCTGACCGCCACGTTGCTGGACCACCCGCAGTCGCCCACCGAGCTCGCGGTCTACACCGCGGTCTGCGCCGGCTCGGCGCTGCTGCCCGACCTGGACTGCTCCGGCAAGGTGACCACGAACCGGGGCGGCGCGACGGTCGCGCACACCTTCGGCGTGGTGTCGCTGTTCCTGTCCGAGTGCGTCGAGAAGCTCTCGCTCGGCATCTACTGGCTCACCAGCACAAAGCAGGACGGGAAACGGACCAACGGGCACCGGACGTTCACCCACACCTGGGTGTTCGCCGCGCTGGTCACCCTGGGCGTCACGTGGCTCGCCACCACGTACGGGAAGCCGGCCGTGATCGGCACGCTGGCCCTCACCGTCGGGCTGGCCGTACGCGGTCTGATGGCCGACTGGGCGAAGCGGAGCGGTTGGCTGCTGACCACCCTGGTGTCGGCGTCGGCCACGATCCTGGCGCTGCAACTGCTCCCTGCCGGGCTGAACTACCCACTCCTCGGGTACGCCGTCGGCGCCGGCTGCGTGGTGCACACCTTCGGCGACATGATCACCACAGCCGGCTGCCCGGTGCTCTGGCCCGTGCCCGTCGGCCGTCAGCTGTGGTACGAGTTCGCCCTGCCCGACCCGATCGCGGTGCGCGCCGGCGGGATCGTGGAACGGGCCGCCCTGTTGCCGCTTCTGACCCTTGGTGTCCTGGCGGCTGCGGTTTACCAGGTACCGGCGTTTCGGGAGTTCCTGCTCGGGTTGATCCCGGCAAACTGAACGCCGCAACCCGCGGGAGGCGTGGTGCGTGGCCTTGTGGGGAACTCCCCTTGGGAAACCTCCTTCACAGAAGGGCGCCACATGAGCAGGTTGCAGGTCGTCACGTCGAGTCGAGCGGCGCTCGTGGCGGTCGCCACGGCACTGGTCGGGCTGGTGCTGGTGGGCTGCGGGCCGACCACCACCGACGCGAAACCCAGCCCGACGGCCCCGAAGACCAACGGCATCGACAAGCTGGGGGTTCAGCAGATCATCGACAAGGCGGTGGAGGCGGCAGGCGACGCGGACACCCTCCACGCCAAGGGCGAGGGTACGGAGAACGGCACTCAGGTCGAACTCGACGTACGGATCAAGCCGGGCAAGGGCGGCGTCGGGTACGTCGTCACGGACGGTCTCCGGATGGACATCATCGTCGTGGACGACTCGATCTACATGAAGGCCGACAAGGAGTACTGGACCAAGTACGCCGGCGCACAGGCCGCCCAGGTGATCGGCGACAAGTGGGCGAAGGCCTCGACCAAGCAGAAGGACTTCGCCGACCTGCTCGACCTGTTCGACGCGAAGCAGACGGTCCAGGAGAGCCTGAAGTACACCGGTGGGCTGCCGAGGAAGGGCAAGCCCGAGAAGGTGGACGGCCAGCTGGTACAGCCGCTGGTGGACCGGGACGGGGCGAAGGCGTACGTCGCGTTGACCGGTGAGCCGAGGCTCGTCAAGGTCGTCGACAAGGACGGCAAGGCCAGCACCTTCACCTACGACGAGACGTTCACGTTGAAGGCCCCGCCGGCCAACAACGTGTTCGACCTGACCAAGTAGTCGTCGCTGCGGGCGCGGCGGATCCGCTGCGCCCGCAGTCCCGCGGCTGCGCACAGCGGCGGTTTGTCGGACCGGCCGGCTAGTGTGGATGGCGTTGCGTACCCCCCGTCTTTCTGGCGTTGGGGGCAATAGCCGTGTGCGCGCGAGACTGGAGTGACCAGCGATGAAGCTTGCCGGGCTGCTAGCGGCGGTGCTCGCCGATCCCGCGATCGGCGCTGCCCGTGACCTGGCCCGCGACGGTGGACCCGGCGCCGAACAGGTCGACCTGACCGCGCCGCCCGCGCTGCGGCCGTTCCTGGCGGCCGCCGTGGCGGGCCGGACCGAGGACGGTGGCGCGGGCAAGCCGGCGCTGCTGGTGACGGCGACCAGCCGGGAGGCCGACGACTTGGCCGACGCGCTGCGCTGCCTGCTGCCGGCGGAGCAGGTCGAGGTGTTCCCGGCCTGGGAGACACTGCCGCACGAGCGGCTCTCGCCCCGGTCGGACACCGTCGGGCGCCGGCTCGCGGTGCTGCGCCGGCTGGCCCATCCAGACCCCGACGACCCTTACCGCGGGCCGATCCGGGTGATCGTCGCGCCGGTACGCAGCGTGCTGCAACCCCAGCTCAAGGGCCTCGGTGACCTGACGCCGCTGGAGCTGACCGCCGGGTCGGCGGCCGACCTGGAGGCCACCGCCCGGCATCTCAACGAGATCGCGTACGCCCGGGTCGACCTGGTCACCAGGCGGGGCGAGTACGCCGTCCGCGGCGGCATCCTCGACGTCTTCCCGCCGACCGAGGAACACCCGCTGCGGGTCGAGTTCTGGGGCGACGAGGTCGAGGAGATCCGCTCCTTCGCGGTCGCCGACCAGCGGACCCTGGCTCCGGCGGAGCGGCTCTGGGCACCGCCCTGCCGGGAGCTGCTGCTCACCGAAGACGTCCGGGAACGCGCCCGTGAGTTGGGCAAACAGCATCCTGAGCTGGCCGAGATGCTGGACAAGCTCGCCGAGGGCATCCCGGTCGAAGGCATGGAGTCGCTGGCGCCGGCGCTGATGGACGGTCAGGGCGCGATGGAGCTGCTGGTCGACGTGATGCCGGCCGGCACGCACGTGGTGCTCTGCGATCCGGAGCGGATCCGTACCCGGTCGCATGATCTGGTACGTACCTCCGAGGAGTTTCTGCAGGCCAGCTGGGCCGCTGCCGCGGCGGGCGCGACCGCCCCGATCGATCTGGGCGCCGCCGCTTTTCGCAGTCTGGGGGACGTCCGGACGAGAACCCGTGAGCTGGGCATGCCGTGGTGGTCGATCAGCCCCTTCGGCGGACCGGAGAGCGAGCAGCCGGAGTCGAGGTCGATCGACGACGAGTTGGCCGAGCTGCTTGCCGAGCCGCCGGCGGCGGACCGCCCCGCCGGCCCGGCGCCGGCCGAGGAGCGGAGCTTCGTGGTCGCGGCGCAGCCCGCGCGGCTCTATCACGGCGACACGGCCGCGGTACTGGGTGACGTACGGCGGTGGAGTCAGGACGGCTGGCGGGTCGTCATGGTGTTCGAGGGGCACGGGCCGGCGGAGCGCGCCGCCGAGGTGCTGCGGGAGGCCGACCTGGGCACGGCGCAGCTGGAGACCATCGACACGACGCCCGCGCCCAGCGTGATCACGATCAGCACGGGCGAGCTGGAGCGCGGGTTCGTCGCCCCCGACAGCCGACTGGCGATCCTCACCGGCGGCGACATCACCGGCGGCAGGGGCGCCTCGACGAAGGACATGCGGAAGCTGCCCAGCCGGCGCGGCCGTACGATCGACCCGCTCGAGCTGGCCGCCGGCGACTACGTGGTGCACGAGCAGCACGGCATCGGCCGGTACGTCGAGATGACCAAGCGCACCATCGCCGGCGCCGACCGCGAATACCTGGTCATCGAGTACGCCGCGAGCAAGCGCAACCAGCCCGGGGACCGGCTCTACGTACCCACCGATCAACTGGACCAGCTGACCCGGTACGTCGGCGGCGAGCAGCCCAGCCTGCACCGGCTCGGCGGCTCGGACTGGGCGAAGACGAAGACCCGCGCCCGCAAGGCCGTCCGCGAGATCGCCGGCGAGCTGGTACGCCTCTACGCCGCCCGCCAGTCCGCCGAGGGGTACGCCTTCGGCCCGGACAGCCCGTGGCAGCGGGAGTTGGAGGACGCGTTCCCGTACCACGAGACACCGGACCAGCTGTCCGCGATCGACGAGGTCAAGGCGGACATGCGCAGGACCGCGCCGATGGACCGGCTGATCTGCGGCGACGTCGGGTACGGCAAGACCGAGATCGCCGTACGGGCCGCGTTCAAGGCGGTGCAGGACGGGAAGCAGGTCGCCGTCCTGGTGCCGACCACGCTGCTCGCCCAGCAGCACCTGACCACGTTCACGGAGCGGATGGCGCAGTTCCCGGTGAACATCCGGATGCTGTCCCGCTTCGCCACCGCCCGCGAGGCCGAGCAGACCTTGGAGCAGGCCGCGGCCGGCCAGGCGGACATCGTGATCGGCACCCACCGGCTGCTGCAGGCGTCCACCCGGTTCTCCGACCTCGGCCTGGTGATAGTGGACGAGGAGCAGCGGTTCGGCGTCGAGCACAAGGAGCACCTGAAGCAGCTGCGGGCCAATGTCGACGTGTTGGCGATGTCGGCCACCCCGATCCCGCGCACCTTGGAGATGGCGGTGACCGGGATCCGGGAGATGTCCACGATCGCCACCCCACCGGAGGAGCGGCACCCGGTCCTCACGTACGTGGGGGCGTACGAGGATCGGCAGATCACCGCGGCGATCCGCCGGGAGCTGCTCCGCGACGGCCAGGTCTTCTACCTGCACAACCGGGTCGAGTCGATCGAGAAGGCGGCCCGGCGCCTGCGCGAGCTGGTGCCCGAGGCGCGGATCGCCACCGCGCACGGCCGGATGGGGGAGGACCGGCTCGAGAAGGTGATGGTCGGCTTCTGGGAACGGGAGTACGACATCCTGGTCTGCACCACGATCGTCGAGTCCGGCCTGGACATCCCCAACGCGAACACGCTGATCGTGGAACGCGCCGACCTGCTCGGCCTGTCGCAGCTGCACCAGATCCGGGGACGGGTCGGCCGCGGTCGGGAGCGGGCGTACGCGTACTTCCTCTACCCGCAGGAACGGCCGCTCACCGAGCACGCCCACGAGCGGCTGGCCACCATCGCGCAGCACTCCGAGCTCGGCGCCGGCATGTACGTCGCGATGAAGGACCTCGAGATCCGCGGCGCCGGCAACCTCCTCGGCGGCGAACAGTCCGGCCACATCGCCGGCGTCGGCTTCGACCTGTACGTACGGCTGGTCGGCGAGGCGGTGACGGCGTTCAAGACCGCCCAGGCCGGCGGCACCGTCGAGGAGGCCGGCGCGGCAGAAGTGAAGATCGACCTGCCGGTCGACGCGCACCTGCCGCACGACTACATCGCCTCCGAGCGGTTGCGGCTGGAGATGTACCGCAAATTCGCGGAGGTACGCGACGCCGACGCCCTCGAAGAGGTACGCGCCGAACTCGTCGACCGGTACGGCGAGCCACCCGAGCCGGTGGCGAACCTGCTGGCGGTGCAGCGGTTCCGGCTGGCGATGCGCCCGTACGGCATCAGCGAGGTGTCGCTGCAGGGCAGGCACATCCGGCTCGGACCGGCCAGCCTCGCCGACTCGAAGCAGCTGCGGCTCAAGCGGCTGCACCCCGACGCGGTCTACAAGACGGCCACGGACACGATCAGCCTGCCTCGCCCGATGACGCGTCGAGTCGGTGGGGAGCCGCTGCGGGACGTACCTCTGTTGGACTGGTGTCGGGACCTGGTCACGAGCGTGCTCGGCGAGCCGGCGGACCTCCCGAGACCACGCGACACCTCTCGCCAGCAACGAGTGGTCTCGGGAGGTCCGTTCCAGGTGGGAGGCTGACCCATGGCCGAGCGCATGATGCTGCTGGTGACCTCGCCACGGCTGCCCGCCGGGCTGCTGACCGCCCAGGCGTGGGACCTGGTCCGCGCCGCCCCCGTGTACGCCGCCGCCGACTCGCCGCAGGCGGCTGCGCTGCGTACCGCCGGAGTGGAGGTCAAGGTGATCGGCGGTGAGCCGGCGACGGCGGCCGACGCGCTGCTCGCCGACCCGGCTCCGACCGTGGTCTGGCTGGCCGGGCCGGACGGCGACGCCGCTGTCGCCCGGCACCTCGGGATGCGGCTGGCGCGGGAACCCGGCACCGCCGAGTTGGAGTTGATCTACGGCTCCTGGGATCCGCCCGGTGCCCGGCTGCTCGACGTGGTCGCCGTGATGGACAGGCTGCGCTCGCCGGGCGGCTGCCCGTGGGACGCCGAGCAGACCCACGAATCGCTCGCGCACTACCTGCTCGAAGAGGCGTACGAGGCGTACGACGAGATGGTCCGGGGCGACCTGGCGGCGTTGCGCGAGGAGCTGGGCGACGTGCTGCTGCAGGTGGCGTTCCACGCGCGGCTCGCGGAGGAGCTGCCCGAGGAGGAGCGCTGGTCGATCGACGAGGTCGCCGGTGACCTGGTCGAGAAGCTGGTACGCCGCCACCCGCACGTCTTCGCCGACGTGGCCGTCGACGGAGCCGAGCACGTCGCCGCCAACTGGGAGGAGATCAAGAAGGCGGAGAAGTCCCGGGACTCCGCGATGGACGGGGTGGCGCTGTCGCAGCCGGCGCTGGCGCTCGCCGCGAAGCTGCTCTCCCGCGCCGGCCGCGCCGGAGCGGCCGCCCCGCTGCCCGACGCCCCGGCCGACCCGACCCGGGACGAGGCGGCGCTGGGTGCGGCACTGATCCGGCTGGTGGCCGCTGCCGGTGAAGCCGGACTCGACGCCGAGGGCGCCCTCCGCCAGGCCGCCCTGGCCTACGCCGACACCGTCCGCGCCGTCGAATCCAACCGCGCCTGAGCCCGTGCCCGCTGAAGCAACGAGTTATCGACAAACCGTTCGGAAGGGCGAAGCCCCCGGCGTGGAACGCGCGGGGGGCTTCGGTGGAGCTGACGGTTACTTGGAGGCGAGCGGGTTGGTCTCCGGGTCGCCGTAGTGGTCGGTGTCGTACGTGCCGTCGAAGTCGGTGTCGCTCGTGGTCTTGTTCCACTCGCCGTCTTCGTCGGTGTCGACCGCGTACGTGTCCGTCTTGCCGTCGTAGTTGTCGTCGGCCTTGAATGTGTCGTCCTTGCCGTCGTAGTTCTCGTCGGTCTTCGAGATGTCGACGTTGCCGTCTTCGTTGCGGTCCGCGCCGTGTCCGTCGACGGTGCCGTCCTCGTTGTGGTCCATGGTGACCGCGGTCAGGTAGCCGTCGCCGTCCTCGTCGGCCCAGTGCTCGTCCATCTTGCCGTCGTGGTCGTTGTCGTAGTACGCGTCCTCCACGATGCCGTCGCCGTCGGCGTCGTGGCCTTCGAAGTCGGCAACCCCGTCGTGGTTCATGTCGGCGGTGATGTTGTAGCCGCCGTGCCCGTCGGACTCGGTCTGGACGTCGTCCCAGTTGCCGTCGCCGTCGACATCGACGTTCGGGTCGTAGCCGTCGCTCATCGTGATGCCCCTCCCTGCGAGGTCTACTCAGCGCCTCTCGGCTGTTTCTTCGGTGTCGGCTGCTGTGGCGAGCCTGCCTGCCTCGCAGTGACAGGACCTACGTTATGGGCCGCGACCCCAGCTTCAATCCCCGATCTGTGCCACCGTACGTGGTCGTTGCCGGTGGTCAAGTACCAGGTTGATCCCGGGTGCGCCGAGTCGGGGACCGGCCGGTGACGCCGCCCGGTAGCGTCGGGTGGATGCTGCATCCCTTCGTGCCGCTCGCCGAGCGGGTCATCGACGCCCTGCTGGACTCGGATCCCGTACTCGCGCATTACGCGGGCGACCACCGCAACGACCACGCGCTGCCGGACCTGTCCCCGGATGCGGTACGTAACCGGATCACCATGCTGCGGGACGCCTCGCACTCGCTGGTGCAGCTCGACACGGAGCACCTGACGCCGCAGGAGCAGGTGGACCACCACTTGCTGACCCGGCTGGTGGAGCGGCAGCTGTTCGAACTGGAGGACATCCGGGCGTACGAGTGGCACCCGCTGGTGCACAACCCCGGTCCGCTGTTGCACGGGCAGCTCTCCCGGACGTACGCGCCGGTGGCGGATCGGCTGGAGGCGGTGATCGCGCGGCTGGAAGCACTGCCCGACGCGCTGCTGACGGCGACCGGCGTACTCGACGACTGTCCCAAGATCCACCTGGAGACCGCGATCGGGCAGTTCGCGGGCGTGGCCGCGCTGATCCGCGACCAGGTGCCGGCGATGGCCGAGCAGGTGCCGGGACTGGTGGGCCAGTCCGCCGACGCCGTGGGAGTCGCCCTGGTGGCGCTCAGCCAGTTCGACCAGTGGTTGAAGGAGCGGCTCGCCGAGCCGGGCGAGGGCCGCGACCCGCGGCTGGGGCGGCCGCTGTGGGAGGCGCGGCTGTGGCACACCCTCGACAGCGAACTGTCCGCCGCCGACGTACTCGACCGGGCCTGGGCCAACCTGGACCGGGTCACCGAGGAGATCCGCGAGGCGGCCGGCGAACTCATCGGCGCCGACCTCGGCGGCGACGCCACCGTACGGCGGGCGCTGGACCAGATCGGCGCCGACTGCCCGGACGACGACACGATCGTGGACCAGGCCCGGGACACCTTGCTGGAGGCCACCGCGTTCGTGAAGGACCACGATCTGGTCGGCCTGATCGACGATCCGTGCGAGATCATGGTGATGCCGGAGTTCGCCCGCGGGATCGCGGTGGCGTACTGCGACGCGCCTGGTCCGTTGGAGACGGCCGACGTACCGACGTTCTACGCGATCTCGCCGACCCCGGCCGGCTGGTCGCCCGAACGGGTCGCGTCGTTCTACCGCGAATACAACAACCAGATGATCCGCAACCTCACCGTCCACGAGGCGATGCCGGGCCACTTCCTGCAACTCGCCCACAGCCGGCGGTACGCGGGCAGCAGCCGTACCCGGGCGCTGTGCAGGAGCGGCTCGTTCTGCGAAGGCTGGGCCGTGTACGCCGAGGAGTTCATGGTCGGCCACGGCTTCGGCGGCCTCCCCGTACGGATCCAGCAGCTGAAGATGCAGCTGCGGATGTCGATCAACGCGATCCTGGACCAGCTGGTGCACTGCGAGGCGATGACCGAGGCCGACGGGATGCGGCTGATGACCGAGCGCGGGTTCCAGGAGGACGGCGAGGCGGCCGGCAAGTGGCGGCGCGCGCTGCTCACCTCGACGCAGCTGTCGACGTACTTCGTGGGCTACACGGAGGTGTCGGCGGCGGCCGGTACGCGGCCGGAGGGACGGAGCTTGCGAGAGTGGCACGACGCGATGCTGAGCCATGGCTCACCAGCGCCGCGCCACCTCAAGACGTTGCTGTCGAAGACGTGATCTTGCTGGTTACGGCGCAAACTCGCCCTGCTCGGCGCCCTCGAGGAACGCTACCCACTCACTCCGGGTGAACCGCAGCTGTGGACCGTCCGGGTCCTTCGAGTCGCGCACCGTTATGACGTCGTCGACAAACGCGACCTCGACGCACTGCCCCGAATCGCCGCACCGGCTGCTCTTGCGCCACATCGTCGTAGTGGATCCCTTCATCGTTGCTGTGCTCCTGTCTAAGGCCGGCAGCGACCACACGTTTGCCGCCGTGGGTGGGTTTTGGCCGGTGACAGGGGCACGGCCCCGTCACCGGGCGTGCTAGGCGAGCTCCTTTACCAACTTGTGGAGCAGTGCCGTGGTGTCGGCCTGGCTCATCGCGAGCCCGCCGATGTCGGTGAACGCCTGCTCCCAGCGGTTGACTGTCGAGGGGCGTTCGACGTCGATCATGTCGTTTCTCGCGGTCTCGAGGTAGACGACGTCCAGGTCCAGTTCGTCCTGGAATTCCATGATGGCGAAGCCACCGGAGAGACCGGGATGCGTGCCCGCGGTGAACGGCACCACCCGGATCTCGATATTCGGACCGGACTTCTCGATCAGCGTGGACAGCTGCTCCCGCATGACCTTCGGGCCGCCGACGATCTGGCGGACCACCGCCTCGCCGAGCAGCGCCCCAACGTGCGGCGGATCGTGCTCGAACAACTCGCGCTGCCGGATCATCCGGATCTCGACCCAGCGGTCGATGTCCCGCTCGGTGGGGCGGTTCAGACCGCCGTGCGCGACGATCGCCCGCGCGTAGGCTTCGGTCTGCAGCAGGCCCGGCACCAGCAGGGGTCGCCAGCTTCGGATCCGGGTAGCCGCCTTTTCGAACTCGATGTACTTGCGGTACTGGTCCGAGATCAGGTCTCGGTAACCCGCCCACCAGTCGGGTCGGCGGCGGGAGGCGCGGGCCAGCCGGGTCAGCTCCTTGACCTGCTGGGGGTCGTCGACGCCGTACAGCCGGAGCAGGGCCTTCAGGTCGACGGTGGAGACGCCGACTGCGCCGGTCTCGATCCGGATCAGCTTGGACAGAGACCAGTCCATCTCCCGGCTGACCTGTTCCTGGGTCATCTCGGCGGCGTCCCGGGCCCGCCGCAGCTCCGTACGGAGTCGGCGGCGGCCCATCGCGGGGCTCTGGTCGATGGCGTTGGTCATGATCTCCTGCAGGGCTTTCGGCGGGTGATCGCTTAGTCAGGACACTAGTACGTCTGACGCTGTCTGTTAGTCAACCCGCCGAAAGCTACTCTGCAAGTTGCTACCTGGCTACCCCTGGGCCGCATCTGCGACCAGCGGCGGTGCTGGCAAATGCGACGAAACTCAGAAACTAGGTGCGAGTCGGTCCCGACCTCTGTGGAGTTCGCTGGCCCGCTGAACGGCACGCGTGACCTGGCCGAAGACTCGTGCGTCGCGGCTCACGAAGACCTCGTCGGCGTAGCGGCCGTGGTGGTCGGCGTACAGGATGCGCAGTGGTTGGGCGCGCAGTTGGAGCACCGCGGCAACGGCCAGGATGCTCGCTGTAATCAGCGCCACGGCGGCCCAGGATGTCACATCGCGTACTCCGGAAAATAAGCTGACCAGCGGAAACACTGTCGCCGCGAATGCGACGGCGATCGGCAGGCGGCTGGGCTCTGCCTGCGTTACCCGGAGGTTGTGCAGCTCGCGGATCGGAAGTTTGCGCTGCCCGACGATCAGGAACTGGTCGGTGACGGCGACTTCGTCGGTGGCGTAGAAGGTCCGGGAACCGGGCTGCTTGGGCGAGCGGCGAGTCATCATACTGCTCCTCACCTCGGTACCTCGCGAAAAGCGGGGTATCTAAGCGACAGTGTGCAACACGCCATGTCTTGATCGGTAGTGTCTTTTTGAAACTAAGCAATCTGCTACCT
>WNGA01002216.1_pt1 | contig 29753 bp, 27 predicted proteins | sample 5400061 | NCBI WGS metagenome assembly WNGA01 (sample SAMN13153366, study PRJNA577476) | soil metagenome | isolation source: 100 cm soil or saprolite under grassland replicate 2 | place: USA:California | collected 2016-06-15
GGTAACCCGTCAGGCGCATTTCCTCCGGGCGCAGGCGCAAGTCTGGAACCCCGCAATGACGGGGTCAGCGGGCATGCGCGGTGGCGTGTTCGCCCAGCGCGGCGAGGCCGAGTTCCTGGTCCTGTCGCTGTGGCGGTCGACCCTGGACCACGAGCGCTACCTCAGCGAACGCTTCCCGGATCTACGACGGCGTTCTGGTGCCGCAGATGATCTCGACAACATCACCGCGGATCTGGTTGACCTCGAACCAGCCTGGACCGTCCCCGCATGACAACGGGCCACATCCGCACATCAGCGGAAGAGTGCGGGTGGTCAGGCAGGCCACCGCGGCCCTGGCCACGCTGGCCGACACCACCGCCGACGAGGCCCAGGCGGTGCTGCGCAACGCCCGCCGCGCCCTGATCCAGGCGACCGGCCGGCGCACCGGCCGGCTCCGCCGGGCGGTCAACGAACTGGCCGCCGTCATCGAGGTCACCACCACCATGACGGCTCAAGCCCGATCCCGGCTGGCCGGCGTGACGACGACTCCGCGACCCAGATGATCAGCCTGCACGATCGCGACGCCCGCCCGATCGTGCGCGGCCAGCTCGGCCGACCCGTCGAGTTCGGCTACAAGGCCCAGGTTGTAGACAACGAAGACGGCGTCATCCTCGACCACACCGTCGAGCAAGGAAACCCGGCCGACGCCCCGCAACTGGCCCCGGCCATCACCCGCATCACCCGCCGCGCCGGCCGGCCACCCCGAACGGTGGCAGCCGACCGCCGCGCGCGAGGCGTTCGCGGCGCGGGTTACCTCGGGGCGACGATCCGGCAGATCGCCGCCGCCGCCGGAGTGGATCCGGCACTGGTACACCACTACTTCGGCACCGAGGATCGGCTGTTCGTCACCGCCCTCGCTCGGTCCTCCGACTTGATTCCGTACGCAGCAATGTCGCCGCCTACCTCCGTCATCCGCCGGGTGTCGTCGTCGACACCGGCCGCACCGATCGTGGACGTGTAGATCGAGTGCGAGGAGGTTGGCGATGAGTGGTGGGGGTGTTCAAGCGGTGCGGGTGTCGGGATCCGCAGACCCGCCGGACTCTGGATTCGGCGTGCCCGCAACTGTCGGAGCGCGGGCACGGAAGCTGGTACTTCGACTGCGCGATGCCGACCGTGCGGGGGCGGAGGGAACCAGAGGGTGCTGTTCCCGATCCCCCCTCGGTACACGAAGAAGGACGTCCTGTTCCTCAAGCAGCTCATCGAGGCGGGGAAGTACCGCGCGGTCATCGATCGCCGCTACCCGCTGGAGGACGTGGTCGACGCGACCAGGTACGTCGAGACGGAGCAGAAGACCGGCAACGTCGTATTGACCGTCGGCGGCGGCCGAGCTCGATGAGAGCCGGTACCCGACTTGACCGTCCACTGTGGATGCGGCCGGGCCCGGTCACGCTCGGCGAGCCCGGTCGCCACCAGCAGCCGCCGTGCCCGCACGTCGCTCCCGCCGTCCCGCGTCATGAGGAAGCCATCGCCCTCCCGCGCTCCGGCCTCGACCCGCCCGGCGACGATCTCGCCACCGTAGCGGGTCACCTCATCGCGGCGGACCTGCTCGAGCGCAGCATCGCCGCGGCCGGGCCGAACCTCGATCCCGATCAGGAGTCGCGGGCTTCCACATGGGTACCCGTTCCTGGCGTGGACGCTTCTGCTAACCGGCTGCCGCTCGACGGTGCGGTCATGCCGGCACGGACATGGCGGCTGTCCCGCGATGTTGAGGAGGCTCGACGATGAAACCGATCTTGCTGGCGGTACACGACGAACCAGGTGAGCGGGCCGCCATCCACCGAGAGTTGACCAGCCGGTACGCCGCCGACTACGAGATCATGTGCGAGGACTCCCCGGTGTCCGCCCTGCAGCGGCTGGACGCGCTGCGGGCGACGCCGGGAGCTGCGGTACTCGTCCTGTTCGCCGCCAGCGACATGGCCGCGATGACCGGCGTGGAGTACCTGCAGCGGGCGCACGAGCTGTATCCACATGCGCGACGGGTGCTGCTGATCCCCTGGAGCAACCGGTCGGCGTCCAAGCCTATCCTCAGGATGATCTCGCAAGGGCGGTTCGACCGATACGCCAGCGTCCCCGGCCGGGCGCCCGACGAGAACTTCCATCACCTGGTCACCGATCTCCTCCGCGACTGGCAGCAGCACTCCGACCGGCCAACGGTCCTCACCCTGGTCGACCAGCCGTGGGCGGCCCGCTCCTACCAGATTCGGGACCTGCTCCAGCGCGGCGGCCTGCCGTTCGCCTTCCACACCGCCGAGTCCGCTGAGGGCCAGGCACTGCTCCACGAGATCGGACGTCCCGCCGGTCCGTTCCCCGTCCTCGTCCGGTACGACGGACAGGTCCTGACCAACCCAACCAACGAGCAGATCGCGCATGCCCTCGGCGTCCGGCACGCCTCGACCGAGGGGATCTTCGACGTCGTCGTGATCGGTGCCGGACCGGCCGGGCTCTCCGCGGCCGTGTACGCCGCCTCCGAGGGACTACGCACCATTGTCGTCGACCGGGAGTCCATCGGCGGCCAGGCCGGCACCAGTTCGCTGATCCGTAACTACCTCGGTTTTCCCTTCGGCGTCGGCGGCGCGGACCTGTGCAACCGGGCCCTTGACCAGGCGTGGTCGTTCGGCGCGGAGACCTCGGTGATGCGCGAGGTAACCGACCTGCGCGTCGACGGCGATCACCGGATCGTCGAGGTTGCCGACGGTACGCACATCGTCGGCCGCACCGTTGTCCTGGCCACCGGGGCCAGCTATCGGCGACTCGGCGTTCCCCGCATCGAGGCCCTGGTCGGGGCGGGCGTGTTCTACGGCGGCGGCATCACCGAAGCCCCCGCGATGGCCGGACAGCACGTATTCGTCGTCGGCGCCGGAAACTCGGCCGGACAGGCAGCCGTCCACCTGGCCAGATACGCGGACCAGGTCACGATGATCGTCCGCGGTGGAGGCCTCGCCGTAAGCATGTCCGACTACCTGGTGAAAGCCATCGAAGCCACCGAGAACATCCACGTGCGGCTGCACACGACCGTGGTCGACGGCCACGGCACCGAGCGCCTGGAGGAACTGGTTCTACGCGACGAGTCCACCGGTCGAACGCAGACCGTACCCGCGGGCGCCCTGTTCATCCTCATCGGCGCCAAACCGCACACCGACTGGCTGCCTCGCGACATCCGCCGCGACGAGAAAGGATTCATCCTCACCGGCCAGGACCTGGCCGCGGGTCAGCGCGGCGAGTCCGCGCCCGCGCGCATCCCGCTCCCACTGGAAACCAGCATGCCCGGCGTATTCGCCGCCGGCGACGTCCGATACGGCTCCGTCAAACGCGTCGCCTCCGCCGTCGGCGAGGGCGGCGTCAGCATCCGGTCCGTACACCAGTACCTGGCCCCAGCCGGGTAATCTCAGTCAACGGCTGGTCCTTGACAAAGAGAGGCGCCCTTCACGCGGCGTGCAGGTCGCCCTGGCGGCGGGCCTGGACCTCGGCGAACGTGATCGGAATGGCCTGGAAATCCCTACTCCCGCCGATCGGCGTGGTGGCGAGCGGACGCCCGACTGGCGCCGCAGGATCCGTCGGAGCATGGCAGGGCCGATAGCCGACAGGAATCGCAACGCACCGTCACCGACCTGGCCGGCACACCCCTGTCCAACGTCGCGATCCTCGGTGTGACCAGCCTGAACACCACACGCGGAACCCCCGCGCTCATCGCCGATGCATTCCGCGGGCAGTGGAAAATCGAGTCCTTGCACTGGATCCGCGACAACCATCTACCGCGAAGGCGACTCGAAAGTACACACCAGATCAGGCCCCCGAGTCATGGCCACACTCCGCAACCTCGCCATCGGAGCCCTGCGCCGGCACGGGCGCACCAACATCGCCGAAGCCACCCACTGGGCAACCCGCAACATGGCACGACCATTCACCATCCTCGGACTCACTCCATGATCAAACGATCTTAAACGGCCGTGGCCATCGATCGGCTCGGCGGATCGTCTTGCGGATGGTGCCGATTGGGCATAGGACGATGTTATGAATCGGCGTACGGCAGTTCCACTCACCCTGTTCGCTATGGCCGGCCTGGCGCTGGTCGCGCCTCCGGCCGTGGCTGCGCCACCGGCACTCCCGACGGTGGCTACACTCGGCGACGCCCTGCCGCTCGGCCCGGCCGGGCTCGAGGAGACGAGGACGACGCAGACCTTGCAGCCTGGCGTCACCCTAACCCGGATCGTGCGCGGTCATACCGACCCGAGCGCGGTCTGGACGGTCGAGGTGGCGATCCCCTCGGGGCCAGGCTCGCCCGATCCGGACGCTCCCCCGGCCGCTATTCGCGACGAAGTGGATGCTCGGGCCACCGGCCGACAGGCTCCACCCGGCGGGTCTCGATCCACGGGTCGAGAAGGTCAGTACGCCACCGCTCGCGGACTTCTCCGGCGACCTGGGCTGGCGGGTCCGAGTCGGCGCCACCGCGACGAAGGCAGAGGCGGACGCGATCCGCCAGCAGGTGATTGCGGCCGGGTTCGGCGGTTCGAGCATCTACACCGGCTGGGACGGCGAGCCGGACGACGTGGCCGGATCCACCGGGCCGTGGCACGTCGACGTACTGACCATCGACCCTCGGACCTTTGGCGGCCGACTCGATGCGACGTACGGGCCGGACCTCGAGCGACGCGAGACGACGAGCCAGCTCGCCGCGCTGACGGGTGCCGACACTGCAGTCAACGCCGGTTTCTTCGTGCTCGACCCGGCAGCCGGCGCGCCCGGTGACCCGGCCGGGGTGGCGGCGTACGACGGACGGCTGGTCAGCGAGCCGATCGCGGGCCGCCCGGCGCTGGTGGTGCGCGACGACGCTCGCGGCACATCGATCGTGCGGCTGCGTTGGCATGGCGAGGTCGCTGGCCTCACGCTCGACGGCCTCGACCGGGTGCCGGGGCTGATCCGCAACTGCGGTGGGATCGGCGACACCCCGACCGATCTGCCGCGGCACGATTTCACCTGCACCGACCCCGACGAGCTGATCGCCTTCGACTCGGCGTACGGCATGCGGACGCCGAGCGGTCCGGGCGCCGAGGTGGTGCTGGACAGGAGCGGCCGGGTCATCGATATCCGCTCGGCCCGCGGCGGGACCATACCGGCGGGCGGTCGGACCGTGCAGGCGACCGGAGCCAAGGTCGACGCGCTGCTCGCGGTCGCGCATCCTGGCCGTGGGCTGGTGGTCAGGGCGACGCTGATCGACGACTGCGGCCGGCCGGTGCCGACCTCGCGGATCACGTCGATCGTCAATGGCGGTCCCGAGCTGGTCCGCGACGGCCAGCTGCACGCCACGCCGGGCGCCGACGGGATGGTGCATCCGGGCAATCCCAGCTTCTACTACGGCTGGGTGCACAAGCGGAACCCGCGCACCTTCGCCGGTGTGGATGCCAAGGGCCGCACCGTACTGATCACAGCGGATGGCCGCAGCACGTCGAGCCTCGGGCTCGGCATCGCGGAGACCGCCGCGGTGGCGAAGTCGCTCGGGCTGCGCAACGCGATGAACCTCGACGGCGGCGGCTCGACCACGATGGTGGTGGACGGCGCGGTGATCAACATGCCGTCGGATGCGACCGGCGAGCGCCCGGTCGGCGACGCGCTGGTGGTGTTGCCCGCCCGGTGATCCCAACCGCGATCGACGACGTCGCCCACATCCACGACCGCATGCCGATCACCCGTCAGTCGATGTAACCAGTCGTCGAGTGTCGGGATGGTCACGCCCATCGGCACGTCATCTGACCCGGATCCGCGGGTAGGAATACAACACCGCGTGGCATAGACGAACGGATGCCTTGCCGGCAGGGACAATTGGGGTTGTCGAGACGCCAATCCGTCGCTGCGGGAAGGACACCCGTTCGGTGAAGAAGATACCTGGTTTGGCAGGCCGGGTTCGCATCGACGCGCCCGACGCGTCGTTGACCCCGGCCTCGGGTGCGGTGGCCGTAGCCGAAATGGGGCCCGTTGTCCACCGTCGCGGCCACGGACCGGAGGGTTTCGACGTGCCCTACCTCAGCAATGTCAATCTCCGCGCGGTCCTGGCGATCCTGGTACGCCGCGCCGGCGGCGAAGTCCACATCAGCAACGAAGAACTCTACGACGCCATGATGCCGGCCGAGGGCAAAGCCGAGCCGTTCATCGTCGAAGAGACCCCCACGGGCCTTCGCATCTCGATCCAGGAGTCCCCGCAGGAGCCGGCCGGTCGCCGGTGAGGCCTGGCGGACACCCGGCTGACGCCGTCAGGCCCGGCCGTCGACGGTGAGCATGCGCAGCTCCGCCGTGTACCGGGAACCCGCGGCGTCACGCAGCCACGACTGCGACAGGTCCGGAAGCATCTCGGTCAGGGTGACCGTGCCGTTCTCCACCTCCGCCGCCCGCCGGATCGCCTTGGCCAGGATGTTGACGTACACCAGGCTGCTGAAGTCGACGAAGGTCGGCTTGTCCTCGACCGGCACCTTGAAGTACACCCGATCGGGCAGGCCGTGCCGTTCCCGCCAGCGGCGTGCGCCGAGGAAGCGGTCGGCTTCGGCGGCCGTGCGCGCCCAGTCCGGCAGCGCCAGTACGCCGAGCACCGCAAGTACATGATTTTCAGCTACGCGCTGGCGCTGGACGCCTTCAGCGTGCGGTTCCTCATCTGGGCCGGGATACCCCTCATCGGTAAGGAGAACCTCGACTTCGAGCTCTTCTTCGAGTTCGTGGCCTGGTGCGGGTGGTTGTTCAACCTCCTCGTCGCGTACTGGTGGGTCGAGCGCACCAGCAAGCCCCGCCGCCGGGCGGTGCGCACCGGCTGATCCGGCCGGTACCGCGGTGCGGCCCCTGGCCCCGGCCCCTCGCGCGGAAGGGGCCGGGGTGACCGTCCTGGGACGTTCGACTTTTGCCCCGGGAGCGTGTTGATCTGATGCGGCAGTGGTCGATCACGAAGTTCTTTCCGGCTGCCTGGTCGATGAGTTGACAGGTATGGCGCGCGGTGATCTCATCTCGATCATATAGACGAAAGGAAGTCTATCTATCAATCGTGAGGTGGGCCGTGTCGAGGCATATGCGCGGAGTGCTGAGAAACATGAGGTGGATACCGGTCCGGGCGCGTGTGATCGCATTGCTCGCTACCGGTCTGCTGGTTGCGACCTTGCTCCCGGCGACCAGCGCCAGAGCGGCCGCCACCCGGTACGAGGCGGAGAACGCCACCATCTCGGAGGGCGTCGTGGAGTCCAACCACCTGGGCTTCTCCGGTACCGGCTTCGTGAACTACACCAACGTGATCGGCAGCTACGTCGAATTCACCGTCAACGCCAGCGCCGCCGGGAACGCGACGCTCGCGATCCGGTACGCCAACGGCAGCACGGCCGACCGGCCGATGGACATCGCCGTCAACGGCACGACCGTCGCCGCTGGTGCCTCGTTCGCCCCCACCGGTAACTGGGACACCTGGGCGACCAAGACCATCACCGCCGCGGTGACGATCGGTAGCAACAAGATCCGTGCCACCGCGACCACCGCCGGCGGCGGGCCGAACGTCGACTTCCTCGACGTCGAGGTGGCCACGACGCCGACCTTCACCGACTACCAGGCCGAGAGCGCGACCATCTCCCAGGGCCTGGTGGAGTCCAACCACCTCGGCTTCACCGGTACCGGCTTCGTCAACTACGACAACCTCGTGGGTAGCTACGTCGAGTTCACGGTCAACGCCGGGGCCGCCGGCAACTACGGCCTCACGTTCCGCTACTCCAACGGCACCACCACGAACCGACCCATGGACATCGCGGTCAACGGCGTCGTGGTCGCGCCGGGCCTGGCGTTCAACCCCACCACGAACTGGGACACCTGGGCCGACCAGAGCATCACGGCGGCGCTGACCGCCGGCACCAACAAGGTCCGCGCGACCGCGACCACGTCCAACGGCGGACCCAACCTGGACCGGCTGCGGGTGACCAACCCGACCGACACCGAGCCACCGACCGCGCCGGGCAACTTCCACCCGCTCAGCGACCCGGGGCCGTTCTCGGTCGACGTGGCCTGGGATCCGTCGACCGACAACGTGGGCGTGGTGCTGTACCGGGTCTACAACGGCGGCAACGTCGTCGCCGAGGTCGGCGGCAACGTCACCAGTACCCGGGTGACGCTCAAGCCCAACACCGACTACGTCCTGAGTGCCGCGGCCTTCGACGCCGCGGGCAACGCCTCGCAGGCGAGCAACACCTACGCCTTCCGGTCGCCGCCGAGCGACGACACCCAGCCGCCGACCACGCCGACGAATTTGCACACCACCAACGTCGCCAGCAGCAGCATCTCGCTAGCTTGGGACGCCTCCACCGACAACGTCGGCGTCGCCGGGTACAACGTCTACCGGGACGGCACGAAGTTCGCCACCGTGCCCGACCTGACCGCCACGGCCGACAGCCTGCAACCGGACACGTCCTACTCGTTCACCGTGGAAGCCTTCGACGCCAACGGCAACACCTCCACGCAGGCCACCGCGATCTCCGCCAGGACGCTGCCCGCGGACACCGGCGGCAGCGGCGGTGACCCGAGCTTCGACCGCGACATCAGCACGAACGTGGACCTGGCCTGGGCCGTCGGCTTCCTGCCGGACAACACCGCGCTGGTAACCGAGCGGGACCGGTTCGAGATCCTGCGGTTCACACTGAGCGGACAGAAGACGGTCCTCGGCAAGATCACCGAGGCGCGGACCACCGGTGGCGAGGGCGGCCTGCTCGGCCTCGCGGTCTCGCCGACCTTCAGCACCGACCACTTCGTCTACATCTACTACACGTCCGACACCGACAACCGGGTCGCCAGGTTCAAGTTCGAGAACGGGACGATCGGTGCCCGGGAGCCGATCGTGACCGGCATCGCCAAGAACCAGTTCCACAACGGCGGCCGGATCAAGTTCGGCCCCGACGGGTTCCTCTACATCGCCACCGGCGACGCCAAGAACAGCTCGCTGGCGCAGAACCTCAACTCGCTCAACGGCAAGATCCTCCGGGTCACCCCGACCGGCGCGCCCGCGCCCGGCAACCCGTTCGGTACCCGCATCTACAGCTACGGACACCGCAACGTCCAGGGTCTGGCCTGGGACTCGGCCGGCCGGCTCTGGGCGTCGGAGCTGGGCGAGAGCACCTGGGACGAGCTGAACCTGATCCAGGCCGGCAAGAACTACGGCTGGCCGACCTGCGAGGGCAAGTGCAACGACTCAAGGTTCGTCGACCCGGTGCAGGTCTGGGACGTGGCGTCCGCCTCCCCTAGCGGCCTGGAGATCGTCAACGACTGGCTCTACATGGCCGCGATCCGGGGCGCCCGGCTGTGGGTGATGCAGATCCAGGGCGCCACCACCGACACGCCGCGGGCCTTCTTCAACGGCAGGTGGGGGCGACTGCGCGACGTCGTCAAGACCCCCGACGGCGGCCTGTGGCTGACCTCCACGAACAACGACAAGAACGGCGGTACGCCGAGCGTGCTCGACAACGTCATCGTCCGGCTCAAGTTCACCGGCACGCCGTTCCGCCTCACCACGACCGCGTGGGCCAACGGCGGCAACATCCCGATCAAGTACACCTGCCAGCAGGACGGTACCGCCGGTCAGGACATCTCGCCGCCACTCACCTGGGGTCCCGGCACGACGGCGGCGAAGAGCTACGCGATCACGCTCATCGACACGGCCAACGGCAACAAGCACTGGGTGATCTGGGACATCCCGGCCAGCACGCTCCGGCTGCCCGAGGGTCTGGATCTCGGGTTCAACGTGCCCGAGGTGCCCGGAGCCAAGCAGAAGGCGATGGGTAGCGGGGACACGTCACTGATGTTCTTCGGTCCCTGCCCCGGCGGCAGCACCCACAAGTACGAGTTCCGGTTGTACGCGATCGACACGGCGACGCTGCCGGGGGTCAGCTCGAGCTCGTCGGTGGCCGCGGTGGAGAGTGCGATCCTGGCACACGATCTCGCCCTGTTCACGCTCTCCGGCAACTCGGCCGCCCACACCTGAACCGCGTCCGGCACGATACCGGCCGGGCTGGGACTTCCCAGCCCGGCCGGAGCGTCGGGTCGGCCGCCGGCGGTGGTCGCGCGGCGTCGACCGCTCGACCGATGGCTAAGCCGATTAGCCTCGGGGACGTGATCCGTAAACGGGTGCTGGTGTCCGGCCGCGTCCAAGGCGTGTTCTTCCGCGACACCTGCCGACGGGTCGCCACCGCTCACGGCGTGACCGGCTGGGTGCGAAACCTTCCGGACGGCCGGGTCGAGGCGGTCTTCGAAGGGACCGCCGAGGGCGTCGACCACCTGGTGGACTGGATGCGCCACGGCCCGGATACGGCGGTCGTCCAGGAGGTCGCGGTACGGGTGGAGCAGCCGGAGGGCCTGCGGGCGTTCGTCGTCAGGTGACCCGATCGCGCAGCCGGCCGGCGGGCAGCAGGTGGATCACCCGACCCGTCGGCGCTACGGTGGCCGAGAGCGGCGGCCACCCGGGTCGGCGCGGCGGAGCGAGGTTGACCGATGACTGTACTGGACCTGTTCCGGCTCGACGGCAAGGTCGCCGTCGTGACCGGAGCCTCCTCCGGACTGGGCGTGGCCGCCGCGCAAGCGCTCGCTGAGGCCGGTGCCGATGTCGCGCTCGGCGCCCGTCGCGCCGACCGGCTCACCGAGACCGGCAAACTCGTCGAAGCCGCCGGGCGACGTTCGCTGGCCGTGCCGACCGACGTCAGCCGCCCCGAGGACTGCCAGCGCCTGGTCGAACGGGCGGCCGAGACGCTCGGTCGGGTCGACATCCTCGTCAACAACGCCGGGGTGGGCACCGCGGTACCCGCGTCCCGGGAGACTCCCGAGCAGTTCCGGTCCGTTCTGGAGATCAACCTGGAAGGCTGCTACTGGATGGCCCAGGCCGCGGCGAAGGTCATGCCGCGCGGCTCGTCGATCATCAATGTGTCCAGCGTGCTCGGCATCGTGACCGCCGGGCTGCCGCAGGCCGCGTACGCCGCGTCAAAGGCCGGCCTGCTGGGCCTGACCCGAGACCTCGCGGCCCAGTGGACCTCCCGCAAAGGCATCCGGGTCAACGCGGTGGCGCCCGGCTTCTTCGCCACCGAGATGACCGAGGCGTACCCGCCCGGCTACATCGACCGCGTCGCCGGCCTGATCCCCGCCGCACGGCCGGGCGAAGCGGCCGAACTTGCCGCGGTCATCGTGTTCCTCGCCTCGGACGCGGCCAGCTACGTCACCGGCGTGACCCTGCCGGTCGACGGCGGCCTCACGATCGCCTGAGCCCCGGCCGGCCGGGTCACCGGGTCGACGCCGAGTGGAGAATGGCCACGTGGACGAGAACCTTCGCGCCCTACTCACCGACCTGTACGCAGACGGCACAGCCTATGACGCGGCTCAACCGGACCGGCTGCTCCGGCGGCGCAACCTGGAACCGGACACGGCCGCGCTCCTGGCCATGGTGGTGCGGATCGCCACGGCCCGGCGGGTGGTGGAGATCGGGACGTCGAACGGGTACTCGACGATCTGGCTCGCGGACGCCACGCGGGACGTCGGCGGCCGGGTGGTGAGCGTCGACACGCAGGAGTGGCCGGACGTGCGGACCAACCTCGACCGTGCCGGCGTCGCCTCCGTCGTCGACCTCGAGATCGCCGACGGTGGTCGGTACGTCGCCGGTGTGCCGGACCGCACCGTCGATCTGCTGTTCCTGGACGCCGAGCGGGTGGAGTACCCGGGTTGGTGGCCGCACCCGGTCCGGGTGCTGCGCCCCGGTGGGGTGCTTGCGGTGGACAACGTCCTGTCCCACCCGGACGAGGTCGCCGAGTTCCTGGCGCTGGTGGCAGCGGACAAGGCCTGCATCATGACCACCGTGGCCGTTGGCAAAGGTCTCGCCCTCGCCTGGCGCCGGTCAGACTGACCTCGGGACACATGGGACGCGGCCGCCGGGGGTACCGACTCCGGCATGGCAGCCATCGACGGCGTATCCCCGGTTTTCGCGCCGGCGCTGACCATCGGGGTCGGGCTGGGTGGCCTCGTCGACGGCATCGTGCTGCACCAGATCCTCGGCTGGCATCACCTGCTCTCGGCCCGCCCGGGGTTCGACCTTCGCGCCAACGAGCTGGCCGACGGGCTGTTCCACGCCGGAACCTGGTTCGCCGTCCTGGCCGGCGTGCTCTGGCTGTACGCGCGACTGCGGCTGCCACCGGTACCCGCCGCATGGCCCAGGTTGGACCAGGGTCCGCGGCCCTGGCGGATGCTGGTCGGACCGATGCTGATCGGCTGGGGATTGTTCAACATGGTCGAAGGGCTCGTCGACCACCAGATCCTGCGCCTGCACCACGTCCGTCCGGGACCGCACCAGCTCGCCTGGGACCTGGGATTCCTCGCCTTTGGCGCGGTGCTCACCGGCGTGGGCGTCCAGACGCTGCGACCACGCTGGGCGCGCCGCGGCATGGCCGCAGCCGGCACGCCCCGGCCCGGAGGCGGACACCGACCTGGATGACGAGCCTGGGTACGAATGGTGAGGGCTGCTCGTAAGATCTGCCCTTCGGATCGTCCGTGCGGCCGCAGAAAGACGGTCAGCGCATGGTGATCGATCTGTAGCACGCGGATACGATGCGGGGTGATGAAGCCACTCGGCAGCACCGATCCGATCACCGTGGGGTCGTACCGCCTGCTCGGCGTACTGGGCGGTGGCGGGATGGGCCGGGTCTACCTCGGCCAGTCGCCGACCGGACGGCGCCTGGCCATCAAGGTGATCAGGACCGACCTGGCCGAGAACCCGGTGTTCCGCCGCCGGTTCTCACGCGAGGTAGCGGCCGTACGGTCGGTCAGCCCGCTGTTCACCGCGCCGATGGTCGACGCCGACACGGCAGCCGAGCCGCCCTGGTTGGCGACCACATTCGTCGACGGGCCAAGCCTCCGTGAGTGGGTCTGCGAACATGGTCCGCTCGCCCCCGGCGCGGTGCTCACGCTGGCCGCTGGGTTGGCTGAGGCGCTGGCCTCGATCCACCGGGCCGGGCTGGTACACCGCGATCTCAAGCCCAGCAACGTCCTCCTCGATGACGCCGGCCCGCGCATCATCGACTTCGGCATCGCGGTCCTGCCCGACGCGACGAGCCACTTGACCACGAACCTCGTCGGCACTCCTTCCTATCTGGCGCCGGAGCTGATCGAGGGCGGTGAGGCGAGCCCGGCCAGCGACGTGTTCGCGCTCGGTGCGACGCTGTTCTACGCCGCGACCGCGTTGTCGCTGGCCGGCGATGGCACGGTGTTCCAGCAGATGATCTACATCGCGGCCGGCCGGTTCGACCTCTCGCGGTTGCCCAAGCCCCTGCGGTCCATCCTCGCCCGCTGCCTGAGCCGCCGGCCGAGGGACCGCCCCACGGCGGACGAGCTGGCCGGCATCCTGGTCAGTTACGGAATCGCCGCTCCCGCACCGGGGTGGTACGGCCCCCCTTCAGGGCAGGCCTCGCCAGTGGTTCCCGGTAAGCTGCGCAGCCGGCGCCTGTCCCGCCGGCGAGCACTGGCCGCCGGCGGGGTGCTCGCCGCATCGCTGGTGGGTGGGGTCGGGGTGGCCGCGGCGTTCGCCGGCGGCGGGCGCCCGCGTACGCCGTCCGCGCCGGCTCCCGGCACCGTCCTGTGGCTGGCGAGGTCCGGCGCGCAGCCGGCCGCCGCGATCCTCGGCGACCAGGCCCCCGGTGTACCGGTCATCGTGGATCAGGGCGTGAGTCTCATCACCACCTCGGGATCCCGGGTGACCGCGGTGGATACGCGGGGACGACGCCAGTGGGTCCGCGAGCTTCCCGCGAGCCTGCTGACCCAGCGGCCCTGGGGCGACGCCGTCCTGGTCGCTGACCTCGGCTCGATCTGGCTGCTCGACGGCGCGACGGGGGCGCAGCGCTTCGCGTTCGACCTGGCCGCCGCCGAACGGGCCACGTACCGCGGAAGCCCTTCCGCCGTACAGATCCGGCAGGTGGTCACCGCCGCTGACCGTGCGTTCTTCGACCTGGGTACCGCTACCGTCGCGATCGACCGCCAGGGCCGCCAGGTGTGGCGCCGGCCGCACCCGGCCCCCGCGGACGGCCACCCGCTGGCAGGCGCACTCGCTGCGGACGCCACACTACTGGTCAGCCAGCGGGTGGTAGACCTGGCTGCCCAGGTGAGCCTGTCCGATGCGGGTACGGGCGACCCGCGGTGGTCGACGCAGTACGCCGTCGCGCCCCGGTCCACGCAGCGGCCACCGCCGCCACCGGCCGGCGACCCGCCACCGGGTGACCGCCCGCCGGGCGGTGGGGGGCCGCCGGACCCGGCGTGGCAGCGCTCCGAGGCGCGGATCGGTCCCGCTTCGGTCGCGCTGCGCGACGCCCAGGACATCCGGGTGGTACGGGCATCGGACGGCGGTACCGTCTGGCACGTCTCGTCACCGACGCCGGTCGTGGCGATCGAACTGCTCGAAGAGCTCCTGCTCGTTGCCGCCGACCGGATCACCGCGTACGCCGCCGGTACCGGCCGACCAGCCTGGCAGGCTCCGCTCCAGGGCGCGCGGATCGCCGTGTCCCCGGACCGGAGCACCTTCGTCGCGGTCACCGAACATGGGGTGTCCGCACTGGACACCGCCGGGCGGACGCGCTGGCAGGTCGGCCTCCCGGACGAGCTGACCGCGGCCACGCCATGCCGGATCAGCATCGACGGGCGTGCCGCGTATGTGACCTTCCGGCCCCGGCACGACCGGCCCCAACCGCTGGACGTCGATGTGCTGGCTGTCGCGGTGACCTGAGCGTCTCGACCGGGTCCTCGACGCACCGTGGCCCGAGCTCATGGGATGGTCACGAGTGGATCGCGTCGACGGTGGTGGACGGAAAGGCAGGTGGGTGTGATGACGGCCGGAATACCGGGTAGGCGGCCGCGGAGTCGTGCGGTGGGGCGATGACCGGCCGAGAGCCTGCCGACATCCCGGCCGACGCGGGTACGGCCGGCAGGCTGTGGCGGCATCGGGAGGTGGCGCTGTTCGTCGTCTCGACCGTGTTACTCCTGGCCGGCGTACCGGCGATGGTCTGGCATGCCGGCCGGATCGCCATGGCCATGTGGGTCGCCGCGACCCTGGCCGGTCTTCTCTACTCCACGGGGTCACTGCTGGCCGCACTTCGCCGGCGCCAGCCCAGCGTCGACGTGATCGCCTGGCTGGCGCTGGTCGGAACGCTGCTGGTCGGTGCGGCGTTCGCCGGCGCGGTGATCGCGGTGATGCTGGCCAGCGGGGTGCTGCTGGAAGCGCGCGCCGCGGCCCGGGCGCGCCGGGAACTGAGCCTGCTGGTGTCGCGGGCGCCACGGATCGCCCGGCGGCACACCGCGCACGGCGTGGTAGAGGTCCCGATCGGCGAGGTCGCCCCGGGTGACCGGCTGTTGGTCGGATCCGGAGAGATCGTGCCGGTGGACGGCCGGCTGCTCGGCCCGGCCGTACTCGACGAGTCCGCCCTGACCGGCGAGCCGCTGCCCGTCGAGCGCCGACCAGGTGAGGACGTACGCAGCGGAGTCGTCAACGCGGGACCACCGGCGGACCTGCTCGCCACCGCACCGGCCGCGCAGTCCACCTATGCCGCCGTCGTGCGTCTGGTCGAGCAGGCGCAGGCCGGCACCGCACCGTTCGTGCGCGCCGCCGACCGGTTCGCGGTGGCCTTCGTCCCGCTCACGCTCCTTCTGGCCGCCGGTGTCTGGGCGCTCACCGGGCAGGCCGTCCGCGCCGTCGCGGTGCTCGTCGTGGCCACCCCCTGCCCGCTGCTGCTGGCCGCCCCCATCGCCATCATGTCCGGGCTGTCCCGGGCGGCCCGCGTGGGTGTCGTCATCAAAGGCGGCTCGGCACTGGAGCGGCTGGCCGCCGGGCGGGTGCTGCTGTTGGACAAGACCGGTACGCTCACCCGCGGCCGGCCGGTACTCACCGACGTCATCACCGCCGGCGGCGGGACCGACGCCGACGAGCTGCTGCGGCTGGCCGCGTCACTGGATCAGGCCTCGGCGCACGTGCTGGCCGGGCCGATCGTGACCGCCGCCCGCGATCGTGGCCTGACCCTGCACCCACCGGACCGGGTCCGCGAACGACACGGGTACGGCGTGGAAGGAACGCTCGACGGCCACCGGGTCCGGCTCGGCAAAGCCGCCTGGATCGTCACCGGACCCGCCCCCGCCTGGGTCCGCCACACCCACCGCCGCGCCGTCCTGGACGGCTCACTGACCGTCTTCGCCTCGGTCGACGGTGTACCCGCCGGCGCGTTGCTGCTCGAGGACCCGGTACGCCCGGACGCGCCACGCATGATCCGGGCGCTGCGAGCGGCCGGAGTCACCCGGGTGGTCCTGGTCACCGGAGACCGCGCGGACCCGGCCGAGACCGTTGGGCGCATCGTCGGCGTCGACGCCGTGCACGCCGAGCGCGACCCGGCCGACAAGCTGGCCATCGTCAGGGCGGAACAGGCCCGTGCGCCCACGGTCATGGCCGGCGACGGCATCAACGACGCCCCGGCGCTGGCCGCCGCTGGCGTCGGTGTGGCGCTGGCCGCCCGCGGCGCCACCGCATCCGCCGAGGCCGCCGACGTCGTGCTCACCGTCGACCGCATCGACGCCCTCGCCGACGCGATCCTCATCGCCCGCCGCGCCCGGCGGGTCGCCCTGCGCGCGGTCGCCGTCGGCATGGGCCTGTCCCTGGCCGCGATGGTCGCCGCCGCCGCGGGCCAGCTGCCGCCCGCCGCCGGGGCGCTGCTGCAGGAGCTGATCGACGTCGCGGCCATCGCCATCGCGTTGACCGCGCTGTTGCCCGCCCGTAGCCACACGGTCACCATGCGGCCCGCCGATATCACGACCGCCCGGCGGCTGTATGCCCAGCACCGGGCGGTACGCCCGGTCGTGGAACAGGTCCGCGCCGTCGCCGACGCCCTCGACCATGACTTCCAACCCGTCCGGGCGCTGCTCGACCGGCTCGAAACGGACCTGCTGCCGCACGAACGGGCCGAGGAAGCCGAACTGCTGCCCATCATGGCCAAAGCCCTCGGCGGTGCCGACCCGACCGGCGCGCTGAGCCGCACCCACGCCGAAATCGAGCACCAGACCGGCCGCCTGCGCCGCATCCTCGACGACCTGGACACCACCGCCGACCCGGAGGACATCGTCGACCTACGCCGGCTGCTGTACGGCTTGTACGCGATCCTGCGCCTGCACAACGCCCAGGAAGAGGAAGGCGCCTTCAGCCTGGTTCCCGACGAACCGGCAACCTGACCCACGGCATCGGCATCGCCTGGCCGATCCCGCACGCTAACCGGCCTGCCGCTTCTGGCGAGGGTTGGTGGGTTCCTCGGTCGGGGTGAGGTTGCGGGCGGTGTCGATGAGCGGGACGTGACTGAACGCCTGGGGGAAGTTGCCGACGAGGCGCCCGGCCGCGGGATCGTACTCCTCGGCGAGGAGCCCGACGTCGTTGCACAGCCCGAGCAGCCGTTCGAAGGTTTCCACGGCGGCGTCGCGGCGGCCCATCAACGCGTAGTTCTGTGCGAGCCAGAACGTGCAGGCCAGGAAGGCGCCTTCGCCGGGTGGCAGCCCGTCGACGGTGGCGCCCGGCTGCTGGGTGTAGCGCTGGACGAAGCCGTCGCGGAGCAGTTCCTTCTCGATGGCGGCGACGGTGCCCCGGACCCGGTCGTCGGTGGCGGGCAGGAACCCCACCAGCGGCATCATGAGTACCGCGGCGTCCAACTCCTTGGATCCATAGAACTGCGTGAACGTGCCGCGCTGCTCGTCGTAGCCCTTGGTGAGGATGTCGTGGGCGATCTCCTCGCGCAGCGCCTGCCATCGTGGCAGTGGGCCGGCGAGCCCGAACTGTTCCACCGCCTTGACGGCGCGGTCCGCGGCCACCCAGGCCATCAGTTTGGAATGGGTGAAGTGGTGCGGGCCGCCGCGGACCTCCCAGATTCCCTCGTCCGGTCTGTTCCAGTTGTGCTCGACGAAGCGCATCAACGCCAGTTGCAGCGCCCACGCCGGCTTATCGGTTTCCAGTCCGGCCGCACGGGCCTGGTGCAGGGCGTCCATGACCTCGCCGTAGACGTCGAGTTGGAACTGTTCGGCGGCCGCGTTGCCGATGCGCACCGGGTTGCCGTCGTAGCCGGGGAGCCAGTCGGCGTGCCGCTCGTCGAGACGCCGCTCGCCGGCAACGCCGTACATGATCTGCAGTTCGGCAGGGTCGCCGGCGATCGCCCGCAGCAGCCACTGCCGCCAGGACCGCGCCTCGTCCACGTAGCCGGAGTACATCAGCGCCTGCAACGTGATCGTCGCGTCGCGCAGCCAGCAGAACCGGTAGTCCCAGTTGCGGACGCCGCCCAGCGCCTCGGGCAGCGAGGTGGTCACCGCCGCCACGATCCCGCCCGTCGGGCCGTAGGTCAGGGTCTTGAGGGTGAGCAGCGAACGGACCACCGCGTCGCGCCACTTTCCGTTGTACGTGCACCGGCCGGCCCATTCCCGCCAGTACGCCTCGGTAGCGTCCAGCGCCACGATCGGGTCGACCGGCTGCGGCGTGGGCAGGTGCGACTCCCGCCAGGTGAGCACGAACGGCGCGTGGAAGCCCTCACCGACGCTGAAGTCCGCGACCGACGCCATGTTCTCCCCGCGCACATCGACGGGTGTGCGCAGCCACACCGCGTCCGGGCCGGCAACGGCCACCTGGTCACCGTCGACGCGGCTGACCCACGGCAGGATGTGGCCGTAGTCGAAACGCAGCCGCAGGTCCATCCGCATCGGTACCCGCCCGCGCACGCCCTCCACGATGCGTACCACGTCCGCGGCCTCACCGCGTGGTGGCATGAAGTCGATCAGCCGCACGGTCCCCTCGTCGGTGTCGAACTCGGTCTCCAGCACCATCGTCTGGTCGCGGTAGCGCCGCCGGGTGGCCCGGACCGGATCGGCCGGCGCCAGCAGCCAGCGGCCGTGCTCCTCGGTCCCGAGCAGCGCAGCGAAGATGGCACCGGAGTCGAAGCGGGGCACGCACAGCCAGTCGATGGACCCGTTCCTGGCCACCAGCGCGGCGGTTTGGGTGTCGCCAATGACCGCGTAGTCCTCGATCGGCGGCGGCATGGCACCTCCTACCCAGTCATCCGGCAGTCATCCGGCGAGGTCGAGCACCACCTTGATGTCGTCGTCCCGGCGTTGCAGCGCCTCGGCGTAGCGGTCCAGCGGCACCCGGCGGCTGATCAGCCGGCGCAGCCAGTCGCCCTCGGCCTCGGCCAGCGCCCGGGCGGCGAGTTCGTAATGACGGCGGTTGGCGTTGACCGTGCCGAACACGACGTCGTTCTGCAGCACGATCTCCCGATTCAGCGCACCCGCGTCGACAGTCACCCGCCGCCCGGTCGCGGACACACCGGCCAGGCAGACGATCCCGTCATGGCCGGTGAGGCCCATCACCTCCATGACCACCGACGGCGCGCCCGTGCACTCGATGATCACGTCCGGGGCCAGATCCAGGTCGGCCACGGGCCCGCTGTGGTACCGGGCACCCAACGCCCGCGTCAGCTGCGGCTTGCGCCCCTCGCTCACCCGGTCCAGCACATGGGTCTGCAGACCTCGCTGCACCGACAGCAGCGCGGCCAGCAGGCCGATCGGGCCGGCGCCGGTGACCAGCACGGTGTGCGGCTGCCAGCTGACCCGGCGGCCGATCCGCTCGATGTGGTCCCACGCCTTGGCCACCACCGTGGTCGGCTCGAGCAGCACCCCGACATCGGCGAGCGCCGGATCCAGTCGCACGGCGAACTCCGGGGCGATCCGGTACTGCTCCCGGGCGAAGCCGTGCAGAGCCTTGATGCCGTGCTCGGTGTAGCGGCCGTTGCGGCACATGTCCCACTCACCGACCGCGCAACTGGGACACGGCTCCGGGTCGGGCCGGCGGACGATGCCCACGACGAGGTCCCCCTCCGCCAGCCCGCAATCGGTCGGCGCCTCCCGTACCCGGCCCAGCGACTCGTGCCCGAGGATCAGCCGGCTCTCGCCAGGAGGCGCTTCGCCGTACTCGCCGGCGGCGATCTCCAGATCGGTCCCGCACACACCGACCGCGAGCGTGTCGACCAGCACCGACCCGTTGCCGACCGCGGGTGGGGCCACCTCCTCCACCAGCGCCGACCCCGGCACCCGGGGTTGCACCGTCAACGCCCGCACCGGACACCTCCGCTCCACGGAGCCAGCGCCGCCGGGGTGCGGCGGGTGAACCGGTGGTCCGGCGCACCGGCCTCCGCAGGTGCCGTCATGCGGCCGTGTACCGGTTGCGACCGGTCTTGCGGAAGGCGCCGCGCTTGACACCTTCCTTGAGCGCGTTGCGGAAACGCAGCGGACCCCAGTACTTGCAGCCCAGTTTCTCGCCGATGTGGTCCCGGGTTGCCTCGCCTTCCTCCCGGAGCAGGTTCTGGATCAGCGAGACCTCCCGGTCCAGCCACCACTCGTTCTCGTCCTTGTCCTGGCTGGACATGCCCGGGAAGGGGGTGTAGGTCGGGCTCATCGGTCGCCTCCTGTCGGACGGGTGCCCTCCGGTTCGGCCGTGGCGTCCCGGTCACCGGATCGGCGTGGTGCGTGCGCGGTACCGCGGTCCTGGCCGCGGCCGAGGGTGTACGGGTCGGCCTCCTCACCGGGTTCGGACAGCTCCTCCTCGGTGACCGACAGCGGCGGGGCAACGTCCTCGAGGTCACGCTGGGCCGACTCCACGCCCATCAGGGCCTGGATGATGCCGCCGATGATCATCACCGCCGCACCCACCAGGTACCCGATGACTATCTGCCCGGGCTTGCCGCCCTGGATCAGGAAGCCGAACAGGAGCGGCCCGCCGAACCCGCCGACGATGGTGCCGATCGCGTAGAAGAACGCGATCGCCATCGCCCGGGTCTCCATCGGGAAGATCTCGCTCACCGTCAGGTACGCGGCGCTGGCACCGGCGGAGGCGAAGAAGAAGATGACGCACCACGCGATCGTCTGCGTGGTGGCGTTCAGCGTGCCGTTGCCGAACAGGAAACCCGTGATGATCAGCAGGATGCCGGACAGGATGTAGGTGCCCGCGATCATCGGCTTGCGGCCGACGGTGTCGAAGAAGCGGCCGAGCAGCAATGGCCCGGCGAAGTTGCCCACGGCGAACGGCAGCAGGTACAACCCGACCGTCGACGGGTTCACGCCGTACACCTTCGTCAGCACCAGCGCGTAGGTGAAGAAGATCGCGTTGTAGAGGAACGCCTGGCCGGTGAAGAGTGAGAATCCCACGAACGTCCGCTTGGGGTACAACCGGAACACCACACGGGCGATCTCGCCGATGCCGATCGGCGGCCGCTGCTTGACCCGGATGGTCCGCCGGGGCGGGATCAGCTCCTGGCCGGTGGACGCCACCACCTGCCGCTCGATGTCCCGGGTGACCCGCTCGGCCTCCTCGTCATATCCATGCAGGAACAGCCACCGGGGACTCTCCGGCACGTTCCGACGCACCAGCAGAATCGCCAGGCCCATGACCGCGGCCAGCCCGAACGAGATCCGCCAGCCGATGTTCAGCGGGAACCAGTCCGGGTCGAGCAGGACCAGCGACGCCAGCGAGCCGAGGATCGTCCCGATCCAGAACGACCCGCCGATGATCAGATCGACCGCGCCGCGGACCCGGGCCGGAATCAGCTCGTCGACGGCCGAGTGGATCGCCGAGTACTCCCCGCCGACGCCGGCGCCGGTGATGACCCGGCAGGCGAGGAACCAGATGAAGTTCATCGAGAACGCGGTGAGGACCGTGCCGCTCATGAAGATCACGAGGGTCAGCAGGAAGAGCTTCTTGCGCCCGATCTTGTCGGCCAGCCGGCCGAAGTAGAGCGCGCCGGCGCAGGCGCCGAGGATGTAGGCGGAACCGGAGGAACCGATCTGGGACGCGCTCAGCGCGAGTCCGCTGCCCGGCTCGGTCAACCGGCCGCCGATCGCGCCCACGATCGTGACCGACAGGCCGTCGAGGATCCAGACGGTACCCAACCCGATGATGACCATCCAGTGCCATTTCGACCATGGCAGGCGGTCCATGCGGGCCGGAATCGCCGTCTCGATCGTGCGGAGCGTCCGTCCCTTCACTGCAATCTGCGCCACGGCGGCCTCCTCGGGTCGGGCTCCCCCGTGCGGCGGCTTCTCACAAGGATCAGGGGCGAATTTCCGCCACGGCAGCGGTTAAACCTGGCTATCGCACCCGATCTCCAGATGACATGCGCCCGGGGTCCACCAGGTGGCGTGCACGAGGTCAGGGACCTGGATTCTCACCCGCCGCCAGCAGCCGCCGCCCGAGGACGCGCGCGGCCTGCTGGAGCTCGGGGCACCGCACGATCCGGTACGACGCCGGGATGGCGGCGAGCTGCTCGGCGTACCACACCGGGTTGCTGGTGCTGCCGACCAGGCGGGTCGACGTGGCTGCGACGTCCGATCGGCAACGCGGCCACCCGCACGTACCGGCTCGTGGCGTCTGCATCACCCGCCACGTCACGGGTGACCGCATGCACGGACGCGTTGGCCGGCCTGCGGTGGGTGGTCAGCCGCCGCCGGGTCGTACCCCCGTACCTCCTCCGCCTCCTGCAGATGATTGACGGGGTCGAGAGCGAACGGGACCGCGGATGAGCCCGGTCGACGTCGCACTGACCTTCGACACCGAGCACCCGGACGGGCCGAACTGTCCGCCCCACGGGTCCGAACGGATCCTCGCCGCATTGGCCGAGGCGCAGGTACCGGCGTCGTTCTTCCTCCAGGGCCGCTGGGCGTCGGCCTATCCCGACCTCGCCCGCCGAATCGCCCGGGACGGCCACCTCATCGGCAACCACTCGTACGCGCACGCCAACCTGACCCGCTTGACCCCGGCCGGGCTCGCCGAGGACGTATGCGCCGCCGAGGAGGCCATCCGCCAGTCCACGGGGGTGGACCCGCGCCCCTGGTTCCGCTGCCCGTACGGCACCCACTCGCACAGCACGGAGCTGGCGCCGACGTTGCGGAGCCTGGGCTACCATGACGCGCACTGGAACGTCACCCCCGAGGACTGGGACAGTGACCTGTCCGCGGCCGAGCTGACCGCCCGCGTGGTCGAGGCCGTGTCCGGCCGGGACGACGCCGCCGTGGTACTCCTGCACTCGTGGCCCGGCGTGGTACCGGACGCCCTCCCCGGGATCATCCGGTCGCTCCGCGGCGCCGGTGCCCGATTCACGACGGTCGCGGGCCTGTCCCGGGCAGACTCGTGGCTGCGCTCGACCTGTTGATCGGGCATCTGGATCCTGCCGGCCCGAGGACGCGATGACGATCTTCGAGTCTTACAGTTGGCAGGACGCTCCCTGCGTAGCCGATGCAGAGCGGCGATATGTCGGCCCAGCACGCAGCCCAGTCGGACACCGAGGACGAGATAGATGGGCAGCACGGACGAACTCGCTGTACCAGCGGTCGTGGAAAGCCCCGCGCATCCGCCCGGCCCTTCCAGCCGGCTGGCCCGGTGGCTGCTGAAACACCGGGTGACCCGGGTGATCGGCCCCGAGGCCGACGAGGCACACGCCAAACCGCACTCGTGGTGGAAGGTCATGTGTCTGACCGGGGTGGACTACTTCTCCACGCTGGCCTACCTGCCGGGCATCGCCGCACTCGCCGCGGGGGCGCTGTCTCCGCTGGCGACGCTGTTGATCGTCGCGCTGACCCTGCTCGGGATGCTGCCGATGTACCGCCGCGTGGCCAAGGAGAGCCCGCACGGGCAGGGCTCGGTGGCGATGCTGGAGAACCTGCTGCCGTTCTGGCGGGGCAAGGTGTTCGTGCTCGTCCTACTCGGTTTCGTCGCGACCTCCTGGATCATCACGATCACCCTGTCGGCGGCTGACGCCTCCGTCCACCTGCTGGAGAACCCGCTCGCGCCCGGTTTCCTGGGCGGGCACGCCGTGGCGATCACCATCGTGCTGCTGCTCATTCTGGGCGGGGTGTTCCTGCTCGGCTTCAGCGAGGCGGTCGGCGTCGCCATCCCGCTCGTCGGGCTGTTCCTGGGCCTCAACGCGGTGGTCGTCGCGGTCGGGTTGGGCACGGTGGCCACTACCCCCGACGCGCTGACCGCCTGGACCCACGCGCTGACCGAGGGCCGGGGCGGGTTGACCGGCGTCATCGGCCCGGCCGTGCTGGCGTTCCCCCTGCTGGTGCTGGGGTTGTCCGGGTTCGAGACCGGGGTGAGCATGATGCCGCTGGTCGCCGCCGAGGGCGCCGACGCCGAGCAGCGGCTGCGGTCGCGGATCGCGAACTCCCGCAAGCTGCTCACCGCCGCCGCCGTGATCATGTCCGGCTATCTGATCGCGACGAGCTTCGTGACGACGGTGCTGATCCCCGCGGAGAAGTTCGCGGCCGGTGGTGAGGCCAACGGCCGCGCCCTGGCTTATCTGGCCCATGAGCAGCTGGGTAACGCGTTCGGCACCGTGTACGACCTGAGCACGATCCTGATCCTGTGGTTCGCCGGCGCTTCGGCCATGGCTGGTCTGATCAATATCGTGCCCCGGTACCTGCCGTCATACGGTATGGCCCCCGAGTGGGGCCGGGCGGTCCGCCCGGTCGTCATCGTCTACACGCTCATCTGCATCGCCATCACGATCGCGTTCGGTGCCGACGTCAACGCCCAGGCCGGCGCGTACGCGACCGGCATCCTGGTGATGATGGTCTCCGGCACGGTCGCGGTCGCCATCTCCGCCGCGCGCCGCCGGCAGCGCGCCGCCACCGCCGGGTTCTTCGTGCTCACGCTGGTGCTGCTGTACGCCTTGGTCGAGAACATCCGGGAGAAGCCCGACGGCATCGCCATCTCCGGCATGTTCATCGCCGGCGTCATCGTCGTTTCCCTGATCTCGCGGGTGTCGCGAACGACGGAACTGCGCGCGGACCGCATCGAGTTCGACCCCGCCGCACGCCGGTTCATCACGGCCTCGCTCGGCCACGACAGGGCGCTCAACATCGTCGCGAACCAGCGCCAGGCCGGCGACGCCGCCGAGTACGCCGCCAAGGAACTCGAACAGCGCGGCATGAACCCGGTTCCCGACCCGGCGGACGTCCTGTTCCTGGAGATCGACGTCATCGACCCCTCGGACTTCAGCGACGTCCTCACCGTGCAGGGCGTGGAGATCGACGGCCACCGGGTACTGCGGGCAGGCAGCCCGGCGGTCCCCAACGCCATCGCCGCGATCCTGCTCGCCCTGCGCGATGCCACCGGGGTACGGCCGCACTGCTACTTCGAATGGGCCGAAGGCGACCCGCTTGGTCATCTGTTCCGCTATCTCCTCTTCGGCCGGGGCGACACGGCCCCTGTCGTTCGGGAGATCATCCGCAAGAGTGAGCCGGACCCGAGCCGCCGTCCCGGCATCCACGCCGGAGGCTGACCGCGCTCGGGACCGGCAGCCTCGGACCGGCGGTCATCGTGCCCGGAAAGCACACCGGGCGATCTACTCGACCACGCCGCCACCGGCGCCGCGCTGACCACCACCGGCAACCTCACCCGGCCGCTGGTGGCGGAGGGCGAACCTGGCTGCCGGAGAGGTGTCGGCCGGCATGCGTGGCTCCGTCTGCTGCGTGATGTGGCGGTAGCAGTCGAGGCCGTCCGTCCACTGTGGATGGATAGGTCGGGCAGTCGGGTTCCGCCGTGCAACAGCGGCCTCGCGGCCGAGTTGGTGTGGTAGCCCGGGGGACCTACGCGGGAAGCTGGGCGGTTTCGGGTCGGCCGGCGTCAGGTGCGGCGGCGGGGGCGACGGGCCGGTGGTATCGGTGGCGGTGGCCTACCGCGATGGTGGCGAGGTAGGTGAGTGTGGCGACGGCGAGGATGGCGAAGCTAGGTGGCAGTTTGGGTATCAGGTAGCTGGCGGTCAGTCCGATCCATACGCTGATGACTGCTATTGCCGCCGACAGTGCTAGCGCCAGCAGTGGCCGGGCGGTGAGCCGCATCGCCGCGCCGGCTGGAGCGGCGAGCAGGCCGAGGATGAGCAGGGCACCGACGACCTGGGTGGATTCGGCGGCGGTGGTGCCGACCAGGGCGAGGAACCCGTACCCGAGGAGCCGGACGGGTACGCCGCGGGCGGCGGCGACGTTCTCGTCGATGCTGGCGAACAGCAACGGCCGGGCGATCGCCAGCATCGCGGCGCAGATGGCCAGGGCGATCAGCGCGGTCAGCAGCGCGCGGGAAGCCGACAGGCCGAAGATGGAACCGAACAGGACGGTGACGCTGGCCGATCCGTTGCCGGTGCCGCTGCGGGTGGTGGTGTAGAGGGTCAGGAAGAACACGCCGAGGCCGAGGATCCAGGCGAAGACGCCGCCGATGACGACGTCGTCGGGGCGGGCGCGGCGGCCCAGCCCGCCCATACCGAGCGCGACCAGGATCGTGATCGCGAACAGCCCGATGCGGGCGTCCAGCCCGGCGGCCAGCGAGGCGAGGGCGCCGGTGAACGCGACGTGGGACAGGGCGTCGGCGGTGAACACCTGGGCACGCAGGACGAGGAAGTAGCCGACCATCCCGGCGGCGAGCGCGACGGCGGTGCCGGCGAGGAACGCGTGCTGCATGAACGGGTGGGTGAACACTGGCGGTCACGCTCCTGCCGGCACGGGTTGCGGGGTTCGGGCGCGTAGCCGGCCGCGGGCCGCCGCTGCGGCGTAGGTGCTCGCGTAGGTGAGGGTGTAGAGGCCGAAGGCGATGGTGGTCAGCCAGAACCCGATCGGGTACGGGGAGTAGTAGGCGACGAACAGCGCGACCCAGACGGTGACCACCGCGAGGACGACCGACAGCGCCAGGCTGCGTGCTGGCCGCGCGGTGATGAGCTGGGCGGTGGCGGGTGGCAGTACGAGCAGGGCGAAGACGAGCAGGGCGCCGGTGATTTGGCTGACCTCGGCGGCGGTGGCGCCGAGCAGGAGCAGGAACGCGGTACCCAGGGCACGGGTGGGTACGCCGTGCGCGGCGGCGACGTCGGGGTCGATGGAGGCGAACAGCAGCGGCCGGCCGATGATGGCCAGGACGGTGATGGCCGCGACGGCCACCAGGGCGAGGGTGGTGACCTGGCTGGTGGTGATGCCGAGGAAGCTGCCGAACAGCAGCGCGTTGGTGCCGTTGAGGAATCCCCTGTAGAGGGCGATGAACAGCATCCCGGAGGCCAGGGCGAAGGCTTGTACGGTGCCGATGACCGCGGACTGCTCGGTGTACCCGCGGGAGCGTGGTGGCACCGCGGCGATGACCAGCGCCGCGGCCAAGCAGAACGCGAAGTAGCCGTAGGCGAGGCCGATGCCCAGCCATACCGCCGCGGCAGCGCCGGGGAAGCCAACGAGGGCGAGGGTGTGGCCGGCGAAGCTTTGCCGGCGTAGCACCATGAACCAGCCGACGAGGGCGGCGAGCACGGCGACGATGGTGCCGGCCCGGAACGCGTTGACCATGAAGTCCAGTGACCACATGTCGCGGATGTCGGCGAGCAGGTTCCAGGTGAACGTGGCGGTCATGCCGGGCCGCCGGGCCGCTCGGGGTGCCGGTCGGTGTGGTGGGCGGGTGCTTCGGGTTGGCCGACCACGACGAGTCGTCCGTCGGATGTGGACAGTACTTCGATCGGGGTGCCGTACAGGCGGGTCAGGGTCTGGGAGGTGATGACCTCGCTGGGGGTGCCGGTCACGGCGCCTCCGTGGCCGAGGTAGATGACCCGGTCCACGTAGGCGAGGATCGGGTTGACATCGTGCGCGACGATCATCACGGCGACGTTCTCTGCCCGGGCGATGCGGGAGGTCAGGGCGGCCACGGCGGCCTGGTTGGGTAGGTCCAGCGAGTCGAGGGGTTCGTCGAGCAGCAGCAGTTTCGGGGCCCGGGCCAGGGCTTGGGCGATGAGTAGGCGTTGCTGTTCCCCGCCGGAGCACTGCCCGATCGGCCGGTGGGCGTACTCGCTGGCGCCGACCAGCTCGACCAGCTCCCGTACCCGGGTGGCGGCCGCCCGGGCGCGACGGCCCGGGCGCGGGAGGCCCCACCGGTCACCGTCCAGGCCCAGGCGGACCACGTCCACGCCCCGCACCCGCAGCGAGGTATCGAAGCTACGCCGCTGCGGCAGGTAACCGACCTGGTGGTTGGCCTGACCGGGTGGGCGGCCCAGCAGCCGGATGTCCCCGGAGGCGAGGGGGATCAGGCCGAGGATCGCTTTGAGCAGGGTGGATTTCCCGACGCCGTTGGGGCCGAGGACGGCCACGAACTCCCCGGCCGCCACCGTTGCATCGACCTGCGACCAGATGATGCGCCCACCCAACACGGCGGTGGCCTGGCAGACCTCGACCAGTGCCGGGCGACCCGAGGGGTCGCCCGGCACTGCGGCGCCGTCGATCCTGACCGGCCGGGTGGTACCGGCGAGGATCTCGGGCGGGGTAGCGGACATGGGATGCTCCTATTTGCCGGTGGCCTGGCCGAGGGCCTGCTTGAGCGCGGTGAGCTGGGCGACCTGCCAGTCCTGGAACGACGCACCGGCGCGGGTCATGGTCTCGGTGATCGTGCTGACCGGGATGCCCGCCTTCTTCGCCGCGTCGACCTGTGCCTGTACGTCGGGGGTGGCGTTCTGGCTGTTATAGACGTACACCTTGATCTGCTTGTTCTTGATCTGCGCGTCGATGGTGGCCTTGTCGGCCGCGGTCGGGTCGCTGCCCTCGCTGATCGCGGTCAGGAACGACGGCGGGGTCAGCAGGTTCAACCCGAGGGCGGGCGAGAGCATCGCGAAGATGGACTCCGAGGCGCCGACCGGGGTACCGGCGTAGTTGGTCTTGATCTGGCTGATGGTGTCGAAGTATGTCTTCAGGTTCGTCGACAGCACGCTGCTGTGCTGGGTGTCGAAGAATCCTGCGTCGGCCGGGTCGATCTTCTTGTAGTCGGCCGTGATCTGGTCGATCACCTTCCTGACGTCATCCGGGTTGTACCAGCGGTGCGGGTTGTCGCCGTCCTTGGCGCCGACCAGGTCCCCCACCGTCAGGGTGGTGCGGGCCGAGGACGGGTTCGCGTCGGCAAGCTTGGTGGCCCACGCGTCGTAGCCGACACCGTTGATGATGACCAGCTTCGCGGCGGCGATCACCCGGCCGTCGGCCGCGGTGGGTTCGTAGTCATGCGGGTCGGCGTCCGGGTTGTTGATGATGCTGGTGACCTTCACGTGCGAGCCGCCGAGCTGTTCGGCCAAGCTTCCCCAGAAGTTTTCCGCGGCCACCACGTCGATCACGGTGGAGCCGCCCGAGGCACCGGCCGAGGCAGTGTTGGGCTTGGTGGAGCAGCCAGCGAGCGCCAACGCCGCCAGCACGGCCGCCGCGGCGGCCCATCGAAGACTACGACCCCGGACGGTGCCCGGCGGAAGGGTCCAAGACACGGCAAGCCTCCGTCAGCGAGAACAACTGTCCCTGCACACGCTAACGAAAATGGCACCCGTTATCAAATGCGCTGGCGGTCGGCGGCGGACGGGCCGGTCAGCGGCGTAGCTGTGGGAGGACGTCGGTGCCGAGCCAGGCGAGGCTGGCCAGGGTCTTGTCGCGGTCGCCGGCGCCTTCGACCATGAGCAGCAGCCGGCGCACGCCGGTGGCGGCCATCGTGCCGGTCAGCCGCTGGACGCACAGCTCGGCTGGTCCGACCGGGTGGATGTCCATCAGGTGCTCCAGGTAGGCATGCGGGTCGCGGGCCGGGCCGTCTCGGTCAGCCAGGCCGGCGCCGTCCCGTTCCGAGCCAGCCGGGCCACGTCGAGCATCCTGTC
>WNGA01005720.1_pt1 | contig 29746 bp, 33 predicted proteins | sample 5400061 | NCBI WGS metagenome assembly WNGA01 (sample SAMN13153366, study PRJNA577476) | soil metagenome | isolation source: 100 cm soil or saprolite under grassland replicate 2 | place: USA:California | collected 2016-06-15
GGCCCGCGCCCACGCCGATCCCCCATTCGGGAGCGGACCAGAGGACCTCCGCGAGCCCGTGCGCGGCGGCCGTCCACCCGCTGTCCGTTCGCGTCGTCCCGGCGACGATGCCCTCGGCGCCGAGACGCACGCCGTGGGCCAGCGGTGCCGTCGCCGCCCAGAGGTCCGCCCGACCCTGGCTCGACCAGACCGCTTCGGGGAGTGACGCGACGGATCCGGAGAAATCAGCGACGAACGAGGGCGACGCGTAGCGGACCGCCGGCGAGAGGGCGGCCGAGCTGAAGCTCGACCCCCCTGCGTACCGTACCGTGCCGACCCCGAAACCGACCGACGCGTCCGTTTGAGACGCGACCGGTGCGGCACGCGCGGTCGCCACGACCAGCAGCGCGATGATGGCCCGATTCACCGGGGGGAAGGTAGGCGACGGTTGAGACCTGCAATAGGCGCGAATAATGAGTAGGGGCACGGCATTGCCGTGCCCCTACACCGTCTCGCGCGAATGCTTCCGCTGAGAAATTACGGCCGGTGACTGCCGGACTGCCCCGGACTCGACGGCTTCCCAGGGGGTGAAGCCGGCGTGACCGGCATGGCCGGCGCCGCGGGGGTCACGACTCCCACGCCCGGTTGCGTCACCGCCGGCTTGGCTGGACCATTGGGCAGGATCCAGGTGGGCGGCTGCGCCGCACTTCTCACCACCTCGCCGCGTCGCCGCGTCGCCCGGTGCTCGGCCACTTTCTGCTTGGCGATATCCGACGACTCGACCGCGGGCACCTGCGGGTTCTGGCGGTGCCGCGCGACCTTGACCTGGGCGGTGTCGGACGCGTGCTCGTTGGGGATCTGCGGCGTCTGCGCCGCCACGATCGCGGGCAGGGAATCATGAAACCCTCCTTCATGAGAACAATGCCGGTCCCCGCGCGGGGACGCGTCGGCCCGACCACTCCCGTGCCAACACCAAGCCACGGGCGCGGCTGCGGGCTATCGTCTTGAGCCAGCTGAACACGGTGTCCGACGCCGTTTCGACGAACCGAGCCGCCGTACGCCACGCGTACTCGAACGTCTCGGCGACCACTTCCTCGGCATCCGCGGTATCCACGAGGATACCGTACGCGAGGGCGTACACGGTGTGGCCGTGACGCCGGATCAATTCGCGCAGAGCGTTGGCATCTCCCTTCGCCATGCCGGTGACGAGGCTTCTGTCGGGCGCCGGGAGAGTCTGGGACTTCATAGGGCGTCACCCTCCGGGTTCGCTTTGAAGAGTCGCGGCACACGCCCCGGGTAACGCCTTTCCCGGAAGCTGCGGTGGCACAGTGCGTTACCGGCGCTGCGATCCGTGACTCTTTAACCGGGAGGAGCCGTTGCCCCGGCCGGGGGCCGCGTCTAGCGTCCTGTGCACAGACCGGCGGCGGGAGGCTGGGTGGGCTTGCGGGACGAGGCGACGGACGGCGAGATCGTGCGAGCGGTTCTCGCGGGCGACCGCGAGCGATACGCGGTACTGGTGCGGCGCTACCGTGACCGGTACGCACGCTACGCGGCGCGGATGCTCGGGTCGCGCGACGCGGCTGAGGACGCCGTGCAGGATGCCTTCGTGCGGGCGTTCGATCATCTGGCGGACTGCCGCGAGCCGGACAATTTTGCAGGATGGCTGTTCCTCATCCTGCGGAATCGTTGCTTCGCGGAGCAGCGCCGCCGGACGCGCGAGGGCAGGCCGCTGGAAGCACATGACGAGGCGTTCGCCGGGCCCGAGCGGCCGGACGGGACCGTGGAGCAGGCGGAGCGGATGCGCGCGCTCGAACGGGCGCTCGGGGACCTGACGCCGGAGCAACGTGAGGTGTTCGTGCTGAAACACGTAGAAGGGTTGCCGTACGAGGAGATCTCGCGGCTCACCGGCGCGACGGTGGCGTCGCTCAAAATGCGGATGCATCGCGCCTACGACCGGTTACGCGAGCTGCTGAAGGAGCACGTATGACCACAGGGTACCATCCACTGGTGAAACGGCTGCTCGACGGCGAGCTGTCGCTCGCGGAGCTGCCCCCGGAACTGCAGGTAGAAGGCGAGGAAGCGCTGCGCCTGGTCGGCGCCGTCGACCGCGCACCGGTGACGCTGCCGGCGGCGCTCGAGGCCCGCGTGATGGAAACGGTACGCCGCCACGCCGCGTCGCCCGCGCGGCGCGCCTGGCGCTGGCTCGCGACCCCGAGGGAGCTGGAGCTGCGCGTCCGGGTGCGGCCGTGGAGCCTGTGGGCGGGTGCGCTCGCGGCGGCGGCGGCCCTCGCGCTGCTCGTCAGCCGTGCCCCGGAGCCTTCCACGCCGCAGGCTCGCATCGTCCCGCGCGACCGCGTGTACGTTCGCTTCGTGTTGTTCGCCCCCGGCGCGAGACGCGTCACGGTCGCCGGCACCTTCAATGAATGGGACCAGAACGCCGCGCCGCTCGTGTCGGCGGGATCGAAAGGGGTCTGGACCACGACGCTCGCGGTCCCCCTGGGCCAGCATCAGTACGCCTTCGTCGTGGACGGTCGCCGTTGGGTGATCGACCCCGCGCAGCCCGCGGTCGACGACGGCTTCGGGGGGGGCCGCCGCAACAGCATGGTCGCCGTGACCGCGCAGGGCGCGCGCACGCTGTGAGGGCGCTCGGTCTCGCGGTCCTCGTCCTGGCGGCGCAGCCGCTGGCGCTCGGTGCGCAGGCGGACGTCGCCGCGCGTCTCGAGGGCCGGGTCCCGCCGCAGGTGGTGCGAGCGGTGCGGGACATCGCCGCCGCCACCGCCGCGCGGGGCCTGCCGGTCGATCCGCTGATCCAGAAGGCGATCGAAGGGGGAGCGAAGCACGTCTCGCCGGACCGCGTGATCGCGGCCGTGCGCACCCTCGCCGCCCGGCTCGACCAGGCGGCCGCCGCGTTGCACGACGGCGGCATCGCCACGCCGGAGGCGGACGTGGTGGAAGGTGGTGCGGACGCGCTCAACGCCGGGCTCAGTGCGGACCAGGTGCGCGACCTCGTGCATGCGAGCCGGGCCCCGTACGACCCGGCGGTTACGCTGCGCGTGGCGGCCACCCTGGCCGCGCTTGGAGTCCCCCCGCAGCAGGCCGTCGAGCTGGTGGAGGCGACCATCGCTGCCGGCCGCGCGCCCGCCGATCTCCTGAGTCTTCCGAGCCAGGTTCAGGCGAGCGTGGCGCGTGGCGCCACACCGGCGCAGGCCGCCAGCGGTCTGGGCCGCGCGGCGGCGCACGCGCCGGGCGGCCGTCCGCCTCGCGAGCCGCCGCCGGGGCAGTCGAACCCGCACAAGCCCTGACGGCGCGCTCCCTCCGGACGTCACAGTAGCCTTGAGCGCCGGGTCGACGCCGTCGATCCGGCGCAGTCGTTTTCCCCCATCCCCCCGGTCCCCCGCCTACTCCCCGCGCTCCCTTCCCTAGGTAGATTCCTCTGCCTATGCCTATCGCCCACAATCTCGGCTTTCCTCCCCTCGGAGCCGGGCGCGAGCTGAAGCGCGCCACCGAGGGCTATTGGAGCGGCAAACTCTCGCACGAGGGCCTGCTCAAGGTCGGCGCCGAGCTGCGCGCGCGCCACTGGCGGCTGCAGCAGCAGGCCGGACTCGACGTCGTCCCCTCAAACGACTTCTCGTACTACGACCGGGTGCTCGACACCTGCGCGCTCGTGGGAGCGGTTCCCAAACGTTACGGCTGGCCGGGCGGGCCGGTGGACGTGGACACGTACTTCGCGATGGCGCGGGGCGTGCAGACGGGCGGGCGGGACGTCACCGCGATGGAAATGACGAAGTGGTTCGACACGAACTACCACTACATCGTCCCCGAGTTCGAGCCCGGACAGACGTTCCGGCTGTCGTCGTCGAAGCCGGTGGACGAGTTCCAGGAAGCGAAGGCGCTCGGGATCCACACGAAGCCCGTGCTGATCGGGCCCGTGACTTTCCTGCTGCTGGGCAAGACCCGCACGGCGCGCTTCGACCGGCTCACGCTGCTCGACGCGCTGCTGCCGGTCTACGCGGAGGCGCTGTCGCGGCTCGCGGCGGCGGGGGCGACGTGGGTGCAGCTCGACGAACCCTGCCTGGCCCTCGACCGCACGCCGGTGGAACGCGAGGCGTTCGGGCGCGCCTACCGGTTCCTGGCCGAGCGCGCCCCCAAGGTGAAGATCCTGGTTGCGACGTACTTCGCGGGGCTTGACGACAATCTGCCGACGGCGGTGGAACTGCCGGTGGCGGGGTTGCACGTCGACGTGACGCGCGCCGCGGGGCGGCTCGACGCCCTGCTCGAGGGGTGGCCGGCGGGGGGCGGGCGTGAGGGAAAGGTGCTGTCCCTCGGCGTGATCGACGGGCGCAATATCTGGAAGGCCGATCTCGGCGCCGTGCTGCGGCAGCTCGAGGACGGCCTGGAGCGCGCGGGGGCGGCGCAGCTGTGGGTGGCACCCTCGTGCTCGCTGCTGCATGTGCCGATCGACCTCGAGCTCGAGACCAGCCTGGACTCGGAGCTCAAGGGTTGGCTGGCGTTCGCGAAGCAGAAGCTCGCGGAGGTGGTCATCCTGACGCGCGCGCTGCGCGACGGGCGCGAGAGCGTGGGCGCGGAGCTCGAGGCCAACGCGCGGCTCCTCGCGGGACGGCGCGCCTCGCGCCGCATCCACAACCCGGCGGTGAGGCAGCGGGCCCGCGGCGTGACCGAGCGCGAGATGCGGCGCACGTCGCCCTACCCCGTGCGGCGCAAGACGCAGCTGCGGCTCCCCGTGTTCCCCACGACCACGATCGGCTCGTTTCCGCAGACCGCGGAGGTACGCGCCGCGCGGCGCAAGCTGCACGACGGCAAGCTGACGCCCGCGGAGTACGAAGCGTTCATCGCCGACCAGATCACGCGCACGCTCAAGCTGCAGGAGGAGCTGGGTCTCGATGTGCTGGTGCACGGGGAGTTCGAGCGCAACGACATGGTGGAGTATTTCGGCGAGCAGCTCGACGGCTTCGCATTCACCGCGCACGGCTGGGTGCAGTCGTACGGGACACGCTACGTGAAGCCGCCGATCATCTACGGCGACGTGTCGCGCCCCAGGCCGATGACGGTGCGCTGGAGCACGTTCGCACAGTCCAAGACCGCGCGGCCGGTGAAGGGGATGCTCACCGGACCGGTCACCATCCTGCAGTGGTCGTTCGTGCGGGACGATCAACCCCGGGCCGAAACGGCGAAGCAGCTGGCGCTCGCGATCCGCGATGAAGTCAAGGATCTGGAGGCGGCGGGAATCCGGGTGATCCAGATCGACGAGCCGGCCCTGCGAGAGGGGCTGCCGTTACGGCGGGCCGAGTGGCCGGCGTATCTCGAGTGGGCGGTGAACGTCTTCCGGCTCGCGACGGCCGGCGTGTCGGACGCGACCCAGATCCACACCCACATGTGTTACAGCGAGTTCAACGACGTCATCCGGGTGATCGAGAAGATGGACGCCGACGTCATCTCGATCGAGAACGCCCGCTCGGGCTCGGAGCTGCTCGACGCGTTCAAGGAATACAAGTACCCGAACGAGATCGGGCCGGGCGTCTACGACATCCACTCGCCCCGGGTCCCCAGCACGACCGAGATCGTCCAGGCGCTGCGGCGCATGCAGGAGGTGCTGGACAACCGCCAGATCTGGGTGAACCCCGACTGCGGCCTCAAGACCCGCGGCTGGGAAGAGACGCTGCCGGCGCTCCGGAACCTGGTGCAGGCGGCGCGCCAGCTCCGCCCCACGCCCGCGTCGGCCGCGGCTGACCGCGTGTGAGCCCCGGGTTTCCCGGGCTTGCGCCCGGGGTTAGGTTCCCCTTATGACCACCGCCGAGATCCGGATCAGCGCCGAACCGGTCGACGTCGGCCGCTGCAAGTTTCTCGTCAGCGAGCCGGTGCACGCGGGCGGGGTGCGCCGGTTCGCTTCGCCAGAGGAAGCGCGGGGCTCGCCGCTGGCGGAAGCCATCTTCGCGATCCCGGACGCGGACGTCGCTGAGGTGATCGTGTCGGGGAACTTGGTCACGGTGGCGAAGCGCAGTCCAGCGCCGTGGCAGGTCGTGGGCAAGGCGGTCGGGCAGGCGATCCGCGCCGCCCTTGCGAGCGGCCGGCCGGCGGTGGCGGCGCGGCCCGCGACCGCCACGCCCGGCGTGGACGACGATGCGCTGTACGAGCGGGTCGCCGACCTGTTCGAGAATCAGGTGAATCCAATGGTCGCCCGCCACGGCGGCCGGGTGGAGCTGATCGATGTGCAGGACGCCGTGGTGATGCTGCGCATGGCGGGTGGGTGTCAGGGTTGCGGGATGGCGGACGTGACCCTGCGCCAGGGCATCGAGACGATGCTCCAACAGCACGTCCCCGAGGTGAGGGGGATCGTCGACATCACCGACCACGCCGCCGGCTCGAACCCCTACTTCGCCGCCGCCAAGAAGTAAGGGCGCGGCAATGCCGTGCCCCTCCATGCCTCGGCTGCTGCTGCTCTTACCCACTGCCACGTACCGGACGGCCGCGTTCGTGGAGGCGGCCCGCCGGCTCGGCGTCGAGCTGACGGTCGCCTCCGAGCGACCCAGCACGTTCGAAGCGGCGAACCCTGCGGGTCTGCTCACCCTGGAGCTGTCCGATCCGGACCGCGCCGCCGCGAAGGCCGCGGCGTTCGCGCGCGAGCATCCGCTGCAGGGCGTCGTGGGCGTGGACGACGACACCGCGGTGGCCGCCGCCGCGATTGCCGCGGCGCTCGGGCTGCGGGGCAACCCCGTGCCCGCCGCGCTTGCCGCCCGCGATAAGCACGAGCAGCGCGTCCGGCTCTCGGCGGCCGGCGTACCGGTGCCCCCGTTCGCCGCGCACGGCGTGGATGAGGATCCCGCAGCCCTCGCGGCGGGCGCCGGCTATCCCTGCGTGCTCAAGCCGCTGCGGCTCTCGGCCAGCCGGGGCGTCATGCGGGCGGACACGCCGGACCAGTTCGTCGCCGCGGTGCGCCGCCTCGCCGCCATTCTGCGCCAGCCCGACGCCGCCGCGTGCGGCGAGTCCGCGCGCCGTTTCCTCGTCGAGGAGTACGTCCCCGGACCCGAGTTCGCCCTCGAGGGCCTGCTCGTCGCGGGGCGGCTCCACGTCCTCGCCCTGTTCGACAAGCCCGACCCGCTGGACGGCCCGTTCTTCGAGGAGACGATCTATCTCACGCCGTCCCGGCTGCCGGACGAGGCCCGTCGGGAGATCGCGGCGTGCGCCCAGGCGGCCGCCACGGCCCTCGGGCTGCGGGAAGGACCGGTACACGCCGAGCTCCGCTACAACGAGCGAGGGCCGTGGCTGATCGAGCTCGCGGCGCGGCCGATCGGGGGGCGGTGCAGCGGGGCGCTGAGATTCGGGACTGGGGGCTCGGGGCTGGGGGCTGGGGTTTCGCTGGAAGAGCTCATCATCCGTCACGCGCTTGGCATGGAGTTGCCGACGCTCGAGCGGGAGCGGCGCGCTTCCGGCGTGATGATGATCCCCGTGCCCCGGGCGGGGGCGCTACGCGAAGTGCGGGGTGTGGACGAGGCGCGCGCGGTGCCGCTGGTGGAGGACGTCATGATCACCGCGCACCCGGGCCAGACGCTGGTGCCGTGGCCCGAAGGGTCGCGCTACCCGGGGTTCATCTTCGCGCGGGGGCCGACGCCGGACGCGGTGGAACGGGCGCTCCGCGACGCCCATGCCCGACTGGAGTTCCTGCTGGATCCGGCGGCCTGACCTTAGTCCGCCGTCGCGACGCACTCGAGCCAGTTGCGCGGCACCGTGCAGACGCCGGTCTCGTCCATCGCCCGATCGAGTCCTTTTTCCAGCGCCGCGGAGCCTTCTTCGAGGGGCACACCCGGCAGCGCCCCTTCGATGAACAGCGAGAACCGGCCGATGTCGCGGATGCTCTCGGGTGTCATCTCGATGCGGACCAGGTCGATGGACGGCGGGGAGAATCCCGCGTGGACGCAGAGCTCGGAGTAGGCCTCCGGGGTGAGGAACTCCCTGGCGACCGCGTGCGCGCTGTGCCGCACCTCGAGCCCGCGCTCCCGCAGCACCTGCACCGCCCGCACGATCCAACGCCGCCAGAACCCGGATGTCCCCTCGACGTAGGCGCCGTTGAAGAACGTCGTGTTGAAGGCGAACACGCCGTCCTTCTTCAGGACCTTGCGGATCTCGGAGATCACCTGCGCTTTATCGGGAACCAAGTGGATGGCATTGAGGAAGACCACGGCATCGGCCGAATTGACGAGGCGCGAGACCCACTCCGCGCTGCCTTCGATGAACCTGACCACCTTGGAGTGGATCGCGTCGCGCGCCTTCTGGAGCGCCGTGGCGGAGGGATCGATCCCGATCACCTCGGCGTTACGGGTGTCGTCGATCCGCTCGAGGATCAGCTTGGTGACGGCCCCCGGCCCGCATCCCAGGTCCACGATCTTCCGGCGCCCGGGGCAGATGACCCGCTCGACGATCCAGCGGTTGACTTCCGTGAAGAACGGATGCCGGGTGAACGCTTCGAACGAAAACCGCTCTTCGTCACCCTCCACGTGAACACCCATCCGACCTCCCGCGTTCTAGTGCCTGTCGATTCCCAGCGCCGGGGCGCACGTAGCGGGTGGGATGCATCGTTCCGAGTCCACAAGATACACGGCCGGGGCTGGATTCGCCCCTGATCGACGCTACTATACGAATCTAAGTGACCCATCCAAAACGTCTTAGTCAAGAGGCGGAGCGCTCCCTGATCCGGCGTCTGCGGGCGCGCGACGAGCGGGCGCTCGCCGAATTGTACGACGTCCTCGCCCCGTGGGTGTTGGGCCTCGCCTTTCGCATCCTGCAAGATGAGGACGAGGCCGAAGAGGTGGTAGGGGACGTCTTCGTGCAAGTGTGGCGCCGGATCGACCAGCACGACGCCCGACGCGGTCCGCTCGTGCCCTGGATTCTGTCGATCGCACGCAACCGGTCGCTCGATGCGTTGCGGCGGCGGCGGCGCTGGTGGCGCAAGGCGGAGCGCTCGGAGCAGGCCCGGTCGGACGAGGCGGACGATATCGTGGCGTCCGCGCCACAGGAGGCTGCGGTGCCGGGATGGCCGCTGCATCGCGAGATACATGCGGCGCTCGGGACGCTGCCGGAAGAGCAGCGGCGGGTGGTATTGCTGGCGTATTTCGAGGGCCTCACGCACAGCGAGATCGCGCGGCGGCTCGACCAGCCGCTCGGGACGGTGAAGACGCGGCTGCGGATTGCGCACGCGAAGTTGACGGAGGCGTTGGCGCACGTGAAGGACTGGCTCGTATGACGGACTGGCTGGGGATGGCGGCGTCCCCGAGGGCCCCGCGCCCGGAGCTCAAGGCGCGGGTGCTCGCGCGCGCCCGCGCGTCGCGCCGGCGGCCGTGGAGGCTCGCGGCGGCGGCCGCGCTCGCGCTCGCGGTCGGAGCGGCCGGGGCCTGGGCCTATCGCACGATCGGCGCGCTGCGCGCTGAGCGGGACCGGCTCGCCGTGCAGGTAGACGCCCTTCAGGACACCGTGGCGACGTTCATCCACGGTCCCGCCACGCGACTGATCCAGATCCCGGTCGCGACCGGCGGCCGGGTGGGCTCCGTGACGATCTTCGCCGACAGCGTCCGGCGCCGCTGGCTGGTGCGGTGCGACGGTCTGGCGCCGAACGCGCCCGACCAGGCATACCAGCTCTGGTTCATCACGAGGGACGGGATGCGGAGCGCCGCGCTGATGCCGATGGACGGGGACCAGCCGATGGTGATGGGGCTCGAGATGCCGCCGGAAGGCGGGCCGGTGGTGGGGGCGGCGATGAGCATCGAGCCGCGGGCCGGGTCGGCGGCGCCCAGCGGGCCGATGGTGTTCCATCTGGTGCTGTAGGGGCACGGCATGCCGTGTTGGGGCACGGCATGCCGTGCCCCTACTTCGCCAGGTCGTGGACGGTCTCGAGCTCCACGACCTTCAGCCGCCGCGTTCCTATCGGCAGCCCGATCGTGACCGCCTGCCCCACCTTGGCGCCGAGCAGCGCCTTCCCGAGGGGAGAGGCCATGGAGACCGGCATCTCCTCGCCGTCGTCATCCCCCTCGATGAACTCGCCGAGCGTCAGTGCGTACGTCTCCCGCTTCTTCGTGTCGAGGTCGTGCACGGTGACCCGGGAGCCGAATCCCACGCGGTCGCGCGGGATGTCCGACTCCTGGACGCCCGACAATTTCGAGAGGCGCAGGCGCAGGTGGCTCAGGCGCGAGGTGACGAACTGCTGGCGCTCGAGCGCCGCCTTGTACTCGGAGTTCTCCCGCAGATCGCCGTGGGCGCGCGCCCGCTCGATCTCCTTCGGCAGGACGAAGTTGAGCTCGTGATTCAGCCGCTCGACCTCGGCCTGGAGCTTGTGCTTGAGTTCATCGAGCATAGAGGGACAAATCTAGGCGGTTAGACGGTTAGACGGTTAGACTACACGGATGAGATCTGACCGCCTAACCGCCATCTTTGCCCTATGCGCATCCGTACCTACCACGACTTGACGGAACCCGACCGCTCCGGGCTGGTGGAGCAAATCGGCGCCCAGCGGCGCCGGGTGGCGGAGCGCCTCGCCCCCGTCCGGCGCGTGGTGGCGGTGATGAGCGGCAAGGGCGGCGTCGGGAAGAGCTACGTGACCGCCGGGCTCGCCCGGGCACTGGCGCGGTCCGGGCGGGCCACGGGAGTCCTCGACGCGGACTTCAACGGGCCGACCGCCCCTCACCTGCTCCGCCTCCCCGTTGCCAGTTGCACGTTGCACGACGACGTCATCGAGCCGGTGGTGAGCCCGGAAGGGGTCCGATGCTTCTCCATGGCGCTGCTCCTCGAGGACGGCCGACCGCTCGCCTTCCGCGGGCCGGAGACCGAGGGCCACGTTTGGCGGGAGACACTCGAGGCCGCGGCGCTGCGCGAGTTCCTGGCGGACGTCGCCTGGGGCGCCCTGGACCAGCTGCTCGTGGATCTCCCGCCCGGCGTGCAGCGCTTCCAGGAGCTCACCGAGCTCATGCCCGCACCGCCTGCCGCGCTCGCGGTGACCATCCCGACGCCTGAGTCACGCGATGCGGTGCGGCGGGCGCTTCGCGCCGCCATCGAGCGGAACGCCACGCCGCTCGGCGTCGTCGAGAACATGGTGGGCGGCCCGTTCGCCGGGAGCGCCGCGGACGAGCTTTCCGCCGAGTTCGGCGTTCCCGTGCTCGCTCGCATCCCCTGGCACCCGACACCTGACACCTGGGACCTGCTCGCCACGCGCATATGAAGTTTCTCTGCGTCGAATGCGACCGGCAGATGCAGTTCGAGGAGCGCCGGCTTCCAGGGGACGGCACGCTCGCGGCAGCGTTCCGATGCCCCACGTGCGGCCGCGTTGTGGCGCTGCTCACGAACCCGATGGAGACCCAGCTGGTCGCGTCGCTGGGGGTGAAGATCGGCGGAAGCACGATCGCACCGCAGCCGCTCGAGACCGTGCGGGGCATGGTGACGACGGGGAGAGACGACGCCTTCGACGACGGCCGGGAGCGGGGAGCGGGGAGCGGTCCCATCTGGTCAGTGGAAGCTCAGGAGCGCTTGGCCCGGGTCCCCGGGTTCGTGCGCGGGATGGTCAAGAGGATTTACCTCGATTACGCCAAGGACCGAGGCATCGCCGAGATCACGCCCGCCGTGATGGACACGGCGCGGAGCGAGCTGGGGCTCGAGGGCATGTGAGCCGGCTCGACGAGCGCATGGTGCACGGGTTGCGGGTCGTGATCGACCGCGACCAGTGCGTGGGGTTCGGGGACTGCGTGAAGGAGGCGCCGGAGGGTTTCAAACTGGACGAGGACACCGTGGCGGTGTTCGTCACGCCGGATGCGGTGGAACGCGAGCGGCTGCTGCGCGCGTGCGACGCGTGCCCGGTGGATGCGATCACCGTGTACGACGAATCGGGCCAGCAGATCGTTCCGGACCCGACTTGACAGCCCCAGCGGTGCGGCGCATACTCGCCGCACCAAGCGGCACACAGCACTGGTTACTCTGGCGGGCTCCGGTCCGCCATGACGGTCGGACATACACTCACGCCTTGTCTGCGCATCCCTGCACCGATCCCGGCGGTTGATCCCGGGCCCGGCGAGAGGGGGAGTGCATGCCCGGCCCGGCCCCGCACGAAGGAGGGGGAGGTGCCGGTGTATCGCGAGATCTTCGTCCCGGTCGACAACTCAGCGCACTCGGATTGGGCCGTCGACCGGGCCATCGAGTTGTGTCGCAGGTCCGATGGCCGCATCACCGGCAACCACGTCTACGCCGCCCGCCTGCACGACGTCCGCTTCCGCCAGCTCGAGACCGGGCTCCCCGCCCGCTTCCAGACGCCCGACGAGATCAAGAAACAGCGCAAGATCCACGACAAGCTGATCGAGAAGGGGCTGCAACTGATCGCCGACAGCTTCCTCGATCAACTCGGGAAGCGGTGCGAGGCGGCGGGGGTGCGGCTCACCCGCCAGCTGCTCGAGGGGATCAACTACGAAGAGATCGTGAACGAGGTGAACCGCGGCGCCGGGCGGCTGCCGGGGCTGATCGGCTTCGACCCCGATCGCGCGTCGGGCTACGACGGCGGCGACAAGGTCCGGTCGGACGTGAAGGTCGCCGACAACGGCCGGTTGATCGCCGAAGACGAAGACACGGCGGCGCGGCTCGCGGGTTCCTCGGGCCGGCAGTACGACCTGCTGGCGATCGGGGCGCACGGGCTCGGCCGCCAGCCGTACTCGCAGCTCGGCGGAGTGGTGTCGCGGGTGTTGCGCGGGATCGAGCGGGACGTGCTGCTCGTCAGGGACGACCGGCCGTTCGAGGGCGGACGGTTCCTCGTATGCGTGGACGGCTCGTCGTACAGCTACCGCGCGATGCGCGCCGCGCTCGAGCTGGCGCAGGCGTTCGGTGGGTCGCTGTACGCGTGCAGCGCGTTCGACGTCGAGTACCACCACGTCGTGTTCCACAACATCAAGGACGTGCTGTCCTACCAGGCCTCCAAGGTCTTCAAGTTCGAGGAGCAGGAGGAGCTGCACAACAACATCATCGACAAGGGACTCCTGAAGCTGTGCCAGGCGAACTTGAAGCGGGCGGAAGTGATGGCCCAGGAGTTCCCCGACGTCCCGCTCAAGACCCAGATCCTCGTCGGCAAGCCGTTCCAGGTGATCATGCAGTGGGCCGAGGAGATCAAGCCGTCGCTGCTGGTGCTCGCGCGGCACGGGGCGCACCGCATCGAAGGCACGCAGCTCGGGAGTCAGGCCGAGAATCTCGTGCGACTTGCGACGTGCAACGTGCTTCTCGCGGGGACGGGTGGGGTGAGGCCCGAGGACATCCCCTGGATCGAAGAAGACGGCGTGGCGGGATTGCCCTGGGCGCCGGAGGCCGAGGTGCGGATTCTCCGGGTGCCGCCGTTCGCGCAGGGGATCGCGCGCCGGGCCGTCGAGGAATACGTGCTCGAGCAGACCCACGGCGCGCCGGGGGGGGCGACGGTGACGAACCGGTGGCTGGACGAAGCGATCCGGAAGCTCTTGCCGACCCACATGCAGCTCATCATGGGGATCGGGACCGCCGAGGAGATCGCGCTCGCCGAGGTGAAGGCGCAGGAGCAGATGAAGGCGACCAAGGTCCAGGGGCGGGACGAGGATCCCGAGCCTGCGGACGCCGAAGTCGAGGTAAAGTGCCCGGTGACGGGCGCCGTGAGCCGCCGGCCCCGCACGGCGGCCGACCCGATCGTATGGACGGAGGAGGCGTGGCAGCGGCTGCAGCTGGTGCCACTCATCGCCCGGCCGCTGGCCCGCAACACGGTGGAGCGGTTCGCGCGCGGTCACGAGATCTGGCGCGTGACCACGCGCGTGATGGACGAGAACAAGCAGGCGATGATCGCGGCCGACGAATTCGACGTCGACACGATGATGATCATGTTCCAGGAGCTCCGCGCCAAGCAGATCCGCGCCGAAGCCGAGGGGGGGGGCCGGGACTCGCTGTCTCCCGAGATGCGGGCGTTCATCGAGGAAGCCAAGGCGCAGGGGATCACGCGCTGCCCCATCCGGGACATCGAGGCCCAGATGGGGAAGTGCCCCGTGGACCTGAAGACCATGAAGCCGGAGGATGCGAAGGCGGCGATGGAGCGGCTGCTGGCCGAGCAAGCCGGGGACTGACGTGGACTACGTCCCCCACGTGGTCGCCTGGAACCTGACGCGGCGCTGCAACCTCGAGTGCGCGCACTGTTACATCGCGGCGGGGCCGCACGAGAGCGCCGCCGCCGAGCTCGACACGGACGCATGCCTCGCCATCGTGGATCAGCTGCTCGCCGTGAATCCGGCGCCGATGCTCATCCTCTCCGGCGGCGAGCCGCTGTTGCGGCGGGACCTGACCGAGATCGCCCACCACGCCTCCACCAAGGGAGCGACGGTGGTGGTCGGGACGAACGGCACGCTCCTCACCGACGAGCGAATCGCGGCGCTCCTGGGGGCCGGCGTGCGCGGCGTGGCGGTGAGCGTGGATTCGCTGCGCCCCTCCTACCACGACAACTTCCGGCATGGTCGCGGCGCCCTCGCGGACGTGCAGGCCGCCCTGGGGAGGCTCTCCGCCGCGCGGCTCGACTTCATCATCCAGACTACGGTCACGAAGGGAAACCGCGCGGAGCTCGGGGCCCTGGCCGCGTGGTCGGCGGACCAAGGGGCCGTGTCCTTCAACTGCTACTTCCTCGTCTCGACGGGGCGCGGGGCGTCCCTCACCGACCTGGCGCCGGCGGACTATGAAGCGGTGCTCGCCGACCTGGCGCGGTGGCAGGGGGAGTACCGCGGCCGGATGCTGGTGCGCGCGAAGTGCGCGCCGCACTTCATGCGGCACGTGCACCGCGCCGATCCCGATTCGCCCATCCTCAATTACGAGACGCGCTGTCCCTGCGGCACGCAGTACTGCCGCATCACGCCCGACGGGAAGTTGACGCCCTGCCCCTACCTGCCCGAAGTCGCCGGCGATCTGCGCGCGCAGAGCTTCGGCGAGATCTGGCGCTCGGCGCCCCTGTTCCGGCAGCTCCGCGAGGGCGCCTTGGGCGGCAAGTGCGGGCGGTGCGAATACCGCCGGCTGTGCGGCGGGTGCCGCGCGCGGGCCTTCGCCCTGACGGGCGACGTGCTCGCCGCCGATCCGTCGTGCGTGTACGAGCCGACGGGCGACACGGCCCCCATCGAGCCCGCGCGGGCGATCGCGTATGGCGACGACTTCACGCCGGCGCTCGTGTGGGCGGACGCGGCGCGCGAGCGCATGCAGCGGATTCCTTCCTTCGTCCGGGGGGTGGTGATGCAGCGGGTGGAGGAGTGGGCGCGGCGCCAGGGGCGCCGGGAAGTGACCCCGGAGCTGCTCGCGGAAGTGCGCAACGCCATGCCGATCGACTTTTCGAAGAAGCGGCCTTTCTTCGTGGCTGACAGCGGATGACTGACAGCGCCCTGCTGCTGCTGCAAGCCGCCGCCGACACGACTCGCGCCTACGGCGAGTTCCCCGTGATCGGCGCGCGGGCGTTCGTATGGATCACGGCCGAGGTGCACCTGATGTTCGCGGCGTTCGTGCTCGGTGTGCCGATGTTCGCCGTGGTCACCGAGGCGATCGGCATCTTCGGCGGCGACGAGCGCTACGACCGGCTGAGCAAGGAGTTCACCCGGCTGCTGCTCGTGGCGTACAGCGCGACGGCGATCTGGGGCGCGATGCTGGTGTTCGGCCTCTCGACCTTGTATCCCCGCTTCTGGGCCTACCTCACCACGATCTTCGCGCCGTCGATGTGGCTGTACGCGGCGCTGTTCTTCGTCGAGTCGTTCACGCTGTACCTGTATTACTACGGCTGGGACCGCTGGAAGCAGGGGAGGGCGAAGCTCGGCCACTGGACGCTCGGCATCCTGCTCAACGTGTGGGGCACGATCGTGATGTTCATCGCGAACTCGTGGCTCACCTACATGATGACGCCGCCGCGCGACGTCACTCCGACCACCGACCCCGCGACGATCAAGCTGTGGCACGCGATCGCCAACGCGACCTGGATGCCGATCAACGTGCACCGGGTGATCGCGAACGTCGTCTTCGGCGGCGCCATCGTGGCCGCGTACGCGAGCTACCGCTTCCTCGCTGCGCGCACCGACGAGGAGCGCGCGCACTACGACTGGATGGGCTACGTCGGCAACTTCATCGCCATCGCGGCGCTGATCGTGCTGCCGTTCGCGGGGTACTGGCTGGGCCGCGAGATCTACCAGTACGACCAGTCCATGGGGATCACCATGATGGGCGGCTTCATGAGCTGGCTGTGGGTGATCCAGGCGTTCCTCATCGCCGTGCTCTTCCTCACCGGCAACTACTACCTGTGGGTGGGGATGGGGCGGATCCCGGGCGCCGAGCGCTTCCAGCCGTACACCAAGTACCTGCTGCTCGTGCTCGTGCTGGGCGCCATCGTGTGGGGCACGCCGCACACCATGATCGCGGACTCGAAGGAGCTCGCCGCGATGGGCGGCTCGCATCACCCCTTCCTCGGCGCCCTCGGCGTGATGAGCGCCAAGAACACCGCCGTGAACCTGATGATCCTCACGACGTTCCTCTCGTTCCTCTTGTACCGCCGCGCCAACAAGCGGCCGGTGGTGCCGTGGGCGCGCACCGGGACGCTGATCCAGGGAGCGATGTTCGCGGTCGCGGCCGCGATCGTGCTGTTCTACGGCATCCGCGGCTACTTCGTCGAAGCTATCGTGCGGATCGGGTTCAGCGTGTACCAGGTGCTCGCCGTGCTCGCCTGCATCGTGTGCGTCACGGTGATCGACATCCTGATGGCTCGCGGTGCCGAGTCGCTCGGCGCGATCCGGTGGGGCAAGATGCCGGCCCGGTCCCAGTACGCGCTGTTCATCCTCGCCGTGACCTTCACGTGGCTCATGGGCCTGATGGGGTTCGCGCGCTCGGGGATCCGCCAGTACTGGCACGTGTGGCAGGTGATGCAGGACACCAGCGCCTACGCGGCGACACCCGCGCTGGGGTACGCGTCGAAGATGATCAGCCTGTGCGTGCTGATCTTCCTGACGCTCGTCGCGTTCGTGTTCTGGCTGGGCGGGCTCGCCGAGAAATCGACCTTCGTGGCGTCAGGGGAAGCTCGGCATGTGGGCCACTAACGCGAAGATCGTCGGGATCGTCCTCGGGACGCTGGCACTCTATACCTTGATCGCCAACAAGATCCCGCAGGTGCAGTCCGAGGTGCCGCAGGCGCTCACGCTCGGTGCCAACGTCACCCCGGAGCAGCTCGTGGCCGCGGGGGAGAGGGTCTACACCGGGATCGGCGGCTGCACCACCTGCCACGGGCTCGGCGAGCGCGCGCCGAACCTCGTCACCGATGAGAAGGGCCAGGGACCGATCGGGGCCCGCTGCGGCAAGCGGGAGCCTGGGAAGAGCTGCAAGCAATACCTGTACGAGTCGCTCGACAACCCGACGGCGTACGTGGTGCAGGGCTACCAACCCATCATGCCGCCGATGACCAAGCAGCTCTCGCCGCAGCAGATCTGGGCCGTGATCGCCTATCTCGAGTCGCAGGGTGGCACCGTCGACGTGACGGCGTCGGACATTCCTGCCGGCTCTGCTGCCCCTGCCGCCGCCCCTGCCGCCTCGGCGGGAGGGGGGGGAGGCCTGGCGGGCGGCAGCACCGACCCGAAGATGATCATCCAGGCCGCGGGGTGTCTCGCCTGCCACAAGCTCGAAGGCCAAGGGCAGGTGATCGCGCCCGATCTGACCCACATCGGCTCGCGGCGCGACGCGGAGTCGATTCGCAAGAAGATCCTCGATCCGACGTCCTCGATCACGCAGGGCTACGAGAAGCTCGCGGGGATCATGCCCAAGGCCTTCGGCACCATGATGAACGCCGCGCAGCTCGAGGCGCTGGTGGAGTACCTGGCGGCGCACAAATGAGCCCCCCCCTTCCCCCCGCGATCCGGCGGTACGCCGAGCACCCCTTCTGGCAGGCGGTGGGCATCCTGCTCCTCGCCTACATCGTGGTCGTGTGGGTGGTGCCGCTCCTTCCCGGGAGCGCCATCGTGCCGAAGAGCGTCGTGCTCCAGTACATGGCCACAGTACTGGTGGGTGTGCTGATCTACGTGAGCGACAGCGAGGAGCGCTGGGCCCGCTTCAAGCAGCCGATCAGCGCCGTGCTGGTCGAGCCGCGCCTCAAGGTGGCGCGGGGCGTGCTGCTCGCGGCCGTGACCGGGCTCGTCGGGCTGGTCGCGTACGGACAGGTGCGGACGACGGTCGCGGCGCCGTCGAACCTGCGCTCGATCCACCCCGCGCCGCCGGGCGAGATCACGTTCCGCGGGAAGGCCATGACCCTCACGGGGCTCGAGAACCCGCTGCGCCAGCACCCCGACTCCCTCGCGGCGTACCTCGCCCTCGGGAAGCAGATCTATTATCGGAACTGCCTCCCCTGCCACGGCGATCACCTGGACGGTCAGGGGCACTTCGCCTCCGGCTTCAACCCGATCCCGGCGAACTTCCAGGACAACGGCACGATCGCGCAGCTCACCGAGAGCTTCGTGTTCTGGCGCATCGCCAAGGGCGGCCCGGGGCTGCCGCGCGAGGGGACGCCGTGGAACTCGGCGATGCCCAAGTGGGAGGATTTTCTCACGGAGCGGGAGATCTGGGCGGTGATCAGCGGCCAGCTCCCGACCGACGCGGACTTGCTGCACGCGATCGACGATGGGCTTCCCGGCAGCGCGATGCCGGCGTGGAACGGACGGCTCTCCGACGCCGAACGGCGCGACGTGATGGCATACATCAAGACGTTCTCGTCGTTCTTCGCGGATACGAGCCAGCACGTCGAGGCGCTCCGCTTCTCGAAAGAGCCGGGCGGCGGCTCGGGGGCGGCGGCCCTCAAGACGGGGCGGCTGTTTTACGATTCGATCGGGTGCCGCAAGTGCCACGGCGACCAGGGCCACGGCGACGGCCCCTCGGCGCCGACGCTCAAGGACGACGCGGGATTCCCGATCTACGCCGCCGACCTGCACCAGAACTGGCGGTTCCGCGGGGGCGCCACCACCGCCGACATCTACCGCCGGCTGCGCACCGGCCTCGACGGCACGCCGATGCCGTCGTTCTCCGACCTGATCGATCAGAAGTTCCTCACCGACGAAGAGCTGTGGCGCCTCGCGCAGTACGTGCGCTCGCTCTCTCCCGCCGAGACGCCCCCAGAGGTGCGCGACGTCATCCGCGCCCCGCGGGTCGCCGGCGGGCTGCCGGGCTCGCCCGACGATTCGGCGTGGGGGCGGGTGGACCGCTACTGGTTCCCGCTGGTGGGCCAGGTGATCCACAAGCCGCGCTGGTTCGCGCCCGCGGTCTCGGGGGTGTGGGTGCAGGCGGTGCACGACGACACCGCGCTGGCGCTGCGCGTGAGCTGGGACGACCGCTCGCAGAGCCCGGACTCGGCGTGGCTCGCGTTCGAGCAGCGGGTGCTCGAGACGGTGGCGAGCGACGACTCTGCGGCGTCGCCCCCTCAGGCGCAGCTCTGGCCCGACCAGCTGGCGGTGCAGTTCCCGCGACACATCTCCGGCGGGATGGAGCGGCCGTACTTCCTGATGGGCGCGGCCACCGATCCCGTGTACCAGTGGCGCTGGACGAGCCGGCCCCGGGGTGGGGGGAACGCGGGGGGTGCGGTGGCGGGTCTGGCGCGGGGGATCGACCGGTTCGACACACTCCCGGCCGCGCCCGCCGCGGTGGCGACGTACGATCACGGCGCATGGCGCGTGGTGTTCACGCGCGCTCTTGCGACGCCCGATACCGCTAACGAAGTTCAGCTAGCGACGGGCCTGGCGATTCCGATGGCGTTCTTCGCCTGGGACGGTTCCAACGGGGAACACGGCGCCCGGATGGCCGTCAGCACCTGGTACTTCCTCGCGCTCGACCAGCCCACGCCGCCCAGCGTGTTCGTGTCACCGGTCGTGGCGATGGCGCTCACGCTGGGGCTCGGGCTGGCGGTGGCGGCGCGGGCGCGGCGGCGCGCCGCGCCCCGCGGCTCGGGGGTATAGGGTGCAGGACCTTCATCGAGGAGGCAGGATGCGTAAGCTCGGTTCTCTTGCGGCGGTGGTCGGGGGGCTCTTCGCACTGGGCCTCGCGGCGTGGACGCGCTTCCCCCAGCCGCCAGCGCAAGGAGGCGCCACGATTACGGGGAAGATCAAATTCACCGGCACGAAGCCCGCGAACCCCAAGATCGACATGAGTGAGGAGCCGAAGTGCAAGGCCAAGTACCCGGCGCCGCCCACCGACGAGACGGTCGTGGTGAACCCGAACGGCACGCTCGCGAACGTGTTCGTGTACGTGAAGGCGGGGTTGCCGGCCGGCTACAAGGCGCCGGCCCCGACGGGCCCGGTGACGCTGGACCAGGACGGCTGCCGCTACCATCCGCACGTGCTGGGGATCCTGGTCGGGCAGATGCTCGCGATCAAGAACTCCGACGGCATCCTGCACAACATCAAGGCGAAGGCCACGAAGAACCGCCCGTTCAACATCAGCCAGCCGAGCACGATGACGTCGGAGCGCACGTTCTCCACCCCCGAGATCATGGTGCCGCTCGAGTGCAACGTGCACGGTTGGATGCACGCCTGGCTGGGCGTGCTGCCGCACCCGTTCTTCTCCGTGAGCGGCACGGACGGGAGCTTCATCATCAAGGGTCTGCCGCCGGGGACGTACACGATCGAGGCGTGGCACGAGAAGTACGGCACGCAGACCGCCACCGTGACGGTGACGGGGAGCGAGTCGAAGACGGTGGACTTCAGCTTCGCGGGCAAATGAACTAACCGAGGAGAGCGCCATGTCCTGGTGGCTGCCGCTCAAGGGTTCCACGTTCGCCGGAGCAGTCGACGGGCTGTTCCTGGCGATCCTGATCATCACGGGGATCGCGTTCGTGCTCGTCGAAGTGGGGCTGATCTGGTTCGCGGTGAAGTACCGGCAGCGGCCGGGCCAGAGGGCGTCCTACACGCACGGCAGCACCCGCGCGGAGGTCATCTGGACCGCGATCCCGGCGGTGACGATGGTGGCGCTGGGCCTGATCTCGAACCACTACTGGGTGCGGATCAAGGGCCGGAACAGCGTGCCGCCGAACGCGTACCCGATCGCGATCCACGCCAAGCAGTTCGAGTGGCAGATCACCTATCCGGGCGCCGACGGCGTGCTCGGGTCGACCGACGACTTCACGGTGCGTAACCAGCTGCACGTTCCCGTCGGTCGCCCCGTCGTCGTGCACCTCACGGCCGAGGACGTGATCCATTCCTTCTTCGTCCCGGTGTTCCGCGTGAAGCAAGATGCGGTGCCGGGGATGCAGATCAACGCCTGGTTCCAGGCGACGGTGCCGGGGACCTACGAGCTGGGCTGCGCCGAGCTGTGCGGGCTGGGGCATTACCGCATGCGGGCGCAGGTGTTCGTGCACACCCAGGAAGACTACGACGCCTGGATGAAGCAGGCTGCCCAGGAGGCTTCGCAATGACGACCGTTGCCGCGACGGCGCACGCCAAACCCGCGCATCACGACGACCGGAGCTTCATCCGGAAATACATCTTCTCGACCGATCACAAGATCATCGGGATCCAGTTCCTGTTCGTCAGCCTGTTCTTCCTGCTCGTGGGCGGCGTGCTCGCGATGCAGATGCGCTGGCAACTGGGCTTCCCCGGCAAGCCGATGCCGGGGGGCGGCATCCTCCCCGAGACGATGGCGCCGGGGGGCGTGATCCTGCCGGAGTACTACATCCAGCTCGTGACGATGCACGGCACCTTCATGGTGTTCTTCGCGATCATGCCGCTGCTCGTGGGCGTGTACGCCAACTTCCTGATCCCGCTCAAGATCGGGACGCACGACATGGCGTTTCCGCGCATCAACATGTGGTCGTTCTGGTCGTTCTTCGCGGCCGGGCTCGTGATGCTCGCGAGCCTGTTCGTGCCGGACGGCGCGGCGCGCGCCGGGTGGACGATGTACGTGCCGCTCTCGGCGCGGCACGATCTCTCGGGCGCGTCGCTGGGTCAGGAGCTGTGGTCGGTCTCGATCATCCTGGTCGGCCTGTCGTCGATTCTGGGGTCGTTGAACTACATCACCACGATCATCAACAACCGGGCGCCGGGGATGACGTGGTTCCGGATGCCCCTCTCGGTCTGGTCGCTGTTCATCACGGCGATCCTGGGCCTGCTCGCGCTGCCGGTGCTCTCGGGTGCGGCGATCATGCTGCTGTTCGACCAGACCATCGGGACGCACTTCTTCGATCCCGGCGCCGGGGGCCAGGCGCTCCTGTGGCAGCACCTGTTCTGGTTCTTCGGCCATCCCGAGGTCTACATCCTCATCCTGCCCGCGATGGGGATGGTGTCGGACATCATCGCCAACGGCAGCCGCAAGCCGAGATCTTCGGCTATCACTCGATGGTGTTCGCGATCGTCGCGATCGCGTTCCTCGGCTGGATCGTGTGGGGCCACCACATGTTCATGAGCGGGATGAATCCGACGCTCGGGTCGTCCTTCATGGTGTCAACGCTCGTGATCGCCGTCCCTTCGGCGGTGAAGACGTTCAACTGGATGGGGACGATGTGGCGCGGCAATATCCGCTTCCACGTGCCGATGCTCAACGCGGTGGCGTTCGTGGCGATGTTCGTGATCGGCGGGCTGTCGGGGATCTACATGGCGGCGACGCCCGTGGACATGTTCATCCACGACACGTACTTCATCGTCGCCCACCTGCACTACGTGCTGTTCGGCGGCAGCCTGTTCGCGCTGTTCGGCGCCATCACGTACTGGTATCCGAAGATGTTCGGCCGGCTGATGAGCGAGCCGTGGGGCAAGGTCCATTTCTGGCTGACCTTCGTCTTCTACAACTGCGTCTTCTTCCCGATGCACATCCTCGGTATGGGCGGGATGATGCGCCGGCTCTACGACCCGACGCAGTACGCGTTCCTGCAGCCCTACCAGCCGATGAACGTGTTCATCTCGATCAGCGCGTTCCTGCTGTTCGCGACCCAGCTCATTTTCTTCGTGAACTTCTGGTGGAGCCTGAAGAAGGGGAAGCCGGCGGGGCTGAACCCCTGGAACGACAACGGGCTCGAGTGGACGCTGCCGGCGCCCGCGCCGCACGGCAACTGGGAGAAGGTGCCCACGGTCTACCGCGGCCCGTACGAGTTCAGCTCGCCGCAGGTGGCGGAGGACTATCTGCCGCAGACGCGCAAGCTTCCGACCGACCGTGAGCCGGCCGCTGCGCCGGTCGCGGGCCACTGACCCGAAAGGGGACGACCCGATGACGCACGCTGCCGCGACCGTCGATCAGATGCGGCCCCCGTACCCGGCCGAGCGGGGGCTCGACGTCTACAACAAGAAGCTCGGGATGTGGGTGTTCCTCGCCTCGGAGGTCATGTTCTTCGCGGCCCTGATCGGGACATACATCATCCTCCGGTTCGGGGCCACGGGCGATTGGGCTAAGCCGGGCATCGTGCTCAACATCAAGATCACCGCGTTCAACACGTTCCTGCTGATCTGCTCGAGCGTGTCGATGGTCAAAGCGTACGCGGCGATCCAGGACGGCGACCCGAAGAAGATGCGCTTCTGGCTGCTGATGACCATTCTGGGCGGCGCCGCGTTCGTCGGCATCCAGGTCTACGAGTACATCCACTTGGTCGAGCACGGCTTCGTGCCGAGCGGCGTGCGCGAAGGCAGCGAGCTGGCGGAGCTCGTGGCGAACGGCACCCTGCCCGCGGCCACGATGGGTCTCTACGGCTCCACGTTCTTCACGATGACGGGGTTCCACGGCTTTCACGTCACGTGCGGCGTGATCTCCATGACCTACCTCTATCTCACGAAGGCGCTGCCAGGCAAGTACTCCAAGCAGGACTATGGGGGCATCGAAACGGTCGGCCTGTACTGGCACTTCGTCGATCTGGTGTGGATCATCCTGTTCACCATCGTCTATCTGATCTGAGGGGCTATGGAGACCGCACACAAGCGTCCCATGCCGATCTCGCGCAACCTGAAGCTGGTGCTGCTGCTGTTCCTCGCGGTGTGGAAGGCGGCGCTGGTCGGGCTGTTCTTCATGCACCTGAAATTCGAGCGCTGGAACCTGCGGATCCTGGCGATCATTCCGTTGCCGCTCGCCGTGATCTTCATTCTGGCGGGAATGTCGGAGCACATCTGGTAGCGTTTCTCGAGCTCACGAAGCCGCGCATCACGCAGCTGGTGCTGCTCACCGCCGCCGCGGGCTTCTATCTCGGCTCGCAGGGCGGAGTGGACGTGGGCCTGCTGGTGCACACGCTGGTGGGCGTCGCGCTCGTCGCAGCGGGGACCAACGCCTTCAACCAGCTGCGCGAGCGCGACGTGGACGCGCGGATGGAGCGGACGCGGCGCCGCCCGTTGCCGTCGGGGCGCCTCACCCCACGGGCGGCGGGCGTGTTCGCCGGCGTCATCTCCGTCGCCGGCGTGCTGTACCTGGCGCGCGCCGTCAACCTCCTCACCGCTGGACTCGCCGCCCTGACGCTGGCGAGCTACGTGTTGCTGTACACGCCCCTCAAGCGCAAGACGACGCTCAACACACTGATCGGCGCCGTCCCGGGCGCGCTGCCGATCGTGGGCGGGTGGACGGCGGCGGGCGGCGCGCTCGGGCCCGCCGTGGCGGCGCTCTTCTGGATCCTGTTCCTGTGGCAGCTGCCGCACTTTCTCGCCCTCGCCTGGATCTACCGCGACGACTACCGCCGCGGCGGGCTCGCGATGCTGTCGGTCGACGACCCCGACGGGCGCCACACGGGGCGCATGGTGCTGCTCTACGCGACGGCGCTGGTCCCGGTGAGCCTCCTGCCGACGCTGCTCGGCGTCGTGGGGGCCGTGTACTTCTTCGGCGCGCTGCTGCTCGGGCTGGTCTACGCGGGCGCGTCGGTCGCCATGACGGCCGCGGCCACCACGCCGCGTGCGTGGCGCCTGTTCCTCGTCTCCATCGTCTACCTCCCGGCGCTCCTGACGCTGCTGGTGCTGGACAAGCCATGATCCCGTTCCACCGGCTGCTGATCTCGACCGCGATCGTGTTCTGCGTCGGGTTCGCGGGGTGGGCCGGGTGGAGCTGGCGGGAATCGGGCGGCGTGGGGACGCTCGCGATGGGGCTCGCGTTCGCAGTGGCCGCGGCGGCGCTCACGTACTACCTCCGTCACCTGAACCGCTTCCTCGGCCGATGATCCTCGCGGCGCTGCTCTCGCTGGTGCACGGGGACGACACCCGGATGCAGCTCCTGTACTTCTGGGCCGCGGTGCTGCTCGCCCTCACGCCGGTGCTCATCTTCGGGACCATCGGCGTGCTGGTGGTGAAGAAGATCTGGAAGGAGCGGCGCGAAGACAAAGTGCGGAATGCGGAATTCCGAATGCGGAATTGACCGGACGACGGTCGAGTCGGCTGCCCGGCATTCGTGATCGAACTATCCTTTCAATTCCGCATTCCGCATTCCGCACTCCGCATTAGATTGGGTTCTATGAGCCCGAAGCCCGCCGAGAAGCGCCAGGTCGTCCGCTTCGCCTTCTACAAGCTCGATAACGCGTGGCGGCGCCTGTCCGCCGAGCGCCAGGCGAGCTCGAAGATCGAGTTCGGCGAGACGATCGAGCGCTTCGCCGGACACCTGCTGCTCCGCCCGTACGGGCTGGTCGGTATCCGGGGCGATTGCGACTTTCTGCTGTGGCAGGTGGCCGAGGACCTCGATTCGCTCGTGGCGCTGCAGACGGCGCTCAATCGCACGGACCTCGGCGCCTACCTCACGCTCCCGTACAGCTACCTCGCGATGACGCGGCGGTCGATCTACGAGTTCCCCGAGGACCCGGGGGGGGGCCAGCCGTCGCGCCTCGTGATCCGGCCCAGCGAGGCGCGCTACCTGTTCGTCTATCCGTTCATCAAGACCAGGGCCTGGTACCTGGTCCCCAAGGCGGAACGGCAGGCAATGATGGACGAGCACGTGCGCATCGGCCGCCAGTACCCGTCCATCCGGCTGAACACGACCTATTCCTACGGGCTCGACGACCAGGAGTTCATCGTCGCGTTCGAGGGCGACACCCCCGCCGACTTCCTCGACCTGGTGATGGAGTTGCGGGAGAGCAAGGCCTCGTCCTATACGCTGCGCGACACGCCGACGTTCACGTGCGTGCAGATGTCGCTGTGGGACCTGCTCGACACGCTGGGCGGCGCGGGGTCGGCGGAGGCGATCGCGCGGCGGCCGGCGCGCGCCGACGGCTACACGCCCGTCGCGACGCTGGCGGACCTGCCCCCGGGCTCGAGCCGCCGCGTGTACGCGGCCGGGGAAGCGGTCGCGCTGTTCAACGTCAACGGTACCGTCCACGCCATCGCGAACCGCTGCACCCACGCGCGCGCGTCGCTCTCCGAAGGCACGGTGGATGCGGCGCGCTGCGCCGTGACCTGCCCCTGGCACGAGGGGGTGTTCTCGCTCGAGACGGGGCAGGTCCTGGGCGGCCCGCCGTCGCTCCCCGTCGCGACGTATCGCGTGAAGCTCGAGGGCGATACCGTGCTGATCGCTCCCGCCGAGGCGCGGGAGCCGACGGTTGCCCCCCGGTCCTGACGACAGCCGCTTCCTGAAGGCCTGCCGCTCGGAGCCCACCGACGTCACGCCGGTGTGGTTCATGCGACAGGCGGGCCGCTACCTGCCGGAATACCGCGCCCTCCGGCAGAAGCACTCCCTGCTGGAGCTGTGCCACAAGCCGGAGCTCGCGGCGCAGGTCACGCTGCAGCCGGTCGAGCGACTGGGCGTGGACGCCGCGATCCTGTTCGCCGACATCCTGCTGCCGTTCGAGCCCCTCGGCCTGGGCCTCACCTTCGCGGCGGGGGAAGGGGGGGGGCCGCAGATCACCCGCCCGGTCCGCGACGCGGCCCAGGTGTTCGAGCTGCCCCCTGTCGATCCGGCCGTCGATCTCGCCTACGTGATGGACGCCGCGCGGGCCGCCGTACGGGCCCTGCCGCCGCAGGTGCCCCTCATCGGCTTCGCCGGGGCGCCCTTCACGCTCGCGAGCTATGCCATCGAGGGCGGCGCCACGCGCACCTTCGCGCTCACCAAGCGCTTCATGTACTCGGAGCCGCGGGCGTGGCACGAGCTGATGCGGCGGCTCGGCGAGCTGGTGGGTGGCTACCTCGCGGCCCAGGCGAAGGCCGGCGCGCGGGCGCTGCAGCTGTTCGACAGCTGGGTCGGCTGTCTGTCTCCCGCGGACTACGCGACCTACGTGTTTCCGCATAGCCAGCGCGCGCTCGAGCTCGCGGGCGCGAGCGGTGTGCCGGTGATCCACTTCGGGACGGATACGGCCACCCTGCTCGTGGACTTCGCGCGGGCGGGGGGCGATGTGATCGGTGTGGACTGGCGCATCCCGCTGGACGCGGCCTGGGCGCGCATCGGCTCCGGGCGGGCGATCCAGGGGAACCTCGATCCGGTGGCCTTGTTGGCGCCGCGGGCGGAGCTCGAGCGGCGCGTGCAGGACGTGCTGGAGCGCGCCTCCGGCCGCCCCGGCCACATCTTCAACCTCGGGCACGGCGTGCTGCCGGAAACTCCCGTGGAGGCGGTGCAGGCCGTCGTCGAGTGGGTGCATGGCGGCTGACCGCGTCGCCGTCCTGCTGATGGCGTACGGGGGGCCGGCGAGCCTCGACGACGTCGAGCCGTACCTGCGCGACGTGCGCGACGGGCGGCCGTCGACCCCCGAGTTCGTCGCCGAGATCAAGTCGCGCTACGCCCAGATCGGCGGCCGCTCGCCGATCCGCGAGCTGACGGAAGCACAGGCGGCCGCCGTCCAGCAGCAGCTCGGGCCCCGGTTCCCCGTGTACGTCGGGATGCGCCACTGGCATCCCTACATCCAGGACACGGTCGACCGGATCGTCGCCGACGGGCTGCGGCGGGTGGTCGGCATCGTGCTGGCGCCACACTACTCCGCGCTGTCCGTCGGCGCCTACGAGAAGAAGCTGCTCGCGGCCGCCGGGGGCCGGCTCGACACGGCGCTGGTCCGCAGCTGGGGCGACGACCCCATGTTCCTCGAAGCGGTCGCCCGGCGGGTCACGCAGGCGCTGCAGCGGTTCCCGTCGCCGCAGTCGGTGTCGGCGCTCTTTACGGCGCACAGCCTCCCCGAGCGGATTCTCGCGACGGGCGATCCCTATCCCGACGAGCTGCGCGCCAGCGCCGCGGCCGTCGCGCGGCGCGCCGGGCTCTCCGAATGGCGGTTCGCTTATCAGAGCGCCGGGGCCACGCCCGAGCCGTGGCTCGGCCCGGAGGCGGGCGCGGTAATGACAGAGCTCGCCGCAACGGGCCGTCAGGCGTTCCTCATCATTCCTATCGGCTTCGTGTGCGATCATGTGGAGGTCTTGTACGACGTGGACGTGATGTACCGCGACCTCGCCGCACGGCTCGGCGTCCGGCTCGAGCGGACCGCGTCGCTGAACGACGATCCGCTGCTGGCCGCGGCGCTCGCGGGGCTGGCGCGGAAGACCGCGGCCGGGCGGGGGTGGCTATGACGCTGGTGGTGGTGGGGGCGGGGCTCGCCGGCCTCGCGGCGGCGTGGGAGCTCGAACAGGCCGGCGCCGACGTGCTCGTGCTGGAGAGCGGCCGCCGCGCGGGCGGCGTGATCGTCACGGAGCGGCGCGACGGGTTTGTCGTGGAAGGCGGACCCGACGGGTTCCTCGCCGCCGAGCCGGACATCCAGGACCTCGCGCGGGCGCTGGGCCTGGGCGACCGCCTGGTGGACCAGCTCGCCAGGGGCTCGATGCTCTGGACCGGCGGGGCGCTCGAGCCGCTCCCTGAGGGGCGGGCCGCCGAACTCCTCGGGATCGATCTTCAGGGCCATTCCGAACGCGAGCTCGATCGCGGGTTCCGGAGCTTCGCCGGCGGCATGGCGGAAATCGTGGACGCGCTACTCGCCCGGCTCGGTGCCGCGGTGCGGCCGGACCGGGGCGTCACCGCCATCACGCCGGCGCGGCACGGCTGGCGGCTGGCGCTGACCGGCGGATCGGCGCAGGAAGCCGAGGGGGTCATCCTCGCCGTGCCGGGGTGGGTGGCGGCGCGCTTCCTCGCGGGCGCTGGCGTGCCGGGCGGCGGGTACGAGCTGGACGCAGTCGTCTACTACCCGAGCATCACGGTGTCGCTCGCGTATCGCGCGGACCAGATCAGGCGGCCCCTGGAAGGGACGGGATTCGTGGCGGCCTCGGATGCCGTAGGGGCACGGCATGCCGTGCCCCTACACATCCGGGCCTGCACCTATTCGTCGTCGAAATTCCCCGGCCGCGCGCCGCGGGGCTACGCGCTGCTGCGCGCGTTCGTCGGGCCGGTGGGGGGGGACGGCGATCCCGGCGCGGCGGCGCACGCCGAGCTCGCGAAGATCCTCGGCCTGAAAGGGGAGCCGCTCTGGAGCCGGGTATTCCATTGGCCCCGCGGCCTGCCGCGCTACAAGCCGGGGCACGCCGAGCGGATCGCGGAGATTCGCGCGGAGATTCGCGCGAGGCTGGCGCGGCTTGCGCCGCTCGAGATCGCAGGGGCGGCGGTGGACGGCGCGGGGGTGTCGGCGTGCGTGAAGTCGGGGAGAGAGGCAGCGAGGGCAGTGCTTAGACGGTTAGGCGGTTAGACGGTTAGCGATTCGGCACTACTAACCGCCTAACCGTCTAACCGCCTAACAGCTCTTTTGCCTTCCGAACGACGTTCTCCACCGTGAGCCCCAACTCCTGATAGATCCGCAGGTACGGCGCGGAGGCGCCGAACCGCTCGGGGACGACCACAACGCTTGCTCCCCCACCCAGAGGCACCACGACCGCGGCACGTCCCGACAGCTGCTTAG
>WNGA01005927.1_pt1 | contig 29737 bp, 30 predicted proteins | sample 5400061 | NCBI WGS metagenome assembly WNGA01 (sample SAMN13153366, study PRJNA577476) | soil metagenome | isolation source: 100 cm soil or saprolite under grassland replicate 2 | place: USA:California | collected 2016-06-15
AATCTAGCGACTGCGCGCGCCCAAGGCCTCACGATTCCGCAATCAATCCTGCTCCGCGCCGACCGCGTGATCGAGTGACTGCTGTTGGCCAATTCTGTTGAAAAACTCCCTTGAAAGCGCGCGCTTGGTGGCTATGCTGAAGCCAAGGCGTTCGAGGGGGAGGAGCGGGAATGATGGGACAAAGCTCTGGTGGACATCGGCGGCGGTTCTACTCATTCAATCTCGACGATCACGTTCCCTCAGAGCACCTGCTGCGCGGGATTGATCGAGTCTTGAATCTCGACGAGCTGCGGCGGCATCTCGCGCCGTTCTACAGCCACACTGGGCGGCCGTCGATCGATCCTGAGCTGATGGTGCGGATGCTGATCGTGGGGTACAGCTTCGGCATTCGTTCAGAGCGCCGACTGTGCGAAGAGGTCCACCTCAATCTGGCGTATCGCTGGTTCTGTCGATTAGGACTCGAGGACACGGTGCCAGACCATTCGACGTTCTCGAAGAACCGTCACGGCCGCTTTCGTGAGAGCGATGCCTTTCGACATCTGTTCGAGAGTGTGGTCGAGCGGTGCATGAAGGAAGGACTGGTCGGCGGCGAAGGCTTTGCCGTCGATGCCAGTGTGATCAAGGCGGACGCCAATCGCAGCCGCAGTACGGCGCGCGAGGAGACTGAGAGCTCTTCCAAACCGCAACGCGCGACGAGGGCCGTGCGCGAGTATCTGGCCGGACTCGATGCACAGGGTGAGCCGGGCATCGTTCCCGCGTCGATCTCGCCGACCGATCCGGCCGCACGGTGGACGGCAGTGGATGGCCCGGCGTTTTACGCCTACGCGACCAACTACTTGATCGATGTGCAGGCCGGCATCATTGTCGATGTCGAAGCGAAGCCGGCCTGGCGGACAGCCGAGGTCAACTCGACCCCGACGATGATCGAGCGCGTCGAGCAACGGTTCGACCTGAAGCCCGAGCGTCTGATCGGCGACACGGCCTACGGCGCAGCCGAGCTACTGGGCTGGATGGTCAACGAGAAGGCGATCGAACCGCATGTGCCTGTGTGTGACAAGACACAACGCAACGACGAGACGCTATCCAGCAGCGACTTCCAGTGGAACGAACAGGCCGACGAATACCGTTGCCCGCAGGGAAATGCACTGCGCATGCAAAGGCGCGTGTTCAAGAACCTGCGCACTCACATCACCAAGGCCGGCACCATCATCTATCGAGCCAGCCAATCAGATTGTGCGAGTTGCCCGATGAAGGCGCGCTGCTGTCCGAATACGCCGATGCGCAAGATCGCTCGCAGCATCCATGAATCGGCACGCGATGTCGCTCGCGACATTGCCAAGACCGATGCTTACAAGCAATCGCGCAAGGATCGCAAGAAAGTGGAAATGCTGTTCGCCCACCTCAAGCGGATCATGAAGCTGGATCGACTACGACTGCGGGGGCTCACTGGCGCACATGACGAGTTTCTGCTGGCAGCGGCTGCGCAGAATCTGCGGCGAATGGCGAAGTGGCTGGTGCCGATAGCAGAAAAAGGGGAAATGGCACCTGCTTGAAGGGTGTTATGCCCCACTGACTCGCCAAACATCGCCGAACCACCGCTCAACAGCGCAACCTGAAAAGCTGCCGATGGGAAAAGGCCATTCCAACATCGACTTCTTCAACAGAATTGACCCAAACCGGTCGTCGGCGGGCCAAATTTGCTGTGATGCACAACACACGTCTCACCTGACGACGATGTGCTAGGGTATGGTCCTCGCCCGGAGGGAGAAGCACATGAGGCGGCGCGAGTTCATCACCCTTCTCGGCGGCGCGGTGGTGTCGTGGCCGCTCGCCGCGCGCGCGCAGCAGCCGGATCGGGTGCGGCGCATTGGTGTGCTGATGGGCTTTGCCGAGAACGACTCGCAAGCACAGGCTATGATCGCGGCATTCCGGGAGGGACTCCAGAAGCTCGGGTGGACGGAGGGCCGCAACACCTGGATCGACACTCGCTGGACGACACCCGCCGACGCGGAGTCGAGGCAACGATTCGCGAAGGAGCTCGTCGCGCTGCAGCCCGACGTTATTCTTTCGCACACCACTCCCACCACGGCCGCGCTGCTGCAACAAACGCGCACGGCAAGTGGGTGGAGCTGCTCAAGGAGATTGCGCCGCGCGTCAACCGGGTCGCCTTCTTGTTCAACTCGGCAACGGCGACATATGCCGATTATTTCCTGAAGCCCTTCAAAGCCGCCGCGCGGTCCTTCGCAGTGGAGGCGATCGCCGCATCTGTTCGCGACAGTTCCGAGCTCGAATCAGTCGTTGCCGCACAGGCACGCGAGCCGAATGGTGGCCTTATCGTGATGCCGGATAGCTTCACGGATACTCATCGCGTAGAGATCACATCGCTGGCGGCTCGCTACCATCTTCCGGCCGTCTATGCGTACCGTTTCTTCACTAAACTCGGCGGCCTCTTGTCCTACGGAGTTGACCTGACCGATAATTTTCGGCGCGCGGCTAGCTATGTCGATCTCATCCTCAAGGGTGCGAAGCCGAGCGACCTTCCGGTGCAGGCGCCGGTCAAGTACGAGCTGGTGATCAACCGCAAGACCGCGAAGGAGCTCGGCCTCGACGTGCCGCCCGGTCTGTCCGCCCGAGCCGACGAGGTGATCGAGTGATGCTGTTTTGTTGCGGTGCATGAGTCCGCAGTTGGCCGCGAGCAGTCTCATCGCTGACGGTCGCAGATCGCCCCGAAGGACATACGCGTCGAAGACTTGAGACCCGGCAGTTGGCAACACGCTATTGCCGCTAACGCAGTTTTCGGGCGCCGATCCGACTTGTGGTGTAATTGCACTGATGAAGGACGTTCGCCTCGCTGGCGCGAGATATCGATGCCCGATCGGATCGCATCGATCGACGATCGCTCCGGGGCCTTGGGCCGTGGTCTGGTTGCTGAGTTCGGCCCTGAGTGGTTGTGTCACGCCACCGCCGGCCGTACCGCCGCCGACGCCGGTACCCGTGCCTCTCGAGACCACCGTTCGCGAGCCAACGTGCCCGTCCTGCGAGGAGCAGACCCACGAAATTGCACGATTGCGGCAGGATCTCGCGAACCGGGAGGCGGAGCTGCGCGACCTGCGCTCCAATCAGCGCCATCAGGTCAAGGTACTGCAGGAATCGACGCGGGAGGTCACCCGCGCAAAGGTAAAGTTGCGGCGGCTCGCCACGCAGGCCGACGCCGCCTCGTACATCGCCGAGGTCGAGGTCGCCTTGGAGTTGCTGCGCTCATCGCTCGGTGCGACATCGACGGTCCCGCTGATGGTACTGGCACAACGCATTCTCGAATCGACGGCTGCGCCATTCGCGCAAGGCGACTACGGTGTGGCTATGGACCGCGCCGCTCAAGCTGAACAACTGATCGCCTTGGTGGCCGACAAACAAGTACGACCGGGTTCACCCCCACGGGTGCCAAGGAAAATGCCGCTCCAGGTTGCGATACCGTTGAAGGTGACCGTCGACAGCAAGCTGCGCCGGCAACCGCTCGGCAAGGCTCCGGTTGTCGGTGTGCTGAAAAAGGACAGCCGCTTGGTCGCGCACGCCTACAAGGGCAGCTGGATGCAAGTGGAAACCGAGGACGGACGTTCCGGATGGGTCGACCAAACGCGACTCGGCACACGGTAGGCCGCCGAAGCTGCGAGCGGCCGGCGCAAACGACTACATCGCGTATTGCACCTGGTTGCGACCGGCGCGTTTGGCTTCGTAGAGTGCATGATCGGCGCGGGCGAGCGCTGCTCCCGGACCGTCATCGCCTTCGCTGCTATGCGCCACCCCAAGGCTCACGGTGACCGAAATCAGCTTATTGCTTGCGCCGAGGCGGGGAATCTCCACCACCGAGCGTATGCGTTCCGCAATGTCCAGCGCCGCGTCCAATGCTGTCTCGACCAGCACGACAACAAACTCCTCCCCGCCGTAGCGCGCCACATGATCGATATTGCGCACGGACCGTCTGAGAATTGCAGCGACATCCGCCAATACCTCGTCACCCGCGACGTGACCATAGTTATCGTTGATTGACTTGAAGTTGTCGAGATCGAGCATCAGCACGGCGAATGGCCTGTGGTTGCGCAGGAAGCGCGCGAATTGGTCGGCCAGGATGTCATCGAGTTTCTTGCGGTTGTACAGACCCGTGAGGCTGTCGGTGACGGCGAGCGTTTCCAACAGCTGATTTTGCACCTGCAGGGCCCGATTTGTGGCCTGGACTTCGGTGTGGCTCCGTCGCAGCCGATCGGTCATCATGTTGAACACGCGCGTCAGGTGGCCGATCTCGCCTGCGGGTGCACCGCGCAGCTGAACGGTCAGGTCACCGCGGGCGATGCGTTCGGCGGCTACGGTCAGACTGTTGAGTGGCGTGACGATGGTGCGCCCCATCCAATAGGCTACGACGCCCACCAGCAGCGTCAGTCCTGCGGCAAGCAGGAAGAAGAGCTGGAGCAATTTGAGCCACGCCTCATAGACCTCGGCGCGGTCTCTTTGCGCCACGACGATTATCGGCAGCGAACGAGGCACATCGGCAACCCCGAGAACTTCGCGCTGATGATGACCTTCGAAAGTCATCGGTTCACCTGGTTGGGCGCGCAGGTGGCGCAGTGGCTGTGGGCCGAGCGGCATCAGCGCCGTCGCCGCGGTCTGTGTGCTGAGCAACGGCTTGCCGTCCGATGCCAGCAGGATCAGCTCTGCGGGTGAAGACCGCACGATGTACTGCAGGCGCGGTCCGACGGTCCCCAGGTCAAGCACGGCCGAAAGCGCGCCGAGCAGTTCGTTGCGCATCGACAAGACAGGGACTACCACAGTAAGGGTTGCAGTTGCGCGAGCGTCGTCCCAGCGTGGCGGCTCCGGAACGACGCCCTCGGTAATTGCGTTGTTCGGCCAGGTCGCCGGCAGTACGATCGGTGCAGGTGTTGGCGCGCTGCTCGCGATCACTTGGCCCGCGGCATCGGATAGCGTCAGTTCCAGCAGCGGGTCTAGTTTCTTTTGCACCGAGCGAAGGTAGAGTTCCACTTCACGTGCCCCGATTCGAGTGGGGCCCGATTGCGGCGCGTTTCCGGCCGTCAACCCGTCGATGAGGATGTATGAGGTCGACAGCGCCCGGACGTCGTTCACCCGCTCCCTGAACCACATAGTCAGTTCGCCGCTGGTGTCACTCGCCAGCATGCGCAACTCGTGACTAACGTCGTCGCTGATCACGACCTGGTAGCGCCAGAACGACAGCAGCCCCAAACCTATCGAGGGAATGAGGGTCGCCAGAATGGCGAAAGTCAGGATCTTCCTTTTGATGCTTTTCAACTTGCGCCTAACTCAAATCGAGGTGAGGTCGGGGCCAGGGCTGAGGTCGCTCTCGCATCAGGGCAGACCGTCGCCGTGCGTGGAATCCCTAGCGCGCATTGTCAGCAGCCAGAAATGACAATGTCATAGTACCCGATTTGTGGTTCGGGCGTCTACGCGGCTATCCTAGCTTGGCTTGCGACCGACCGTCGGATGCCGTTGCGAGAGGTGAGAGGAGGCCGCGCTTTCTTGGCGACGAAATCGGGCCTACATAAGTGGACGAGCTCCTTTATCTAACGGGCCGATAGCCCAGGACTTGGCCTACGTGGTGGCAACCTGGACCTGTACAGGTGCACGCGCCAATGCAGTGACCGGTGTTGGGCGTTGTGGGCCAACGTGAGATTGGCACTAACGTCCGGTTCCCGCAAATTTCCGCGCCCGGTTCGAAGGACCGAAAGTGGCCGCACTCGGCCTGATCGTGCCTTTACTCCACTTGCTCAAACACTGCCGTTGGCCGTCACCTCTTCCGACGCCCGGTGGAGCGCAATACCCGCGGCGAGTTGGCCAGTAAGATTTTCTTCGCGCGATGGATTCACGCTGCCCTACCCATGAGTTGCTAAGCGCCTTGCGCCTGGGCAAGCCTGCCACACCTGAGCTGTACCAGACTTCGGCAGGGAACTTGCTTCCAGCTGTTTGTACCGGGTCAACGTGCAGCGCAAGGAGGCGCAATGGCGAACGAGTTATGTTGCTACAAACAGGGGGCTCGTCAAGCGGACGAACGCGGAGCGGTCCCGGCGTTATGGGCGAAAGCGTTCGCTGATACCGTCGGCGAGCCAACTCCGGCTACGACGAAATACAGAAAGTTTCGCGAACCAACGCTCAATCGAGGGGGTTCGCAGCGTCGCAAGATTTCCGCGAAAGCCTCGCAAGAAGATTTGGCATCGGCTCCTGTTCAAGACGGCAATCCACCGGCCCTGGCGATGGCCGGGGACGACTTCTATCGCGCCGCCTGCTTGGAGGCACATGCGCGCCTGTTAAGCCTCCCCGCCAGCGCCATTGGCGAGGCGTCCGGGTCGAGCGAATGAGAGGGATTTCCTCTTACTCGAAGCGGTTGAACCGCACGCGTTGATTGGCCTCGGCTTCGCCTGGACTTTGGCATACCCTTTGCGGATAGCTGCGTTAAGTGGCGGTTTACTACCGTGTGAGTTAACCCCGCTGACGCTGCTCGTCATATAGCGACGATGATGGCGCTCGCCGACCGCAATCGCAGAAAGGCAAGGAGAATGCAATGGGCATCAACGAAATCGACCACACGATCTACCCGTACATGGTCGGCCGTGAAGATTGCAAAGTTTTACCGCGATCGTTCAAGACGCTGGCCGAAGCCGAAGCATATCTCGCTGAGCAGGACAAGGGTGCGCTGGAACGCGGCGAGTTCTATCTCGACGGACCGGAGCAGGACGAGGCAGCGTGAGCAGATTTCCGGCATTAGCGAGCCGGCTCTCGCGCTCCCGTCGTTCCCGCAAATGCCGCCTGCAACGCAGCGATGTCGATTTTGACCATCTTCATCATCGCGTCCGACGCCCGCTTGGCCTTGGCTCGATCGGGGTCGGCCATCATCTCGCCGAGGGCGGTCGGGACGATCTGCCACGAGAGGCCGTAGCGATCCTTGAGCCAGCCGCACTGCTCAGCCGAGCCGCCCTCGAGCAGCGCGTTCCAGTAGCGGTCGACTTCGGCCTGATCGTCACAGTTCACGACGAACGACACGGCGTGATTGAACGGGTCGAGCGGCCCGGCGCTCATGGCCATGAAGGACTGTCCGAAGAGAACGAACTCGACGACCTTGACGGATCCGGGCGGGCCGCTGGGCGATTCGCTCGGCAGCGCCGTGACACGGGTGACGCGCGAGTTGGGAAAGATAGAGGCGTAGAACGCCGCGGCTTCCTCGGCCTCTTTGGAATACCAGAGAAAAGGGGTGATCTTCTGCATAGGCTTCTCCTGTGAACGGTGAGGGAGGAATGCGGTTGCCGGTCGGCTTCACGGATATACAGGGTTCCGATCCCCGCGCGACCCTGCTTCCCACTTACTAGTCGATTGGCGGGGTGCCGAATCGACATCGTATTCTGCGGACGCCGTGCTCTAGCCGGGGTCCAGCGTAAACAATTCCTGCGGTCGGGCAATGCCCTTCATCGCATAGCGGCCGAGGCTGACCAGCAAACTCCGCGCTTCGCCCGCCGCCTCGGCAAAGGCCCACGACACGATGACGGTCTGCTCGAGCGAGCCGCACAGCGACTCGATCCGCGCCGCCTCGTTTACCGCCGATCCCAGCACAGTGAAATCGAGTCGCCGCGGACTGCCCAGGTTGCCGTAAAGCAGTTCACCCACGTGGAGAGCCAGATGCGTATCGGTCACTGGCAGACCGGCGGCTTGGCGTCGCTCGTTTAGCGCGGCGATCCGGCGACGCACATTGGCGGCGGCGTCGAGCGCGCGTTTGCAGGCTCGCGTTGTCTCATCGGGGAAGATCGCGAGGATCCCGTCGCCCATGAACTTCAGGACGTGTCCGCCCTCGGCCTCGATTTCCTCGACCTGCGCCTCGGCGTAGTCGTTGAGTAGCGCGAGCAGCACGTCGGGGCTCAGCGTGTCGGAGAGCCGCGTGAAACCGATGAGATCGCTGAACCAGACGACGGCACGAATCGCTTGAGCGCGGCCGCGCACGATGTTGCCCGCGAGCACACGTTCCGCGGCGTCGCTCCCCAGATACGTCGTGATCAGTGTGCGCGCGGCGCGGTTAGTCGTTCGCAACATGAACGCCAGCGTGAGCGCAGGTATGATCCCGGCGAGCATTTCGATCTGTGCCTCCGAGAAGCCCGCCGGCGCGTCGGTCGTCCACGACGACATCATCCCTTCGCCTTCACCCAACAGCGCGCTCTCGCCGACCCGCTGGGCAAACGCCACGTAGTCGGTGACGCCCTGGTCCCGGAAACTGTCGAGCAACGGAAACTCCCCCCGGCGATAGGTCGCGTCCAGACGCCGGCGCAGGGATGGCTGCCGGCTCTCGAGCAGGAAGAAAAACGGGCTGCGCGTCCAGTTTTCGTTTGCCTGCAAGTCTTCCGCGCGCGTGACCGCTTCCTCGAGTGCCCCCTGGCCACGAATCCAGCGCACAAGCCGCGCGTCGAGGGTCGGGTCGAGAAGGTTCATGGCGACCGAGGAGCGCACCAGCGAGACGCCCGCGCTGCTCAGCCGCTGGCATACGCCGCCAACGATTTCGATCTCGCTCGTGCCCGCCAACGTCGCGCGCACGATCCACTCGCTGATGTCGGTCTTCGCGCGCGCTTCCATCATGCCCCGGCGGAATCGTCGTCCGAAGGAGGGAACGTTCTAACCTACCACGGCGCCGCAGCGGCTTCAAAACGGGGCGGGATCCATCACTGAATCACCTCATCCGCACGCAGCAGCAGCGACTGAGGAATCGTCAGACCAATCGCCTTCGCGGTCTTCATGTTGATGGAGAACTCGAACTTGGTCGGCCGCTCGACCGGCATATCGGCAGGTCTTGCGCCCTTGAGAATGCGATCCACGTAGCTGGGGATGCGTCGTTCGATATCCCGAAAATCCGCGCCGTAGGACATGAGCAGGCCGCGTTCCATCAACGATTTGACCGCGGTTATCGACGGAATCCGCAACCGGATCGCCAGCTCGCCGATTCGCTCTGCGTTGGCGATGATGATCGGCGCCGGGTGTACGATCAGCGCGCCTGGACGGGCGCGAGCTATCGCCGCCAGCGCAGGTTCCACGTCGGCGCCGCTCGCCATGGCCACCGGCAGAACCGTCACATTCATGCCGCGGGCCGCCGCTTCCGTGTCCCTGCGGAGAAAAGTGGATGCAGGATTGGCCGGGCTCCAGATGACGCCAACGTTTGAGAGTGCCGGGACGACATCCCGCAACAGCTGAAGCAGCTTCGCCACGTGGTCGGACTGCACCACGGTGATCCCCGTGATGTTGCCGCCCGGCCGAGCGAAACTCTCCACCAATCCTTCCTCGACCGGATAACTGGGGCCTTGGAACACGATCGGGATCGACCGGGTCGCTTCTTTCATGGCCTTGGTCGCCTCTGAGCCGCGGACGACAATGACGTCGGGATTGAGTCGCACCATTTCCGCGGCTGCGTCGCGCAGCCGTTCGGGCTTCCCTTCCCACCATCGCCATTCGATGACGATGGTCCCACCTTCGACATAGCCCAGCTCGAGCAATCCCTGGCGCAAGACCTCCGTGCCAGTGCCCGTGTTCCCCGCGATAAGGACCCCGATTCGCGGCAAGCGGGACGGTTGCTGTGCCTCGGTGGCGAACGGCACCGCGAGGAGGCCACCCGCAACGCGGCCGATGAACGTGCGCCGATCCATCATTGGGATCATCTCGTTGACGAATGCCAGTCCAACAATACTACGCCTCACAGGTGAATGACTGTATGACCGCTTGTGCCCGGCATCGCAGCCGTTGCTTCCCGACGCGCAATCCTTGTCGTACGATGTCTCACGGCGGTTTCCCGCGGAGGTAAAAAATGGCAATCAAGCTCTATTCCTGGTCGCCCAGTTCCGGCACGCGCGTTGCATGGGCGCTCGAAGAACTTGGCGTTCCGTATGAGTACGTGGAGCTCGATGCGAAAAAGCTCGAGCATCGAACGCCCCAATACCTCGCGATCAATCCCCACGGGAAGGTGCCCGGGCTTTCTGACGGCGAGCTGACCTTCTTCGAGTCGGGTGCGATCCTGCTGTATCTCGGCGACAAGTACGGCGCAGCAAAGCAGCTGTGGCCGGGCAGCGCGGGCCAAGCCCGCGCCGACGCAGTTTGTTGGACCGTATGGGCGATGACCGAGCTGGGCAATTACATGATGCAGTATCTATACCATGGGCTCGACACGCCGTTTTCGTACAAGCCCGAAGACCGCAGCAAGGTATGCGCCGAGTACAACCGGTCGCAATTCATCCGCGGGCTCGATGCGCTGCAAGCGCGGCTGCAGAATCGCGAATACCTGCTCGACGCCTTTTCCCTCGTCGATATCCCAGCCGCAAGCTGGCTGATGTTGGGCACCAGGTTTGGCATCAAGCTCGACAGCCATCCGCGCGTGGCCGACTGGTTAAAGCGCTGCGGCGAGCGCTCGGCATGCAAGCGGGCACGATAGGGCACATTGCGTGACATCGCCGACCTTATGAGGCGCTCAGGGCGTCCCGTACGCCTACCACGTCGCTGCCCACTTCGACGCCAATCGCGGGACCGGACGCCGGCTGGAGCTGCGCGCGTGCGATCTGCGTTTCGCGAAACAGTAGCTCGCTATTCTTGGCGGACCCGTCAGTCCCACGGTAGGCTGATCACTATGCGGCAAACTCAGCGCCGCCGCGCAATACCGTAAGCATACGGAAACCTTTCGGTCGATGACGCAGCAACCGAAGCGGGGCGGCACGGTCGTCAGCTATTCGTGTCGTGCTTCTCGCCATCACGAAACCGTGACGCTGCGCGAGCTCGCACGCAGGCTCGCGGTAATCAAGGGCTACGACTTCGCGGAGGAATTCGATCCCGCGCGCCGTTACTCGGGCTCTCTGTATTTCGTACCGAACGATACGCTGGTCGGGATAGCCGCGGCACAGAGGCTGGGCATAAAAAACGAGCACGATTTGTTCGGCGGTGTCGTGCCCTTTGCATTCGCCGCCACGAAGACGATCACCCATCCGCTGCCCGATGACGACTCGCGCGCGCCCGAAGGATGGTCTCCGGAATTCGCAAACCGCGTGCGCGACGTCGTGCTTCCGGGCTACTCGGCCTTTGCGCCGCGCGATGCTCGCATCGCCGGCCTGCGACTGCTCGGTCTGGGTCGCGTTCGCATCAAGCCTCCGGCGGGGATAGGCGGCTTGGGCCAGTGCGTCATCGACGACGAACGGGCGCTCGATGCGCAGCTCCAGTCCCTCGATGACGACGCTCTGTTGCGCGACGGCGTAGTGCTCGAGCAAGACCTGGCGGAGGTCGTTACGCACAGCGTCGGCACGGTGTGCGTGGGCAATATGCGCGCAAGCTACTGCGGCGTGCAGCGGCTCACCACTAACCATCGCGGCGAGCAGGTGTACGGCGGCTCCGACCTGATCATCGTGCGCGGTGATTTTGAGCGCCTGATGGAGCTCATGCTGGCGCCGGAAGTCGACATCGCCATCGACCAGGCCCGCCAATACCACACCGCCGCGGTGACGTCGTTTCGCGGCATGTTCGCATCACGCTGCAACTACGATATCGCGCAGGGTGTCGATAGCACAGGGCAGTGGCGCTCGGGCGTGCTGGAGCAGTCCTGGCGCATGGGAGGCGCGAGCGCGGCGGAAGTGGCGGCGCTGGAAGCTTTTCGGGCGGACGAATCACTCGAGGTCGTCCGCGCCTCGACCACTGAAGTGTATGCTACCGGATCCGTCCCCGCTGATGCTGTGGTGTATTTCCGTGGCGTCGACGAGCATGCGGGAGCCATGACGAAGTACGTGCGCATAGAGCCTTATGCCAACCCGTGACCAGACGATCGATGTCGCAATCGGCGACGGCCACGTTGCTGGAACGCTGGTCACGCCCGACACCAAAATTCCGGGTGTACTGTTCGTGCACGGCTGGGGCGGCAGTCAGCAGCAATATCTGACGCGCGCGCGGGAAGTTGCCGCGCTGGGATGCGTGTGTCTGACCTTCGACTTGCGCGGCCATGCGGAAACCCGGACGCAATACGAAGCAGTTTCGCGCGAGCACAATCTGGTCGATGTGGTGGCGGCCTACGATGTGATCGCGAGCAACCCCAACGTCGATAGTTCCGCCATCGCCGTGGTGGGCAGCAGCTACGGCGGCTACCTCGCCGCCATTCTCACATCCATGCGTGCAGTCAAATGGTTGGCGCTGCGCGCACCGGCGCTTTATCTCGACAGCGGCTGGGAATTGCCCAAGCTGCAATTGCACCGCGACCATGATTTAGTCGCGTACCGGAAGAACCTGATTCCGCCAACGGAGAATCGGGCGCTGCGCGCATGCATGGAATTTCAGGGCGACGTGCTCACCGTGACCACCAGCTATGTGGAGGCGTGCACGCGAGCCCATTCCCTCACCTACCGCGTGATAGACGGCGCGGATCATGGGTTGTCGGACGAAGGCGCCCAGCGGTCATACACCTCGCTGCTGGTGAACTGGCTGACCGAAATGGTGCAGGGCGCGAGGGTGGGCGACAAGATCGCACCGACTAATACGCCAACCAACCGGGGATGATGCCGTGATCGTCAAACAGATCTGGACCGCCAACGCCTACCGCAATTTCAACTACCTCATTGCTTGTAGCGAAACCGGCGAGGCCCTTGCCGTCGATCCCTTGGACTACGAGAAATGTTTAAGGGCCGCCAAGGAGGAAGGCTGGAATATTACCCAGATCCTGAACACTCACGAACACCGCGACCATACGGGCGGTAACGAGCCCATGGTCCGGAAAACCGGAGCCAAGATTCTCGCGCACAAGAATGCCAGGGACAAAATCGCCGATATGGCCCGAGGTTTGGGCGCGGGCGATGTCGTCAAAGTGGGCAAGACGGTCGAGCTCGAAGCGCTCGACACGCCCGGCCACACCATGAGTCACGTGTGCTTGCTGTCGCACACTGACCCGCCGACACTGTTCTGCGGCGATACGTTATTCAATGCCGGCGCCGGGAATTGCCATAATGGCGGTCATCCGGAAGCGCTGTACAAGACGTTTACCGAGCAACTCGCCAAGCTGCCCCAATCGACATTGATTTATCCGGGCCACGATTACATAGAAAACAATCTGCGCTTCACGCTGAATCGCGAGCCCGACAACAAGACTGCCCGGGAGATGCTCGACAAGCTCACCGGTCAAGACCCCAATAGCCCCTATGTAACGACGCTCGAAGTCGAGGGCCAGATCAACACCTTCTTTCGCCTGACCAGTCCCACGGTGATCGCGAAGTTGCGCGAAGCGTTTCCCGATTTATCCGAGAAACCCGACCAACGCACGGTGTTCTTGAAGCTCCGCGAACTGCGCAATACGTGGTGAACCCCCGCATCGATGCTTCTACATCACGTTTCTTGTCTATAGAGAGAACACTTTCACGTCAAGGTTCGGCTGCGCGCGCTGACGACACGCAATCACGAGAGTTCAGATCGATGTTCAGAAGGCGACCATGACCGGCGTACGCCCGACTCATTACGGCTTTGCCGCACCGCATGATGCGCCGATTCCGTACCTGCTGCGTGTCCGGGACTACTACCAGGCGCTGGGCTATGGCGAGCCATATGAATGGGCTCACTACGTCGAGGTGCCATTCCATCCGCTGAACACGCAGTTGTCCAAGTGCCGGATCGCGCTCGTCACGACGGCGGCGCCCTACCAGCCGGGCAAAGGCGATCAAGGTCCGGGAGCACCGTACAACGCGAAGGCAAAGTTCTTCACGGTTTATTCCGGCGATGCTGCGCGGGACCACGACCTGCGTATCTCGCATATCGCCATCGACCGCAAGCACACCACGGCGGAGGATCCGGCCGCCTACTTCCCGTTGACCGCGCTGCGTCAGAGCGCCGCGTCAGGCCGCATCGGCTCGGTGGCTCCGCGCTTCCACGGGGCCCCGACCAATCGCAGTCATCGCGTCACGCTCGACGTCGATTGCCTGGAGATCGTCGCCCGGTGCATGGCTGACGGAGTCGATGCTGCGATCCTTGTTCCCAATTGCCCTGTCTGCCACCAGACCCTCAGCCTCGCCGCGCGAGCGCTGGAGCAAAGCGGTATTTCCACGGTCGTCATGGGCTGCGCTAAGGACATCGTCGAATATGTGGGCGTCCCTCGCTTTCTGTTCTCCGATTTCCCGCTTGGTAACAGCGCCGGTCGGCCGAAGGACCGGGAGTCGCAGGTCTTCACCCTCGATCTGGCGCTGAGTGTTCTCGAATCCGCGCCCGGTCCGCGGACAACCGTGCAATCCCCGCTCACGTGGGATGTGAGCCCCGACTGGAAGCTCGATTACTGCAACATCGAACGCCTCACGCCCGAGGAGATCGTGGGCAGGCGCGCCGAGTTCGACAAAGGAAAGGCACAGGCCAAGAGTGTGCGCGAGGAGGTCGGCCTTAGCCACTCCGATGCGCAGGACGAGATTGCATGAAGAATGACGCACGGCCCAGTATCCACGCCCAAATTCTGGATGCCGCAAACAAAGGGCCCGAACAGGGCCCCTTCAGATTAGGCCGACGCTCTGTCGCCGGTACGGCCTGCGCTACTTTTTCGCTGGTGTTGCTGGCGCCGGGGAGGCTGGCGCCGGTGCGGCATCGGAGTTCCACGTGTCGCGGATGATGAGCCACTTCCCGCCGCTCTTCTTGTAGACCGTAAGGTACTTGCCGATTTCGACCGAAGCACCCGATTTGGCCTTGACGGCATAAGTTCCCGACTCCCAGGCAAGGTCACCGGAAGTGCCCACGTCGGACTTGGGGTCGATGCTGAACGTGACCCCGGCCTTGGCCGATTCGGCAGTGTCTTTGGCGATATACGCCTGAATCGCCGCTTTGCCCTTCGCAGCCGGGGCGCCCGGCGGGAGAAGCACCGCTTGTTCCGCATAGAGGCCGGAAACTGCCTTGGCGTCCCCTGCGTTATAAGCTTTCACCCAGGCTTGAGTGATTGCGTGGATGGCTGCTTCGTCTGTTGACGCTTTCGCGGCGGATGCCGCCGCGGTGTAGCCTGCCAGCAGGAGGAACCCTGCGAAGAAGGCCACCACTTGCTTGAGTCCTATCATTTGATTTTCTCCCTTAGATTTCCGGCTTCGACCACTGTCCGTGCCGTGTCGAGACATGATACATGGACTGCGGGATCCAAGCTGACGAAGCGTGGATATAATCGCGGGTGCTGAGCCTCACGTTAAGCCGGATCGACGGAAGGGATTCAACTCGGAAACCAAAGGGACGGCGATGGCGTATCTCGATGTGTCGCGTATCAAGAGCTGGCATGCGCATGTCTATTTCGACGCCGCCAGTCGCGATAGCGCCAGGGAATTTGGCGAAGTGGTGACCGCGCAATTTGGCAATAGGGTTGAGATGGGCCGCTTTCACGAGCGAGAGGTCGGACCCCATCCACGATGGAGCTACCAGATCGCGTTTGCGCCGACGCAGTTTTCCGACGTCGTTGGTTGGCTTGCGCTCAATCACGGAGCGCTCGACGTGTTCGTGCATCCCAATACTGACAATGAACTGCGCGACCATCGGGACTGCGCGCTTTGGCTCGGTCGAAGCCATCAACTGGACCTACGGGCAGTCGGCGGCTGAAGGCCGGCCCCCGCATTGCTCATTACGTTAGCTCTGTCGGCCGCGGACGCATCACGAGTGTCCCAAACCGGCCCATTCTGTTGAAAAACTCCGTTTCCAGAGCTGTCAGAAAAATTGCAGGCCCTCGGGGGCTTCCTTCCACTTCGGACGCGGAGGGAGACGCGAAGTCGTACTGCCCGCCACCAGAGCCTTCTCACCGACCTTCCGGCGATTCACAGGGCGAACTGGCGATCACGATTCAGCTTGGCAGGAAAATGTAGCGAGTGCATTTTCGAGTTTTTCAACAGAATAGACCCAGAGCGGACGTTCTTTCTGTCAAAACCTCCCTCACGTCGGAAACAAAGGAAAGCGGAGCGGTTTCCCACACCCCGTCCCCTAGACCGATGTCGGGTTAGGTTACGAGACCTGCTTTACCGCTGCAGTCGATGTGGTGGGCTGTTGGCATCTTCGGTAACATCATCGTCAAAGGCGAGGACCCTTCTACTGCGAGCCGTCGCCATGCGCGAAGCTAGGCCGACAGCGAGACCCCGATGAACAACCCCGAGTTCTGGAAGTTCTTCGAGACCGATGCCTATCCCATTTTGGGGGATAGACAGCAGTCGCTGAAATACGTGTTCGAGTATCTCGACCATCTCGCCAGACCGGTTTTCGTGGTCGAGACAGGTTGTGTACGCAATGTGGGCACGTGGGCCGAAGAAGGGCAGAGCAGCATCCTGTTCGACCGTTTTGTATCACAGCTGCCCGGCTCGGTAATGCACAGCGTCGACATTGACCCCCGCGCCACCGCACTGTGCAGGAACCTGGTCAGCAGCAGCGTGCAGCTGCATACCGGCGATAGCGTTGCCTTTCTGCGCGCTCTCGCTCGCAACCCGCCCCCCGGATTCAGATACATCGATGTCCTCTATCTGGATTCCTTCGACGTCGACTTTGCCCATCCGCATCCGAGCGCCCTTCACCACATGAAGGAGCTGGTTGCAATCTCGACACTGATTGGCCCGCAAACGCTGGTTGCAGTCGATGATTCGCCGTTGGAAGTCAACCACGTCCTCTCCTCCAAAACCAACACCTTCGTGTCCACGCCGGTCGTCTCCGGCAAAGCCAAGTATGTGGCCGATTATGCCAAGACGATCGGACTTGCGCCGGTATTCACCGGCTACCAGGCTGGCTGGATCGGATTCTGACCGGCGGCACGACAGTAGGTGCTCAGCGCGGTGGCCGTTTCCGCAACCGATCGAATGTCGGCTTTTGACCTATTCCGTTGAAATACTCCCTTGAAAGTGCGCGTCTGATGGCTATGCTGAGGCCAAGGCGTTCAATAGGGAGCCACGAGGATGATGGGACAAGGGTCTGGCGGACATAGGCAACTGTTCTACTCATTCAATCTCGACGATCACGTTCCTGCCGATCACCTGCTGCGCGGGATTGATCGTTGCCTCGATCTCGGCGATCTGCGCCCCCACCTCGCCCCGTTCTATAGTCACACCGGTCGGCCATCGGTCGATCCTGAGCTGGTGGTGCGAATGTTGATCGTGGGTTACAGCTTTGGCATTCGCTCCGAGCGCCGGCTATGCGAAGAAGTCCACCTCAATCTTGCGTATCGCTGGTTCTGTCGACTGGGTCTCGAGGATGCGGTGCCGGACCCCTCCACGTTCTCGAAGAATCGCCATGGCCGCTTCCGTGAGAGCAAAGCGTTTCGGCAGGTGTTCGAGAGTGTAGTTGAGCGGTGTATGCAGGAAGGACTGGTGGGTGGCGAAGGCTTTGCCGTCGACGCCAGTGTGATTAAGGCCGATGCCAATCGCAGCCGCAGCACGGCGCGCGAGGCGGCGGAGGATCTGCGCGATCCACAGCACGCGACACGGGCCGTGCGCGAGTATCTGGCCGCGCTGGATGAGCAGGGTGCGCCGGTCACCGCCCCCGCGTCGATCTCGCCTACTGATCCCGCCGCGCGCTGGACTGCGGTGGGGGGCCCGGCGTTTTACGCCTACTCGACGAATTATTTGATTGATGTGCAGGCCGGCATCATTGTTGATGTCGAGGCGACGCCTACTTTGCGCACGGACGAAGTGAACTGCGTGCGGACCATGCTCGAGCGGGTCGAAGAACGGTTCGACCTAAAGCCCCAGCGGCTGATCGGCGATATGGCCTATGGCGCGGCCCCGATGCTCGGCTGGTTAGTGGACGAGAAGCAGATCGCGCCGCATATCCCGGTGTGGGACAGGTCAGAACCCGACGATGGCACGTTCGGTCGCTCAGTCTTCGCCTTTGACGCCGAGAACAACCGCTACATCTGTCCCGCCGGCAAGCTGCTCAAACCGGCATGGCGCAGCCGGGTGAAGAAGAACTCGTTTCGCTATCGGGCCCGTCAGGCGGACTGCCAGGGTTGTCCGTTGAAACCCAAATGCTGTCCCAACATGGTGATCCGAAAGATCGATCGCAGTCCGTTCGAGCCGGCGCGGGATGTCGCACGCGCTCTGGCCAAGACCGACGCCTACCGAGAATCGCGCAAGGCACGTAAGAAGGTCGAGATGCTCTTCGCCCACCTCAAGCGCATCCTCAAGCTGGATCGCTTGCGACTGCGCGGGCCTAGTGGAGCGCATGATGAGTTCTTGCTCGCTGCCATCGCGCAAAATCTACGACGAATGGCGAAGCGACTGATGTTTGCAACACCCGGAGCGGTTCCGACAACCGCATAAAGCAGAATAGCAAACCAAACCACTTTCTCGACGACGGAAATCCCTTAACGAAACCCACGTCTGCGATCACGAGCACTCCAGCTTCGGCCAAACATCGAGTATTTCAACGGAATAGGCCAGGAGTGGCCGTACGGTCTTTTCGCCGATAGCGGTCATTCCGCAACAGTCGCCGTTGGTCTTGCACTCGTCGCAGCGGCATCCGCGCAGCAGTTTGTCCACCACTCGAAGGGTCAATCGCCGCAGCAGCAGAAGCGCGACGAAGCGTTCTACCAGTGGGCGCCGCAGTAGGGACAGCAGCAACAACAGGCGGCAGTGCAACAGCAGCAGGCGGCTTTCGCCAAGGCGCGAGCCTCATGCCTCAAGCTCGTCGATCTGCCGCAGCAACATGTCGCGCAGCTCAGGGTCGTCGCTGACCAGAGGCCGATTCAACCAAGCCGCGGAAAAAAACAGTCCGTACTGCTCGGCGTCGAAGCGCAGGTGCATGTCGAAGAACCGTCGATACGGCTCGACATCCTCCGGCCTGCGGTGAGCGAACAAAGCCTCGGTGGGCTTCCAATCGCGGTCCGCACAAGGTACGCATGATGTTGAACATCGCAGCGACGGCACTATCGCCGACACACACGGCTGGATGGCCAGGCTCAGCTAGCCGCGCCGGAGTCGTTGTCTCCCAGTCGCTTTCGGCGACTCCTTGCCGACGGCCATGCCACGAGCGGAGAATTAGCCGTCCGATTGCGTGTCAATCGAGGGAGGTGCGTCGTGGCGCAAGTAAAAGGATTCGATCCGGCAACCAGCGGGCAACAGCCCGAAGATGTCAACGGAAATCCGGTCCCGGTCGGTGTCTGGGGTGATTCCAGCACAGGCGGGGGTGTGTTCGGCACGAGCGGGGTGTTGCCCCAAGGCTCCAGCATTCCGATCGATCCGCCGGCCGGTGTCGAGGGACACGGCGTGGACGGCCCGGGCGTGGTCGGCCGCAGTATCAACGACAGTGGCGTGGTCGGCGAAAGCCCCGGTTCGCCGGGCATGCTCGCCCGCAGCGTCAGCTCGTCCGGCCTGCTCGGAGTGACCTTCAGCCCCGACGACGGCTCGCACGGCGTCTTCGGTTCCTCCACGGCCGGCGGCAACGGAGTTACCGGTTTCGTCGGCAGCGCAACCGGCGCCATCGGCAGCAGCGTTCGCGGTATCGGCGTGCGCGGCACGACCGGCACCGGAGCCGCCGGTGTCCTCGGCCAAACCTTTGGTGACGGCAGCGGCGGCGGTGCGGGCCCGGCGGTCCACGGTAGCAGCGACGACGGGGTCGGCGTCAGTGGCGTCAGCGGATCCACCGACGCCACCGAAGGTCTCACCTTCGGCAACGGCTACGGCCACTACTCGCTGCATTTCTCCGCCCAACCGGGCGGCGGGGTGCTGGGCGTCAGTGTGCTGGGCAGCGGTGTCGAAGGGTTCACCTTCAGCTCGATTCGGGACAACCCCGACGTGGCCGCCGTGCGTGGCCAGAGCGCCAACGGGTTCGCGGGACTCTTTGTGGGCAGGGTCCGTGTCACCGGTCCGTTGCAGAAGGCTGGTGGCGGGTTCACCGTGGACCACCCGACGGATCCGAAGAACAAATACCTGTCGCACTCGTTCGTCGAATCCCCGGAGATGCTGAACGTGTATAGCGGCACCGTGACCACCAACCGCGACGGCGTGGCCCGGGTGCGGCTGCCGGCGTACTTCGATGCACTCAACCGCGATTTCCGCTATCAGCTCACCGTGATCGGCGAGTTCGCCCGCGCGATGGTGTCCGAGGAGATCAAGGACAACGAGTTCGCCATCCGCACCGACCCCGGTAGGGTCAAGGTCTGCTGGCAGGTCACCGGGGTCCGCAAGGATGCCTGGGCCGAAGCAAACCGCATCCCCGTCGAGGAGACCAAGCCAAAGGCGGAGCGCGGCCGATACTTGCACCCCGAGCTGTTCGAGAAGAAGGCCGGCGCCATCCACCCCGTACCGGCCACCCGGGTGCCCGACGCGCTGCCGGAGAAGCTGCGCGGCCGGGCCGAGAAGACGCTGTCCGGCCTGGCCGGCGGGGGTGCGGCCGGCAAGGATCTGCGCGTGCTCCTCGACCAGGCCAAGCGGTCGTTCGGTGAGCAGGCCGCAGCCGGGCGAACACGCCTGCACGAGGAGTGGCGTGCCGTGCAGGAAAGCCTGGAGGCGATGCCGGCGATGCGCCCGCCGGCGCGTAAGCGCAGGCGCTAGCTGAATGACGCCAGCCGACGGCGGTGAGGGTCGTCGTCAGCTCGATCACGGCGCCCAACTCCTTGCCGATTTCGCGGCAACGCCGTTGCGCTCGATGGCCGCGGTCTACGTTGCGTTCCCCGCGCCGCTGCGCAGCGAGCTTGGAGGCGATCAACCGCCGGCTCAAGGACGGAGGCGTTACCTTTCACCTTTCGGAGGTGAAGGGCCCGGTGATGGACAGGTTGAAGCGCTCGCAGTTCCTGAAGGAGCTACGCGGGGGCGTGCCAGCCAGCGTCCGCCCACAACTCGCCGCTCACCGCCGAGTTGGCGAGCATGAAGCAGATAGCATCGGCGATTTCCTCTGGCCGAATCAGCCTGTTCAATTGCGTGAACGGCAGAATGTTCTGGCTGATGTAGTCATCGCCCATCGCGCGCACCATCGGTGTGTCGGTGAATCCCGGATGAATCACGCCGCAGCGCACGCCGTGGAAGACGGCCTCTTTCATGATCGTCGCGGCCGCACCCTCGAGGCCGGCTTTGGCGCTGGCGTAAGAGATCTGGCCGCGGTTGCCCTGCGACGAAACGGAACCGATGAACACGATCGCTCCCTGCATGCCCTCGGCTGGCTGCCAGCGCTTGAGGCCGCTGGCGGCGCGATTTTCGGCGACGCGTCCGATCATCTCGAGCGCCCAATAAACGGGCGCGACGAGGTTCACATCGATGACCCGCTTGAATTGGTCCGTCGGATAAATCCGCGCCTTGCCCGTTTCCCTGTCGACACGGACCGCAAGATCGTCGCGCGTGATGCCGGCCGCCGGGACGCATATGCTGACGGTGTCTATCTGGCTGCTGATGGAATCGAAAACCGAGCCACGGAACGCCTCATCGGTCACATCGCCCCGGTAGGAGTAGGCGATATGGCGGCGCGCATTCGTGTTGATTTCGGCGGCGACCCCATCGATGACCTCGCCCATGTCCACCAATGCCATCGCCCGGATATTGCGCCGCGCCAAGTCGATCGCGACTGCCCGCCCGATGCCGCTGCCGGCGCCGGTAATAACGGCAACCTTTCCCTCGAATTCCATGGAAACCCCCGCTCCGGATGCTGCACTGCAACATCTTACCATTTTCTCGATTCCGGCGTGCTCGCAGCATGCATCCGACGCAGCATCTGCTCGCGGACGGCGTGTCGGCGGTCCACGGACGACCCGGTAGGCTGCAACTTTTCAGGGTATGAAAATCAGCAGCAGGTAGGCGAGGAAGAGGCCGAGGTGCACGGCCCCCTGCAGGACGTTTGTCCGTCCTCCGCCGAAAGTCAGCATCGACGTGATCAAGGTCAGCACGAGCATCACCTGGCCGCCTGGCGAGAGTCCGAGTTCGAGCGTCGTATGACCGACCATCGCAACGACGATCACCGCCGGGATGGTCATCGCCAGCGTCGCGAGCACGGAGCCGAGCAGAAGGTTCATCGAGCGCTGGACCTGATTGGCCAGTGCTGCCTGGATCGCCCCGACGCCTTCAGGCACGAGCACGAGGATCGCCACCAGCAGCGCTCCCAGCGCCGGCGGCAAGCCGAACGTTTCGAGCCCGCTGTTGAGTGTGACCGCGAGCTTTTCCGCGAGCAAGATGGTCGCGCCGAGGAACACGACCATAATCGCCGTGTGGCGCGCGACGGTCACCCCCTTGCCAGTGCGATGCGCCAAAGGCTGTGACCGCTTGGGCACGGGCAGTACTTCGGCGAAATACGAACGGTGCCGTGTCGTCTGGATCAGCAGGAACACGGCATAGAGGCTCAAGCACATGGCGATCAGGAAAGATTCCTGGCCTCGTGAGAGCGTAGGGCCCAGCGTGGTCGTGGTGTAGTTCGGCAGGATCAGGCCAAGCGTGCTCAGAGCGACGATGAGACTGAGGTAGGCGTTGACCCCGGGGAAGTTGTAACCCTGCTCGTGGTAGCGCAATCCGCCCAGGAGCAGCGCGAGGCCGGTCAGGCCGTTCATCACGATCATGACAACCGAGAACATCGTGTCGCGGGCAAGCGCTGGATTCGCTTCGCCAGTCAGCATCACGGTGCCAATCGTCATGATCTCGATACTGCCGACGCTCAGCGTCAGGATCAGCGTGCCGTAGGGCTCGCCGAGTATGACGGCGAGTTCGTCGGCAGTTGCGACCACAGCCAATGCGCCGATGACAACCGCGGCGAACAGCCACAGGAAGACCGCAATACTTGTCGCTGGGCTGGGGCCAGGCGACAGTAGCTGGTGCTCGAAGAGGAGGAAGAGCCCGGCGGTGCCAAAGACGAAGAAGAACGTGAGCGCAGCGCGAACGACTGATGCTGCCGGTTTCGCAGCGGAGGGTGAGGGGGTGGCGTTCTTCTGCGTCATCATTGCCTGGTTCGCGATACTGTTTACGGGTCGCTATCCGCGCCCCCTCTTCGACTTCGTCGTCGGAGTTTTCCGGTGGTGGCTCCGGGTTGCGGCCTATCCGCTCCTGCTCACGACCGATCGCTATCCGCCGTTCAGCATAGGAACCTGATTGGGGGACGCTCTGGAGATCGCCGAGCAGACGGAAGTGTAGTCTCGCCGAACTGGTCGCCGCAAAGCAGCCGCTGATAGGCGGTATCGGCCGTTGCCAAGCGGCTGTTTCGGAGAAAACCGAGCACTTGGGTCGATTGGCGTCAACACTGTGAATGGTGAACTACGGCCAGTTATCGATTGGGTGGGGTGCGCGCAGTTCACTGCAAAATAGGTGGCGGTGGTGATCTATCCGCGCCTGCTCACCGCCTGCGCCCTGCATGGCATGAAGAACGGCCTCGAGCTACTCAAGCAATCGCTAGCCAGCGGCAAGGTCGTCGATCGCCCCGATGCGCTCGTCTCGTTCGAGGAGCTGCACGACATCATGGGCATGCACGAGATCGAGGAGCTGGAGCAGCGCTACCTCACGCCCGAGCAGCTCGAAACCAAGTACGGCCGCGGGCGCAAGGCGGCGATCATGCCGGACGCGAAGCCAACTAAGCTGCGCCCCCTTCGACTGCGCTCAGGACAGGCTTCGACAAGCTCACGGCGAACGGGGTTTGTGGAGAGCTCTCGCAAGCCAACCAAGCCGTCGGCGAAGTCGAAGCAGGCGGCGTGAGCGTCGCGCCGTAGCCGTTAACCACGCGTGTGACATCTTGGCGGGTGCGGGTGTAACGCGATGTGGATTAGTGACGCAGCGGAGCGCTGCCGCTCCGCTTTTCTGCGACCAAGGTATTGATCAATGCCAAGGCCTGTGATGTCTCCGACGCCTTGTCGAAGAATCGATCGGCGCCGAGCCGAAGGCTGAGGTTCCGGCATTCGGCATTCGCGTGATTGGTCAGGACCACTTTCATCGCCTCTGGGACGAGACTGTGCTCGTGCAGCGCCTCCAGCACTTCGAATCCGGTGCCGGAAGCCAAGCTGATGTCGATCAGGATCAGATCCGGCTGCAGGGCGAACAGATCGGCAATGGCTGCTTGCGCGTCGTCGCTGCAACCGTCCAGCTCCCCTCCCGCCGCCGCGATCGCAGAACCAAGGAACCGTTGAACGATCGGTGAGTCCTCGACGATGTAGACCTGCAACGGCTTGGGCGTTTCGTTCATCACACGCTCGTCGCGTCGCCGAGCGCGGCGTCGAAATGCACCGTTGGCTGCGGCTCGGGTCGCGCAGATTCGGGTTCCTCGGGTCGCAACGGCTGCGGGTTGCCCGCGGATTGCGCCGGGACGGCCCGCTCGAGCATCAGCGCGATGCCGACCAGCGCGACCGCACCCAGAATCGGCTCCGCCGTTCCGCCGATTGCTGCAAACGCAATGGCGACCGTCGCCGCACCGACCAAAACTTCGACGATGAATTGCCGCCAGCGCCTAACCCGTATGTCGCCGCCACTGTTCATAGAAGGCCGCTTTTCGCGTCATTCGATATGCACCCACTCTAGGCTCAGCGGTGTCGCCCTGTAATCAGCGCCACGCTGATTTGCGTGTAGGGGCCCGTCCGACAACCAACGATCGACGCGGGCCCCTATGTCAGGCATGGCGCCGGAAGGCGCGGACGCAAGGCGTCGATCATGCCGGGCGCGAAGTTCTGGCGGTACAATTTGCGACCGCTTCCGCTTCGATGGTGGACATCGACTGTTCTCCAGGGAGGAGCCATGTTTCGCAGTCTCATCGGTTTCGTTCTCGTGCGTGCTGCCGGCCTCGTTGGCCCTCGCGCAGGTGCCGCCCGCCTCGCGACTCGACGACGTCATCAAGCGCGGCAAGCTGCGCGTGTGCACGCCGGGCGATTACAAGCCCTTCAGCTACCAGTGGCCGGACGGCGGATACGAGGGCCTCGACATCGATCTGGTCCAGTCCGCCACAAGGGCGCTTGGCGTCGAAGTGGAAATGGTCAAGACCGCCTGGCCCTCGCTCATGAAGGACTTCCTCGAGAAGTGCGACGTCGCGGTCGGCGCGATCTCTGTCAGCACCGACCGGCAGAAGACGGCGTTCTTCACGACCGCCTACATGGTCAACGGCAAGGCTCCGATAACCAAGTGCGAGAACGTCGCCAAATTCCAGACAGTCGCCGACATCGACAAGCCGAATGTCACCGCGGAGATGCGGCGATCAAGGGATGGATGGACACGTGGTTCCATCTCGCCAAGGCGTCTGGCGAATACGACGGGATCACCGGGCGCTGGCTACGTTGAGCCATAGGCAGGCGTACGTGCGCAGACTGACCGCGATACTTTCGGCCGACGTCGCCGGCTATAGCAGCCTCATGGAGGCCGACGAGGCCGGGACGCTCGAACGGCTCAAGGTCAACCGCAGCCGGATCTTCGATCCCTGCGTCGCCGCTCAAGGCGGGCGCGTGGTCAAGCTCATGGGTGACGGCGCACTCGTCGAGTTCGGGAGCGTGGTCGCGGCCGTCAACTGCGCGCTGGCGATTCAGAAAGCGACAGAGCGCGCCGAACCGGAGCGTGCCGAAGCAAAGCGCATTCGCTACCGGATCGGCATCAATCTTGGCGATGTAATCGTCGAAGGCGACGACATCTATGGCGAAGGCGTCAACGTGGCCGCGCGCCTGCAAACGCTCGCGCCCGCCGGCGGCATCGCGGTCTCGCTCACGGTGCGCGACCAGGTTGCCGGGAAGGCGCCCTGCGCATTCGAGGACCTGGGCGAGCATACGGTGAAGAATCTCGAGCGCCCGGTGCGTGTCTTCGCCGTGCACCCGGCCGACCGTAATGAAGGCGAGCCTAGATCGGAAACGCCGCGCCGCCTGTCCGTTTGCGTTCTGCCGTTCGCCAACATGAGCGGCGATCCGGAGCAGGAATACTTCTCCGACGGCATCAGCGAGGACATCATCACGGACCTCTCCAAGGTCTCGGCGCTCTGGGTCGCCGCGCGCAACACCGCCTTCACGTTCAAAGGCAAGCATGTCGATGTGCCGCAGGTCGCGCGGCAACTGAAAGTCAGTCACGTGCTCGAGGGCAGCGTGCGCAAGGCAGGCGGCCGCGTCCGGATCACGGCTCAGCTCGTCGATGGCGCGACGGGCGGACATGTTTGGGCCGAGCGCTACGACCGCGACCTCAACGATATTTTCGCGCTGCAGGACGAAATCTCGCAGGCGATCGTCGCGGCGTTGAAGCTAAGGCTCCTGCCCGAGGAGAAAAAGGCGATCGAGCAACGCGGGACCACCGATCCCGAGGCCTACAAGCTCTATCTGATGGCACGGCAATACAGTATTACAGGCAACTTCGGCAGCGCCCGCCGCAGCGAGGCGATCATCCGCCTGTGTCGCCGCGCCATCGAGATCGATCCGAACTATGCACGTCCCTGGGCGCTGATGGCCAGCGCGCAGATCCGCTTGCGCTTTTTCTTCGGGAGGGAGGGGGACGATGGCTTGACAGCGGCCGAACGGGCACTCGAGCTTGATGGGAATCTGGCGGAGGCGCACTCCGCGAAAGCGCAGGTCCTGAGGCAAAATGCAAGCTTTGACGACGCGCTTCGCGAAATCGAAATCGCCCTTCGTCTGGACCCCGAGTCCTACGACGTGAACTTCGCCGCAGGGCAATTGCATTACCAGATGCGCCGGTTCGATGAGGCGATTCTCCATTTCGAAAAGGCGGCCACGATCGTGGAAACGGACTTCTCGGCGGCCGGCATGCTCGTCAGCTGCCATACCGCGATCGGCGACAAGGAGGGTGCCCGTCGAGCGGCGCGACGGGCGCTCGAGCGCTGCGAGAAAATCGTTGCCGTCGAGCCCGACAATGGATCGGCGATGGGGTTCGCAGTCGGGGCGCTCGCTGCGCTGGGCGAGGCGGAGCGCGCAAAGGAATGGGCCCAACGCGCGCTACTGCTCGATCCTGACAACGTGAACCTGCGCTACAACTTCGCGTGCTCGCTGATCACCGACTTGCACGACTTCGAGGCCGCGCTCGATATGCTCAGCCCGAGATTCGAAACAATGGGGATCGAGGTCCTGAACTGGGTCAGGACCGATCCGGATCTCGATCCCATCCGCGATCATCCGCGCTTCAAAACCATGCTCGCGGCAGCCGAAGCGCGGTTGGCGCAATCGTAGGCTGCAAGCGCAAATTACCAGCCCTACGCCTTCCGTTCCCGTGGGCCGAGGAAAAACCACAGGATCAAGCCGAGCAGCGGCAGCAGCACCACCACGATGATCCAGAGCAATTTCTTCTCGTTGGAAGCGGAGCTTTGAAAAATATTGATGATCGCCCAGATATCGCCGACGAGTACCAGCACGCCCCAGACGCTGTATCCCATGTTGTTCATCATCTTCTTGGCTCCTTCCCGTATCCGATGGTTTATTTTGCCAGGAAATCGCTCGCGGCCAACTCCTTGCCGCGCCATGCTAGCAAGTCCCTACCGACGTGCAGCCCGAGAACGATGCAGTGATTCGGGAAGGACAAGCGCACAACGGGATGTCCGCGCTCATCGACCTGGTTGCGCGGAAGTAGTACGTTTCCGTAGTTGACGGACGGACACCAGGCTGACAGAGCCCGCATGAGACTTCGAACCGCGACCATAATCGTGTGCCTAGTCGATGCTGCTGCGTGGGTCTTCATCGCAGTTGCGACCTTTATGTCAGGATCGGATGCGGCAACCAAAGGGCTGGACCAAGGCGCCGGTCTTATCGTGACAGCGCTATTCCTCGTTACCGGCGTACCCGCGCTTGGGTTGGCCTTATTGGGTCGGGCGCCCATTACTGCGCTGATACTTTCGCTCGCCTTTCCGTTAGCGTTCGCGGCTCTGTTTGTCGCGGCGGTTATAGCGTTTGCCTGAATGAAGGCGCAGGTCACCGCAGGTGGCCTCGCGAGTCGGCGTGGCGTTGGCAATCGCCGTCAGAAAGTGACCTGATCGATCGTCGTCAGAGTGAACGCGGGGCCGATAACCGGCGCGTTCACCAGATGCCATACGACGTATTGCTCCGTGTACGTGATGTCCGCCGAAATACCATCCACCGGAACGATCACTTTCATTCCTCGCATCGCCGCGCCACTCGCGGTGTACATCACTGCGCCGTGCGCCGCCGTGCCGACGACGATAACGGTCTTGGTGCCCTTGTCCTTAAGGATTTTCTCGAGATCCGAACCCGAGAACTTGTCGACTCCCGACGAGACCACCGGCTCGCTCGCGGTGGGAGCGAGATCTTTGGCGATGTCACTCGGCTTGCCGCCACCGCCAACGCTGAACACCACTGGTACACCCGCCGTGCGCGCCGCCGTCAATAACGTTTTGACTTTCGGGATCGACGCAATGCAACGCGGCCTGCGTTGCGGGTTGCAGGTCTGCTCGTTGAAATCGAGCATCAGCAGCGCGGTCGTGCTCTTGTCGATCGTGACGGGCTTCAAAGCCGGGGGCGGCGGTGCGGAAACTGAGTTCCATTGATCGACGATCGTCTGCGCGCGCGCGGATTGGAAGACAAGGCAGCTTGCAATCCCGGCGATCGTTGCGACAACGCGCAGCACAAACAGGATTCGCGTCGGCATCGGTTTCCTCTCGTGGCCCGGAACGAAAGCCCCGGTTTCGCCACCGAAACCTACCCGCTGCGGCCATGCAAAGTCAACCGGCAGCCGCCGCAACTTTGAGCGGTGGCTACCCAACGCAAGCGTCGCGGCCTACAATCGCGGTGATGGTTATCGGATGGCGATAATGGTCACCGGTGTTTTCCGCGCTGCGTTGCCCGCAATTCTCGCGGGCGCGCTCGAGCTGCCGCTTGCTCACGCAGACATCTACACCTGGATCGATGCGTCCGGCATGATCAACGTCAGCAATATCGCGCCGCCCGAGGGGGCTCGCGTCACCAACATCCTTCACGCGCGTCCGCCCGAAGTCGTGGCGCGGGAGAACGCAGCCCGCGAAGCGATGCGCCAGGCCGAGACGCAGGTCCTTTCGGAGCGCGTTCGGCAGCTGGAGGACGAGGTCGCCCTCGCCAGGCGCCAAGCGCCGCCGCGCACGGATTACCGATCCGTCCCGCCGCCGATCCAATACGTCGTCGAACCGGCAGCGCCGCCGATGCAATACGCGGTCGACGTGGCACCCCCGGCGTATGCGGGATGCGATCCCGCCTGGTTGGGTTGCGGGCTTTGGTGGGCTCCGGGCATCTACCCGGCAAGTGTTTTCGTGGTGTCCGCACCAAGCTTTCGGCGCTTCCCTCCTGTGCGGAGTGGGCACAACGTTGCGATACGCGCGCCAACGCATCCCTTCGGGCCTCCGCAGCGCCACAACTCCGCTGCGCAGCAGCCGATACGCCCCTTTGGTCTTCGCAGGGGCTGAAACGCGGGTAGCTGTTTCAACCAGGCGCGGGCCCCGCAAGCGGTTGCGGCCTTGTGCCGGCGGCGTAGACTAATCAAGGCAACAGGACCGCCTTCGAATCTGCCGCTCTGCTCCTTAGGACAACCGTGGGCGGCTTCCTGCTCCACGCATTGGCCCCGCCGCATGTTCGGCAAGTTTTCACTGAGCGTTATCGAGATGGCTGTCGTATGATCTTCTCCATCGCGGTCTGTGCCAGCGCGTTGCCTGCGTTCTAACAAAGGAGTCTCACCATGACCAAGAAAGATGAATACTTCACGACGATGGAATCGCAAATCAAGAAATGGGATGCCGAGGTCGACAAGCTGAGAGCCAAAAGCGCCCAGATGAGTGCCGAAGCGCGTATCAAATACGAGGAGCAGCTCAAGGCAATGCGCGCCAACCGCGACGCCGCGTACAA
>WNGA01006483.1_pt1 | contig 29733 bp, 31 predicted proteins | sample 5400061 | NCBI WGS metagenome assembly WNGA01 (sample SAMN13153366, study PRJNA577476) | soil metagenome | isolation source: 100 cm soil or saprolite under grassland replicate 2 | place: USA:California | collected 2016-06-15
GCTCGGGAACAATCCTCGCCCGACGAGCAGCTGATCAAGCCGTAACTTTTTCGGCATGTTTGCTCGTCCGGAAGGTCATTTTTCAAGCAAGACGTAGCTTCTAAAATAAAGGTAATAACTGTACCAAATTGTCTTTAATCAATTACTTATCGAAACTGAGACATATGAGAAATCGCACTGTCTAATTTTCTGTTTCCGTTTGGTCAGCGATCAGCTTTTCCACAGATGCCACGTCTTCGCTCGAAGCACGACGCCGCTGATATTTCCGCGCCAGGATGTCCTTTAGAGCCAATAAATCCTCCAGCAACGGGTCCTCGTAATACGTCCAGTCTAGATCGCCTGCCGTTTTCGCCTGAAATCGCCAGATGCCGCCGAATCTCGTGGCGCGCACTTCGCGCTTACTCCCCTGCTCGTCCCTCTCGGTCCATATGTGTTGACTCCGCATCGCGCTAACACCTTACATTAGCAGGCTTGAAAGACGCGGCCAGATTAGCAGCCTATTTTATCGCGATCGTCCTCGGCGGAGCGCTCCTCGCTCCAATTCTTTTCTGGTCAGCTCAGGCGCTTGCAGCGCACGGCGTGTTCCCGTTTCTGGCGAAATATGATTTCGACACGTTCTTTCACCGCGCCATCTTGATCGCTGCCGTGCTCTTGCTTTGGCCGCTTCTGCGCGTCAGCAATGTGCGAGGCTTGGCCGATCTGGACGTTGCGCCCAATCCGCATTGGGCGCGCGATGTTGGCTTGGGAGTCCTGCTCTCGGTCATTCCCCTGCTCTTTTGCGGTGCTTTGCTGATTGCATTGCATGTTTACTCATTTCGGCACGTCTTTGTCTGGCCGCGCCTTGGCAAGGTGCTTCTTGCAGCGGTCAGCGTTCCGTTCATCGAAGAGACGTTCTTCCGCGGAATCGTCCTGGGCATCTTACTCCGGACTGGTCGAAAGCTGTTATCGGTCGTAGCCGTGTCCGCACTTTTCGCCGCAGTGCATTTCTTGAAGGGATCGGAACGCGAACCCGCAATCGTGACATGGACTTCCGGCTTCCAATCCATCGGCGACGCTTTCGCCGGATTCGGTGATCCGATGATGGTGCTGGCCGCGTTTGCCACGTTATTTCTGATCGGCTGTATTCTTGCTGATGCGCGCGTGCTTACTCGTTCGTTGTGGCTGCCGATCGGCCTCCATGCCGGGTGGATTTTCGCCAGCGGCACGTTTAGTTGGCTGGCACGCAGGCAAATGGTTGCGTTGCCATGGCTGGGCAAAAATCTGCTCGTTGGAATCATACCCCTGGGCTTGGCCGCGGTAACATGGATAGTCATGCGGCAATGGTTAAAACATGATAGCGCTTCAAAAATCTGAGCTGTTCCAGGCAGCCGTATCGTTGCTCTATCCGTCAACGTGCATCATTTGCGGGAAAAACGTCCGAGCGGGCGAGTATCTGTGTGATGGTTGTGAAGCAAAGATTATCCGCATTGTGCCGCCATTTTGCGAGACGTGTTCAGAGCCCTTCGAAGGCTCCATCAACACTGCGTTTAGCTGCGCCAATTGTGCGCATCGCACGATCCACTTCGACGCAGCGGTCGCCGCGTACCGTGGCCGCGGTATCAAATACAACCGCCAGATCCACCTGCGTCATGTTGTAGCGCGCTGGCTTCGTGCTGCACTCGATGATGAACGGCTGCGCGATTACGAATTCGACGTCGTCGTGCCGGTGCCGTTACATCCGGCGCGGCAACGGGAACGCGGCTTCAATCAAGCCAGCCTCCTTGCGCAACTACTAAGCGCGCACACTTCAATTCCTTGCAAGCCCGTGCTCAAACGCATTCGCTACACCACCACGCAAACCGCGCTAGATCGTTCTGAACGCATGGAAAATTTACACAACGCATTCCGTTTACGAAAAAACGCGGACGTGCGAGGCTTGCGCGTGTTGTTAATCGATGATGTCCTCACAACCGGCTCTACATTGAGCGAATGCGCGCGCGTGTTGAAACGCGCTGGCGCAAAGTCGGTTCATGCTGCCACCGCAGCACGCGCATAATTCCCATGGCAATTTTTAAGAAACCAGCAATCAAGGCGGAGGCCGGCAAAAAGCGTGAAATGCCGCGAGGCGTTTTTCAGAAATGCCCCGGCTGCGGACAAGTCGTGCCTGATACTGAGTTGGCGCAAAATCAACGTGTCTGTCCGCGCTGCGACTATCATCAAGCGCAACCTGCCAGCGAACGAATCCAAAGTCTGCTAGATCCGGATACCTTCGTAGAGATGGACGCTGATCTGAGGTCCGTTGACGTGCTGCGGTTCCAGGGAATGGTCACGTACAAGGACCGTCTCAAGAAATATCATGAGAGCACGGGACTCCTCGACGCCGTCATCACTGGGCATGGCATTCTCGACGGGTACAAGGTCGCCATCGCAGTGATGGATTTCGGTTTTCTCGCGGCAACGATGGGCTCGGTCGTTGGGGAGAAAATTACCCGGACGATTGAATATGGCACGACCCAGCGCTGCGCTGTCATCATTGTTGCCGCGTCCGGCGGCGCGCGCATGTACGAAGGAATGTTGAGCCTCATGCAAATGGCGAAAACCAGTGGTGCACTGGCGCGTCACGGAGAAGAAAAATTGCCGTACATTTCTGTTCTTACGAACCCGACGACCGCCGGCGTGATGGCCAGCTTTGCTTCGTTAGGCGACGTAATTATTGCCGAACCAAAGAGCATGATCGGCTTCGCCGGACCACGCGTGATCAAGGAAACCACTCATCAGGACTTGCCTGAAAGATTTCAGACCGCCGAATTTCTCGAGGAACACGGCTTGGTCGACATGATCGTGCATCGGAAAAAGCTACGCGATGAGATTAGTCGATTGCTTAGTTACTTTGCCGTGACGCCGTAAATGTGGGAGGGGCCTTAGTGCCGCGACCTCTTCTAAGCTACAAGCAGGCGCTCGCCTGGCTTTACGGTCTCCAACGCTTCGGGATCAAACTAGGTCTCGATAACATTCGGCGACTGCTCGACGAATTATCAAGGAGCGGCGGCTTCCAAGCCGCTGTGGGCGATCTGGAGATCGCCCTTCCTTGGAAGGTCATCCACGTCGCCGGCACAAACGGCAAAGGCTCCGTTTGCGCCATGATTGATTCCATCTGTCGCGCGCAGGGCTATCGCACCGGCCTGTTCATATCCCCTCACCTCGTCACATTTCGCGAACGGATTCGCGTAAATGGAGAGATGATTTCTGAGGACGCTGTTGCCGACGGCCTGACGATGATACGGGATCTTGTTGCGGATTGGGATCCGCACCCGACGTTTTTCGAAGTGACAACTGCGCTGGCGCTAAAACATTTTGGCGATCCAGTAGAACGCGAAGCTAAACATGACAGCGTTCAACTTCCCTCACCCTCCCCTCTCCCCTCGAGTCAAGGGGAGAGGATTAAGGTGAGGGGTTTCTCGCCTGATCGCCATCAGCTCGATGTTGTTATCCTTGAGACAGGTCTGGGTGGCAGACTTGATGCGACCAACGCCGTTCAATCCGATGTTTCAGTTATTACTCCAATCGCTCTCGATCATGAAAAGTGGCTTGGACACACCCTGGCCGAGATCGCCGGTGAAAAAGCAGGAATTATCAAACCTCGCGTGCCAGTCGTTTCCGCGCCGCAGCAACCGGAATCCGAAAAAGTCATTCGCGCGCGAGCTGCTCACTGTGGTTCGCCAGTGCAATTCGTAAATGAGACGTACCACGGCTGGCCAGTAGCTTTGCCTGGCGAATACCAAAAACAGAATGCCGCACTGGCAATCGCTGCGATTCACGCCGCGAACATCCAGCTCGGCGGAAAAGCGATTGTGCGCGGACTCGCCGCAATCGAATGGCCTGCTCGTTTTCAGAAATGGGACGAGCGCACCATCATCGACGGCGCCCATAATCCTGCTGCCGCGCGCGCGCTCGCCGAAACGTGGCGGGAAGTTTTTGGTGATCAGAAGGCGACGCTGGTGCTCGCGGTTCTTTCCGACAAAGATTTGCGCCGCATCTGCGAAGCGCTCGCGCCGATTGTCGATTCCGTGATCCTACCGAAAATCCGCAGCGAACGGGCCGCCGCACCAGCGGAATTGGCCAAAATCTTCTCCATCATTACTCCATCACTCCCCCACTCCATCAGCTCAACGATTGGCGACGCACTGATGCTTGCACGCGCAACGCCAAATCCGATCCTGATCACCGGCTCATTGCATTTCGCAGGCGAAGTTCTTGCCCATTTGCATGGCAAATCAGCCGCGTTTGAGGAATGCGCGCAATAGATCGGCGTCTCACAAGGACGCCCTAGAAGTCCGCTTCGAATTGTAGGGCGTTTGTATCAAACGCCTTCAGGAATCTCGATCCGCGGGAATAGGGGCGTTGGTTTGCCGACAGCATGTCCATCGGGCAATCTCCCCCATTCTGCGTCTGCGAGTGAAAACCGCTCTTCTTTTCCGCTCAACTCCATCTTCCAGTTCAGCTGATCGAAAATTCCATGCGCCGCTTTGGGCATCACTGGAGAGATCAAAATCGTAATGATGCGCAATGATTCCACGAGAGTGTAAAGAACGGCATCAAGCTGATCGCGCGTGTCTTCGTCCGGCTCTTTTGCCAGCCGCCATGGCGCGGTGTCTTCAATGCTCCAGTTACACAGTGTTGCCAGTTCGGCTATGTTGTAACCAAGGTCGTGGATCTGATCGTCATCCATCGCGTCCCGGACCATCTGCGTCGTAGTTGTGACACGAGTTCTTAACGTGTCCACGGTCGCTAGCGCCGATAGAGACGCACTCGAGGTGAACTTAAAAAACCTCAATTTTCCATTGCGATATCGATGCGCCATGTTCAAGGTGCGATTCAGCAAATTGCCTAACGAATTTGCCAAGTCGGTGTTGTAACGTTCGGTGAGTCGTTCTTCAGAAAAATCAGCGTCTTTACCGGTAGCGATATCGCTCATCAAATAGTAGCGCAAGGCGTCCGAGCCGTATTTATCGATGAGCACAAATGGATCGACGATGTTACCAGCGCTTTTGCTCATCTTTGCTCCGCCCAGATTCCACCAGCCGTGGACAAGCAACTGCGGCATCTGGTCGCCGGGAAATCCAATCGCGTGCAGCATGATGAGCCAGTAGATGCCGTGCGCAGGAACGAGAATGTCTTTACCGATGATTTGCAGCGCAGGCCATTTATCCAAGAAGGTTGATGGCTGAGAGTTGAGAGTTGAGAGACTCGGATCGTAACCGGCGAAGCTGATGTAGTTCGTTAGGGCGTCGAACCAGACATAGGTGACGAAGTCTTTGTCGAACGGTAGCTCGATTCCCCAATCAAGCCGTGATTTGGGTCGCGAGATGCAAAGATCGCCGCTGATTTTCTCGACAGCGTTGCGCAATTCTGTCTGGCGAAAATCGGGAATGACCGCGTCCTTTCGATTGGTGAGATAACGAAGCAGCCATTCTCTGTGCTGGCTGAGCTTGAAGTAATAATTTTCTTCTTCGCGAAATTCGATCTCGCCCCACTCCGGGCCGAATTGGCCGTCGTGACCGCGTTCTTTGTCGGTTAGGAATTGTTCCTGACGAACTGAGTAGTAACCGGACTGTTTGTCCTTGTAGATCTGGCCTTCATCGAAGAGCCGCTGCAGAATGCCTTGAACGACTTTCTTGTGGCGGTCACTCGTCGTCTCTGCCCACTCATCGTATTTCACGTCGAGTTTCTTCCCCAGATCGATGAACTCTTGAGTTACACCTTTAACGAATTCAGCGGGAGCCATTCCAGCCTTTGCGGCCGATTGCTGAACTTTTTGTCCATGTTGATCGACACCGGTGAGAAAAAATACTTTCTCACCTTTGAGCCGGTGATAGCGCGCAATTACATCGGCCAGCACCATCTCGTAGGCGTGCCCGACGTGCGGCGACGAGTTGGTGTAATAGATTGCGGTGGTGATGAAAAACGTCTTCGACATTGCTGCGGACAAACTGATCGACGCGGGAGCGCACTGCAACCGGCAACTGTGGCCGCGTGGATCCACGATTAGCGCCGAAGGCGCGGCAGTTACTTGGCAGCCTAGGGCAGCGCCCCAGGTGCTCTGTGAATTCCCGAGCCGCAAGCGCTGAAAGCGCGACTCATTTGGTTTTTATGTCCTAATTGTCGGTTTGAATCGCGCTTTCAGCGCTGGTTGTAGAAAATGGCATCAGCCCTGGGGCGATACCCCAGGCTGGCATGAATTTGCGCCGTTGGCGCTAGACACTTGGCTCCGAGGTGAGCCCCGTTTTGGCGGCGTTTACGAAACCTTCACTTTCTTCCAAACGCCGTCTTCTTGCTTCCAATTGTATAGCGGTTTGCCGTTGATTTTGTGAACGGCCGTTTCTGTGACGGTCAATTTACCGGGCTTTACCAGCATGAAGAAATCAATGTCGTAAATTTTGCCATCGGCGCCTTTCATGTCGACGCAGGCGAAATATTTGTCGCCGCCAAGATTCGAGAACCGGTCGTCGTGGAGTTTGACCAAGTCGAGCGCGAGATCTTTACGCTGATACGGCATATGAAATTTGTTGTCGGGAGATTTCGCGGCGTAGCCGCTGATAAATCTCTTAAGTCCATCAGAAACGTCTGCCATGCTCGCTTGCATCATCGCAGCTTGAGGAGCGCCTTTTGTTGTCTGCGGCACTTGTTGGGATTGCTGTGAAGCTCTTGGATGATCCTGGCCAACGAGCGGCAAAGCCTGGGCAAGCATGAGTGCAACGAATAGTGAGATCGCGAGTCGTGTGTTCATACGGTTAGAGTGTTGCGTTTCTCCGACTGAATAAGTCGACTGGCGATCTTTCGCAATCAAGATGCTCTCGTTTACAGCTTGGTCGATCGCAGCCGTAGCGCGTTCGCAATTACTGAAACCGAGCTAAAGCTCATCGCGGCGCCAGCGATCATCGGGCTGAGAAGAATGCCAAACCGCGGATAAAGGACGCCGGCGGCGATCGGTACGCCGAGCGCATTGTAAATGAACGCGAAGAATAGATTCTGCCGGATGTTTCGCATCACCGCGCGACTGAGATGCACTGCTTTGACAATGCCCATGAGATCGCCTTTCACTAGCGTAATGCCAGCGCTTTCGATCGCGACATCGGTCCCCGTGCCCATTGCGATTCCTACATCGGCAGCTGCGAGCGCAGGCGCGTCGTTAATTCCGTCGCCGGCCATTGCGACGATTGCGCCGCGAGTTTTCAATCTTTTGACGATCTCGATTTTCTCATCGGGCATCACTTCCGCGCGGATCTCATCAATCCCCAACTCGCGGGCAACGGATTCGGCCGTGCGCCGATTGTCGCCGGTGCACATGATGATTTTCAGGCTCATATCGTGAAGCGCGCGAATGGCCGTTCGGGTCGTCGGCTTGATGGGATCAGCGATGCCGAGGACTCCGAGTGCATGTCCATCTAGTGCGATCCAAACGGTTGTTTGCGCTTGTTCCTGCAAGCGATCTGCTTGTCCCTTGAGCTCGTTCGAAAGCGTCACACCGGCATCAGCCAAAAATTTCTCTTTGCCGGCAAGCACCCGCCTGCCGTCGAGTCCGCCACCGGACGGACTCGCCGTGGCGAGCTGCGCGGAGACGCCGCCACCGGTCGTTGACTGAAAATCCGTCACGTCCCGCAACGCGATTTGTTCCTTTCTCGCAGCTTCTACGATTGCGCGAGCAAGCGGATGTTCGCTGTGCGCTTCCACTGAAGCGGCAATCTGCAAGAGATCGCGTTCGCTCGTCCCTTTGTCGCTAAGTCTGCTGACGACCTCCGGTTTGCCGGCTGTTAATGTGCCAGTCTTATCCGTGATCAGGTGAGTGACTTTTTCGGTGATCTCGATTGCCTCCGCGTTTTTTACCAGAATCCCCGCCTGTGCAGCGCGCCCGACGCCGACCATGATCGACATCGGCGTCGCAAGCCCGAGCGCGCATGGACATGCAATAATCAGAACCGAAACGGCATTCACGAGGGCGTAAGCCATGGCCGGCGGCGGCCCCATAATCGACCACACGACAAACGTAATTGCCGCAATGCTGATAACCGCCGGAACGAAATAACCTGAAACCGCATCAGCGAGTTTTTGAATGGGCGCGCGGGTGCGCTGCGCCTCCGCGACCATTTGAACGATCTGCGCCAGCAGCGTTTCCGATCCGATTCGTTCCGCACGCATCAAGAATGAGCCGGTCTGGTTCACTGTCGCACCGACCACTTTGTCACCTGCGCCTTTGCTTACCGGCATCGGTTCGCCTGTGATCATCGACTCGTCGATATTGCTTTGGCCTTCAACGATCACACCGTCGACCGGCACCTTTTCACCCGGTCGCACACGCAGCAGGTCGCCTTTTTGAATTGCGTCCACCGGAATCTCTTCTTCCTGACCGTTCGTAGCGGCGGCGCCTCCGCCGCCGATCCCTTGCGACGAGGGCGTCGCAGCTACAGGTTTCCGAATCCGATGCGCGGTTTTTGCAGCAAGGCCGAGCAAGGCTTTGATTGCCTGCCCGGTGCGGCTGCGCGCTTTCGCCTCGATCAGTTGGCCTAACAACACCAGCGTTGTAATGACTGCTGCTGCTTCAAAATAAAGATCGACCTCGCCATGGCGTCGGAAGGACTCGGGAAAAATTCCGGGCGCGATTACCGCGACCGCGCTGTAGAAATAAGCTGCGCCGACGCCGACGGCGATCAGCGTAAACATATTAAGACTGCGGTTGACGATCGATTGCCAGGCCCGGGTGAAAAAAAAGCCGCCCGCCCAAAGAACCACCGGCGTCGTTAGGCCAAACTCCATCCACTTTCCAATTTGCCTGGGAACGATTGCATCAATATGCAGTCCGGGAATGGCATGGCCCATTGCGAGGATCAGCACGGGGAATGTGAGAACGAGCGCGATCCAGAACTTGCGAGATAGCGAATTGACTTCGCGTTGCTCTTCTTCATCCCCCACTCCGATCCCGGGACTGCGGGGCTCCAGAGTCATGCCGCATATCGGGCAAATTCCCGGGCGATCCTGCTGAATCTGCGGATGCATCGGGCAGGTGTAGATCATGGCGGCTAATTCCTGCGCTTTCGATCTCTCCATCATCGCTTCTCTTTTGCCTCGTGACTCGACCAATGAATCGCGCGAATGCGCCATCCCGCTTCGCCCTTTGTCAGCACCATCAGCTCTACGCCTGTGCTGTCGATCTTGCGGCCGTTGAAAGTTCCCGTCGTTCTACTGGTCGCAGTGGTCCACGCGGCGTTGCCTTCCTGTTGAATCGCCAAAGGCGAACGCGTAGTTGTTGTCGCGCGGGCGAACGCGATATCTTCGCCCAGATGTTCGCGTTCGTATTCCGCACGGGTCTGCAAGTGCCCGCTCTCGAGAATCGCTGCATCTGGCGCGAGCAAGGCAAGAGCTGCCGCACGATCACCTTGTGCGAGAGCACGGTGGAAACCTTCCGCGGCCGCAGCAATTGCTGCTCTGTCAGTCGAAGCGACTTGCGCAATTATATCGCCAGGCCGAAGCGGCAGCAGCAGAATGAAAGTCAACAACCACCGTGGCAATAAGTTTTTTCGAATGTGCGCCGAACGCTCAATGCAGCTCATTCAATTTGGCTTTCATCTGGTCGATCTCTCGCCGCTGACCTGAGATAATCTCTCGGCATAGTTGTTTAATTTCGGGATCGTGGATGGACGCTTTCTCACACATCAGAATCGCTCCGACGTGGTGAGGAATCATCGATTTCAAGAATTGCTTAACCGAAATCGCCGCCTGTTGTCTGATGCCCAGCCAAAACAAAATCAGCGCCAGAACACTCACGGCAATAATCAGCGCGTTCCACTTCTTGTTTGGATACATGGCGCTCATGAGGAAGACTTCAATGAGCACCATTGGCGAAGCCATCAATCTCGCCATGTAAAACTGGTTAAAGTTTGGAAATACGTTCTCGAATTTGGCGACCATTGCATACATCAGGATGTACATGGAGAGGAACGACAACACACTCATGATAATGAGGCGAACGTAGTGCGTTTTATTCATTGATGTGTTCATAGGATTTGAATTAGCCTGGATGGTGATGCGTCGGCTGTGGCGCTGACGGCGCCGCTCGCACTTCAATTCCGTCTCGTCGCAGGTCATCTGCTGCTGCAATAGTCGCGACGGTTCCCTCCGGATGCTGATACCAACCGGGATCTTCGTAACTCGTGATCCCTTCGCGCACTTTGAGCAAGGTCAGCAGCCCGCTCATGTCGATCACATTGAATGGGCCAGGCGCTCCAACCATGGGAAGGCTGTTGCGCGGCATCTTCATTTTCATCTCTGCCATCTCGCCCATGCCGTTCGTCCCCATTGTCATGTAACCGGGCAGCAAACTCGCGCGGATTTTCTCGTCCAGTTTCCCTGGCTGCATGCCGATCATATTCGGAAATTTGTCTCCCATTTGTGTCATCACGTGATGGGTCATGTGACAATGCATCGGCCAATCGCCAGGCGCATCGGCGACAAAGTCGAACGTGCGCGATTGACCGACAGCAACAAGGACTGTTGTCTCCACCTGTTGCGCGGACTCTGGAATTTGGCCACCGTCGGTTTCGGTTACTCGGAACTGATAACCGTGCAGGTGAATCGGATGATGATCCATCACCGCGACGCTGGCGATGCGAATGCGAACGCGATCGCCCAGCTTTGCGACCATCGGTTCTGTCGCCGGGAAAATTTTCGCGTTAAAAGTGAAGACATTGAAGTCTGTCATCTCGTTCGGATTCGGCCGTGATGTGCCAGTGTCGAGTCGCCACTCGTTGAGCATGAACGCGAAATCCCGGTCAGGCCGCTCGGTTTTTGGTTTGCGCGGATGAATGATGAACAGTCCCATGGTGCCCAGTGCCATCTGCGTCATCTCATCGCTATGCGAGTGGTACATATGCGTTCCGTGTTGACGCAGAGTGAACTCGTAGTTGAACGTCTCGCCCGGCTGAATGTTCTTCTGTGTCAGACCGCCGACGCCGTCCATTCCGTTCGGTAGCAAGATGCCGTGCCAATGAACGCTCGTGGCCTCGGGAAGATTATTTGTCACGTAAATCCGCACACGATCGCCTTCGACTGCCTCAATCGTTGGGCCATGCACATGACCGTTGTAGCCCCAGCATTTCGCCCGCATGCCGGGCGCGAACTCATGATCGACTTCCTCGGCAACGAGGTGATACACCTTCACACCATCGATAACTTTCCACGGCAGCGAAATGTTATTCGGCGTAATGACCGGCGTGTAATCTTTGCCAGCTTCGCCGGGCGGCAGAGTTGGTTTCGGATCGACGCGCTCGATCAGCGGTTTATTCCTGTTCGCTGCCGCGGTCGTTTCGCGTGGCTTGTTAGGCTCGCGCGTTTTTACTTCCTGGGCAGAGCCAAGCTTTTGCAAAACCGCCGCGCTGCCCGCGAGCGCGCCTGCGCTGGTGAGAAACTTCCGTCGAGTAATCATATTATTCACCTAATTCTTTTCCTTCTTTTTGCAGTGAAATGAACTTTCCACCCAAACTGCCGCCGACTGCCTTCTCCAGTTCTGCGCGCGCGACCCAATAGTCACGCAACGCTTCGACGGAGTCCGCGCCGGTCTTTACTTCCTCCTGCTTCGCTTGCAGGAGTTGAAACGGTCCGATCTGCATCGCGTTGTACTCAAGCTGCGATTCTTCGGTCACCCGCGTGCGAGTCGGCAGCGCGGTGGATTTGAAATATTCAACCTGCCGTCGCGAGAGCAGCATCTTGTCACGCGCCGCGCGTACATCCGAACGAATGTCGGCCGCGAGCGCTAGATAACGCTGTTCGGCTTGTCGCATCTTTGCGCCAGCCCGCGCAGCTGCCGGCTGTCCCTGATTGAAAATCGGAATTGGCACATTCACGCTCGGTCCTATCGAGTGAACGCTGCCCTCAATCTCGTGCTCGTAATGCCCGCCGAACTCCGCGCCCTGCAATATCGCTTCTGCTCGGGCGATGCCACGCGCGCGCGCCTCGGCGATGAATTGCTGGCGGGCAGCGGCAAGATCAAGCCGCTGCTGGATCGCACGCGACTCAAGTTGCGCTGTAGAAACCTCGCTGCCTGGCAATTCAGACAACCGCCGTGCAACGGTCCAATTTGTCTGCGTTCCAAACGCTCCAATAAGCTTGTTCAATTTCTCACGGCTTTGCACGGCTTCACTTTGCGCTTTGGCCAACTCGATCTTCGCCTGCGCGTGCGAAGCTTGCTCAGTGGCGAGATCGAGATTTTTCAGATTACCAGCCTGCTGCATGCGCAACGCTGTTTCCGCGGAACGTTCCGTCGCTTCCGCGACGGTCTTGCGAAGACCGACAAGTTGCTGATCGCCTTGGTGCTCGTAAAACGCGGCGCGCACTTCCGCTGCCGTATTCAGAATTTCATGGCCAACCCGGAGCTTGGCCACTTCGAATTGCGCGGCGGCGATACGTTTGCGCAGTGGCAGCAACAAGATGTCGATGAACTCTTTGAGTAAATCGACTTCTAGCGCCTGCCCCGGAAAACGTCGCTCAAAAGTGATGATTGGATTTCTTAGCAGGCCTGCTTCAACTAAATCTGCCTGCGCGATGCCGAGCTCTTCATAGGTCGCTTGGAGATTGTGATTGTTAAGCAGCGCGATTTGTACGGCCGAATTCGCAGTGAGTGGACGGCTCAACAGCGAAGTGATTGCTGCCTGAGCCTGCGCATCCTCCGCGCTCCCGCGATTCCACTGAACTCGTTTTCCTGTTCGCAAATTCACAGTATTGGCGAGTTCGGCGAATGCCGGATTTGGATCGACATGCGCACAAGCCGCAAGCGCGCCAGCACCCAAGACGAGACCAAGGTTTCTAATGACCTTCATGTAGTTTTTCTTTCTTCTTCGGCACGAGCGTCATTCCGCAGATCGGACATTTGCCCGGCTTATCGGCCTTGATTTGGGGATGCATCGGACACGTGTAAATAGTCGCGGCCGGTTTCATTTCGTCCGACTTCTGTTTCATCGCGTCGGAAGTTTTCTTCATTTGGTCCGAGGTCTTTTTCATTTCATCGGCGAGAGCTTTCTTATCTGGCTGAGCAAGCGCGCCGTGCTGCATCCCTTCGTGGCCTTTCATCTCGCCGGTGTGTTCCTGTTGTTTTCCGCCCTCCATCTTCATGCCCTCGTGTTGCATCCCTTGCATAGCGCCCTGTTGCATGCCGGGCATATTCTTCATGTCGTGCTCCATTTTTTCTGCGCTTTCGGCATAGGCCTCCGTCGCGCTCAATTGCTTTTCTATCGCGAGCGTCGTTTCATCACGGGCTAGGAGATTGCGCGGTATTTTGGCCGGTGCGCGCACCTGCGGATCGGCCGGATTACCCGGTGGCAGTGGCGGAGGATTTGTCGCGCAGGCCGACAAAAATCCTGCGGCGCAGATTGATAAAACAACCCAGCCAATCATCTGGTCACGGTTTGTGCTCATCGTGCTGGTGCTCATCATGTTTGTGCTGTTCGGCCGACGGCTGCGGAGTTGGCGAACTCCCCGGACTTCCACTGGCGTTCGGGGACTGGCTTGCTCCGCCAGCGGCTTCAAGCTGTTTTCGGCTGGCTTCGAGTTGCCGCCGGCTCGCTTCCAGTTGCAGGCGGCTGGCTTCCAGTTGCTTTTGCTCTTCCTCTGACTTCGGCTTCTCGCGACCCTGCTGCATTTCCTCATGGCCCGCGTGTTTCATTTGTTGAGCCGGTGAACTCTCAACTTTTTGTTCTCCCCCGTGCTGATGTTCTTCTGCGCGCGCTTGCGGCGGCGGTTCAAAACGGAACTCCTTGTGACGAACATGGCCGCCGGCATAGGCGATGTAACCGCCAGTGCCGAGAGTGACCGCGCCCAATACGAGTGTGCCTATCGCGATCGCGAACGATGTGCGCGGCCATTTCAGGACTGCGCCGACTCCAATTGCTGCGACGCCCGCCAACACATAAAACATCCAGATCATTTTCTCACCGCGCGCCATGTGCTCGTCGAGCCATTGCTCGCCCGCGGGATCCGACATTGCTTTCACGCGATCGTATGGCGTTTCACCGTAGTGATAAGTCGGCCACGCGGATAATGCGCAGACGAAAACAACGACAAGTGCGGCGATTGTCACGCGTTTGCTCCGCAAAACCAGCGCTAGCGCGAGTACCAAGAGACCGATCGCGAGCCCGTAAACGGGCATTGGATTGATGAGCGTGTGAAGATACTCAGGATCACTCAGATGCTCTCGAATGACGCTGAATGAGTTCATACTTTATCGAATCAGGTCGACGCCATTGATCTTGCGCGATTCTGGCTGCTGATCCGTCGCCCCCGTTGGAGCAACTGACAGTCTCTGCGAATCGCGAGGGGTAATCGGGCAATCAGTGAATACCATGTAACTTCCGATAACCACGGCAACAATGGCTGGAAAATAACGCTGCCACGGTCAAAGGCACGGCGGCTGCGCGAGGTCCTCTCCATTCAGTGACGAGCGCAAGTGCCGACAGCGCGGCGACAACGAAGAAAAGGGAGGCGAATTCTTCTCTCGGCCGGATCTCTTCCTCAATCCACCTGTTCGCCTCCTGATTCCACACCATTTCTACGTCATGCCAACCGAAGTAGTAGCAGACTGGCCATACCAGCGCGGAACTCACCATGAGAAGGGCCAACGCGACAAGTCGTGCTGTTCGATTCCGAAAATGAATCGCGAAGAATAGCCCGATCACACCCGCGGCCAGACCGCAGATTGGCAGGCCACTCAGAAATCTGTGCAAATATTCCACGGGTCCTAGCGCCTCACCGGTCTGTGCTCATGATCATGACCGTGACGAGCATGATTAGTGTTTTGACGTCGCTTTAGTTAACCGACCGGGCCAAACCAAGCCTGCGCCCAGTTCTTCATTTGCTGGATTTCATTTTGTTGATCTTTCGCCATTTTCGCTGCGAACTCCTTCAACTCGGGATGCGTGGCTTTCTTTTCAGCCTGCTCCGACATCTCGACCGCGGCGTGATGATGCATCGGCATCATTTGCAGGAACGCCTTGTCGAAATCGGCATCCTTCTTCCCGGCCAACATCGACATGTGTATTTTCATTTCTTTGTCGGCTTTCTCGTTTGCGACTTCCTTGGGAGAAGTTTTGTACCACTCGTTCAGCCAATTGGTCATCTGATCGATTTCCTGTTGTTGCATGCCGATCATCTTTTGGGCGAACTGCTGAAGTTCTGGTCGTTTGCTGTGATCGCTGATCAACTTCGCCATCTCAATTCCGCTGCGATGATGTTGAATCATCTGCTGGAGAAAGCTTTGTTCGAACTCCGCGCCTTTTAATTTCTCAAGCGAAGCATTCATCGGATCGACTTTTCCCGACGGATCGTGTGCGAACAGCGCGGTGGCACATCCGATCAGCCCGACCGCGATCGTAAGTGCTGCTGTTTTCGAGGATTGTTTCATGTCATTTCCTAGCCTCTGGCTTTTTTTCTTCCTTTGGTTCAAGGTTCATGCCGCACTTGGGGCATTTGCCGGGCTTGTCCTGCACTACTTCGGGGTGCATCGGACAAGTGTATTTCTGGCCCGTGGCACTCGCCGTCGCGCCAGGCGATGGAGCGGAACTCGTTTGTGCAAAGGCGGCGATCGATGTCGCGAAGATCGCGGCGCAAACTAATAGTATGAGTTTTTTCATAATCTTTCTTTCTAGTTGAGGTTTAAGTGCAAATTGAAACAACGAACGGTTGCGTAGTGAGCTTCGCTGCGCCGCAATTTTGTCGCGCGGCGACGAAGAATTAATTAACGGCTGAGCGCGCTCTGCGCGGCAGAGCGGGAGCCGTTAAACAATGAAAGGCGGAGCGTGAGCGAGAATGCTCCGCTGCAAAACCAATTCGGCAAAAGAGGCGGCGACCGGTGGTCCGGTGTCGAGTTCGTTCGCGATAACCGACAGCTGCAATAAACCTGTGCCGACGGCGTTCGTGACAGCCGGGTAATCAGTAGGCTGGCTGAACTTGTAAAAATCTTGCGCGATCGACGATTCCTTTACAACCAGCGCCCGCAGAATCTTGCAACAAGGCAACTGTTCATTGCCGCTTTTCTGCGAGGGCAAAGGCTTCTCCTGATGACAGTGCGCGTGTGCGGCCACGGTCGTTGGCACCGGAGAAACCACTGCGAGCGCGCAGTGATTCGAAATGAGGAACCAAGCCGCGGCTGTGATACCGACTACGCTTGAGCGCGTGAAAGAGCTTCGCCGAATCACATACGTAAGATGCCTTACGGCCATCGGCTGTTCAAACCTTTTATCCATCACATCTGTAGTAAACAAGGACGCCTGTATCTAATCCGCTGAACTCATCAAAGAATCGTATTGCTTGGCTATTACGATCTTCTAATGTTCCGAGTCTTTAATTCAGACCCGTACATGAAAAACAAATCTGCATCGACCGCACTTTTTAATTTCCGCGTTTTGGTCGGTCTGATCACACTCATCTCCGCTGTCCTTTTGGCATTGATCGGCTTCGGCGCGTTCTCAAACGCATTTGGGCAACCGGAGAAATCAGGAGCCAGTGTTACAGGACAGCCCACGGCCGGCAACTCCTTGCCGCCAGCGGATCAGGACAGCGCCTCAGCTTACGCAATTGAGTTCACGCAGAAAGGCATGGTCCGCCGGCGTGTGCCCGTGACGATAAAACGTCAGTCAGCCTCACCTCGCATTGAAACGCCTGATGGTTGTCCTTCAACGATTACGCACTCGTTAAGCCAGGCGATTGTCGCAGGCAACTCAACGGCATGCTTCGATGATAAGACTGGTTTTACTCGGGAGAACACTTATTGGCGCGCCTTTGATATGAACACATTCGCCGGCGGACAAGCCTATGACATTTCCGAGATCTCTTTCGGTGTGGAAGAGTCGAGCGGCAATGGATTGTTCCAAGACCTAGACGTCGTTCTCTGGACGAACAACGGGGCGCCGTTTCCGGCAGGAACTCTTGAGCCGCTGGCAATCTTTTTCCTGACGATAATTGAGGGTTCTTCGTTTATGGTGACTATCGATTTAGACGGGACCACGGTGCCCGCTGGGACCCTCGAGTTAGTGATGGAAGTGAGTTCGCCGGACGGTGCAGCTAATGGCAACGTTTTCCTTATCGGTTCGAATTCTGAGGGGCAAACTGGCCCAAGTTATTTTCAGGCGCCCGATTGTGGCTTCCCTGATCCAGTCGATTTGGCGTCGATTGGCTTCCCGAACATGCATATGGTGTTTAACGTTGAGGGCAGTTGCCCCGGTGGAACCCCGACGCCTAGGCCGCGATTTAGTCCGACACCACGGCCGCGTCCAACTCCACGGTCCAGTTCATTGCCGCAGCAGACGCCGACACCGCACCCGAGCGAGACACCTCACGTAACTCCGACTCCGACCCTGCACCCGAGTCAAACACCTCACGTGACTCCGACTCCAACACCGCATCCAAGCGAAACGCCTCACAAAAGCCCCACCCCGCATCCCAGCGGGACGCCTCACATAACTCCGACTCCGACCCTGCATCCAAGCGAAACACCTCACAAAACCCCGACTCCGCATCCTTCTGTAACACCGCATCCGAGCGAGACACCTCACGTGACTCCGACTCCGACCCTGCACCCGAGTCAAACACCTCACGTGACTCCGACTCCAACACCGCATCCAAGCGAAACACCTCACAAAACCCCGACTCCGCATCCTTCTGTAACACCGCATCCGAGCGAGACACCTCACGTCACTCCAACGCCGACACATCATGCCGTTGCTGCCATCGGCGAGGATTGCGCCGGCTTGCATCTGAGGAGTATTCCCATCTGAAGCCGCTGGCGCCATAGCCGCCTCCGTGTCTCGAGGCGCTCATGGTGGTGTCTCAGCACGGCGACAGAGCGCCTTGGCTACAAGACTGCTCTATAGCGCTATGCGGCCTTCGCGGTTTCCATCTCTTCCGTGTATTTGCCGAACCGCGCTTTGCTATTGCACCACGCACGGTGATGGAAGGCCGTTTGCGCAGCACTGACGTTTGCTGTGTCGCCTTTCCAAGCTTTGAGGACCGGAGCTTGCAAGGCGCGTCCATAGGAAAAGCTCAACTGCCACGGCAAGTTACCGATACGATTTTTCTTTGCCCGAAAGCACCATGTTCGGTTTCAGCAATATTCCTTCGAGCGTAACGCGGTGTTCCGCTAAAGAATCGAAAACGCTTCGCAAAGTTTGCTCGGTGACTTCGAAATGTCGTTCGAGTGTGTGCGTGCCGTCCATGAGCACCTCCGGCTCGACGATCGGCACCAGATCACCTTCCTGACAAAGCGCCGCGTAACGCGCCAACGCTTCCGCGTTTGAGTCGATGCATGCGCGCGTGGGAATCCCGTCGCCGATTGTGATGACTGCGCGCCATTTGGCAAAACGCGCGCCAAGCTTCCGGTATTCGGTCAATCGCTCGCGCAGTCCGTCCAAACCTTCCGTGATCTTTTCGCCGGGAAAATTGGCCATGGCCTTGGCGCCTTTGTCCACCTTGATTCCGGGAACGATCCCCTGCTGCTCCAGCACTTCGACAAAGCTCCGTCCGTCCCGAGTCTTCTGCCGAATCGTTTCATCAAACAGAATCACGCCGCTGATGAATTCGCCGGCACCGTTTGTGGTAAACAAAATTTCGCGATACATCCGCCGGTTCTCCTCGGTCGAAGGCACATTGATGCTTTTTAATCGCTTCTCGATCGTGCCCGAACTTTCATCGGCTGCCAGAATCCCTTTGCCCGGCGCGACCAGCTTTTTTGCTACAGTTTCCAAATTTTCAGTTTTCATAATTCTCTTTATCTCGCTGACATGAATTTTAGCCTCCTTCCTCGCAAAATCTTCATAGAAATGCAAACCAAAACCCTCGGCTGTAGCGTCCGCTCTGTGAGCGGAAAATACAGGGCGTGCCGCCTGATGCGCTGAGGACACCGCACCGAAACGCATGAATATGAAGATGACGAGGAGCACAAAAGCGCTGAACGCTCTTCTCGACGTGTGGTCTAACTTGTGTTATACGGACGGCAATGTTGAGCAGGATCATTCTTTCGATGGCGATGGCCACCACGCTTTTCACGGCACCGGTGGGCGTTGCCGCGCGATCGTGCATTCTCCCTACCACGCCAGGTCAGAAGGCTTGTCAGTCAGGTTGCTGCGCTAACAAGACCTGTTGCGCGACATCGCCAAAAAACGCAGCGCCCTCATCACAGCCGCTGGCGAAAAGCAATTCCAGTTACAAACTAAACGCAACATCGATTGCGGTTCCCGCGGTTGTTTCGCCGAGCTGGGAATTTGGCGCTCAACATTTACTACTTTCCAACGCCGCGTCTGACGCGCATTCGCCGCCGACGCTCGCATTGATCTGTATCCGTCTGATTTGATCCAGGGCCGCTGACGCCCGGGGTGTCCCCTGTAGCCACGGCCCTGTGGGCCGTTCTAACCCGCCATAGGCGTGTGGCTGCAAATCTTCAACCGCAGTCTTGGATCAATGAAAACAACAATTTTTTCAGTCCTATTAACTACATCTTTATTATTTGGAAGTCAGATCGTCGTCGACGGCGGCGAGTATGGCGCTGCTTCGTCGGGGCTCTCGTTAGCCGAAGTCACGCGCGCCGTCCTGGCGAATAATCCGGCGATCAAAGAAGCGGAGAGTCGTTGGCACGCGGCAATTCATCGGGTACGGCAAGCCAACGCGTGGGACGATCCCCGCATTGCCGGCGAGTCGCGCGTACGGCGCTATGTCGATATCCCGCCGAATGCGTTCACGGATCAATCGCTAGCGATTGAGCAGCTGATCCCCCTCACCGGCAAGAACCTCGTGCGCGGCCGTGCGGCCGCCGCTGAAGCGTTGTCGATCTTCGAAGAAGTCCGGCGCGTGCAGCTCGATGTGATCGCGAAGGCGCGCTCCACTTATTTCCAACTGGCGAATGCTTATGACCAGCTCGAGATCAACAGCAAAAATCTCACTTCGCTGAAACAGATCGCAGATATCACCCGTTCCCGATATGAAGCTGGTTTGGAGAGCGCGGCGAACGCGCTAGTCGCCGAGACAGACTACAGCAAGCTGCAGGAAGCCCGGCGTGATCTTGAACGCAACCTGTCCGACGCAGAATCACAACTGAACGCAGTCATGAATCGCGACGCGTTTGCGCCGCTTGGCGCGCCGATCGCGGCAAGCGTTAACCACGCGCATTTCTCCGCGAGTAGATTGCATGCGATCACACTTGCACAACGCCCCGAAGTGCAGATGGCTCGCGCCAAGATCGACGCCGAGAAGTCAAAGCTTCAGCTCGCTCAGCGCGCGTGGATTCCCGACCCGGCGCTGATGGTGAAAGGCCAGCGCTACAATGATGCTGCCGAAGGGGTAAGCGAACTCGACGCCGGCGTGTCGTTCACAATTCCATGGGTAAATCCCAGTAAATACTCAGCTGGCGTGCGCGAGGCGCGCGCGAATCTTGCAGCTACCGAGCAAGGACTTGAGCGCGAACAAAAGGAAGCCTTGCGACTGTTGCGCGATCAGTTGGCAAAGATCGAGACGTTTCATCATCACGTCGAACTGTTCCGGGACAAACTCGTGCCACAGGCGGAGCAGGCATTCGAGGCGACGCAGCTGAGTTACGAGTCCGGTAAAGCTACGTTTCTCGATTGGATCAGCGCGCAACGCAACCTGCGCGACATCGAAGCAATGGGACGCGAGCATCTGACGCACTATCAAATGGCAGTCGCTGAGTTGGAGGCGGTCATCGGCGGCGAAATTTACGCAGCGCGCCCAGCGTTATCGAAAGGAGGAAAATGACGATGAAACAGACTATTCGACAAACTACGCTGTTGATCACGCTTGTTACTCTTCTTGTTAGCGGCGCGTCCTGCTCCAGGAAAAGCCCTGCGGGAAAACCAAGCAACGTCGATTACTACACCTGCACGATGCATCCTTCAGTGCGGGAGAAGGAGCCTGGAAAATGTCCGATCTGCTCCATGGATCTTGTGCCAGTCATGAAAGGCAATATGACCCCGGAAAGTTCTAGCAAACAGCCGCCTAAACATGATCACGCGGCCATGCTCGCGGGGAAACCGTCCGATAGTAGCGCGACTTCATCACCTTCACACGAATTTGTCGTGCCCGTCGAGCGTCAACAGCAGATCGGCGTGCGCTATGCGAAGGTAGAGCGCAAACCGCTACGCCATACCATCCGCGCCGTCGGTCTGATCGTGCCGGATAAGAGACGCAACTGGCAATTTGTATCGCGTGTCGATGGTTACGTTCAAAAATTGGAGGTGACCGCTCCTGGCGAGCTCGTGGAAAAAGATGCGCCTCTTCTGTCGATCTATAGCCCGGACCTATTAACGACCGAGCGCGAGTTCGTCGCACTGTTGCGCATGCGTGACCAGGCGAAGTCCAAAGACGCGCGCGAGACGCCGCAGCGTTTGATCGAGTCTGCCAGACGTCGTCTACAACTTTGGAACGTCACGACGCAACAGATTGCAGATCTGGAAAAAACGCGCAAAGCCTCCGATACGCTCACGTTGCTCTCACCATTCCGCGGCGTCGTCCAGTCAGTGCCCGTCGAGCAAGGCAAGAGCGTAAAAACGGGAGACTTACTTGTAGAGGTTGCCGACCTCAGCGTCGTCTGGCTGTGGGCGGAATTTTACGAGAATGAGTTGTCGATGCTTCAAGTGGGGCAAAAGCTCACCATCACCGCAAAGTCATATCCCGGCCAGAACTTCGACGGCACGATTAGTCTGATTGATCCGTTTCTCGACGCGACGAAACGCACGGCCAAGGTGCGCATCGATATTCCAAATCCCGATTTCAAGCTGCGGCCGGGAATGTACGTGAACGCAGAGTTGGAAATGGACATGGGCGCGGCGCTCACCATTCCCGTCAGCGCGGTGATGCCCACTGGCACGCGCAGTGTCGTCTTCGTTGACAAAGCCGAAGGAAAACTTGAGCCGCGCATCGTGCAGCTTGGCACCAAGTATGGCGATATCTACGAGGTGAAAAGCGGACTGGAAGAAAACGAACGCGTCGTCTCCAGCGCAAACTTTTTGATCGATGCCGAGTCAAAAGTGCAGGGCGCGCTGAAGGCGTTTGAAGGGACCCCTGCGCCTGGAACAAACCCATGACCGAACCGGAACTGATTTCGCCAGAAGGAATCGCCGAGATTCCAAAGCGCGCGACGTTCATCGAACGGATTATCGAGGCCAGCGCTCGAAACAAATTCCTCGTCTTCGTCTTCACGATCTTCGCTGTGGCCGCGGGATTCTATGGCTTGATGCATACGCCGCTCGATGCGATTCCCGATCTGAGCGACGTACAGGTGATCGTTTACACCGAATGGGAAGGGCGCTCGCCAGATCTCGTTGAGGACCAAATCACCTATCCCATTTCCACCGTCTTCATTGCTGCGCCGAAAGTGAAATTTGTCCGTGGCGAATCGATGTTCGGCAAATCGTTCATCTACGTCATTTTTGAGGACGGCACGGATATTTACTGGGCGCGCTCACGCGTTATCGAATATCTCAACTCGGTACGCGGATCGCTGCCAGAAGGTGTAAATCCGGTCATCGGCCCGGACGCCACGGGTGTGGGTTGGGTTTACGAATACGCGCTGGTTGACGACAGCGGGAAGCACGATCTCGCGCAGCTGCGTTCCATTCAGGATTGGAATCTGCGTTACGCGCTCTCCTCGGTGAAAGGGGTGGCCGAAGTCGCGCCGGTTGGGGGCTTCGTGAAGCAATACCAGGTCGATCTCGATCCAAACGCCCTCGTTGCCTACAACATCCCGCTCAGCGCAGTCGTCAACGCGATTAAGATGAGTAACGCGGATGTCGGCGGCAAAGTTTTCGAAGTCGCCACGACCGAGTACTACATCCGGGGCCGCGGCTACATCAAAAAGATCGAGGACATCGAGAACATTGTCCTCAAAGTCGAAAACGGCACGCCGGTTTATCTGAAAAATGTCAGCAACGTCCACCTTGGCGCTGATATCCGGCGCGGCGTTGCCGAGCTTGACGGCAAAGGCGAAACGGTCGGCGGGATTGTCGTCATGCGATATGGCGAGAACGCACTCAACGTCATCGACGGCGTCAAAAAGAAGATCGAGGAGATCAAACCGTCGCTACCAGAAGGGGTGCGGATCGTCCCGACTTATGACCGCAGTGACCTGATCAAAAACGCGATAGGCACGCTCCGCGAAAAGCTGATTGAAGAGAGCATCATCGTCGCGCTCGTCTGCGTGGTTTTTCTCTGGCACGTGCGTTCATCGCTGGTCGCGATCATTACCCTGCCGATCGCGATTATTCTGTCATTCATCCCGATGTGGTGGATGAACGTGACCTCCAACATCATGTCGCTAGGCGGGATTGCTATCGCAATCGGCGCAATGGTCGATTCGGCCATCATCATGATCGAGAACGCACACAAGGCGCTCGAACATTTTCGGGAACACCATGGACGCGAACCGGGCACCCGCGAGCGTTTTGGTGTGATTGTCGGTGCGGCGAAGAGCGTCGGGCGTCCGCTCTTTTTTGCTCTGCTTGTCATCACGGTCAGCTTTATTCCGGTATTCTCGCTTACTGCGCAGGAGGGCCGACTGTTTCGGCCACTCGCGTTCACAAAAACATTCTCGATGTTTTTCGCATCGTTTTTGGGCGTGACGCTCGTGCCGGTGCTCATGCTGCTTTTGATTCGCGGCAAGATCGTGCCGGAGAAGGATAATCCGATAAACCGATTCTTGATTCGGACCTACCAGCCGTTCGTAAATTTCGTGCTGCGTTACCGGTGGTTCACGCTCGGGTGCGCGCTCGTTATTCTAGCGCTCACGATTTTTCCGTTCTCAAGACTCGGCAGCGAATTCATGCCGCCGCTCAATGAGGGAACGCTGCTCTACATGCCGACCGCGATTCCCGGGATGTCGATCACCGAGGCGACCAAGATTCTTCAGATACAAGATCGACAACTGAAAAAACTTCCCGAGGCCATGACCGTTTTCGGTAAGGCCGGTCAGGCCGAAACGCCCACCGATCCCGCGCCGTTGTCGATGTTCGAAACGGTGGTCGCGCTGAAGCCACCTAACGAATGGCGCAAAGGAATGACATGGGACAAGCTTCTCGCCGAAGTCAACGCGAACATCAAAACGCCCGGCATGGCGAACATCTTCTGGATGCCGATCCAAACGCGCACCGAGATGCTCACAACCGGTTTTCGCAGCGTTCTTGGAGTGAAAGTCTTCGGGCCTGATCTCGGCGGCATTCAAAAGCTCGGAGAACAGATCGAAAAAGAACTGGCTGGGCTTCCGAATACGCGCAGCGCGTTCGCAGAGCGCACCGTCGGCGGTTATTTTTTGGATTTCACCGTTAATCGCGAAGCGGCCGCGCGCTACGGCCTAAAAGTTGGTGATGTAAACGACATCATCGAATCAGCCATCGGCGGGAAGAACATCACGACAACAGTCGAAGGTCGCGAGCGGTATCCCGTGAACACACGCTACGCGCGCGACTTTCGTGAAGACCTCGACGCGCTCAAGCGGGTGCTTGTTCCCACGCCAACTGGGGCGCAGGTTCCGATCTCGATGCTAGCCGACATCCAATACAGAACGGGTCCGCCCTCAGTCCGAAGCGAGAATGGCAAGCTCGTCGGATTTGTCTTTGTCGATATTACAACGAGCGACATCGCTGGCTACGTGCGCAAAGCATCGCAGTTGCTCGGCCAGCGAATTCAATATCCGCCCGGTTACTACATCGAATGGGCCGGACAATTCCAATATCTGCAAGCTGCCAAAGAGCGGCTAAAAATTGTTATTCCGTTCACACTCCTGATCATCTTTGTTCTCATTTACATCAACACGCGTTCCGTGGTGAGAACCGGGATTGTGCTCCTCGCCGTTCCTTTTTCGTTAGTCGGCGCGTTCTGGCTCCTTTGGTTGCTCGGCTACAACATGAGCGTCGCCGTATGGGTGGGGCTCATCGCCCTTGCCGGTCTCGACGCCGAGACCGGGGTGGTCATGCTGCTCTACCTCGATCACGCCTGGGACAAATTCCGCGGTGAAGGCCGGATGCGTAACATGCACGATCTCCATGATGCAGTGATCGAAGGCGCTGTCGGTCGCGTTCGGCCAAAGGTCATGACCGTCTGCGCCATCTTATTCGGGCTCTTGCCGATCATGTGGTCGCCGACGATGCAAGCTGGCGCTGACGTAATGAAACGCATCGCCGCGCCAATGATCGGCGGAATCGTTACTTCGGGAATCCTCGAGCTGCTGATTTATCCGGTGATTTACGTCATGTGGCGTAAACGCGAACTGCCCGATCAAACCGAAGAAGAAGCGCCTTTGATTCCACCCGCGCTGATTCCGTCCAAACTTCAGATTCAGAGATAGAGATTTCGATTTTATGATTGAAAGGAGGTGATGACATGAAGAAGTCAATATTAGCGGTTGGTGTCGCTCTTGCGGTACTCGCAGCTAGCGCATTTGGCGCGGGGCAGAAGATGACTTGCCGCGTAACGGGCAAGACGATGGATAAGTGCTGCTGTGAGATGAAGGGCGGCAAGTTCTATTGCAAGCTGACCAAGAAAACTTACGACCAGTGCTGTTGCGACATGAAGTGAACTTGCGCCGAACGGTTATAACAGTCGCTTTGCTCAACTTGGGTTACTTCGGGGTGGAGTTTGGCGTTGCGCTGGCTATCGGTTCGGTTTCGCTTTTTGCCGACAGCGTCGATTTTCTAGAAGACACTTCGATCAATCTGCTGATTGCCGTTGCTCTTGGCTGGCGGGCAACTAATCGAGCGCGTTTAGGAATGGCTCTCGCTGGAATCTTGCTCATCCCTAGCCTGAGCACTGTTTGGACGGCGTGGGAGAAGTTCCTGCTGCCGGTGCCGCCAGCGGCCATTCCTCTGACGCTGGTAGGATTGGGCTCTCTTGTTGTGAATCTTTCCTGTGCATTCATGTTGGCGCGTTTCCGGACGCATAGCGGGAGCCTGACGCGCGCGGCGTTCCTCTCGGCGCGAAATGATGCTCTCGCCAACATCGCAATTATCGTCGCTGGATTTACTACGGCGGCCACGAAGTCCGGCTGGCCAGATTTGGTCGTCGGTCTTGGAATTTTGAGCATCAACGCTGACGCAGCACGGAAGGTTTGGCATGCAGCACGTGAGGAACACGCGACCGCCACGGCCGCCAGTTGATCGTGCTTTCGCCCAACCCAAAATTTCCCAAATTCTGCAGATGAGCGAAGGGATCAACGGGAACGGGCAACCCACTTTTCCTATCAATGTTAGACCGTGAATCCGACCAATGATCGCAAGCAGCTTCGCACGGGGCGACGGCTGGAATACTTCACGCTCGGTTGGAATCTGACCGAGGCAGCAGTTGCTATAGGTGCAGGATTATTTGCCGCGAGCATTGCCTTGATCGGATTTGGAGTCGACTCGCTCATCGAAAGTTTGTCTGGCGCAATTCTGTTGTGGCGTTTGCAATCGAGCAAGAGCGATGAAAGCCGGGAATGGCTTGCGCACAGACTGGTTGGCATCAGTTTTTTTCTGCTCGCGTTATACGTCGGGTTTGAAGCAGGCAAGTCACTGCTGCGCCATGAACAACCGGAAACAAGCCTGGTCGGTATTATTCTTTCCATCCTCTCCCTGTTCGTCATGCCACTGCTAGCTCGGGCAAAACGTCGCGTTGCGGCAAAGATCGACAGTCGCGCATTACACGCGGATTCGCGACAGACAGATATCTGCGCGTATTTATCGGCGATTCTCCTCGGTGGCCTTTTGCTGAACGCGCTTTTCGGCTGGTGGTGGGCCGATCCAGTCGCCGCATTATGTATGTTGCCGCTGATTTTGCGCGAAGGATTGGAAGCCGTGCGCGACCGATCAGCTTGTCGTTGTTCGTAGGCTTTCAAGTTTGATTCTTGGGGGAAAACGCCCTCAATGATGGCGATCGCGCTAACGGCGCGTACCCAACTGACAATCGGGCCATGTCGGCGAGTCGGGCGCGTTCAGCGGACTCATTGGCGCGGGGACGGGCGCCGTCGGATCGACAATGCCGATGCGTTTGTTCACCCAGAGTACCTGGTACGCCCACGCCGGGAGCGGCGCTGCTTTCGATGTGCACGACCAGTTGTTGAAGTGGAGATTCACAAGATAGAAGTTTTGCTTCAGTTTGCGGAGCGCCTCGACAATCTTCGGATCGTCGAACCCGTGCATTTCCATCGCGAGCTGCGGAATCGACGCGAGCAGTTCGTCTGGCGCTGCGAGAAGCGATTCCCATTCTCCGCCTTCGATGTCCATCTTGATGATCATACGCCGGCCCATGTCGCCGTTTTTCCTCATCTGGTTTTCCAGCGTGTCGAAGAAGTGCGAATCGCTGTCGCCGGTCCGATCTCCGACGCATTCGTTGTGAAAGACAAATTTGCCGCCGTCGCAGATTGGCCTCGCCGGATCGAAGCAATCATATTCGTGCACCGGAACATGATACCGGCGCGACACCTCGCATCCCCAGTCGTCGTTTGTGCCAACGCCATACGAGTACGCTACATCGATGGGCTCAATGAGATTCTCGCACATCAGATAACCGCCATCGTTGTCGCTGCCAAAGCGTTTGAGCGTACAGTTTTTCAAAATGACTGGCTGAAGCTCCGCAAGAACCGCCTCGCGCAGCTTGCGCTCCGCTGCGCCGCGCACGAAATCGCCAATTACGACTGCTGCGGCTGCTGCAAGAGCAATAATGACGAACGTGATGCGGATCCACGATTGTTTCCTGAACGCGTCTTGCATAGGTGACGATCTATTAAGAGCATTCTGGCGGTCGCGATTACAACAAAGCTTTTTGATTACTTGATGAGATGAAATTTTTCAAAAGCGCAACGGTCTTCATATTATTGTTGGTTAGGCTCGCGCTCCCCCACCCCGCAGCTGGACACGGCTTTGCAGGCGCGCGTTTTTTTCCCGCCACGCTGTCGACAGACGATCCGTCCGTGAACGATGAACTGTCGCTCCCGACTATTTCTACGATCGAAACATGGGAGTGTGTCTCCCTAATCCCAGCCCTGACACCCGGTACTTACAAAGTGGTCTGGCGCATAACTTCCGCGGATACGCATGTCACCGGCGGAGATTTCCACTTCCAAATCGTCCCGTAATCGAGCCGTTTCACCATTCGATGAATAATGGTCGTGGTTTGATAGTTCTTGGGTGGGGACGCTAAGAGATCAGACCGTCATTACGTTCGCTACATTTATTTTCCGGCCAAAGCACATCTCTCCAGTATTGACTTCACCAATTCATTGCGCAGCTTCGTGCCGTGCTGAAGCGCATGAACCGGCGACTAAGATGGTGCGAGGTTATTGCTGCAGTGCTGATCTGCGCTCCAATCGCTTGTGGCGCCCAAATCCTGCCGCAACTGTTAGCTCAGATCGTTTCGCTCGATCGAGATCATACCGTCTCTTTGTATGCGACCAGTGACGGAGTCGATTTAGTTCTTGCCCACGATCGTCATGGCTCCCTTGGAGATAATGAGGGTCAATCTCTCGCGCCATGGCCGTCACAACCAGCGCACGTGTTTCATCTAATCACAGGACCTGCAACCGCGAAGCAATCGTCATCGCCGGTGGTCAGCAATCCGCTGACTCTAGTTCCTCATTTTTCGCCAGCTATCGCCGCGGCGCGCTGGACATTCGTTCCGCCGCTGCCGCTCCCCTACTCGCGTCCGCCGCCTGGCGAGATCTCGATTTCCCCTCTCCATCGCAGCACGCTGCTGCTGATCTGATTCAGTTCGCGAATCCCGAACAGCGTTCGGGTTTCTGGATCGTTGAGCCACACACATGATTGGCCTGCGACACGACGTTTTATCAGTAATTCATTCAAATTTTGAAACCATTACTTCACATCACAATTGCAGCGTTCCTCGTTTCAGCGAGCTACGGCGCGCCGGAGATGACAGTCGACGCGCTCGTTGCCGAAGCGCTGCGGCGCAATCCGGAATTGAATTTTTTCGCTACGGAAATCGCGGCTGCGCGGGGCGAACGCCGCACGGCGGCGCAATGGTCGTACCCCGAGCTGAGCACAAACGTTGGAGGAATACATTACAACGATCTAAATGGTAATTCGCTCGGGACGGGACCGGCGTGGTCGTTGTCGGCGACGCAGCGGTTTGAGTATCCCGGACGCATCGCGTTGCGCAAAGCAATCGCCGACCGGCAGATTGCACTGGCGGAGCTCGGGTTGGAGAATTTTCGGATTGCCCTAACGAACAAGGTGCGGACTGCGGCGCATCGTGTCTTGATCGCGCGGGAAAGAGGCGAGGCGGCACACGAAGTTTCTGCACGGCTCGGCGATTTGCTTTCCGTGCTGGAGCAACGACCGCCGGCGGGAGTCGTGCCGATGATAGACATGCGCGTCATCCAGGCGAGCACGATCGTGCAGGAACGCCGCGGCGCCGAGGCCGTACGCGATGCGGCAGCCGCCACATACGAACTGAATCAGCTGCGCGGCGCGAACATGAATGCGCTGCTGACATTGGTCCGGCAGTCGCCGGATAAAGATGTCGATCTTGTGCCGATTCCGGAAACGCCGGTTTTGCTGACGTGGGCACGCGCGAGAAATTTCGAATTTCGCGGACGGATCGTCGAGCTGGAGCAACATGGCCTCAAGGTGCGCCTCGCGCTGAACGAACGCTGGCCCAGTTTCACAATCGGTCCTTACACGAACGGCGAGCGCGCGGTCGACCAGCAAGTTGAAGGCGGGATCGCTT
>WNGA01002221.1_pt1 | contig 29726 bp, 22 predicted proteins | sample 5400061 | NCBI WGS metagenome assembly WNGA01 (sample SAMN13153366, study PRJNA577476) | soil metagenome | isolation source: 100 cm soil or saprolite under grassland replicate 2 | place: USA:California | collected 2016-06-15
CTCGGATGCTTGCGCAGTCTCAGGCTGCACAGACCGCTGGTCTGGACGCCGATCTTCGAAGCCTTGAGGTCGACCTCAACGGGGTGCTTGAGGAACTGCGCACAATCGCTTCCGGGCTGCACCCTGCCGCCCTGTCCCGCGGCGGCCTCGCGCCCGCGCTGAGCACTCTGGCACGACGTTCGCCTGTCCCGGTGGTGCTCGATGCGCGACTCCCAGGAGGGGTCGCTGAATCGGTCGAAGTTGCCGCCTATTACGTCGTCGCGGAGACGCTGACGAACACCACGAAACACGCCGAGGCATCTCGCATTGACGTCACCGTCGAACTACGCGACGGCCGCCTCTGGGTCTGTGTTCGAGACGACGGCGTCGGCGGGGCAGACCCAGCTTGCGGCTCGGGTCTTGTCGGGCTGAAGGACAGAATCGAGGCGTTTGGCGGGACAATGACGCTCGACAGCCCGTCGGGCGGAGGAACGACGCTGGTCGCGCAGTTGCCGCTCCCCGAGCACCCCGCTCTCGAGGCGGAGCCTGCTAACGCCTGAGCGTCGCCGCACAGGGGCGAGCCCTCGCTCGACCAGTGCTCGCATCTTCACCCCCACTGCTCCATGAGCCGGCCAGGCGGCGCGCTCGGCGCCGTGGGCCTTCTTCGCCGTGACGATCGGAGCGGTGTTGCAAAGATCATGTCGGCCTTCAAGGCGGACGTCGTGCGAGAGACTTCCCCCCGGTGAGCCCAGCGGCTGACGACGAGCCACGCGTCGGCGAGACAGATCTCCTTGGCTCGCTTTCGCGCGTGTCCCGTTCGGGCGTGTCTGCAAGTGCGAGGACGGTTTGGATCGCCTTCGGCGCCAATGTCGTCGTCGGAGTGGCGAAGACGATTGCGGCCGTGGTGACCGGGTCGGCGTCGATGCTGGCGGAGGCCGCACATTCCTGGGCGGACACCGGCAACGAGGTGTTCCTGCTCGTAGCCAACCGGAGGAGAGATAGAACGCCACCTAACGTCACCGTAAGCGGCGGACCGGCCAGCACGATCGGCGCCGACGACGACGGGAGACACGGGAAAACGGTGTGAATCGGTCTCCAGTGATCGCCTTAGCCAGTCGAACCGTCACCAAGGGCAGCCAGCGCACCGATCCCTGTCGGACTAGAGATCGCTTCAGGTGGGAAACTCTTGCTTGCATGGACACCGCGGCCGCGATCGTTCTTATTCTGCTCGTTACCGTTCTGCCCGCCGTTCTTGTCGGCGGCCTGTTCGTCTGGGCAGCGTTGAAGGATGGGCAGGAGGACAAGGCGTTGCAGGCGCGGCTCGGCATCCGCCGCCGGACTAGGCTCGGGCGCTAGCCGGGACCGACCGGTTTCGATGAGGTGCATACGCGCGAACTGCGCGCAGCAACGCTTCAGCCTTTGAGGCCGCGCGCGCTGGCAAGCACGCCGACGTGCCCGGCGTTCGGCTCTGAGATGTTGCGCCACGCTGTCTTGGGCCCCGGCGGTATCGGCGCATTGGTCGCGGCTACCCTCGCGCGAGCCGGCCGCGAGGTCGTCCTGCTCATCAGGCCGCAGTCGCTCCGGTCGTATCCCGGCCGCATCCAGATCGAGAGCGTCGTGCTTGGCTCTTTCGCGGTTGACGTCGACGCCGAGTCGCAGCTCGGCCGCGAGGTCGATGTGCTCTGGGTGACGCTGAAAGCGATCATGCTTGATGCCGCTGTTGGGCTCGCGCCGCCTGAGCAGGTCCGCCACGCTGCAGTCGTTCCACTGATGAACGGGATCGACCACGTCGCGAGGCTGCGCGGCCGCTACGAGCTCGTCGTCGCCGGAGCGATCCGCGTTGAGTCGGGGCGTGGCCCGGACTGGCGTGTGGACGCCAGAAGGCGCCCTTCATCCGCGTCGAGCTAGGACCGGGTGGCGAGGAGATCGCAGGGGAGCTGAGCGCAGCGGGAATCGAATGCACGGTGCGCGACGACGAAGCGGAACTGCTGTGGGAGAAGCTTGCGTTCCTGGCGCCCGTCGCTCTCACAACATCTGCGCTCGGCCAACCAATCGGTGCGGTACGCAACGATCCACGGTGGCGCGCACGGCTAGAAGGAGCTCAGGCAGAGGTCGTTGCGGTCGCCTCCGCGGAAGGGATCGCGATCGACGAGGATGCGCTCCGCTCCCTCCACGCAACGGTGCCCGAGACGACGCAGAGCTCGATGCAGAAAGACATCGCCGCCGGCCACCAGCCCGAACTTGACCCGATCGCCGGGCCCATCCTCCGCGGCGGCGCGCGCCACAGCGTGGATGTGCTCGTCACGCGCGAACTCGTTGCGTTCGTGCAGCAGCGTGTTGCGGCCGCGCGCTAACCGGTGCGCAGGCGCGAGCAAGCGCAAGGGAGCGAACAGTTCGAGCAACGAATGCCGCTCGCCCTGAAGCGCGCACATAGGCCGCATGCTTCGGACGAAAGAGCGTGTCCTGCAGCTCATTTCAGTTTCGTGCCAGGGGATTTCGGACCCCATGCTTCCGGTCGGTCGCGGCAGCCGCCTCGTGTACCGAACTCCCGGCTGTCTCGCTTCGGCTTCTCCTTCCTTATTAGTGTCTAGGCCGACGGCGCAACTACTGATCGAGTGATCGCTCATTCTCCAGGTCGCGCAGGAGTTGCACGACGAGCCGGAACTCGCACACACTCAGCGATGGGGCGACGTCTTTGACGATCCCGTCGTATCCGGCGATTTCGACCCGGTCGCCAACCTTTAACGGCGACGGGAGAGACCTGCGAGCAGGAAGGCGCGAAAAGACGCGACCCGGAGGGCGTTCGTTCCCGGTCAGCCGCGTTCCTGGCTACCGAGGAAAATCTGCCCTTTGATTGGGTGCTTGCCGGGCTAAGATGGCGAGCGACGCGCGTGCGCCGGCCCGGCTGGAGGTAGCGCGAGCGTCACCGGTACGGTCAGCGAGAGCGGTGGGGGTCCTTGGTGGCCCGGAGCCGAACCCCTCGATCAGATCAGATGGGACCACGATCGAGGAGGGCGCCCAGCATGTCCGCACCGGCAACGACCAGCAGCGCGCAAACCGCGGCGGCAAGCACGGAAGACCCGAGGCTTGCTGCTTCGCGCAGCCAGATCATGTTCCGGCAGGTCAACGAGGAGACCCGGAGGCTCGCCGACAACTCCGAGCTCGACGAGCTCCAAATCGTCTGCGAATGCGACCACGGAGAATGTCTCAGCCAACTCTCGATCTCGGTCGACGAGTACGAGGCGGTACGGCGCTTTCCAACGCGTTTCCTGGTCAGCCCCGACCATGCCGGCCACGACGAGCGGATCGTCCACGAGACGTCCGAGTACCTGGTGATCGAGAAGGTCGGGCCCGGCGCCGCCGCCGCGATCCGCCACGACCCCCGCAAGCCACCCGCTCGCGCGCAAACAACATGAACGAACAAGCGACGACCACCGTCGGTCGAGCCGCCGCCGGAACCCCGGACGCGGCGCAGCCGAGCCTGCTCTTCTTCTTCTCCTCCACGTCCGGCTCCTCTCGGCGAGTCGACGGCTTCCTCGCCCAGGTGTTGCAACATCGAGCCAACCACTCCACCTTCAGACTGATCCGCATCGACGGCCAGGAACGCCCCGACCTGATGAAGCGACTACACGTCACAGACCTCCCAACCCTGCTCGTCTTGGACCGAGGCCGCGTTCGCGGCCGACTCACCACGCCCAGCGGCTGTCGCCAGATCACCCACCTCCTCGCGCCCTGGCTCAAATAGAACAACCGGGTAGCCACAACCACACCGGCGCGACCCTGGCGCCCGTGGGGTGCAGAAACTCGATCGTCACGCTACGACGGCGATGTCGTACTCGTGGATGAGGCCGCCGAGCAAGTCGCGGCGGTTCACTTGGAGATCCCGCGGCCGCAAGGCTGCTCGGACGGCTGACTGATTGCTCGCCTCAGGCGGACTCAGATCGAGGGAGCGGTGGGGCCGTTGTCCGTAATGCTGGACGTAGACGCGAAGGACGTGCTTGAGCTGGCGGCGACCGAGGATCAGCGGCCGGTCGAGGCATTCGCGGCGGACGGTGCCGACCCAACGCTCCATGTGCGCATTCGCGTTCGGCGCCCGCACTGGCGTATGAATGACCTTGAGCTTCTCCCCTGCCAGCAACGCGTCGAAGGCTCGCGGGAACTTTGCGTCCCGGTCGTGGATGAGGAACCGCACTCGCCGGTCACTATCGTCGAGCTCCATCAGCAGGTTGCGCGCCTGCTGCAGCATCCAGCCGGTGTCCGGCTTGCTGGTGCAGGCGAGGTACTCGATGCGTCGGCTGCCGATCGAGATGAAGGCGAGCACGTACAGGCGGCGCAGCCAGACGGTGTCGACGGGTTGGGTCGAGCCGGGGCGCGGTGCCGGCGTTGCCGCCGGCCCGTTTCCCCGGCCCGCCCGCCGAACCGGGCGTGCCAATTCCTCGGCACCCGGCTCTCCACAGGACTGCGCCGTCCGTTCTCGGGTGGCTGGTCAGGCACCAGCGACCGCGACCCCCTGGTGGTTCGGGTTTGTCCGCGGGTCGCTCCACGGCGAGGGAATGCGGTAACCCCGGTAGCGGTAGCGGGTTATCGCGACCTCGGCGGGCCAGGCGAGCCTCGCGCCGTTGACACCGCTCCATGTGCGTTGCCAGTACCGCCGCTTGATCTGTTTCCAGGTCAGACGCGGGTACTTCTTGCGCAGCCAGCGCACCACTCGCCACCACAGGTAGTGGCTGAGGTAGGCGAAGCAGCGCTTGCTCGCGCCGTGGCGGTGGTAGTTGGTCCAGCCGCGAAGGACTGGGTTGAGCGCATGGATCAGCGCTTCCAGCGAGAGGTTCGTCGTGGTGCGTCCGGTCAGCTCCTTGATCCGATGCATGACCTCGCGCAGCGCTCGTTTGCTTGGGAAGCTGTAGGCGACCGGCGCGCGACCGGGCCTCGGGCGGCGCACGATGCGAAACCCGAGCAGGTCGAAGCCGTCGTCGACGTGGGTGATGTGCGTTTTCTCGGGCGAGAGCGTCAAGCGCAGCTGCTCGCGCATGAACGCGGCCGTCTGCTCCTTGAGCGTCTGCGCGTGGGCCTTGCTGCCTCGTACCAGCACGACGAAGTCGTCCGCGTAGCGGATCATTCGGTAGCTGGGGAGGCCCTTGGCCCGGTCGCGGACGCGTTGGTTTGTCGTCCGCGTTGCCCAGGCCGCCTGGAAGTGGCGGTCGAGCACCGAGAGGGCAACGTTCGCAAGCAGCGGTGAGAGGACTGCTCCCACGCAAAAGGTAACTCGGGTCGTCGGAGCCTGTGGGGGCGGGGATCGAGTGGCGGATCGTGATGCTGTCGTCGTCGCCGCCGACGAGGACCTCGCGGACGACGAGCCGCAGGATGCGCTGCTGCTCGTGCACGGTCAGCTGGTCGAGGCCGTCGGCGAGGCGACCGAGGAAGCCTTCGAGGGTGTCGGCGAGTTTGAGGTAGCTCTCGGCGTCGTGCAGCTCGGCGTCGAGCGCGTCGAGCTGGGCGCGCAGCGTGCTCTGGCGCTTGCGCAGCGCGGGCATCCGGGCGCGCAGCTCCTCGAGCGAGATCAGCTGTTCTTGGTAGGCCTCGATCAGCCGCTCGATCGCGCCGGTGGCGCGGGTGAGGTCGCGCTCGATCGCCTCGCGGCGGCGGGCGGCGGGGTGCTCTGTCCGCAGCGCCTGGAGGCGGCGGTCGATCTCTGCGCGGACGAGCTCGGGGTTCTCGAGCAGCTGGCGGACCTCGCTCCAGACGAGCGGTTCGAGCTCGTCGGCGCGGATCGGCCGGCTTTGGCAGACGCGCCCGCCGGCGTGCCGCCAGTTGTCTTGGCCGGTGCAGCGGTAGTAGACGATCTTGCGCTTGGTCGTGCGGGTGGAGGTGCGGTAGCAGGCGTAGCCGCACTCGCGGCAGACGACCAGGCCCTGCAGCGGGCCGGGCTCACGCGTGTTGCGCTTGGCGAAGTGCGCGTTGCGTCCGAGGCGCTCTTGCGCGAGCGCGAAGGTCTCCTCGCTGACGAGCGCCGGGACCGGGATGAACATCCACTGATCGACCGACTCGTCCACGCGCACTTGGCGGCGGCCGCGACGCTCGCCGCGGGCGCGGGTGGTGCGCGTCGGCTTGCCGTGGCGGTCGGCGACCTTCGTCTTGCCGTAGGCCGCCTGGCCGCGGTAGGCGGGGTTGCGCAGCATCCCCCACACCGTCGAGCGATCCCACACCCGCTTGCCGGTGCGGGTCGGAATCTCCTGCGCTGTCAGCCAGCGGGCGAGTTCGCCGATCGAGCAGCCGTCCTCGACATAGCGACGGAAGACTTCGCGTACGACCTGCGCCTCGGTCTCGCCGATCTCCCAGTAGCCATCGGCGATGTCGGTCTTCTTGATGAACCGGTAGCCGTAGGGGGCGCCCGCCATCACCGCCTGGTGGCCGGTGCGGGCGCGGTGCAGCTTCCCGCGCCGGGTGCGCTCGCGGATCTGCGCGCGCTCGTACTCGGCGATCATGCCCTGGAACTGGCGCAACAACTCGTCCTCCGGCGACCCGGACTGCTCGCCGCCGCGCGCGAAGATGACCTCCACGGCCGAGCGGGCGAGCTCCTCGAGCAGCAGCACTTGGTAGGCGTAGCGGCGCGCGAGCCTGTCCGGCGCGTGGCACAGCAGCACCTCGAAGCAGCCGTCGGCGGCATGGTCGCGCAACCGCTCCAGCGCCGGTCGGGTGAGCGTCGCGCCGGAGAAGCCCTCGTCCTCGAAGACCAAGTCCTCCGGGATCAGCAGCCCGCGCTCAAGAGCGAGCTCACGCAGCCCGACGGTCTGGCTTGCGATCGTCTCCTCCTGGCGCTGGCGCTCCGAGGACACCCGCGCGTAGATCGCCGCCACCCGGCCCGTCGGGTCGTGCATCCGCGAGACCATGCTGCTCATCGTCCCTCCGTTCGTTGTGGGTCACGCGGCGCCGCGCGGGCACCGCGATTGCATACGCCTGCCCCAGCCGCGCGCGGGCGAGCCTCTCACCGACGAACTCGATCTCAACGCGCCTTGCCACCGTGCCGCTCGTGGACGTGATCGAGATACAGCCTCGCCGCTTCCGCGACCGTCGCGCTCAGCGTCACCCCACGCGAGCGCGCCTGCCGACGCAGGCCGGCGATCAACGACGGCTCCAGCCGCACGGTGAACACCGCTGTGCGCTCCGGCACCATCACACCCTCGGGCCGCGTCAGCGCCACGTTCACGTACCGGCGCGCCTGACGCTCCGAGAGCCGGTGCTCGACCTGCAGCGCGCGCACCGCGTCCGCCGGCGAGCGCTCCCGCAGCACCACCACCGCCCGGTTCACCCGGATCGCATACTCGTCGGCGTGCGCACGGCGAAGTGCCATCAGCCCCTTGAGTACACCTCACGGCCGACCCCTCCTCGCCGAGCGGCGAACCGTGCGCTCAAACTCGAAGTTCGCTATTGCGTGGGAGCAGTCAGAATCGCAGTGAGCGGAATCCAGAGTTCGCGGATCTCGTCGAGGCTGCGCTTCGCCGGAGGCAGTTGCTCCGTGAACTCGCGGCGAGGCGCGAGAAGCTGGGACTGTCGCAAACGCTTGTCGCCGCACGAATGGGAACGTCACAGTCGGCAGTAGCGCGGCTCGAGGCCGGTGAGATCGACGCGAAGTTCTCAACCGTCGAGCGCTTCGCCGCCGCACTTGGCCAGAAGGTCGAGTGGCGGGTCGCGAAGGTGCGATAGCGGGAGACGCGGCACCTGAGGTCGCGCGCGACCTCAGCGGCGATGGCCTACTAGGAGTGCGGAAAACACTGACTTCGGTGCCGAATCGGGATTTTCGACCCCTACAGGCTGGCGATGGGCGGCGTCGCGGTCGGCTCGATCGTGGCGCCGGCGATCGTCGCGGCGATCGGCCCGCGCCTCGCGTTCGCGGTCGTCGGCTCGATCCTGCCGCTGCTGACGCTCCTCGCCTACCGGCGGCTCGTCGCAGTGGACCGGGTGGTCGCACCCGCGCGCGAGCTCGGGCTCATCGAGAACGTGCCCATGTTCGCGCCGCTCTCGCTGGTCACGAAAGAACGTGTGGCGGCGCATTTCGTTCCGCTCCAGGTTGCCGCCGGCGAGCTCGTCATCCGCGCCGGCGACCGGGGAGACCGCTTCTACATCGTGGGGGACGGTGAGCTCGACGGCAATTGTCGCTTCGACGCTCTTCGCGCTCGAGCGCGGCGATTTCCTCGCGGCGGTGAAGGGACATTCGGCCGCGCACGCGGCGGGTGAGGCGCTCGTGGACGAGCGGCTCGCCGGAGGCGTGGGCTACCAGTCGGGTTGATGGTCGATCGCGGCGTTGGTCGTCAGCCGCAACGGATCCGACCCGGCCGCGTTCATCGTGTAGATCTCTTGGTTGCCGTCGCGCAGGCTCGTGAACGCGATCCTCGTCCCGTCGCGCGACCACGAAGGCTCGAAGTCGCCGCCCTTACTGTTCGTCAGGCGCTGGAGAATCGTGCCCGTGCTCGGATCCATCGTGTAGATGTCGAAGACGGTGCCGCCGTTGCTGCCGCGCTTGCTGGCGAACAAGATCTTTGTCCCGTCGGGTGAGAAGCTCGGCGTCCCGTCGGGCTGCGCGGTGGACGTGAGCGGCCTCTGGTTCGCGCCGCTCGAATCCATCACCCAGACGTTAAGGATCGCGTTGGTGCGGTTGCTCAGGAACGTGATCTTCTGGGCGTTAGGCCCGGCTCCCCATGCCGGCTCGGCATCCTGCGTCGTGTTGAAGGTCAGGCGTCTCTGCCCGGTGCCGTCGTTGTTCATGACGTAGATCTCAGGGTTGCCGTCGCGCTTGGACTGGAAGGCGATCTTTGAACCGTCGGCCGACCACGCGGGCGCTGTGTCGTCGCCGCCGGCGAAGGTGAGCCGCCTCACATTGGTGCCGTTGGCGTCCATGACGAAGATGTCGAGGACGCTGCCCTTCGAGTTGTTGCGGTCACTTGCGAAGGCGATCTTCGAGCCGTCGGGTGACCACGACGGCTGCTCGTCGAGTGCCGAGCTCGTCGTCAATCTGGCTGCTGTTCCCGAACCGTCGGCGTTCATCGCGTAGATGTCGCCGCCGTCCGTTCGGGAGCTGGGGCTGGAGAAGAGGACCTTGCGATACCGGACGACGGTGTACGTGACGGTCACGGCCGATGCTGTGTGTCCGGCTCGATCCGTGGCCGGACCGACCGTGAACGTCTTCGCTCCGAGCGAGCTTGTGTCGATGTTGCTGCCATTCGGAACGGTGCCCGGGCAGCTCGCAACGCCGGAGCCGGCATCAAGGCAGAAGTAATCCGCCTTCACCGCTGAGTTCAGCACGTATTGGGCCCCCTGAACGGGCGTGTTGATCACGATCGTCGGCGAGCTCGTGTCGACCGGTGCGAGAAGGGTGGCCGTGCCGCCGTTGGAGGCGCGGACGTCGACCGTGTGCAGCCCGTCGCCCGTGATCGTGGACGGCGCTGGGCCGTATGCTCCGCCGTCGACGCTCACCTCCGTCGTAACTCCCGCGGGTGCCGTCACCGACAGCGTCGGCGCAGCTGTGTACCAGCCGCTCGGTGCCTGAGGCCCGTTCAGTTCGGCGTCGATGTTCCCGGTCGGCGGGGGCGGCGGAGGCGCGGCGGCGAAGTAGAAGCCCTTGTTGGTGCTGATGCCGACGTTCCCCACGGCGTCGACGGCCTGGACGAAGTATTCGAACTGCGACCCGCTGATCGCTGTTCCGCCCGTCCAGCGGGCGGCGTTGGACGGCGATTGCGCGAGGTTCAGGAAGGTCCAGTTCGAGTCCGTGCCGCTTCGGACGCCCACGAGCACTTGCTTGACCGTGCCCGCAGCGCCGGTCTGAGTCTTGTCGGTCACGTCGACGATGAACGACGCGTTGCCGCCGGCCTGATTCGCCTCGATCAGCTGGAACGCCGGCGAGACGTAGTCGTTGCTGGTCGCCCGGAATACTCGGCCTGCGATGTGGCTGAACAGCCGCTGGACGCCGAGTTGGGGGTCTGGGTTGCCGCTGCACGTCTGGGTGAAGAACTGCCCCGTCACGAGGACGAGCTGTTGCAGGCGTCCGGTCGGCGTCTCGAATGTGCGGACGGTCTGGAGCTTCGACGGGAAGGCGACGTCGCCGAAGCGAAGCTCTTGCTCGTTCGCGCTCAGATCGACGATCGGCCGGGCGAAGACTGGATCGACGCAGTTCGTGTCACCAGAGGTGAGCTCGGTGATCAGCGCGCCGTGGCCGGTCGTGCCGCTGAGCCCCACGAGCGCCTTCGGCTGGAGCGGGCGAAGGTGCGTGACCTGAACGCCGTCAGGGCCGGACCAGTAAGTGCCCAGGGTTGAGGGAGTCGGCGTGTTGGTCGGATCGACGCTGAACGCCTCGGTGTCGAGACCGGTCGTGGGATCGGTCGTGATCGGCGCCGACTGCGCCGAGGGGCTCGTGTCGTTGATTGCCGCGGCCTGCGGGTCGCCCGTCGGCGCGGCTGCCGCGAACGCCTGAGCCTGCGCCTGGCCGGTGCCGGCCGGCGGGGCGGTGATCGACCACATCGGCAGGCCGTAGAGGGTGAACTCGGCCATCGCCTTCTCGTCGTAGACCCCGAAGACGCCCAGCTCGCCGTAGTACGCCTGCTTTGCGGCGGCGAGGGCGTCGCCGACGGCCGCGCCGGCCGCGATTCGCTGTGAAAAGAGCCTGTTGAGCTCCTCCGAGTAGGCGACGACGAGGCTGTCGCCGTAGCCGTAGCCCGTGTTGCCGAGGAACGCCCCGACGCCCTTCTGTGCGAAGGCCTGCGGCCAGTCGAGCGTCGTTGCGGTGACGATCGAGTCGGCAACCGAGAGACCCGCGTGGCACCCCATGCTGAAGATGAGCCTGTTCGTGAGCGACGAGCTCGAGCCCGTGACCGCCGAAGTCGTCAAAAGCGGCTCCGGGGCTCCGGTCGAATCGTTACTCGGCGGCTGGAACTGGAAGTGCGACGCGTGGCCGTTGAGCGACGTGATCGACGGAGCCGACGTTCCGGTCGCTGTCGGCAGGAACGCGCCGATCAGTTGCGACAGCGTCCACGAGTCTCCGGTTACCGCGGGGTTGTCCAGCAACGTCTGCGCCTGAGTGCCGAAGCGTGCGTTGAGCGGGCTGTTCACGACCTGGGCCCCGTCGTAGAGGAAGTCGTAGCCCGTCGTCAGCGAGGTCGTCGGATCGAGCCGTCCGTTGACCAACGGGCTGACGAAGCGGTTGAGCGTTGCGACGATGTCCTCCGGCGTCTCGACAAGGCGGCCGACCGAGAGCTCGGGAATGTAGAGCTGCCGCGTCAGATACGGCACCGGGTTCACGTCGCCGAAGGGGTCGTCAGAGAGCATCTGGCCGGCGTTGAGGCTCGCGAAGAGGTCGCTCGTCGTCGCGAACGTGTTCGCATAGCCGGTCTCATTGCTTGCCGTCACCGTGAAGTCGTCGAGCCGCGCGAACGGAATGATCTTGTCGCCGCCGACGATCACCAGGTACTTCAGACCGGCCCCGTTCGGCTGCGAACGAATCTGCGAGTCGAGCACGCCGTTGATCGCCTGGACGACGCCGTTCGCGGCCGCCGGACTCCCGGGAGTCGCGTTCCACGCGGCGTATGCGTTCTGCACGGTTGTGAAGCGGTCGACCGAGAGAACGACGTTCGGGAAGCCGAGGCTGGCGAAAGCAGCGCTGTCGCTGGAGAGCGCGTTCATGACGTTCGTCGCCCGGGCATCGCTGTAGAAGCTCTGCAGCCGCTGCCGGTTGACGAGGAACACGGTGTTGAGCCCGGAAGGCAGGTTGGGTAGCGCCGGACCGACGGTGCCCGTAACAGTCGTCGGAGGCACCGACGCCGTTGAGCGCGGCGGCGCCGTCGCGACGCGCAGCATGTACGGCTTCGCGCTCGTCGCGCCGTTGTAGCCGGTGATCTGCACGGTGTACGTCCCCGTGCCCTGCGAGATCACGACGATGTCTTCTGGATCGGTGCCGCGGCTGGCGGAGACGCCGACCATCGGCAGGTCGGTCTGGAGCCGGAGGTCGTCGAGCGTCTGTGAGGCGAGCGTGCCCGTCGTGCTCGTGACGTTCACGCCTGAATCCGTCACCGGCGCCACGTCGAGCGGAACCGCGCCGGTCGTCAGCGGCGGCCTGAGTGCGGTCTCGGGCGGGCCGTAGACGACGAGGTCGTAGTCGGTCGGCAGGTGGCTCAGGTGGAACGTCACGACCGTTCCGGCCGAAGGCGCCGTGAAGCGATAGTAGTCGACGTCCGACGCGCTCGTGAGGTAGGAGAGGTAGAAGGAGTCGTTCGAGACGAGCGGGGAAGTGCTCGCGGCGTCGTTCGGTTCGAGCGTGTCGCCGATGTCGACGCTGGTCGGTGTTGCGCTCGCCGCCGAGCCGCCGTCCGGCCGCGCAGAGAGCGAGGCCCCTTGAGGCCCGAGGACGAGGCCTGGCCGCGTGGTGAAGCAGACGGAGTAGGTATGTCCGACGCTCGTGTCAATCGACCATGTGAGCTTGAGCCGGCCGTTCGCCAGCACTGTCGACGTCGGGTCCCCGATCCCCGTTGCACCCGAGCAGGACGTGCCCTCGAGGACCTTCGAGCTGCCCGGTACGTAGAGGAAGCCGGTTCCGAGAGTCGAGCTAACCGTGACGGTGTTCGCGACCTCGCTTGGACCGCCGTTGGTCGGCGAGACGGTGAACTGCGCCCGGTAATCCATAGTCGGACCGCCTGTGGCAACCTGCTGTAGAGCCGTGTCGAAGATGTTGATCCCTTCGAACGAGAGCCCTTGCACGCCGTCCGGCGAGCCGAGGACGAGGAGCAGCACGTCCGCGAGGGTGAAGCTGTTCGGCTGCGGCAGGCTCACCAGTAGGTCGCCGATCGTCATGTTGCCGTAGTAGCGAAGCGCGGCAATCGTCCAGCTCGCAAGCAAGCTCGTCGATGCGTTCGCACGAAGGTCGCCGAGCGTCACACCGGCGCGGATCGCATTTGCGGCGAATGCGCTGCCGAGTGTCGTGGTCGAGCTCGTGCAATTGACCAGGCTGCAGTCGACGATCGCATCGGGGTTGCTGAGCTGGTTGACCGGCGTTTGGTTGATGGGCGATTGATTAACCGGCGCATTTGCGAGGAGGATGTTCTGCAGAGACAGCTGGTTGATCGGCGTCTGGTTCACCGGGGTCTGGTTGACCGGCAGTGCGCCGATCTGCGACTGATTGATGGGTGTCTGGTTCACCGGCGTCTGGTTCACCGGCGTCCCGTACGCCGCGAGCGCCTGGATCAACGACTGATTCACCGGGCTCTGGTTCACCGGGCTCTGGTTGACGGGCGCCCCTTGGATGCTCGTCGAGAGCACAGTGGCGGGGTTGGACAGCGTGCCGGTACAGTCCACGCCCGTGACGTTGGCGGACGTGCACCAGTCGGTGAATGTCGTTGAGGACCCAACTGTCGTGTCGATCTCAGAGAGCGGCAGCTTGCCGAGTGAGAACGCAATGGCAGGAACAGTCCCTAGTGGGCTGCGCGAGAGATCCAGCTCGCCGATCTTGATCGGGTTGCTCGCGCCCGGCTGAAGTGGGCCGGGAAGCGGGTTGAGCGCGTAAACCTGGCGGAGCGTGACGTTCTGCTCGGGAAGGCCGGCGAGCGACGTCCCCGTGAGCAACGCCGACCATCCGCCCGTCCGCAGCAGCGGGATTGTCGAGAGCGTGATGCTCTCGAGCTGCGAGATCGACTGCGTCAGCTCCGCGAAACCGCTCTGGTTGACCGGCGACTGGTTGACGGGCGACTGGTTAACAGGCGTCTGATTGACTGGAGCGTTCGTCGTCGCGAGCTGGTTGATCGGCGTCTGGTTGACCGGCGACTGATTAACGGGCGACTGGTTCACCGGGGCCGATTGCAATCCCGCCTGCGGGAGGATCAGCGCGAGCGGCGGCACGTTTGCAAGCTTCACCTGCGCTGCGCCCGCCGCCGAGCTCGTGGGCGTCGCCGTGAGACTCATGTTCGTCGCCCGTGGAGCGGAGGGGAGCGGGCCCCAGTCGGGGAACGAGTTCCGCCAGGGGCCCGTGGCGATCATCACCCACGGATGCGTGAGGTAGGTCGGCTGCGTATAGATGTTTTCGTTGCCGAGGGTGCTGTAGTAGACGCGGTTCCCCTCGTAGTCGAGCCAGTAGATGTCGACCGTCCTGCCGCTCTGGTTGTCGAAGGTGATCGAGGTCGGCGTATCACCGGAGATCGATCGGTCTTGCGTGATGTTGCAGTTTGCGCTGCTCGGTGGGGACTCGATCGTGTAGGTCTGGGGATCGACGCCGCCGATCGTGTAGCCGATACAGACGTCGGTCAGCCGGAGCTGCGCGTTTCCGAAATCGACGTTGAAGTCCGGGCCACCGAACTCGTGGGCGGGCCTCGCCGTCCAGACGTTGAAGTCCTGGCCGCCGGCATCGCGGACGAAGGCCAGATGCTTCCCGTCCGGCGCCCACGCGACGTCGGCATCGTAGATCGACGCATCGGTGAGGTTCTGGGGGCTTGTCCCGTCGGCATTCATCCTCCAGACGGATGTCGCTCCCCCTCGGTCGCTCACGAAGAGGATCGTCTGGCCGTCCGGCGACCAGTCGGGGTCGCTGTCGCTGCTCGTCGAGTAGGTCGCTGTCACGTCGACGGCCGACGAGCCGTTGACGGAGCTGACGGTCCAGATGTCGTAATTGCCGCTCCGGTCGGAAGTGATGGCGAGCTGCGTTCCGTCGTCGTTCCACGAGGGGTCCACGTCATTCGCGTCGTTGTTTGTTACGCGTGTCTGGTTCGACCCGTCCGCGCTCATGACGTAGATCTGCCGTTTGCCCGTCGCGCGGTCGCTGTGGAATGCAATCTTCGTGCCGTCGGGCGAGAAGGCCGGCGCGCCGCTGTTGCCCGGGCTCGTCGTGAGCTGCTGCTCGTTGGTCCCGTCGTACATCATCGAGTAGACCTGCGTCGCGCCGCTGGTGGTCCGCTCGAAGACGATCGTGCGACCGTCCGGCGAGAGCGACGGCCGGGTGTTGACCACCGGCGGGTTCGTGTGGGTGAGCTGCTTCAGGTTGGTGCCGTCCGGAGCCATGCTCCAGATCTCGGAGTTGCCGTCGCGATCCGACTCGAAGACGATTTGGCCCGGTCCCGTGTTGTCGATCGTGACCGCGTGTCCCACCGACAATGTCGAGTTGTTCGCGCCGTCATACGCGCGCGCGAAGATGGTCGCGTCCTTGACCAGCGTGTTGGGGAACTGCGTCGTATCGAAAGTGATGTAGTACGGCGTCGCCGGGCTGCCGTTCGTTGCGCTGCCGATGACGGTGTCCACGAGCGGGCCGCCGGCCTGCAGCCGACCGCGATAGATGAAGTCGACGCGCGACACGCCGGCGTTGTCGCTTGCGTTCGCCGCGACCCTGACCTTGCCGCGCAAAACCGCCCCCGCGTCCGGTTGCGTCATCGTCACCGTCGGCGGCGTCGTGTCGCCTCCGATCAGTAGGTCAGCCCAGTTGTTGCCGGGGTCGAACAGCTCCGGGCCCGGCGCGTTCCAGAAGACACCTGGTCCGGTGTCGGGCTCGTATTGAAAGTCGACACCGAGGGTTTGGCCGGCCGAAGCGCAGATGTCGTGCGAGGTGTCGGACGAGCACAAGGGATGTGAAATCTCAAACGACACCTGTCCCGCTCCGATGGAACCCGCGGCGAGCGTGTCGTTCGTGCCCGTTCCGGGACCGCCGGTGGCGGGATCGGTGAGATCGTTGTAGTAGCCCCTGCCGCCGGTCCCCGTAGGGCTGTACGAGAAGTCGCTGCCGAAAGTGGGGAAGGCGAGCCAGTCATCGTCGCCTGTCCCGTTGATCCCGTCGTGGTTGTTGTCGAAGACGATCGCGGCCTTGGGGTTCGCCCCCGGGCCCGCGTCCTCCACCATCACGGCGACGTAGAGGTTCGTCCCGTCCTCCATGAAGCGGACAGTGGCCGGCAAGCTGCCGAACGTCAGCGTGTACGACGCCGCGTCCGCCCACTCGCCGGCTCCGATCGTGCCGTCGATCGTCGGTGGCGTCGAGGTGGCCGGAGCAGCGAAATTGCCGCCGCCGTGGGCCCGGGCCATGCTCGGCGCGGCGAGCAGTACTCCAACTACCGCGGCGAGCGCGATCGCCGCCTTCACACCCGCCCTGGGACGGCCGCAGGCCTCCCGGTGATACCCCATGCTGCGGAATCTTTCACATTTGCCGCGAATTTCAAAGCGAAGTTTCAGATTTTCGGCGCATAATGGAGACGTGGCCGCAATGACCAGGGTCGAGGGTGGGCCTGACACGTTGCTGGCGCCGTATCTGCCGCGGCTGGTTCGCGCGTGGAGCACGGAGCCGGAGGCTCCACGTGCCAGGACGCTCGACGGCTCGCTGGTCTCGGTCGACATCTCCGGTTTCACAGCGCTGGCCGAGCGGCTGTCGGTCAAGGGCCGGGCCGGCGCCGAGGAGCTCGTCCAGCGAATCTCGGACTGTTTCGACCGCCTGATCGAGGTCGCCGAGCGTCACGGAGGCGACGTGCTCAAGTTTCGCGGGGACGCGTTGCTGCTCTTCTTCCGCGACGGTCGGCATGCGCAGCGGGCGGCCGGCGCCGCATCAGACATGCAGTGGACGATCGAGGCGATCGCGAGCGAGGACGTCACGTTGCGGATGTCCGCAGGCGTGCACTCGGGCGAGTGCCACTTTTTCCTCACCGAAGCGCCTCACCGGGAGCTGCTCGTCGCCGGTCCGGGCGCGACGCGGGTGTTCCAGCTCGAGGACCTCGCGTCGGCCGAAGAGATCGTGCTCAGCGCGGAGACGGCCGCCGCGCTCGACGCGACGTGGCTCGGCGACGAACGAGAGGGAGCCCGAGTCATGCGGCGCCTCGAAGCCGGGGCGAGCACGGTTCCGCCGCCGCCCGACGTCGCCGGCTCCAACCTCGAGCAGTTCGTGCCCGCGCCGCTACGTGCGCATCTGGCGGTTTCGAGCGGCGAGGCCGAGCACCGGCAGGTCACCGTTGCCTTCGTGAAGCTGTCGCAGACCGACGACGTCGTCGCGAGCGAGGGTCCGGTTGCCCTCCTCGACCGGATCGACATGCTCGCCGCGGCAGTGGGCGACGCGTGCTCGGCCTACGGACTAACGTGGCTGGAGTCCGACATCGACGTCAACGCCGTCAAGCTCTACCTCACCGGCGGTGCTCCGGCGAGCTCCGGGCAAGACGAGGAGGGAATGCTGCGCGCGCTCCGCGAGATCGTCGCGGCCGACATCGACTTGCCCCTGCGCGCGGGCGTGAACCGCGGCCACGTCTTCACCGGCGATATCGGCGGCGTGTCGAGGCGAACGTACGCCGTCATGGGCGACGCGGTAAACCTTGCAGCCCGGCTGACCGGTCGTGCGCAGCCGGGAGCCATCCTCGCGACGACGGACGTCCTCGACCGCGCCAAGACGATCTACGCGACAGACAGGGAGCCTTTGCTCCTCAAAGGCAAGGAGCGCGCGGTGACTGCGCACCACGTCGGCGCGCCGGTCGGGACGCGCGGCGAGCTCGAGGTCGACACGACGCCGATCGTCGGGCGCGAGCAGGAGCTCGAGCGCTTGCGGGACGCGGTGAACGCGGCACGCATGCGCCGGCTGCAGGTCGTCGAGCTGGTCGGGGAGCCCGGCATCGGCAAGTCGCGTCTCGTTCGCGAGCTGCGCACGTTCGCGCTCGGCTTCACTCAGCTCGCGGCTGCCGCCGAGCAATACGCCTCGTCGACGCCGTTCTTCGCATGGCGCAACATCCTGCGCCAGCTTGCGGGGATCACGCCCGACAGCACACGCGAGCAGGCCGGCGCACAGCTTGCTTCCTTCGTCACCGGGATGATGCCCGACCTGGCGCCGTGGCTGCCCTTGCTCGCCATCCCGTTCGACGCCGAGGTGCTCCCGACACCGGAGGCTGATGCTCTCGATCCCGCGGCCGGCCGGGAGAAGCTGCACGAGACGGTCGAGACGTTTCTCGAGCGTGTCTTGATGATGCCGACGCTGTTCTGCTTCGAAGACGCGCACTGGCTCGACGACTCCTCGCTCTCGCTGCTTCGGCATCTGACCGCGAAGCCCGCGCCGCGGCCGTGGCTGATCTGCGTGACCACGCGACCCCGTGTCGAGCAAAGCGTCCATCCGGACGGCCCCGTCGAGACGATCGAGCTCCAGCCGCTCGATGCAAGTCATTCCGCCGAGCTCGCACTGAGCATCGCGGAGGAGTTCGCGCTCTCGACCGAGGCTGTCAACGCATTGACGGAACGCTCGGGCGGCAACCCGCTGTTTGTTCGGGAGCTCGTGTCCGCCGCGCGGCACGGTGAGCGCCTCGAGACGCTGCCGGAGTCGGTCGAGAGCTTGCTGACGACGCGCATCGACACTCTCGAGCCCGCCGACCGGATGTTGCTGCGATACGCCGCTGTGTTCGGGCCGACGTTCGAGCTCGACTTTCTCGGCGCGGTCTTAGGCGACCAGATTGCCGATGCCGGCGAGGCGAGCCGCTGGGAGACCCTCCGGGAGTTCGTCTCGTCTGCGGGCGGCGGCGCGTTCGCGTTCCGGCATGATCTCGTTCGCGCCACCGCCTACGAAGGCCTTTCGTTTCAACGGCGCCGGGACATCCATGGCCGGGTCGCGGCGGCCTTGGAGGAACGCGGTGCCGGATCGGAAGAGTTGCTCTCGCTGCACTTTCTCGAGGCCGGCGTCCACGACAAGGCTTGGCGGTATGCGGCGGTCGCAGGCGAGCGGGCGCAGGCATCGTTTGCGAACGTCGTCGCCGCCGAGCTGTACGAGCGCGCGATCGCTGCCGCGGAAAATCTCCCGGAGATTCCGGCGCCGGACGTTGCGCGCATCCTCGAGTCCCTCGGCGACGTGTGCGAGCGCTTTGGCGCGTACGACCGTGCTTTCGCCGCGCTCGAGCGAGCGCGCGGGCTGGCCGGGGACGAGTCCCCGCTTCTGGACGCGCGGCTTCTCGGCAAGCAGGCGGCGCTGCACGAACTGGCCGGTCGCTACTCGGATGCGTTCGCAGCCTGCGATGAGGGCCTCACCCGAGTCGAGGCAGCCTCACACGGTCCCGAGCGCGAGGCGGTCCGTGCCTCGGTCGAGCTGACCGCCGGCACGATCAACTATCGCCAGACGAACAACCGCGAGGCGATTCGCTGGCTCGAGGCCGCCGCGGAGCACGCGGAACGCGCCGGCGACCGGAGCACCCTCGCGCACGCGTATTACATGCTCGACGCGGCGCACAGCGACTTCGGAAGTCCGGACGGTCTCCGCTACCTCGAGCTCGCGCGGCCGATCTACGAGGAGCTGGGCGATCTCCGCGGCCTCGGCGTCGTCTTGTCGAACCTCGGCATCCATGCCTACTACGAGGGACGCTGGGACGAGTCGCTTGCGCTCTACCGAGAGAGCCGGGCGGCGAAGGAGCGCTCGGGCGATGTGGTCGGGGCGGTCATCCAGGTGAACAACGAGGCGGAGATCCTCTCCGACCAGGGCCACCTCGAGGACGCGATCATCCTCTTCGAGGAGATGCTGCGCGTCTCACGCGCGGCGGGGTGGGCCTTCGGCACGGGCGCGGCGCTGTCCAACCTTGCACGGGCGGCGGGGCGCGCGGGCCGTTTCGACGAAGCGCACGCCATGTTCGACGACGCCCTCGCCGTCTTCGAGGAGCTGTCGGCGGAGCGATTCCAGGTCGAGGCGAAGGCGCGCAAGGCGGAGTGCTTCGTGCTCGAGGGCCGTTACCAGGAGGCGCTCGCCCTCGCGAACGAGTGCCGCGAAGCGGCTGCAAAGGCGCCCGTCGGAGGCGTCGAGTCCCTGATCGAGCGGTCGATCGGCTACGCCCAGCAGCAGGCCCGGCGGCCGGACGACGCGCGACCGCATTTCGAGGAGAGCCTGAGGATCGCGCGTGGGTTGAAAGTGCGGTACGAGGTGGCGCTCACCTTGCGTGCGATGGCCGCGACCGGCTTTCCGTCGCGGGAGGATCTCGTCGCGGAGAGCGACGAGATCCTCGAACGGCTCGGCGTCGTCTTGCTGCCGGCGGCGCCACTGCCGTAGTTAGGTCAGGGCCGGGGCCTCTTCGAGTTCCTGGGCCGGCACGTGGGCGCCGCGGAAGAAGACGAACGCCACGACGGCGCCTATCGCGGCAAATGCCGCCAGCGCGGCGAACGCCCAGTGGTACCCGGAGGTGAAGGCCTGCGGTGTGAAGTTCCCCTGAAGGGCGCCAATATTGGTGACGCCTTTCCTTGGGGCGAGGGCTGGGAGGATCGGCGGCATGGCCTTCTCGTTTCTTTACCTCGCCGTGCGGGCGTTGTTCGGCGCGCTTGTTCGTAGCCGCCGCGGCCTGCATGTGAAAGACATCGAGCTGCTGGTGCTCCGCCACGAGCTCGAGATCCTGCGTCGGCAGGTCGCGCGGCCGAAGCTCGGGACGCCTGATCGTGCGCTGTTAGCAGCCGCAGCCTGCCACCTGCCGCGCTCGTCGCGGGTGTTCCTGGTGACTCCACGGACGCTTCTGCGCTGGCATCAGGCGCTCGTGCGCCGGAAGTGGCGACAGGCGCCCTGCCAGCGCGGACGGCCGAAGCTGCCGGCTGAGGTTCGGGAGTTGGTACTGCGCCTCGCGCGGGAGAATCCACGCTGGGGTCATCGGCGTATCTGCGGCGAAGTCGCGAAGCTCGGCTTCCGGGTGTCGCCGACCAGCATTCGCCGGCTGCTTGCTCAAGCGAAGTTGGAGCCGGCACCACGGCGCACCGGTCCAAGTTGGCGCGAGTTCTTGCGAGTGCAGGCTGCGAGCATCGTCGCGTGTGATTTCTTCAGTGCGCCACGAGGCGCTGTGTGAAAGGAGATGGGTCAGAGCGAACGACATCTCTATCCGTGCCGGCTGGGATGCCGGCCCCGGGCTGATGCAGCAGCCCGGTGAAGCTGGGGGCAGCCGCGGTGCGGGATCGTGCACCCAGCGGTGGGAGCAGCCCCGACAACGTGACGGCCGGGTGGTACTGCCAGACGCCCACGCGCGTGCAAGCGAGACCGCAAGGTAGAGCGAGAGCGAACCGGTGGTAGAAGCCCCTTCATTCGCAGACCAGCCCCAAACCTGGCGGACATGGGCTGGACGCAGCAACGACCGTGCCCTTGAAGACGGCGGGTCGCTCCAAGCCTGTGGAGGTTCGGGCTTGGTGGCCGCGGAGACGCTGCGATTGCTCCCCGGATGCGCTGCAGGGGTAGAGCCGGCTGCCGACCCGGTCAAACGGAGCACGGTGAACGTGGGAAGCGCCTCGGGAGCGCCGAGCCCCTGGCGGCCCGGCAAGGCCCGATGCCGGCCGATGCGCCCGGGGCGTGGCCGAGTCTGCGTAGTAGTCCGAGCCGGGGAAAGCCCGGTACATGGCGAAGGCGGACAGCAGGGCCGCAGGATCGGAAGCCATTCAGGAGGTCGGAGGTGAATACGTCCGCGCCCTCCCCGGCGCACGCCGAGGAGCGGGTACTGGGATGGCAGAGGAGGCTGCACCGCTGGGCGACCAGCGCATGCCCTGTGGAGAGCCCGGTGCGGGGGAACTCGCACGCCGGGTTCGGAGGGCGGAGGCGGGCAGACCGCCTCGCGTAAGCGAGGTATGGCGGCCCGCCTCCGACCCTAGCCGTCGAGAGCGTCGTTTTGCGCCGCTACTACGCCTTGTTCTTCATCGCCCACGGCAGTCGGCGCGTGTGGCTGGCCGGCTGCACAGCGAATCCCACTGGCGCCTGGGTCACCCAGCAGGCGCGTAATCTCGGTCTCGACTTCTCAGACCAGGGCGTCCGCTTCCTGATCCGCGACCGCGACGGCAAATACAGCGGTCCCTTCGACGAAATCTTCCGCAGTGAAGGCATCCGGATTGTGAAGACACCGGTACGGGCGCCCAAGGCGAACGCGATCGCCGAACGCTTCGTCAGAAGCGTCCGCGCCGAGTGTCTCGACTGGCTGCTGATCCTCAATCGCCGCCACCTCGAACGCGTCTTGCGTGTGTACGTCGACCACTACAACACGCAGAGGCCGCATCGCGGGCTCGGTCTCGGCACGCCAGATCCGGACAAGCTAGGGGCAAGATCGACCGTAGGCGAGATCCGCCGCCGCGACCGGCTCGGCGGACTCATCCACGAGTACCACCGAGTCGCAGCATGAGAGGCGACATGAATAATGGCGCCCTTCAGGCGTTCGCGCGCGAGCGGCTGGAGGCGGAGCCGTCGCTGCGCTCGGCCGAGCTGGCCGAGCTGATCGCGGAGCGGTTCGGGCTGCGCGTGCATCCACGCTCGGTCGAGCGGGCCCTGGCGAGGGCCGCCCAGCCCAAAAGTGGAGGCGAGCAGTGAGCGCACCGGCGGCAGCGGTGATGTCGAGCGCTACGAGCGGCTGCGCCGTTGCGCCCTTGGCGGTGATCCCGACGGGCACCGGTTCGGCCTCGCCCTGCTCGAGCGCCGCGGCGTCGCCGCCTGGGCGCGCGCCTGGCAGACCACCGCTCCCGCGCCCGCCTCGCCCCGTCCGGCTGTCGAGGCGCCGTCCGGCGCCGACGAGCTCGTCGGCGTGCTCGCTTCGATGGCGCTCGCCTGTCTTGCCGGGAGGTGAGGATCGGTGAGCGCCGTGGCCGCGGCGGTGACGTCCAAGGTGACGGCGTCGCATCTCGCGCGCACCGCCTACCTGTACGTGCGCCAGTCGACGCTGCGCCAGGTCGTCAGCAACACCGAGTCCGGGCAGCGCCAGTATGCGCTGCGCCAGCGGGCGGTCGCGCTCGGCTGGCCGGCCGAGCAGATCGTCGTGATCGACTGCGACCAGGGCCACTCGGGCGCCTCCTCGGTCGACCGCGAGGGTTTCCAGCGGCTGGTGGCCGAGGTCGGGATGGGCAAGGCCGGGATCGTGCTCGGCTTCGAGGTCTCGCGCCTCGCGAGAAACAACGCCGACTGGCACCGGCTGCTCGAGATCTGCGCGCTGAGCGAGACGCTGATCCTGGACGAGGACGGCCTCTACGACCCGGGCGAGTTCAACGACCGCCTCCTCCTCGGTCTCAAGGGCCAGATGAGCGAGGCGGAGCTGCACTTCCTGCGTGCCCGCCTGCGCGGCGGCATCCTCTCCAACGCCCGCCGCGGCGAGCTGCCGACGCCGCTGCCGATCGGGCTCGTCCACGACCCCGCGGGCAAGGTCGCGCTCGACCCCGACCAGGGCGTCCAGCAGGCGCTGCGGCGCCTCTTCCAGACGTTCGAGCGCACCGGCTCGGCGCGCGCCGTTGTCCAGACGTTCAACGACGAGGGGCTGCGCTTCCCGGTCCGCGTCCGCAGCGGCAAGCGCAAGGGCGACCTCGTCTGGATGCCGCTCCGCCACTGGCGGGTGCTGCGCACGCTGCACAACCCGCGCTACGCCGGCGCGTTCGTCTTCGGCCGCCGCCGCACCCGCAAGGACGCCGAGGGCAAAACCACCGTCCGGGAGCTACCGCGCGAGCAGTGGACGGCGCTGATCCCGGACGCCCAGGTCGGCTACATCAGCTGGAAGCAGTTCGAGACCAACCAGCGCCTGCTTGCCGGCAACGCCCACGCCTACGGGGCGGAGCGCGCCGCCGGCCCGGCCCGCGAAGGACCGTCGCTGCTGCAAGGGCTGGTCGTCTGTGGACGCTGCGGTCGGCGGATGACCGTCCGCTACCACCAGCGCCGCGGCACCCTGATCCCCGACTACCAGTGCATCGGCGAGTCGATCCAGGGCTGCGGGCCGCGCTGCCAGACGATCCCCGGCCAAGGCGTCGACGCCGCGATCGGCCAGCTGCTGCTCACCACCGTCAGCCCGCTCGCGCTCGAGGTCGCGCTCACCGTCCAGAGCGAGCTCGAAGCCCGCGCCGACGAGGCCGACCGGCTCCGCCGCCAGCACGTCGAGCGCGCCCGGCAGCGGGCCGAGCTCGCCCGCCGCCGCTACCTCGCCGTCGACCCCGACAACCGGCTCGTCGCCGACACCCTCGAGGCCGACTGGAACGACGCCCTCCGCTCCCTCCACGCCGCGCAAGACGAGTACGAACGCGCCAGCGCCGCCGCCAACACCGCGCTCGGCGACGAACAGAAACAACGCGTCCGCGCCCTCGCCGCCGACTTTCCCGCCCTCTGGACCAACCCCGCCACGCCGCAGCGCGAGCGCAAACGGATGGTCAGGCTGCTGATCGAGGACGTCACCCTCACCAAGACCGACCAGATCCACCTGCACGTCCGCTTCCGCGGCGGCACCACCGCCAGCCTCGCGATCCCGATCCCGCTGTCCGCCTGGAAGGCCCGCGAAACCGACCCCGACACGCTCGCCCTGCTCGACCAACTCCTCGACCGGCACACCGACGCCGAGACAGCCGCCGAGCTCAACGCCGTCGGCCACCGCTCCGGCGAGGGCAAGCCCTTCACCGCCAGGATCGTGCTCCACCTCCGCCGCGACCACCATCTCGCAAGCCACGCCGAACGGCTCCGCGCCCGCGGCCTCCTCACCCTCGACGAGATCGCCGCGCAGCTCAACGTCTACACGGGCACGATCAAGGCCTGGCACTGCGCCGGCCTCCTCCGATCCGAGAAGGCCAACGACAAGAACGAACGGCTCTACCACCCACCCACACTCGGCGACCCGCGACTCGTCAAGCAACAGGGCCGACGGCTCTCCGAGCGAGAACCGATCGAATCAACCCCAGGAGGTGCAGTGTGAAACCAACGCCTTGGTGCGTGGCCGGTAGGGCTTGGTCGTGAGGTGGCGGATCTGCTGTTGAGCGAGCAGCTCGCGCACGGCGCGGCTGCGCGCGTAGGCCCAGGCGTTGTCCGTCATCAATCTGCGCGTTGTGATCCCGTGGGCGGCGTAGAAGCTGAGCGCGCGTTCGAGGAAGCCGACGATCGTCGCTGCGCGCTGGTCGTCGTGGATCTCGGCGTAGGCGAGCCGGGAGTGATCGTCGACGATCGCGTGCAGGATGTCGACGCCGTCGCGGTGCTGGCGGTCTTGGCTTGAGCGGTCACCGGTGACGCGATGGCCGGGCTGCTGGAAGCGGACGTATTCGCTGGTGTCCATGTGCAGCAGGTCGCCGGGGCACGGCCACTCGTAGCTGTCCGCCGGCTCCCGCGGAGGACGGGGCGGCCGCGAAAGCCCGGCCCGTTTGAGCACCTTCCAGACGGTGGAATGTGCGAAGCCGGTAGCGAACGCGACCAAGCGCGGTCCCCAGCCGGTGTCGCGCCGGCAAGCGCAGATCCGCTCAGCGAGCTCCGGCGCGAGCTGACGCGGCGAGCGATGCGGCCGGCTCGAGCGATCGAACAGACACCCAAGCGTTGCACGCGCTTCCTCACCCGCCTCCAGCCAGCGGTGCGACCAACGGTGCGCAGTCGCCGGCGACACGCTGAAGGCGGCCGCGGCCGCCTTCAAAGACATCCCGTCCCCGATCGCACAGACAAGCGCGTAGCGGCCAGCCAGTCCGAGCTTGGCGTTACGGTGAAACGACATCCGAGCCCTCCTTCGAGAGTGAGTCCTGGCAGACCCACACACTCGAAGGAGGGCCGGATAGAACCCTCAGCCGTTCACAACCTCTGTAGGCGGGACAGCTAGGGAGTCCCCGGGGTTTCTGCTTCGTCCTCAGCCTTCGTCAATTGTGGTCGTTCGACGTGCCGGCACACCTTCATCGACTTGCGTGGTGCGCCGCCGTCCGTTGTATCCGGGGCCGGCCCAGGAGGACCAGAACACCATCGACAAGACAGCGCCGACGATCCCGACGACGAGCAGGATCCAGCCGACCGTGTGAAGGTTCACACCCGACGTTGTCACGTTGACCGCCCAGATGAGGATTGCGCCCGCGGCGGCCAACAGCAGACTAACGGGAAGTCCCATTGATGCCTCCTTCCCGCTCACTCTGGTAGCTGAAACCGGCTCTGATGTGGTCGACGGTCCAGATCCCTGAGGTGCGGGGGAAGGGAAGCGCTACGCCGCTCCCCTTCCCTTTGCGTGGGCCAGTCGCCTACTTCAACTTGAAGAACGCGACGAGGCTGGAACCGTCCTGCGTTGTCATCGTGACGCGGTAGCAGACGCTGGCGGTTTTCGGTGTTTGCCAGTTGTAGATGAACTGGCCGGTCGAGTCGTAGCGGAGGGTTGTGGCACCGGTCGCCGTCAACTCGATGTCGTCCGTCGGCGCACTCGAGTTGCGGGCCAATTGCGCGGACGTCAGCGACGTGACCGACGAGGTGGTCGTCAGTTCGGTGTTGCCCGCGAAGATCTGGAACTTGAGCGGCACCGTTGAACCGTTCTTGACCGTGTTGAATACGCCGCCCATGTCTACCGGCTGGTAGAAGCCTTTGAGCGTCCACGCCAACACCGTGTAGCTGCGGGTCGCCGTGCTCGTGCGCCCGGCGTTGTCGGTCGCGGTCGCGGTCAGGGTGTGCGTGCCGACCTGTGCTGAGTACCCGGTGACGACACAGCCGTTGAGACCGGAGATGGCATCGGTTGCTGAGCATGTCGGTGCCGCGGGCACGGATCCGAAGTAGAAGCTCGCCCCGTCGCCGATCGAGCCGTTCCATGAGGGAGCAGTCGGATTGGAGAGATCGACCTTGAGCGCCGCGCTCGAGGCGGTGCTGGAGTTGCCCGCGTTGTCGGTTGCGGAGCCACTGATTGTCTGTTCAGAGGCACTCTCGCCGAGCGTGAGCTCGTCACTCGGGGCGGCGTCGTCGGCCACGCAGCTCGCGATCAGCGAGGTCGCGTCGTTGCAGGTGAACTTCACCGTGGGAGCCGTCACGTACCAGCCGTCCTGGCCGTCGGCCGCGGCGGGCGTGACGCCGGCCGAGATCAGCGGCGGCGTCTTGTCGATCTTCACCGCTGGGCTGCTGACGCCGGTCGTTGCGTTGCCCGCGTTGTCGTGGATCGGGCCGAGGCTAGAGGTCAGCGCCGTTCCCTCAGTGTTGATCGTCGTTGTGGCCGGGCACGCGTCAAGCAGCAGCGAGAGCGCGTCGAAGCACGTCCAGTTGATCGTGACGTCGCTCGTGTACCAACCGTTGTCGCCGTTCGCAGGACCCGCCGGAACCCCCACCACAGACGGAGCGGTCAGATCGATGTTGATGCCTTCTTGTGAACCACCGGTCGAGTTGCCCGCGTTGTCGGTGCAGCTCGTGCCGGCCGACTGCGCTGCGCCCTCCGTGGCGAGCGTGACCGGATCCGGTGAGAGGCTGGCGACCCCGGAGGGGCCGTTGTCAGCACACGAGAAAGCAACGGTCACGGCCTGGTTCGTCCAGTTCGACGTGCCGGGCGTGTACGCGGTGTCGTCGGCGTTCTTGACGCCGACCACGCTGACGCTCGGCACGCTCCCGTCCCGCTTGAGCTTCACGTCCACCTGCGAGGCGGTTCCCCCGGCACTCGAGGCGACGCACGAGTAGGTCGTCTCGGCCTGGTCCGCGGTGATGTTTTGGTCGACGCAGCCCGTCGTCACCAGCGAGGTCGGCGACTGCGGATCATTGACGCTCCACACCAGCGTCACATTGCCCGTGTACCAGCCGTTCTGCCCGTCGGGCGAAGCGGGGCTGAGCGTATAGCCGAGGCTCGGAGCAGAAGGATCAACGATCCCGTACGTCTCCGAAGCCGCTGCGGTCAGACCACCCTGATCCGTGTACGAGCACGAGGCGGTCTGCGAGCCGATCCCATCCGCCGCGTAGGCACCCGTGACCGCGCTCAGCGTTGCCGCGAAGGACGTGTTCCCGTCCTCGGCGTCCGTCGCTTGGCAGGTCGCGGCCGGAACCGAACCCTTTTCGTAGCTCGCGCCGCCCGCTACGCCGGCAACCGAGATGTGCGGCGCAGTGTTCGTGGAAGACGCCGCCACAGTGACCGTGAACGTCGCCGGAGCGAGGTTGAACGTCCCCTCCGTGGTGTTGGACGTCTCGCTGATGCTGATCGTCGTCGCGCCCTGGGCAACGGGCGTCACCGTCAGCGTCTTCACGTCGCCACAGGACGCGAACGTGAGCGAAGACGGGCTCACCGTGGCAACCGCAGGATTGCTCGACGCGACGGAGAGGCCAAGCGTCGTTGAGCCGGTCAGGTTGCAGCCGCTCTTGCCGGGGTCGTTCGTGGGGAGCACGTACAGGGTCGTGGCGCCGTTCGCGCCGCCTACCGTCAGCGGCATAACCTCCGCAACCGCATCGACAGACGCGTCAAGCGAATTGGAGATGTCGTCCGCGAACGCCGCCCCCGCCAACACCAAAACCAGACCCATCAGGGCGGCAGCCACCACCGCTGTCCACCGATTCTTGATCGTTTGTCCCGAACACCTTCTCATCATTCCCCCATTCCGGTCGCCGCTTGTGGTCGCTGGTGCCGCCTGATGCGGCCATTCCTCGTCCCGAAAACCTCTGCCTCTTGAAACAGACTCGACCGCCACAAGGCCAACGTCTGGCCGCCGGCTGCGTGTCGCCGCTACCGCCTGACAGACCCCTGCCCGATGGCTGTGGTAATCACAGCAAGCACCGGATTTCGCCCTTGCGCGCGAGCCGTACGGACAGATTGAGCCAGCCCAAGGTCCTGAGGAGGTTCGGTTATCAGAAACGAACGAGGCTGCGGGCCGCCAGCCCGTCCGCAGCCTCTCCACGCACCCCGTCCCCCACAACACGAATGCAACATCCCCTACGTCACTGGCGACGCGTCATGGGACGACTGGCTGAACGGGGTACACGATGTTGCGCCGACAGCGCGTAGACGATTGCTGCCTCGTTAGACGCGTAGGGTTCAGATATTCGTCCGCTGGGACCGAGCAATGTACGGGAGGCGGGACCGAGGACGGTCAGCGAGACCAGACGCGGTGTTTCGAGGCGTCAGCTTCGAACGTTGAGGCGTTGGTGGACGAGTTCGATCGGGCGGACGTAGTCGCCGCGGTTCCAGAGCATCCGCGGAGCGCGCGGTTGAGGTCGTTGACGTCGCTGCGGCGCAGGCCGCGCTTGCCGGCCATGATCCATCCCAGCTCGAACGCCATTTCAGTCATGAAGCCGAGAGTGCTGCGGCTTGCGGTCTTCGCGAGCTGGACGCTGCCAGGCTCGAGCGCTGAGAAGGTGTCGGCGGGAAGGCCCTCTGCGCGGAGCTCGGCGTCGATCGCCTCGACGAGGTAGTTACCGAGTGGGCGGAGATCCGCAACGTGGACACCTACTCGGAAGACCGAGAAAAAGGGTGCCCGCATGCGTGAGAAGAAGACATTTCTGCCGCTCGATCCAGACGAGGTTCAGGTACCAGTCGTCGTCTGACGGCGGCAGCTCGCCGAGCGTGGTCGAGCGGACGCCGAGGAGGCCGAGCATCTTCTTGGTGCAGCGCACGACCACCCTACGAAACTACCAAGCCACGGTGCGCGTACTCATGCGGCGGCTTGGTATTCGTGGATCAACCCGCCGAGCAGATCACGGCACTCCGCTAGCACCGGCAGCTCGGCCTGCTCGACCGGCGTCGAGCGGTCGGGCGGGGCAAGCCTGAGCGCGCGGTGTGGCCGATGCTCGTTGTAATGCCGCACATAGACACGGAGGACGCGTTCCAGGTGGCGTCGACCGACGATCAGGAGATGGTCAAGGCAGTCGGCGCGAACGGTTCGCACCCAGCGCTCAGCGTAAGCGTTCGCGTTCGGCGCCCGAACCGGCGTCCGGATCACCTTGCAACCTTCGGAGCGGAAGACCTCGTCGAACACGCCGGCGAACTTCGCGTCGCGGTCGTGGATCAACAGCCGGAACGGCTGCTCATCGCCGAACTGGATCATCAGGTTGCGCGCCTGCTGCGCCGTCCAACCTCCGTCCGGGTTCGACGTGCAGGCGACATACTCGACCCGCCGCGTCGCAAGCGAGATGA
>WNGA01006861.1_pt1 | contig 29723 bp, 29 predicted proteins | sample 5400061 | NCBI WGS metagenome assembly WNGA01 (sample SAMN13153366, study PRJNA577476) | soil metagenome | isolation source: 100 cm soil or saprolite under grassland replicate 2 | place: USA:California | collected 2016-06-15
GGCTACGTCGAAGTGAACTCGCCCGATCTCATGGATTCCTCGCTCTGGGTCGCGTCCGGCCACATGGAAAAATTCCGCGAGATGATGTTCCTCACCGAGAGCCGCGAGGACGACGAGCGCACTTTCGTGATCAAGCCGATGAACTGCCCGGGCCACGTGCAGATCTTCAAGAACGGCCTGAAGTCGTACCGCGATCTCCCTCTCAAGCTTGCGGAATTCGGCAAGGTGCACCGGTTCGAGCCGTCCGGCGCGCTGCACGGGCTGATGCGCGTGCGCGCGTTCACCCAGGACGACGCGCACGTGTTCATCACCGAGCAGCAGATCGCCGCCGAGTGCCTGGCGATGAACGACTTGATCCTCTCGATCTACGAGGATTTTGGCTTCCCCGACGTGACCATCAAGTTCTCCGACCGGCCGGAGAAGCGCATCGGCGACGACGCGGTGTGGGACAAGGCGGAAGCCGCGCTGATGTCGGCGCTGGAAGCGTCCGGCCGGCCGTGGACCTTGAACAAGGGCGAAGGCGCCTTCTATGGGCCCAAGCTCGAATACGTGCTGCGCGACGCGATCGGGCGCGACTGGCAGTGCGGCACCGTGCAGGTCGATCTCAATCTGCCGGGCCGGCTCGGCGCGTTCTACATCGACGACCATTCCAACAAGGTGACGCCGGTGATGCTGCACCGGGCGATGTTCGGCTCGCTCGAGCGTTTCACCGGAATCCTGATCGAGCACTATGCCGGGCACTTCCCGCTATGGCTCAGCCCCCTGCAGGCGGTCGTCGCCACCATCACCTCGGATGCCGACGAATATGCGCGCCAGGCGATCGAGGCGGCGCGGCGCTTAGGGCTGCGAGTCGAGCCGGACCTGCGTAATGAGAAGATCAATTACAAAGTCCGCGAGCACTCGCTCGCCAAGGTGCCGGTGCTCCTGGTGGTCGGCAAGAAGGAGGCGGCGGAGCGCACCGTGTCGATCCGCCGGCTCGGCAGCGACAAGCAGACCGTGATGCCGCTCGATGCCGCGCTCGCCATGCTCGCCGATGAAGCGGTCGCGCCGGATGTCCGGCGGTTGAAACAGGCGGCTTGAGCCGATCGGCGCCGACGGACCCTGTCTTCAGCAGCCGCGGCGTCGAACGGTCTTCAACCTTGAACTGCGCGCGACGTGCACGCGGCAATTTCGTTGGCCTGTGGGCTTGGTATCCCAGGGCCACGATACCGTCGGCCCGCTCGGCTGCATCAGCCGCGCGCCGGGAGGATCGACGAAGCGTTCCCGCTCCCGGCCGGGCAATTCGCTCGACGGAACGCGTGGCCCCGCAACGGCACCGCTCATCAGCGAGAAAATGACCGCGATCCGGCAGATCGAGCGGATCATCGCTGTCCCCCGGCTCCGAAGCGGTCAGCGTCCGGTCTTGGCGATATAGAGGGCGAGGTCCTCGGCATCGCGCCGCGACAGCGCCATGTTCGGCATTTTCGGATGCGGCTCGAGCAGGAAGAACGCGACCCTGTGCGCGCTGAAGCCCGGCATCTTGGCGATTGTGGCGAACGGCGGGGCGTCGGCGCTCGCTTGGCGCTGGTCAGAGGCGACCACGTGGCAGGAGGCGCACCAGCGCTGCGCCAGGCGCTCGCCGTTATCGGCATCGGCGGCGACGGCGGGTGCGACGCCGATGACGAGCGAGATGAAGCCGAGGAGGCAAGCGTTTCGTTGCATGGAGAAATCCCGGCGCGGCGTCAGCGCGCGAGCACTTCGATCTCGCGGTCAACGCCGGATTCGACCTTGAACTCGCGGGAATAGGTCTTGCCCTCGTTGCGGGCGATGGCGACATAGTCGCCTTCGGCCAAAATCACGACGGGAAATGCGCCGATCGATTCCTTGATCTGGTCGCCCCCCGGGGTGAGCACCGACCAGGCGGTGTTGGCGAGCGCCTCGCCGCCTTTGTCGCCCACCAGCTTGAGCGTGATCTTCGCGGCGCGATGCACGATCGTGGCATCGGTGAGCTTGCCGGGCTGGATGCGCAGGTCCGAGCGCATCACCGAATTCGCGTCGCCGTAGTTCGACACCACGTGATAGAGGCCCTCGGGCAGCAGCACCACGTCGCCGCTCGGGACGTTCTCGGCGAGCGCCCGCTTTTCGCCGGTCTCGAACTGGCTGCCCTTGTAGACGTCGAAGTGGATTTGCCCGGGCATGATGCGCGCATCGCCGACCCGGCCCTCGAAGCGCGCGCCGCCGGCCGGCAGCTCGAACACCTCGCGTACCGTCTCGGTGCGCAGCTGCACCCTTTTGACCGCATTGGCGAGCCCGAACGTCACGTGCACGATGTATCCGCCGGGCGGCAGGAGAAAGACCGGGGAGGCGCCGCGGTCCTCCTTCACCAGCTTGAACATGCCGTTCTGGTCCGGCTTTTCGCCGTAGACGCGCCACAGAAGCCCGCCGGTGATGGCGGGAGGATCGCGCCCGAACCGCGCGCCCAGCGCCAACGCAACCTGCCCGGGCGGCACCATGGGGGCCGCGGGGGCCGAGACCGGGGGAGCGGCGGCGGCAGGTGGCGGCGTGGCGACCCCACCCCCCGGCGAAGTCAGGCTCGCGGTCGGCGGGGCAAGCGATGTGGGCGCCGACGGCGCCGGCACGTTCGGGATCGGCGCGGGCGGCACCGGCGGCAGCTCGCCCGGCAGGAGGCTGCGCGTCTGCGCCGCCAGCTCGACCGGCCAAGCCACTGCCAGGAGGAGCGCAGCCCCCGCCCCGAGACGACACACCCCTAGCCCCAGCCCCTTCCTCATGAGCCCGTTTGTCGATTCAAATCGCGGCGATTTCAAGCCACGGTTTGTCACCTCCCCGGCGCCGTGCTAGTGCGGTGGATTTGAAGTTCCTATCAGATCGTGCGGCAAGGTCTGTATAGGAACTTCAAATCCAAAACCGCACTAGAAACATATACTTGCTAGTGCTCCTTTGATTCCGAAGTTCGCACGAGAGGTTGCCGCAAAGTGATGCGAACTTCGGAATCGGAGCACTAGTGCGGTGGATTTGAAGTTCCTATAAGATCGTGCGGCAAGGTCCGTATAGGAACTTCAAATCCAAAACCGCACTAGAAACATATACTTGCTAGTGCTCCTTTGATTCCGGAGTTCGCACGAGAGGTTGCCGCTGAAGTGATGCGAACTTCGGAATCGGAGCACTAGCCGCAAAGCCATGCCCGACGCCCTCGACCTTCTCAACACCCGCCGCTCGGTAAAGCCGGTCGAGCTCAAAGGCCCGGCCCCGTCCGCGGCCGAGATCGACACGATCCTCACCGTCGCGGCGCGGGTGCCGGACCACGGCAAGCTCGTCCCGTGGCGGTTCATCGTGTTCGTCGGCGATGGACGGCTCAAGGCCGGCGACGCGATCGCGGCGGTCTTTCGCGCCGATCATCCCGAGGCGAAGCCCGAGCACGTGGAGATGGAGCGCACGCGGCTCGCGCGCGCGCCGCTCGTCATCGCGGTGGTGATACGACCGCCGCGTGCTCGATGCGCTGGGGCTTGCCCCCAACGAGCGCATCGTCGGGTTCGTCCATATCGGCCGCCCGGCGCAGCCGCCCATCGACCGGCCGCGCCCGCCGCTCGCCGAGATCGTCACCCGCTTCGGCAATTGAGCGAGCCCCTCGGAACCATCGGGCGGGCTGACGGTTACGTCGCCGTTCGGCCGACGTGGGTTGCCAACGGCGTTCTTCACCATATGTCCGTGACAGCCTTGTTGCACCGGCCGATTGGCCCGATCATCGGGCGATGATGGAGTCCGTTTCGTGTTTGAGTTTCTGACCGGGGGCGCAGGCAGCGGAAACGGCGCGAGCGAAGCAATCGACGCGCCGGCCGGCAGCGTTCTGGTCGAGACCCCGGGCGCGGTGTCGATCAAGGAAGCGCCGATCGGCGAGGCGCCGACCGTGCGCGCGGCCGGACCGACGCTCGGCCTCGCGCTGGGCGGCGGTGCGGCGCGCGGCTTCGCCCATATCGGCGTCGTGCGCGCGCTGATCAATAGGGGGCTGAAATTCGACGTCATCGCCGGCACCTCGATCGGCGCCATGGTCGGAGGCTGCCACGCCGCCGCCCAGCTCGACGCGGTCGAGGACTGGGCGCGCTCGCTCACCCGCCGCCGCGTGTTCGGTTACCTCGACTTCAGCCTCGCCGGCTCCGGGCTGATCGGCGGCGCGCGCCTCGCCGAGCGGCTCAACGCCACGCTCGGCAACACGACGATCGACGAGCTGCCGCTGCGCTTCGCCGCGATCGCCACCGAGATCGGCACCGGCCACGAGATCTGGCTCACGCGCGGACGTCTGGCGGACGCGTTGCGCGCGTCCTATTCGCTGCCCGGCGTGTTCGCGCCGGTGCGCGTGGGCGGCCGCTGGCTGATGGACGGCGCACTGGTCAACCCGGTGCCGGTCTCGGCGTGCCGCGCGCTCGGCGCCCGCGTGGTGGTCGCCGTCAACCTCAATGCCGATCTGATCGGCCGCGGTGCGACCATATCGAGCCACGGCTCGGACGAGAGCGATCATGCACCGATCGAGGTCGCGCTGCCGCAGCCGCAGAGCGGCTTGCGCGCCATGTTCGGCCCCGAGCGCAACCTCCGGCGCCAGTTCCTCGGCTCCGCCGGCCGGCCGGGCTTTTCCACCGTGATGATGGAAGCCTTCAACATCATGCAGGACCGCATCACGCGGGCGCGGCTCGCCGGCGATCCGCCCGACGTGATCATCAATCCGCGCCTCGGCGGCGTCGGCCTGATCGACTTCCACCGCGCCGACGAAGCGATCGAGCTCGGCGCCGAGGCGACCGAACGCGCGCTCGGACAGATCGGCGAGGCGATGGCGGCGCTGGCGTGAGGTTGAATGAACCCGTCGCTCGCGCGGGTTCCTGCGTCAGCGACTCAGTCGCAGACCTGCACGCGTGGCCGCACCCAGCGATAGCCATTCCATTCGGGCCGGCCATAGGTCCAATAACAGGCCGGCGCCTCGTAGACCGGCTCGGGCTCGACGTAGGCCGGGGCGACGTAGACCGGGGCGGGCGCGTAATAGGGACGCGGCGCCACGGCGGAACCGATGATGGCGCCGGCGGCGAGGCCGCCGAGGACACCGGCGGTGATCCGTCCGCCGTCCGCATGCGCGCAGTTCGGGCCGGACACGGTGGCGATCGCCGTGCAGGCGGCGAGCACGAATGATGGGAGCTTCATAGCGTCACCCTTAGCTTGACCCTCGGGGGACGGTCGGTGGACCGCGGTCGCAACCAGCCTGGGGCACACCGGTTGACCAAAGGTTACCGGCCGCGCGGCTTCCGCCTGACGGCGGCCGCGGCACGCGGGCCTCACCAGGACTGACCACGCGATGGAGGGGCATGCCGGCGGCGCAGGCGTAGATCGAAAACATGCCGCTAGTGAGCGCCGATCCGGCGTTCCGCGCCTTCGACGTCCGCGTCCTAGTCCTCACGCGGTGAGGATGTACTCGCGCAGCGCGTTAGTCTCGTTCTCGATCTCGTGCAGGCGATACTTCACGACGTCGCCGATCGAGATGATGCCGGTCAGACGCCCCTCGTCGACCACCGGCACATGGCGGAATTTTTGCGCCGTCATCTGCTCCATGATGTGGGCGACCGTGTCGGTCTGGCTGCAGGTGAAGACCTTGCGCGTCATCACCTGATCGACCCGCTCGTCGAGCATCGAGGCGCCGCGCTCGGCGAGCGCGCGCACGATGTCGCGCTCGGACAGTATGCCGGCGAGGCGGCCCTCGATGCCGAGCACGAGCACGGCGCCGATCCGGCGCCCGGCCAAGAGCTTGGCGGCTTGCGCCAGCGTCGCGGTCGGCTCGATGGAGACGATGTCGGGTGACTTATGGGACAGGATTGCCTTGACGGTCATGGCGCTTCCTCCGTCGGCGAATTCGCTTCGCCGATCCATTCGCCCCCGCGCCGTGCGGCGTCGGGCGCCACAAGTCGAATCATCGGCCGGAAACGTGGCCGGTGCAAGACGGTTGTGTCGGCTGCGACCAGAAGGCTCAGTCGGGATCCGCCGCCGCGTCGGGGCCGCTGCCGACCGGATCGAACCACCGGAACAGCAACAGGCCCGCCAGGAACCCGCCGATATGGGCCTCCCACGCGACTTCCTGATCGCCCGCGAGCGACACGGAACCGAGCCCCAGCAAGATGTTGATGCCGAACCAGACGAGCAGGAAGGCAAGGACGCGCGGATCGGTGAGCGCGGCGCGTAAGCGTGCAGCCGGCACATGATAGGCATGCGCTTCGTGCGCACGAAACAGACCGAGAGGGCCGCCGCGTTGGAAGGCAAAGCGCATCGCCGCCGCCATGAAGCCGGAGATCGCGGCGGAAGCGCCCACCATGGGCACGAATTCCCCGAAATGCGTTGCGAGATGCACTGCCGCACCGGCCGCCGCGGTCACCGCGAAGAACGCGAGAAAGCGCCAGGTGCCGAACCGGCGCGCCACCGCGCTGCCGAAGGCGAGGAACCACACCACGTTCACCAGGAGGTGGGTGAGGTCGCCGTGGATCAGCGCGTAGGTGACGAAGGTCCAGATTTGCGCGCCGAGCCCGCCCGGCACACCCTGGGCCGCCACCGCCGGGTCGTAGCGGGCGGGAATGAACGAGAACAGCAGCAGGAGATCGACATTGGCGCGCTGAGTGAGGATGAACGCGCGCGCCGCGTGGATGAGGGCCATGACCGCGAGCATCGCAGTCACGACCGGCGGCACGTTCAGCATCGGTTCGGAAGATCTTTGCAATGCCAACGTCCGTTCCCGGTCGGGCGTCAGATAAGAGACTGCGCCGCTCCCGGCAAGCCGTCGTCCGTGGGTCAGGACATCACGGCAAGGCGGATTGAACGCTGGACAAAAAAAGAGGGAGAGCTTGCGCCCTCCCCGGAGCCGTTTCGAGGTCGTTGTGCTTTGGGGCGCTCAGGCGCCCGTCACGTCCTCAATCTCCCCGTGGCTCGGTCAAGTCGTTGCTCAGAATGACCACGCTGGTCTAGCGAAGCCGATCGCCGGCGACACTACCCGACCGGCGGCGCCGCGCCAACGTCAACCCTTCGTTAACCCTAACCGGTCGTTGCGCCCGCTCGGCCGCGCCGCGCGCGCAGGCGCGGCACGCGCCCTGCTCCGTCCTGCCCGATCAGGTGAAGCGCCCCCTCCCGATGTCCCGATCGGAGACAGGTGGCGCGATCGGAAGAAACAGGGGCGACCCGTGAAGCATTCCTCGACCCGTGCGCTATACGCCTACTGGAACGAGCGGCGCGGCGCGCGCCCAGCGCCCGACCGCGGCGACATCGAGCCGGGGGCGATCCGCACCGCGCTCGGCGACAGCTTCATTCTCGGCCAGGGCCCGGCCGGCGGTCACAACTTTCGCCTCGCCGGAACGCGGGTGTGCAGCGTGTTCTGCCGCGAGCTCAAGGGCGAGACGTTCGAAGCGTTGTGGGGCGACGGCGACCGCGCGGCGGCGCGCGACCTTCTCGCCATCGTCGCCAACGAGATCGCCGGCGTCGTCGCAGGCGTCGCCGGCGCGACCGCGGAAGGATACTCGGTCGATCTCGAGCTGTTGCTGCTGCCGCTGCGTCACCGCGGGAGCAGCCAGGCGCGGCAGATCGGCGTGCTGGCACCGCTGACCGTCCCGTTCTGGCTCGGAGCAAGCCCGTTGACCCTGCTGGCGCTCAAGTCGCATCGCCATATCGGGCCGGCGCTGGACGCGATCCCGGCCACCCCGTTGATGGCGGCAACCGACAGCGGGCGCATCCGACACGGCCTCCTGGTCTATGACGGCGGGCGCGTCTGATATCGCTCGGCTCCGCCGCTTTCGGCGCGCGGCTAACCGCCCCTTAACTATGCCCGCATAGGCTGAAGCCCAAATCCTGGCGAAGCTGAAGAAGGCCTGCCGCTTCATGGCGACGGTGCAGGAAAGACCGCGCGTTCTGGCGCTGAGCGATGAGCGGCGCCGTTTCCAACGCGTGCGCGTCAATCTGCTCGGCCGCTATATGCTGGCCGATCGGCGCGAATTCCCCTGCCAGGTGGTGGACATGTCGCCGGGCGGCATGGCCGTGATCGCCCCGGTCAACGGCAAGGCGGGCGAGCGCGTGATCGCCTACATCGATCACATCGGGCGGCTCGAGGGCTCGATCGTGCGCCAATTTGCCAACGGCTTTGCTATGACGATTTCGGCAACGCCGCGCAAGCGCGACAAGCTCGCCGCCCAGCTCACCTGGCTTGCCAACCGCCATATCCTCGGCCTGCCCGAGGACCGGCGGCACGGGCGCGTCGTACCGCGCGACCCGGTGTCGACGATGGTGCTGCCGAACGGAACCAGCATCAACTGCCGGGTGATCGACATGTCGCTGTCGGGGGCCGCGGTCGCGACCGATCAGCGGCCGCCGATCGGCACCCTGATCACGCTCGGCAAGACGCAAGGCCGCATCGTGCGCCATCTCGACCAGGGCTTTGCGGTCGAGTTCACGCGGCTCCAGCATCCCGATTTTCTCGAAGAGAGCGTTACCAGTTCCTGAACGCCCTTCCGCGCGTTTTGCGCGGCGCGGCGCAATATTTTCATAGTCCGCGCACGCTTCGTCGCGCCGCGCGCATCCCCGCTCCTGACCTCCTGACGGTAAACGTGAAGCGTCGGCGCAACCGAGGCTGCCCGGAAACCACGGCATTTGCGTCATTAACGCATAAAATTTTAGACAACTTTGAATAATCGGCTTTTTAATTGAATTATCCAAAATATTTACTCGTATTCGATGAGTAGTTTCATCGTATTCGCGTCAAAACAACTTGCGTGACTTAGCGGCGGTTCAAGTCGTTTGTGCGAAAAGTGACCCCATGGTGTCGGGAGGGGTCACAAATGAAGTCGTCTTGGGGGGGAATACTTGCCGCTGGCTGGGTGGTTGCCGCATTCGCCATTGCGCCGGCGGGCGCCAACGAGCGCCCGCTGTTCGTCTCGGTCGGCGAGGCCATCCGCGCGCCGATCGGCTGGGTCGAGTTCTGCACGCAGCGGCCGTGGGAGTGCAACGTCGCGCCTACCGCCCCGCGTGACGTGGTGCTCACCGCAAAGGCGTGGAAGGACCTCATCCGGATCAATAAGTACGTCAACGAGCGCATCCGGCCGATGACCGACCTCGAGCACTACGGGGTGGTCGAGAAGTGGGCCTACCCGGACGACGGCTACGGCGATTGCGAAGACTACGTGCTGCTCAAGCGCCGCATGCTGATGGAAGCCGGCTGGCCGCGCGAGGCGCTGCTCATCACCGTGGTGCGCGACAAGAAAGGCGACGGCCACGCGGTGCTCACGGTCAAGGCCGACCAGGGCGAGTTCGTGCTCGACAACCAGAACGAGGACATCGTGCTGTGGTCGGAGTCGGGCTACCGCTTCGTCAAGCGGCAATCCCAGTCCGATCCCAACACCTGGGTTTCGCTCGGCGACCCGCGCGCCGCCAGCGCCACCGCCACGTCGCGTTGAGACGGCGAAGAAGGATCAAAGTTCGCGACCCGGTCACGTCCCCACCCTCCCCGTCCCCAGACCGGTTCGCGCGCGGCCGGCCCTCCCCCAAGGGCCGGCCGCATCCTTTTTGCGCAGCACGCACCGGCACGCAGCTATGGGCGAAGCGGATCGATCGCTACGAGAAAAGGAAATCGATGCAAATCGGTGTCGCGGGTGCAGATTTGCCTTATCCCGTGTTCGCGCATGAGGACGGCTCGCATGCCGGCGGCGCCTTCCCTGGCTGGGTCTTGCTCGCCTGCGTTTTCGCCTACAACGTTTCTTGGCTTTGGATCGCGGCCTAACTAATTCGATTCGCAATAACGACCCGAACAGTTCGTGTATGCGGCGGCGGAATGATTCCGATGGCCAGTTGCACTGGCGCAATTGAGCCAGGTACTTCGCGACCGCCGTCCCATACGCACGGGTGCCTTCGGCGTTGAAGTGCATGTCGGCAGGGATATAGTACTTCTGCGACTCTGTTCCGAACTCGGCCTTCAGGTCTTTCGTCGCGATCGACGCTATGGCACGCTGATGATGGTGCGCTTGCATCCCGTAAGTGCGCATGAAATGAGGGCGCATCGCGTACGCAGCAACGGCCGGGGCCGAAAAATGATTCGCCGCATCGTCTCCATGCTCGCGCTGGTCGCCGGCTCTATTCTCCTGACGCTCCTCGTCCGCGAGACGGAGCTGCGGGCGCGCGGCTATGAACCGCTGCAAATCTCCCGCGATCCGGTCGGCTGGGCGGAGCCGGATCTGGAGCTTGGCTGGAAAAATCGGCAAGGGTCGTTTCGCTCCACGGAGCCGGGCCACGCCATGATGAGCTTCGGCCCCGACGGCCGGCGGATTGACCCGGTCGGTCCCAAGGACACCCCGAAAATACTACTGGTCGGCGACAGCTTTGCCCAGGGAGAGGGGGTTGCCGACGACGAGCCCTATCCGCACGTGATCAATCGCGCGCTGCCGACCTTCGAAGTCCTCAATTTCGGCACCGGCGGCTACGGCACCTACCAGTCGCTGTTGCGGGTGCGCTCATATTTTCGCGTACCGCATCCGCCTACTCCGCTCGTCATCTATGGTTTCATGGGCCACCACCTCGAACGGAACATTGCCTCCGGCGACTGGATTTCCGCGCTGACGATGCGCGATGGACGCTACGTGTTGCCGCCCCATGCCCGGTTCTCGAACGGCCGGTTGACCGAGTTTCCGGGCGGTCCGGTCGACGCCTGGCCGGCGGAAACCCGCTCGGCCGCCGTCACCGACCTCCACCAGTTGGTCATGCATCGACTTCGCCGCGCCCGCTACGGCGAGCATGTGGCGGTCCTCTATGCGTTGCTGCAGCAAATGAAGGACACGGTCGGGGAGAATAGAGCCTCGCTGGTAGTGATTGGCCTGATGGCGGTACCGCAAGTCGTGGTGGATTGGATGCGGCAGGCAGGCGTCGACTATATCGATTGCCAGCATCCCGCCTTCATGAATCCCGCGTTCCCCGGCGGCATGGATCCCGCGCTGCGCGTGGGTGGCGTGGGACATCCGAGCGCGCGCCTGCATGCGTGGTGGGGTGAGTGCGGGCTCAAGGCGCTCGCGGACCGCGGCTATACGGTCCCGGCCGGCGCCGCCGCAGAACCGGTGAATTGAGCTATCGAGAAAGCCCGCACCGTATGCCTGCCTATGACCGGACTCGACACTGCAAGTATCCGTCGAGGCTCATATTCCGCTTTCGCGCGCGGTCGCCTGCGAGGACAACGATGCGATGAGCGCCGTTGCGGCCGATCCAAACCGGATAATAATCGTAGTTGATCTCGTGTGACCCGATTGTCAATTCGTAGAACCAGGGCCGATTGAATACCGAAAGCAGCGGCGTCTGCTCCTGCGCCAGGAATACGACGGCGTCGGACTCGGAAACCGATGGCCTGCCATTTTGCGCACAAACCACACGCTTTGCGGAATCGGAGTCGGAGATCGACACCGCACCCGGGCTAAGCCAAAAGCGCCGCTGCGGTTGGCCGGCCATGTAGTCGATGAGGCGGGCGGCAAATGCGGCCGGATCGCTGTTGCGAATCGAGTACGCCGCAATCCAAAGCCAAGCGACATTGTAGGCGAAAACGCAGGCGAGCAAAACCGGCAGCAACCAGGGAAGCCGCCGCCGGCGCGCAAAATCATGGCAGGCGAGAACGCCCACGCCGAATGCGATCGCCGCCAAAGGCACGAAGACCAGCCAATTGCGCACGAACAGCAGGACATGCGCGCTCATGAACGTCGCATAGGCCAGCACGAACGCGGCGCTGCACCAAAAGTAGGAGCGATGTTGACGCCATAGGGCGGCGATGCCGACCCCGGTCACGACGGACATGGGGATGGCGAGCGCGACGACTGGGGAGGGTACCACGGCGAGCAGCCACAGCAGCACCAGCCGACATTGACGCAGCGATGCATACACGCCCTGTCCGGTCCGGTAAGATCTTCCCTCCCAGGCAATCGTGCCGAAATATCGGATCGGGTCAAGCAGGCTGCCGGGCGTGGTCACGAAATAGGTGACGCCGAAGAGGAGAACGACGGCAAGCGCCAAGACCAGCCGCCGGCCAATGCCGATGCGAAGATCATGGTGAACGACGGTTGCGGCCAGTACCGGCACCACTGTGAACACACCCGGCATCTTGCAGCCGAACGTGACGCCCGCGGCGCCCGCGGCGGCCAGGAGCCAGCCGACGATCTTCGCATGATCGCGTTCCGCCAACGCCACGATGATCAGCAGGAACGTCAGCGCCGCAAACTGCATCATCACGGCGTCGGGAGAGACGAAGCGGCTGTGATACGCAACCTCCCAGGAAGCGGCCACGAAACCCGCGGCGGCCACAGCCCCCAACCATTGCCCGTCGTAGAGTTTGCGCAGCGCGGCGAAAACCCAGAGCGCGCCGAGCGAACTGAGGACCAGAAAGGCGCCACGTGACGAGAGCAGGAAGCTCGGGTCATCGACGCGGGCAAGCAGCCGGCTTTGCAGAGAGACGATCGCCGGATATTGATCCAAGGCCAGCGGCCGCGTCGGATTGGCCGCAATCTCTCTCAAAATCTCCGGCAAAAAAGGGAGGGAATAGGGCGCCAGCAGCAGGAACCCGATGCCGAAATACACGCCGCCATAGGTGTAATTGCGCGGCAGGAGCGAAAAATCCTTGACCGCGGCCGTCAATCCGGTGACGAGGTTTGCCTCGTCCCAATGCCAGCCAAAGTCCAGTCCCAACCAACCCGTCACCACCGCATTGACGACGAGCCCGGCACAGACGCCGAACGCCGTGGCCTTGCTCAGTCCGCTTGCCTTGAGGCCCCCGCCGAATCGTCCGACGGCACTGCGAAAATCGATCATCCCCGTTCGTCCCGATCGAGATGGTGAGCCGCTTACCTCAGCTATGGCGGCGCCTCCAGCTGTCGATCCCGCGCGCCGCGCAAGAGGATCTCCGTCACGACGAGGGCGCTGGCCGCAAGGATCGGAACGACCAGGAGCCGGACCTGGGAAAACGGATGCAAGACAGTGTGCTGAAGGAACACGGCCGCCCATGCCAGCAACGCCGCCAGACTCAAGAGCGACGCCGGCCTCATCGGACGATCGAAGGTCCAAAGCGTCCTTATGTTTCGCGACGTGACGATCAGAATCGTGCTCAGCGCGGCGATGACGAGAGCAGCGCCAAATCTGGGCGATCCCCAACCAATGTTGCGCACCGAGATGCGGTACAACGTGATCTGGTAGATGAAGATATCGAGCTGGTTGGCACCATCCGATTTCGAGCCGGGCAAAGAGTCGAAGTCACCCTGCATTCGGGTCACGAGCTGGGCCAGGAAGGATGCTGTGTCGCCGAGAAACAGGACCGCAAACTGCTTCTTGAGCGCAAACGACAAGACGACGGCAAGACAGAACGAGCCCCATAGCACGGTCAGCTTGGCGATATACGTGCGCCTGTTCTCCTGAAAACCCAAACCCAGCAGCAGCGGGAGAATTGCGAGCGCCAGCGGAATCCCGCCCGTCAGGAATTCGAACATCGCAACCAGGCTGCCATAGGCCGAAGCGAAGACCGCAAGACCGACAGGGCGCATCGCGGCGAGCGGCGCAAACAGGCTTATCAGGATGAAGGCAAAATGCGTGCAATCGAGCACGCCGAAATTGAGCGTCGGACCGAAAAAGGAGAACCCGTAAAACGCGCCGAAGCAGCCGGCGGCGGCGACATAGCCGGCCGCACGCGCGCGCGGGGTGGATCCTCTGTTCGAGCGCCCGAGACGGTACAAGGCGACGACACCGATTATCCCTAGGAGTCCATAGCCTGTTCCAAGTAGCAAACGTCCCACCGCATCCGCCGGCATGAACGACAGGAGCAGACGACCGACCACTCGCATGCCGAGGATGTAGTTGTCGTATTGCTTCGGCTGGACGCGCTCCCAGCCGTCCGCTTCCAATTCCGGAAACGCGCGCAATAGATCCTGACAAAAGGGATTGGGCGGTGCGCGCGGATCGTTCACCGGCGAGTCCACCCCGATCCAGCGGTTGCTCATCGCACTGACGACGAGGTCGTTGCCAGTCGTGCCGATCATGTTGAAGATGATGCAGTCGTAGACGAGATTGGGAGCTGGATAGTTGTCCAGGGGCCCGAGCGCGGTTCGCTGGTTGAGGATGCCGCTTGCGAGAGCTTCAGCCAGGTGGCCGCGGGCGATCTCCTGACGTTGCGCGGCCCACAAGGCGACGACGAACAGAACGGCAAACAATACGGCAGCCGTTGCCGCGCTGGCGAGAAGGGCACGGGGAAGGTCTCTCATGTCGTTCGGTCGGAGGACCTGGAGATAGGCGCGAGGCGCTGCAGACTTCCATTTTGTCGGGCTGCAATCAACTGTCGATCTCTTCGAGGCTCTACAAAGACGCAACAAGTTTGGAATTTCCCTGATAACACGGGTGAGAGGCCCGCCGGCGATTGGCTCCGAGAACCGGAACCGTGTATCAGGGTCAAGCGTCGGACGCGGTTTCGCTTTGTCGGTTACCGGGCAAGCGAGCGTCCGTCGCCCCCGGCAATTGGACAACCATCGCAGGCTCAAGCCAAATGACTGTTTCCAGTAGCACACCGGTCAAACGTCAAGCCGGATCGCCGGTGCCGACGATCGACGAGCTGGGGTGACGAATGAATGCTCTTCGCCCGGCGATCGTGTCGAAATTGAACCGAGCGTTTGTCGCCCTTCGCCAAACCGTCATTATCGTAGTGATTACGGCGTTGCTCATGGAATTGGGTTTGAGAATCCTCCATCGAATCTATCCGCTTCCCATCTTTTATAGCGAGTCCCTCAACCGCTTTCGCGCGAAACCGTTCTCCCCCTGGTTCGGTTTCCGCCTTAACTCGAGAGGATTCATGGATGTGGAATTCAAGATCGCGAAGGAGGAGGGAACGCTTCGCATCTTGGGGATCGGCGATTCGTTCGCGTTCGGCGTTGTTCCTTTTCCCAATAATTATCTTACGCTTCTCGAGGACGCGCTGAATCGGAGCGGCGGCAAAGTCGAACTGATCAACATGGGAATTCCCGGCACCAATCCGCGCGAGTACCTGGCGTTGCTCATCCATGAGGGTCTGGAGCTCAAGCCCGACATGGTCCTCTTGTCGTTCTTCGTTGGCAACGACTTCACCGAGGTGAGGAAAATCCGCAGGATATTCAGGTATTCTTATTTCGCGACCCTGCTGAAGTTCGTTTACGATCTCAATACGAAGTTCGTAAGCGTTCCACTCGGCGGCGACTACAGTTATGACGAACAGTCGACCCGCGTGACCGACGCCGCCCACATAGAATGGGAGCGCGTAATAAGTCATATCTTCTTGAGGCAAAGCAGAGATTTCGATGCACTTCTTGCTAACACGGTCGATCACCTCCGTAACATCAAACGGATTTGCGACTGGCACGGCATCCGCCTCACCCTCGTTCTCATACCGGATGAGGTGCAGGTCGATCTTGCCCTTCAGCAAAAAGTCGTCGAAGCGTGGCAGCTCGGCTCCGACGCGTTCGATTTCAATTTGCCGAATAGATTATTGAGGGATCGGCTCACGGAACTGCATATCGACCATATTGATTTATTGCAGCCGTTCCGCGCAGCCGCGACCAGTACGAGACTTTACAAACGAAATGACACGCACTGGAACATCAAAGGAAACGAGTTGGCGTCGGAACTCATACTGGAACATTTGTTGCCCCAATTGTCGCATTAGAGCCGAACAACGAGCGCGCCGCTAAATGTTTCGCCGCCCCCTCCCCCTGGTTTCCCTCGTGGCCGTCTCCCTCGTTTTCTCGCTCCTCGTCGGCGAGGCGGCGCTTCGAACCTTTGGCTACGAGCCGCGCCGACTTGCCCTCAATACAAGTTTCTGGAGCACCGGATGGGCCGCCATGGACGAGGAGTTGGGATGGCGAAACCGAGAAGGGTCCTTCCGCTCGGCCGAGCCCGGTCACGCGCTCATGAGCTTCGAATCCGACGGCCGTCGGCACGACCCGTCAAGCAAGGTCCCCGACCTGCCCAAGGTGGTCGTGGTCGGCTGCAGCTTCACTCAGGGCGAAGGAGTGCCCGATGACCAGCCCTACCCGCACCTGGTCAATCTCGCGCTGCCCGGCTTCGAGGTGATCAATTACGGCACCGGCGGCTACGGCACCTACCAGTCGCTGCTGCGCCTGCGCGCGTACTTTCGCTCGCCGCATCCGCCGACTCCGCTCGTCCTGTACGGCTATACGAGCCACCACATCACCCGCAACGTCGCCACCACCGATTGGGTCTCGATGCTGACGACCCGCGACGGGCGCTATCTGATGCCGCCCCACGTGCGCGCGGCGGGCGACGGCATACGCGAATATACCAGCCGTCCGGTCGAGCTGTGGCCGCTCGAGCAGCGTTCGGCGCTGGTCGCGCTCGCCCACAAGGCGGCGATGAACACGTCGCTCCATGTGCGATGGTCCGAGCGCTTCGCCGTGACGCAACAGGTGCTGCGTGATATGAACACCATCGCCCGCGCAAACAAATCGTCGCTCACCGTGATCGGCCTGGTCGCGCTGTCGGATGCCGAGATCGAGCGGATGAAACACGACGGCATCGACTACCTGGATTGCCAGTATCCGGGCCCGTTGCATCGCGATTTGCAAGTCGGGGGATGGGGCCATCCGAACGGTCGCATGCATGAATGGTGGGGCACCTGCATTGTACGGGGCCTGGCGGCGCGCGGCTACGCGGTGTCGACGAGCCGGTAAGGGCGTCGCGCCGGTCGACACCCGGGTGGCACGAAGGGCTTTGCTTGCCGCATGCAAACCAATCCTTCCGAAACGCCTTCATCCCCGCTGCCGCCGGCGATCGCACGGCATGCACCCGCAACGCGGCTCGGCCTCGCAGCGGGGGCTCTGCTGCTTGGTTCGTTGCTGATCGGACTTGCGCAAGTGGCCATGCTGCCGCCGTGGGAAGGCCTCGACGAGTTCGCCCACTACTCCTACGTTGAGCAGATAAGCGATACCGGAACATGGCCGCGCTTCGGCGATCCGACCTCGGCGAACGTCGAAGACTATTTCCAGCTTGCCCCCGGACCTTCGCCGCTCGATCTGAAATGGAACTACCTCCGGTTCTTCGCAGCTTCGCCGGACGTGGTCGAAGCCGGACGGTCCGCCATTCATTCACCCCGCGACCCGTCGCGCGCCTGGCGGCCGGGACACGGCTTCAACTGGGAGGCGCAGCATCCGCCCTTCTATTACTGGCTCATGGCTCCGGCCTACCGCTTTTCCAAAGGCTGGAGCTTGGCGGCGCAGTTGCTGCTCCTGCGCGGCCTCTCCTATCTCCTGGCCTGGGCCGGCTTGTGCCTGGCGCTCGTCGCCATGCTCGACAAGGGAGGAGACGACGCGCGGGTGCGCGCGTGCCTCATCCTGGCCCCGGCGCTGTGGCCGTATCTGTTCCCGACCTGGTTTCCCGAAATGGGGCGCTTGGGAAACAATTCGCTGTTGGCTCTGCTGACGGCAGGCAGCTGGTTGATCCTGTCGAGGATCGAATCCAAAAACGGCTCGGGCACCCACTACGTTGCGCTGGGAGCCGTGGTCGGTGCCGGTCTCCTGACCAAAGCGACGTTCCTGCCGTTCGTCGCCGCCGTGACCGCGTTTCTTTGCGTGCGCATATGGCAGCACCAGGCGAACGCCGCCGCGCGGCGCGGCCGGTTGCGCGGATTGCTCGCCTTCATCGCCGTCGCGGCCGCGATATCGGGCTGGTGGTACGTCGGCAAGCTCATTGAAACAGGCAATGTCATCGGCTCGAACGACATGATCCTGTTGAACCGCGCCGGAGGATTGCTCGAGGGACTGGAGCAGCACGGCAGCCTCTACCTGTTCCTGCGCAGCACCTTGTTCCTCCCCATCAGCTTCTTGTGGAGCGGGACATGGTCGGCGGTGGTGCCGCCCATGCCGGCCTATATCCCGCTCCTGCTGACGACCGCCGCGATCGCCATCGGCTATCTTCGGCACATCAGCTCACGGCAACGGAACGCGGTCGATTGGGTGCCGCTGGCGGCATTATTGCTGTTGGTGGGATCACTCATCAATCACGGCATCGTGCTGATGGCCCGTCTCGGCGTGCCCGCGATTCTCGGCTGGTACATCCACAGCTATGCGCCCGCACTGGCAACCTTGAGCGGATATGGGCTTGCGGGCGCCATGGCGCTGCCCTGGCTGCGTCGGCTGTTGTCGATCCTGATATGGTATCCGAGCCTCTTCCTAATGGCGGCGTTCGGCCTTCAGGGCATATTCTACGCCGGCTGCAGTACGCGGCCGACCCAGCACGTCGCTTTCGACCCCTCTTCGTTCCTGGCCTGCGCAACCGATCTGGGCTCGATCTTCGCCCGGCTGTCGGTCGTGAGCTTTCCGTTTCTTGCCGCAACCCTATTTCTGGCGGGCTGGACGGCCATGCTGGTCGGCGTGTGGAGCGCAACCGCGAGCCTGCGGCGGGCGGCGCCGCCACGCACTGGTTCATGAGCATGCAGTCCACTCGGCATGGGGCAATCCGCCGGATCTTCGGATCCAGGCCTCGAAGGATCCAGGGAAGCTCACCTGATCCGCTTCAACCCCTTCGCATAGTCCTGCCAGCGGCGGACATAGATCTCGGCGCCCGCCGCGATCATCTTGATCGTCGGCTCGTCGACCGCGCGGGTGGCGCGCGCGGGCGCGCCGACGATGAGCGAGTTGTCGGGGAATTCCTTGCCCTCGGTGATGAGCGCGCCGGCGCCGACGAGGCAATTCTTCCCGATCCTGGCGCCGTTGAGGAGGATCGCGCCCATGCCGATCAGGCTGTTCTCGCCGATCATGCATCCATGCAGGATGACGTTGTGGCCGATGACGCAGTTGGCGCCGATCACCAGCGGGAATCCGGGATCGGTGTGCAGGGTGGCGTTGTCCTGGACCTGGCTGCGCTCGCCGATTTCGATCCACTCGTTGTCGCCGCGCAGCACCGAGTTGAACCAGACGCTGGCGTTGCTCTTGAGCCGCACGCGCCCGATCACGGATGCACTGTCGGCGATCCAGCAGCGGCCGTCCGCCGGCAGATCCGGCGCCTGCCCGTCGAGCTCGTAGACCGCCATGCACGCCTCCCCATTCAAGGAGGCGCGACCTTGCCACGGCGCGGCGTGATTGGCGAGGCACGGTACGCTTCAGGCGAGCAGGTGTCCGACCGCCTCCAGCAGCATCACCACGAGGGTGCCGGACATCAGGCTCCAGAACCCGGCCAAAAGGGTCGAGAGCATCACGAATTCGAAGCGCCGTTGCGCGATCCGGCGCGCGCGCATCGTGTTGCGCATGATGATGAACGGCGCCGCGAAGATGACCAACGGCAGCGCCGCCAGCGCCTCCAGCCGCGCGGCTGATCAGGCGGAAGCTCGCCGGCCGCTCGGTCACGTACTGGTAGCCGGTCGCGAGCACGCCGGCGAGGGCGAAGCCGATCGCCAGCGCGAGAAAGGACTGGAACTGTTCGGGCGACATGCGGCCTCGGGCGCGAACGAGACCGATCTTTCGCAGAAAGCGGGGCGGCCGCGCCACCCAATCCTTAAGAAACGGTTAACGGCGCCCTTTTTCGCTTGCGGACCAAAGCCGTAGATGCCTTCACGAAGTCCGGGCCTGTGCCATAGTCCGCATCCTGATTCGCAACCATCGAGGACATGAGCAAGTCATGGCCCTCACGTCGGCACGGCTTGGCGCAAGTTCGCAGCACCGACGCCCCCGCGCAACCGGCGGCGTGATCGCCACCGTCTTGCTCGCGGGCGCATTCGTGTTCGCCGCGCTCGGCTATGTCGCCTTCGTGCTGTGGCCGCGCCAGCTCAGCCTGGTGCCGGCGGACGCGCCGTCGGTGCCGATCACCATCGCCGGCGTCGTGTTCAACGTGCCGCCGGCCGCCATCCGCCAGCAGGTGCAGCGGCGCTCGGGGGCGCAGGAGCGCATCGATCTCGTCTTCCTCTGGCCGTCCTTGGAGCCGCCGGACAAGCACCCCGAGAAGCACGCGCCGTCCGACGAGCCGCATCCGATCGACCGGCTGTTCGTGACGATTACCGGGAGCGACGGGACGCTGAGCCCCGCCGAGCGCATGAAGGCGATCTATCCGCGCTACACCACGGGCGATCTGCAGGCGGAAACCGAAGGCCTGGTGGCGCTCCGCTTCGGCGACGCGACCCCCTACAAGGGCGAGGACCTCGTCTTCGATCCGGCGGCGCCGGAGCGGTTCGTCACCCGCTGCAGCCGCGCCGGCACGACGCCCGGCATTTGTCTCCTGGAGCGGCGCATCGGCGCGGCCGACATCATCGTGCGCTTCCCGCGCGACTGGCTCGCCGAATGGAAGGACGTTGCGGCGCGGATCGACTACCTGATCGCCACCCTGCGGCCGCCGGGACGGTGAACGGATTCACTCCAAATCGGTGCTCAGGATCGCCATCTGGAAATTGTACGAGCGCTCCTCGTCCTCATCGTCGACGAACAGCACGCCGATGAACTCTTCGCCGACGTAGACTTCGGCGGAATCCTCCTTCTTCGGGCGCGGCACCACCCGGATGCGCGCGTTGCCGAACAGTCGCTTCAGGTAGTTCTCGATCTTGCGTATCTCTTGAACGTCCACGCTCGTCTCCTGCACACACCGTCATGCCCGGCCTTGTGCCGGGCATCCACGTCTTCAAACGCCAAAGACGTGGATGGCCGGGAACTAGTGCTCCGATTCCGAAGTTCGCATCACTTCGCGGCACCCTCTCGTGCGAACTTCGGAATCGAAAGGAGCACTAGCAAGTATATGTTTCTAGTGCCGCTTTCGATTTGAAGTTCCTAAACGAGCGTGCGGCAACCACTGTAGGAACTTCAAATCGGCGGCACTAGCCCGGCCATGACGAAGGAAAGACTGGATTGTAACAACCATGAGGTCAAGGTCCGGCATCGTAGAACAGCTGATCCATCGACCGCGCCGGCTCCGGGCAGCCCGCCTCGCCGACCACCCTGGCCGGGACGCCCGCCACCGTGGTGTTGTGCGGCACCGCCTTCAGCACGACCGAGCCCGCCGCGATGCGGGCGCAGTGGCCGACCTCGACGTTGCCGAGAATGCTCGCGCCCGCTCCGATCATGACGCCGCGGCGGATCTTGGGATGGCGGTCGCCGGCCTCCTTGCCGGTGCCGCCGAGGGTGACGCCGTGCAGGATCGACACGTCGTCCTCGATCACCGCGGTCTCGCCCACCACCAGCCCGGTCGCATGATCGAGGAAGATGCCGCGGCCGATGCGGGCGGCCGGATTGATGTCGCATTGGAACACGGACGAGGAGCGGCTCTGCAGGTAATAGGCGAAATCCTTGCGCCCCTTCTCCCACAGCCAATGAGCCAGCCTGTGGGTCTGGATGGCGTGGAAGCCCTTATAATAGAGCACCGGCTCCAGGCAGCGATGGGTCGCCGGATCACGATCGACGGTCGCGATGATGTCGGCACGGAACGCCTCGCCGATGCCCGGCTCGTCGTCGAGCGCGTCCGCATAGGCCTGACGGATCAGCTCCCCTGGCACCTCCACGTGGTCGAGCCGCCGGGCGATCCGATGCACGACCGCGGCCTCGAGCGTATCGTGGTGGAGAACCGCCGCGTAGATGAAGCTGGCGATCTCGGGCTCGCGCCGCACCACCTCTTCGGCCTCGCTGCGGATGCGCGCCCACACCGGATCGACCTTGGCGAGCGCGCTGACGCTTTTCGTCCGAAATTGGGCCATGACTTTCGGCTCCTCGTGACCTTCCGTTCTCTATTAGCACGGCTGGGTCAAGTCGAGACCCTAAGCCGCCGGCATCGTTCCCGCGCTTACCCGAGCTTCCCGAGGAATTGGAGAATTGCGGCCGAGAAGCGATCGTTGCGGTCGCCCGCAACCATGTGCCGGGCGCCGGCCACGTCCATATATTCCGCGTGCGGGACGAGTTCCAGGAACTCCCGGACATGGGCCTCGCTCACCAGTTCCGAGGAGGTCCCGCGCACCAGCAGGGCGGGCACGACGATCCGCCGCGCGGCATCGACCAGGGCCGCCTCGGTTTCTTCGCGGGACGTGCCGACCGCGCGCGGACCGTCGAGGAAGCGCGGATCCCAATGCCAGCGCCAGCGCCCATCGGGATCGAGCCGCAGATTCTTCTTCAAGCCCTCGTGCGAGCGCGGCCGCGGCCGGTGCGGCAGATAGGCAGCGACCGCGTCGGCCGCCTCCCCGACCGAGCCGAATCCTTCCGCCGCATGGGCGCGCATGAAGCCCTGGATCTTGGAGACGCCGTCCGCATCCACCCGCGGCGTGATATCGACCAGCACGAGGGCGGAGAAAACCGGATCGCTCCCGGCCTGCGCGGCGGCGCCTTCGGCGAGCAACGCGGCGATCCCGCCGAGCGAAGCGCCGATCACGACCGGCCGCTGCCCGGCGCGCGCGGCAAGCGCATCGGCAACCACGGCGGCGTCGGCGGCGAAATCGAGGAAGGCGTAGCTCGCGTCGGCGATCCAGTCGGAATCGCCGTGGCCGCGCTGATCGAGCGCGTAGGCGACCGATCCGGATTGGACCAGTTGCTGCGCGGTCGTGCGCCAGGAGTGGCGCGTTTGGCCGCCGCCATGGAGCAGCAGCACCGGCGGCCCGTCATCGCCGAACACGTCGGCGGTGAGGCGGTTGCCCGCCGCTCCGGTGAAGATCGCGGTTGCCGGCTCGATCGCACGCATCATGCACGCTCGGCAAGAAACTTCAGGACGTCCGCCTTGAACACCTTGTCGCCGACCGCGAGCATATGATCGCGGCCGGGAATGTCGAGCACTTGCGCGCCGGGAATGAGCGCCGCGAGCTCGTGCGCCGAGCCCGCGACCGTATCCTTGGCGCCGACCGCGATGAGCACCGGCACGCGGATCGATGCCGCCTGCTCGCGGGTGAGCGTCTGGCGCGAGCCGCGGATGCAAGCCGCGAGCGCCTTGAGATCGCTCCCGGTGCGCTCGGCGAAAGCGCGAAACATCCGTCCCTGCGGATCCGTGACGTCGGCGAGCGACGGCGCTTCGAGCGCCGCTGCAATGCTCTCGGGCAAGCCTCCGTCGACGAGATGAATGCCCAGTCCGCCGAAGATCGCCGAGCGCACGCGCTCCGGGGCCTTGAGCGCCAGGAAGGCGCAGATGCGGGCGCCCATCGAATAGCCCATGGTGTCGGCGCGTGCGATGCCGAGGTGATCGAGCAGCGCCCGCACGTCATCGGCCATGGTGTCGGTGTGATAGGCGGCGGGATCGTAGAGCTTCGACGACTGGCCGTGGCCGCGATTGTCGAGGGCGATCGCGCGGCGGCCGGCGCGCTTCAGCGTCGCGACCCAGCCGGGCTGGACCCAGTTCACTTGCCGGTTGGAGGCAAAGCCGTGGACGAGAACGATGGGCTCGCCCTCGCCCTCGTCGAGAAAAGCGATCTCCACCGACCCGTGCTGGAAGCGCGGCATGCAGTACAACCGGCAAAAAGGAGCGGGACGTTACGCGCTTCGAACGGCCGGTGCCAAGTGTCGTCCGCGATAGATCCGCGATAGGACGCCCGTAGCGCCCGCGCAGCCTTGCCAAGGCGGACCAAAAAATGCTCCATAGATCACCGTGCCGAGGATCGCGCTCCGGCCGAAATTCGCTTCGGGTCAGGCCAGCATCCCAAGTCGAATGCTCTTCAACTCGCCCGAATTCATCTTTCTCTTTCTCCCCCTCGCCGTCATCCTCCATTTCGCGCTCGCCCGCTGGAACATCAAGGCGGCCGTGATCGGCACGACGATCTCGTCGCTGGCCTTTTACGCGTGGTGGAATCCGCCGTTCGTGATGCTGCCGATCGCCTCGATCGCCGCCAATTTCTGGCTTGCCCGCTGGATGAGCGCCGCGGAGCAGGTTCCCGCCCGCCGGCTGCTCGTCGCCGGGATCACCGGCAACCTTCTCGTCCTGTGTTACTACAAGTATGCGGATTTTCTTCTCTCGATCGTCTACGGCTATAAGGCAGCGCCTCCGAACGTGCCGCTGGCGCTCTCGTTCACGACGTTCGTGCAGGTCGCGTTTCTCGTCTACGTGTATCAGCGGCGGATTTCGTTGAACTTCAGCCGCTATGCCTTGTTCGTCGCGTTCTTTCCCCATCTGATCGCCGGGCCGGTCGTGCGCTGGGGCAGCCTCGGCCGCCAGATCGAGGATCCGTCCCGCTATCGCCCCGACTGGAGCAACATCGCGCTCGGGTTGACGATCTTCACCTTCGGGCTGGCGAAGAAGGTCCTGATTGCCGACTCGCTTTCGCCGCACGTAGCTCCCGTGTTCGACGCCGCCGCGCGCGGAGAGCCGGTCACCGCCGTCGCCGCCTGGGCCGGCTGCTTCGCCTTCATCGCCCAGATCTATTTCGATTTCTCCGGCTATTCCGACATGGCCGTCGGGCTCGGCCTCATCTTCAATCTGCGCCTGCCGATCAATTTCGCGGCACCGTTGCGCGCCGCCAACATGTTCGATCTATGGCGACGCTGGCACATGACGGTATCCCGACTGGCGCGAGACCTCATCTACATCCCGCTCAGCCGGCGCCATCCCGGCAAACTGTGGCGCGCGTTCAACCTCGCCCTCACCATGATGGTGCTCGGCATCTGGCACGGCGCCGGTTGGACCTTCGTCGCCTGGGGCGCCTACAACGCCGTCTTGCTCCTGATCAATCAGGCCTGGCAGGGGCTGCGCGGCGCCGGCAGGGCGACTCCAACCGGACGATTTCTCGGCTGGGCGATGACGTTTACCGCCTTCTCCGCGGGTGCGGTGTTCTTCCGTGCCGTCGACATCGAGACCTCGTGGCACCTGATCAAGGCCATGGCGGGTTTCGACGGCGCAACGGGCATCGCGCGTCCGGCCCCGGATTGGGACGACTGGCTGATCCGCGAGGGCTATGTTTCGGCGGCCTTCGTGCAGGAATGGTTCGGAACGACCTGGACGATGCGAGGGACGTTGTGGACCATGCTGGCGCTGGCGATCGCATGGCTCGTACCCGACACGATGGAGATCGTGAACTATCGGGAAGCCGATGCCCAATCCGATTGGCGCCGACCGGCCGGCATGCTGGCGTGGCGCCCGTCGTTGGTCGCGCTCGGCATCACGACCGCCATCTTCGGACTGGCCTTCGTCAGCCTCGGCCGTGTCAGCGAATTCCTCTATTATCAGTTCTGACGGACGCTCGCCCGATGCACCCGCGCACCTATGCTCTTGCGGCGATCGCGGCGGGTGCCGGCATGTTTCTCGCGCTTGTCGCCACGAACCTGATCATCGATCCGCAGGCGATGTTCGGTACCGGCGTGCTGCCGCGCACCTTGAACGCGAACGAACGATATGTGCAGTTCGCGGCGTATCAGGCGGCGCCCGGCACCTACGACGGTCTCCTGTTCGGGTCCTCGCGCGCCAAGATCATGCCGCTCGACGAATTGTCGCGGCGCATGAACGGCGTGAAGTTCGCGAGCTTTGCGGTCGCCGGGGGAATGCTTTCCGACCATCTTCCCGTGCTCGAATTCGTCCTGCGCGAAAAGGCGAGGCTGGGCCAGCGCCTGCGCGCCGTTTTGATGCTGATCGATATCGATGTTTTCGGCACGCCGCCGCAAACCAACCAGAATATTCAGATGCTGCTGCCGCCGCCGCTGACCGGGGAAAACCCGGTCCGGTTCTGGTGGCGGTACCTCACGGCGATCCAATTCAGGACCTGGGGCAGCGTGATCCGTGAAGCGCGAAAAAAATCGCGGTCCGCCGAAGCCCCGAAGGCCGGCGTTGCCGCGGCGGCGACGGAGGCCGTCCGTCCGGCGATCGCGCATGCAAAGCCCCCCGCCTCCGATCCGGTCTTGCCGCCGCGCCGGGGGATCAGCGACCGAGGGGATTTCCCGCGACAGATCGCGCTCCTGGAGCGCTTCGCAGCCCGATGCCGCCAGCACGGAACAGAGCTCATCGTGGTGATCACGCCGCTCCACCCGTCGAAAGAACATGATTTCGACCCGGACGACATTTCTCAGGCCATCGAGCCGATCAGTCGCGTCGCTCCCGTTTGGGATTTCACCGGATCGTACCGGCTGTTGGACCGTCCGGACCTGTGGCGCACCGATCTGATGGCGCACGACACCAGCCACTTCGGCATAGAGGTCGCCCTCATGATGGTGCGCAGGATTTTCGGCGATGCGATGCCTGACGCCTGGAAGCACTTTGGTGAGCTCCGATCGGCACGTGGCCAAGCGTCCGGGCAAAGCGCCGGCCATTGATCCAGGGCCGGACTACCGTCGTGCGCGCAGCTCGCGCAGCAGCCGCGACGACATGACGGCCGCCGCGGCGACGCCATGAATAGGAGCCCAAGCCGACGCGCGCCTCCTCCGGGTCGCGGAATCCGTCGACCGTCAAGATCACGCGGCGGGGCGGCAGCTCGACCAGGCGGGGAAGGTCGCGCATGAAGGCATCGATGACCGCAAGGGAATCCTTAAGACGCCGCGCGTCGTGCTCGCTCGCCGGGAATTGCGTTTGCGCGTGCGCCGGTGCGCCGATGAAAATGCTGTGCAGCGCCGGCATGTCCAGAATGTATTGGCTGAGCTTCAGGTTGATCAGGAGATAGCGCGCGATGGCACTTCTCTGCGCCAGCGTCCACAGGAGTCCCCGCCGGTGCGGTATCAGGCGAAGCTGCAATTCCCCGTTGGCGTCCGGCACATAGAGCCAGAACCCGGGCGGCCCCTTGTAGGAAATGTGGCTTTCATCGAAATCGTTGAGCACGACATTGATGACCACGGCGCGCGCGCCGTAGTCGTGCACCGCATGGCGCGCCCAGATCAGATACTGGCTCAGCGGCGCGCCCGATGCCGCGAAGCTGTACACGCGGAATTCGCCGGCAAGCGCCTTGGCGAGCCGGCCCTGCAGCGTGTCGGCAAAGGGGACGATCTGCGCCTCGATGAACGAATCCCCAACGACGGCAATGAGCGGCGTTGCGTCATCCTTGCGGTAGTCCTGATCGTTGACCCACCCGGCGTTGTTGACGCGCCCGCGATTCACGTCCCGCAGGTTCCAGCCGTGCGAAAACACGAAGCTTCGATTCGGCTCGAAATGGAATATCGGGTTCGCCGCATCGACCGGCAGGCTGCGCAGTCCCGACGCGACCGGGAGGATATGGAGCACGATTTCGGCGACCACGCAGCAAAGGACGAGGCTGAAAATCACAGCGGCCGAGCCGAGAACCCATGTCGGATAGCGCGGCGCAACAGGCGCCCCTTCAATCGAGCTCGTATCCATATCCCTCATCGCTCAAAAGGCTGCCATGGCCGCTGAACGGGTGCGGCCCGCGGCGCGCAAAATAAGCCGACAAGCAGCTTCCCCTGAACATCGCTCGGCTACCGGCTTTCACGCAGTCCCTTCAACATCCGCGACGACAATATTGCTTGCGCGGCAACCGCGTGGCCGGTTTCGTTCCAATGTCCATCGCGCGGAAATTCGAACGTCTGACCGTGCTGGCGGTGGTGGGCAAAAAAGAAGGGATCGAGGTCGATGACTTCGTAGCCTCGGGCCTGCGCCTTGACGCGCAAAGCCTGCCGCATGCGATCGAAATAGGTGCCGGTGCTGGCCGCAACCGAGTCGGGATAGCGAAATCCATCGATGACCAGAACGATGCGGTCGGGCGGCAGCCCGAGCTGCGCAAGGTCCCGCACGAAGGCATCGATAACCGCGTAGGAATCCTTGAGGTGCCTGCTCTCCACTTCGCCGGATGCGCCGGATGGTTGCGCATGCGCGGGCCGGCCCACGAACAGGCTTCGCAGCAGCGGAACATCCAAAAAGTACCGGTTGAGCGTCAGGTGAATCAGCAGGTAGCGCGCCAGCGCGCTTTTCTGCGCCAGCGTCCACAACATCCCGCGGTGGTGCGTGAACAGCCGGAGTTGGAGCTCGCCGTTCCCATCCGGGACATAGTGCCAGAAGCCGGGCCGGGTCTTGTAGGCCGCATGACTTTCATCGAAGTCGTTCTCGATCACGTTGATGACGACGGCGCGCGCGCCGTACTCGCTGACGGCATGGCGCGCCCAGATCAGATACTGGCTCAGCGGCGCGCCCGCGGCCGCGAAGCTGTAGACCCGGAACTCGCCCGCCAGGGCCTGGGCCAGCCGGCCCTGCATGCTCTCCGCGTACGGCACATGCAGAGCCTCGATGTACGAATCCCCGACGACGGCGACGAGGGGCGTCGGGTCGTCCTTGCGATAATCCTGCTCATTCACCCAGCCGGCATTGTTGAGGCGGCCGCGCGTCACGTATTCCAGGTTCCACCCTTGGGAAAAGACATAGGATCGGTTCGGCTCGAAGTGGAAGACGGGATTCGCCGCATCGACCGGCATGCTGCGCAGGCCCGACGACACCGGCAGGAAGTTCAGCACGATTTCGGCGAACGCCAGGCAGAGGACGACGCTGAGAACGACCGCGGCCGAGGCGAGAACCCATGTCGGGTGGCGTGCCGCAACGGGGATCCGTTGAATCGAGCTCGAGTCCATCTTCCTGGTCACGCGAGGAGGCCGCCGGGCGTCATATCATCCGGCCGCAGCCGCGGCGGCGCATTCGCGCCGGCGCGCGCGCCGCATCTTGCCCCGCTGGATGGCGCGCAGCGTCAAGCGCTCGGCCGCGCGCTTGATCGCGGCGCACAGCATGAGAAGGTTGACGATCGCCCAGAACACCCACATGGCGAGATTGAGCACGCCCGTCGTCAGCATGATCGCGCCGCGGCCCAAGAGCTTGATCACCGCGCGCGTCTTGATCCCCTTGGCTTCGGCTAGCCGCGCCACGCGCGCCACGTCCCTCGGGTGCTCGGCGAGTTTGAGACCATCGAGCGCCGCGCGGGTGCCGGCGTTCGACTGCACGCGGCCGACGTCGCGCACCAGATGAAGGAGGCCGCCGGCTTTCTCGACCTTGACCGCCTCGCGGGCGGCGCGCACCGCAAGCACCGGCGAGACCAAGGCGCTCCGCGTGAACGCCTGCTTGAGCGCCGCCGCATCGACGCTCTCCTTTACCGCCCGCACCACCGCGCCGGACAGGCGCGCCCCCATCCGTCCGGTCTTGCGCGCTGCCTTGATGACGCTCAAGCCAACCCGCGCCGGCGCACCCGCGCCGAGGCTGACGTAGGTTCCCGCGGTGACCGCGAGCCCGACGCAAGCGAGCCCGAGGATCAGTTCGTCGGCCTCCTCGCCGCGGGCAAGCCGCACGCCCTCGCGCAGCGCATCGCGGGCATCGCCGAACACGAACAGATCGCCGGTGGCAGTCCCGGCGAGACTGACGAGATCGTCCGGCTCGCCGACCACGAAGCCGCGTACGAACCGGCCGACGCCCCGGGCGGCAGCGGCGGAGCTGGTCGCCTCGGCCGCGACCGTGGCCTCGAGGGTCGGGTCGACGTTCACGTTTCGCTCCCGCGCGAGCGCGATGAAGCTTTCTGCCAGCTCGACATCGCCCGCATGAAGCGCCGCCTCGATCTCGCGCGCGGCGACACGGGCGTCGAAGCTCCGGTCGAGGCCAAGGTCGGCAAGCCGCGCCGGATCGTCCTCAGCCGCCAGCCAATGCCCCGCTTCGATGCCGCGCGGCAGCACCAGCCACGCCGCGATCGCGAGGGCGGCGGCGAGCAGCAGCGACAAACGGATGGAAAGCGACGTCATCGAGGGGCGGAACCGCTGATCATGTCGATTGTTCCGATCCAAGCTGCAATGGCGGCAGGAACGGATCGGAGCGCGTTGCATGTG
>WNGA01005271.1_pt1 | contig 29717 bp, 15 predicted proteins | sample 5400061 | NCBI WGS metagenome assembly WNGA01 (sample SAMN13153366, study PRJNA577476) | soil metagenome | isolation source: 100 cm soil or saprolite under grassland replicate 2 | place: USA:California | collected 2016-06-15
AACCGGTCCGCGACGGCGCGCACTTCACCGGGGCCGGCGAGCGCGAGCAGGGCGGCCTTGCCGGCGGCGCAGGCTTCCGGCGTGAACGCGCGCATCTCCCCCTCGGCTACCGCTTCGTGCGGGACGCGGTTGAGCACGCCGCCGCCGGAAATCGTTCCGACATTGAAAGTGAGATCACGCGAGTAGTCCGTGAGCGCGGCGATGCGCTGTAACGTAACACCAAGTTGCACGGCGGCGTTGGCGCCATGGCGATGCTTCGAGCCGGCGTGCGCGCCGCGGCCGGTCACGGTCACGCGCCAGGTGGCCCGGCCCTTGCGCGAAATCACCATCAGCCGTTCGTCGCCGAGCCGCCCTTCGGACTCGAAAACCAGCGCCGCGAGCGTGCCGGCGTCGAAGCGGGCGCGGCAGACGTCCCCAAAATCTTTCGAGATGACTTCTTCGGACGAATTCCAAAACAGCTTCCACGTGATGGCATCGAACACGGCTGGCGCGCGTTCGCGCAAGGCGTGGAGCACGAGCCACATCATTGCCGTGCCGCCCTTGATGTCGTGCGTGCCGGGGCCGTAAATGCGGTCGCCTTCGGGCAGCCAATGGAAGTTGTTCCGCGCTTCCTCCTCGGGAGGGAAGACAGTGTCGAGGTGCGAGACCATCGCGATGCTCTTCGAGCCGCGCCCGGGGCGCGTGAGCACCAGATGGTCGCCGTAGCCGGGGTTCGTGGAAGGAATGAATTCCCGCGTGAAGCCCAGTGGAGCAAAGCTCTCCGCAGTGAAATGCCCGAGCCGATTGACGCCGTCGCGATTGCCGGTGAAGGAATTAATGCCGACCATCTGCCTGAGCAATTCTAGCGCGGCGGGGAACTGGCTCTGGAGGAAGCCATCAAGTGAGGTCATCGTGGTTGGCAAGGTTCGGCGCCAACGACCCTGCCATAAAGCGCCAAAGTAGGGCAGGCGTCTCGCCTGCCCGCGCCGAAGGCGCGTCCCTCTTTGGCCGCTTCGCGGCCAGGGCAGGCGAGACGCCTGCCCTACTTTGAAAAGCCAGTGCGGAGATTAGCTCAGGCCTCAAGTTCACGGCTTTTCAGGCCTGGCCGTTGCGGGCGCGTTCGTCGAATACCAAGGCGTGTCGTCGGGCTTGAGGTAGTGGCGGACGACTTCGGGATCGGTGACGGCGGGGAAACGCGGCTTGCCGCCATTGTGCATCACGTCGACGAGCAGGCGGCGTCCGTCGTCGAGATAGATTTCGTTCCACGCGTGGGCAAATCCGCGCGGGCCGCTGGCGGCGTAGTTGCCGCGGATGAGCGCGGACTTCAGTCCGGCTTCGTCAGCGAGGATTTTGAAGAGCAGCGACCGGTGGCGGCAAACACCAGCCTGGCCCAAATCGACCATGTCCCCGATCCGGACAGGTTTATTCGCGAACTCGCCCGTGAGCTGCTCGACCGCCGGGCCGACCCAGCGCTCGCCGCCGGGCGGAGTCGTCAGTCGATCGATGCGTTCGGCCAGCCGTTGAGCGCGTTCGAGCGGACCCAGCGCCTGAAGGTCCGGCGAGCGCGCGAATTCCAGTTGCTTGCGCAGTTCGGAATCGCCGGCGCGATCTACGACAAGAATTTCCCGGCCGGATTTCGCGCGGCCATCCGCATCGAAGTTCATCAATCGCCCGCCATCCACGTAACCGTCCGGCACGAGCACGCCAGGGCCGACGAAGTGCTCCTTGTAGTAGGCGTTCATCGCGGCGCGTGCGCCGGGCGGGACGGTCGGACGCGGCCCGTCCGGCGGCAGCGTCTTGAGGGCCAGGTCGAAAAAACAATCGGCATCCTGGGCCGACGCCTGGTGAACTTCGACGGCGAGGACATTGGTGCCCGTCGCGCGCCAGGCGCCGTTCGGGACCGAGACGCGAGAGTAAAAACCTTCCGCTCGGCCGTTGACGGCGCGGCGTGCCAGCGTGGCGGCGGACACGTCGCCGGCGGGCATGTTGGGACGGGCAATCTCCCGGCCGTTGAAGTAGACGACCGCGCCGTCGTCAACGCACAGCAGGATATCCAGCCCTTCACCCGCCTGGAGCGGCGAAGCGACCAGCTCGCGCCGGAACCAGGTCGTCACGGAACCGTTCGTGGCGCCAGGAGGCCGGGCCAGGAGGGTCGTGAGGCGGGACGTGCCGTAACCGAGCGGCGCCGTGCCGGACTGCCAGGCCGCATCATCGAAGCCCGCCTCGCGCCAGGCCGCGGGGGGAGGATTCGTCCCCGTGAGGAACTTCCATTCCGTCGCCGTGCCGGCATCGAGCAGCGTGCGGCCGGCACCCGCCAATGGCCAGAGACAGCCCACGGCAAGCGCGAGAAACCAAATCGGCCTGGAGGCGAGACTTCCCCGAAAGTATTCGTGCATTGACTTCCCGAACCACGAATGGATGGTAGGGCGCGTCGCTGCGCGCGCGCCGGTCTGGGATGTCGAGAGCGGCGCGCGCGGAGCGGCGCGCCCTACCTTCAGGGTCTTGAACAGCGGAGGCTTAAGCAGTGCCATGCCCTCCAATGTAGCGGGTCGCTGGTCAAAGTCACGCTCAGGAAAGTTGCGGCGTCCTCTGGTCGAACCGGCTGTTGGCGCCTCCCTGCTGCGGGAAACAATCCGTAAAGTTCAGGCTGGCCAAAAGGGGCTGGATACGCTTAAATCTGCGTAGAGAAACGCCAGTCAAGGAGAAACGCTGTATGAGCAAGAACGAACCGCCCCAGAAATCGCCGGAAGAAACCAAGGTGCTTCACCTCGGAAAATTTGCGCCGAACCAGCCGGTCCCGCCGCCATCGGAACCCTCCGAGGAAGGCCAGACTCTGTTCTTCCTGCGGGCAGCGTCCGAGACTGCGCAGCCGGGCGGCCCTGGCGTCGTCGCCCCGAAGGCTGGGAACGCGATACCAGCCAGGGAATTGCTGGGGGCGGTCGCGTATTGCTATGCGAAGGGCGTTTACAGCTCTTCGGAAATTGAGGATCGCATGCTTCGGGATCCCCAGCTTCGCAAGGCGACGCAAGACGAAATCCCCAACGCCCAGGCCATCCGGCGCTTCCGCCGCCTAAACCGCGAGGCCATCCAGCAGACGCTCGAGAAGTGGTACCGCCGCCTGCGCAAGGCGAAACCGACGACGAACGTAATGCCCGGCGCGCAGCCACCCGAGCCGGCTCCGCCCCCGCCGGGGCCGGTCGTCGCGCCGGCGTCCGAGAACACCTCCATGTTCGTCAAACGCGAAGCCATCGAGCGCCTCGACAAGGCCGCGTTCATCGACAATATGGAGGCAGACTGATCTGCCGCTGCCGGTCGGGCAGAATTGCCATTTATTCGAGTGCAGAGGAGCCTGCCGGCGGCCCGATTCTTACTCTTACTCCTAATCTTAATCTTATTCGCAATCTCAAAGTGTTCAGAAGGCTGGAGATTAAGATTAAGATTAAGATTAGGAGTAAGATTAAGATTAGGAGTAAGAGTAGGGGAGCGCTTGAGCAGCTGTTTCTCCTGAGCCGTTGGACGGCAGTGTGGCCAAGCACTCTCCGATTGCGAGCAGCGCATTCCCGGCCTATCCTCGATGGCGCGTGAAGCTCCCCGTGAAAAGCGATTACGCCGCCCGCGCGGTCATCGGGTTGGCCCGGCATTTTCACACCGGCGAAGCGATGAAAGTCGAAACCCTGGCGGCGGAGAACGGCGTCCCGCCCAATTACCTGGTCCAAATCCTCATCGAACTCAAAGCGCGAGACCTGGTGAAAAGCCGCCGCGGCAAGGAAGGCGGCTACCTGCTGGCCCGATCGCCGTCCAAAATCACGCTGGGTGACGTGCTGCGCGCCGTGCATGGCGAGGTGTTCGATTCGCCGGCGTTGACCGACGGCCAGTGCCCGCCGGAATTGCGCGCCGCGTGGAAGAAACTTCAGCAGGCCGTCAACACCACCGCGGACGCCATCACCTTCCAGCAACTGCTCGATGAAGGCGCGGACAAGCGGGAGATGTACTACATCTGAATGGCATCATGGAATTCACGATGCCGCAATCAGGGTTCTGTCGATTGCCAAAATCGCCCATCCCTGCGGAAGATGCCGCCGTGTGGATGGCTTACTCGATTTACGCCTGTCTTGGCTTGGCTGTGTTGGCGGCGATCGCCGGCCTGTGGGAGCGCACGAAATGGGTGCGGCAATCGGAGAAGCGGATCCAGCAGCTCGCGGAGGACCTCTCCGAGCACAGGAAGGCGGAGGAGTCGTTGCGGCTTCGGAACGAGCAATTGGTGGCGCGAGTCGAGCAACAGGCCCTCCATATTGCCGAGGCGAGCCGGGAACTGGAGTCGTTCTTCCATCCCATCTCGCACGACCTCCGGGCTCCGCTCCGTGCCATCGGCGGCTTCGCCGAAATCCTGCGCGCCGAGCACGGACACAAGCTCGATCCGGAGATGGCGCGGCTGTTCGGCCGGATCGAATCGAGCGCGCGCCGGCTGGGTCAACTGGTCGACGACCTGCTCACTTTTGCCACCCTCAATGGGCACACGCTGTCTCCCGCGCCGGTGGACATGGATTCGCTGGCCCGTTCGGTCGTCCGGGAATTGACCCTGGAGTCGGCGGTGGGCAGCGCGCGGGTCAACGTGGTGCACCTTCCGGCGGCCGCCGGCGATCCATCGTTGCTGCGCCAGGTGTGGACAAACCTTGTCGGCAACGCGCTGAAGTTCTCCCGGGATGTTGCCCAGCCGGAGATCGAGATTAGCGGGCGCCAGTTGCAGGACCAGTCGGTCTATTTCGTGCGCGACAACGGAGTCGGCTTCGACATGAAACACGCCGGCCGGCTGTTCCAGCTCTTCCAGCGGCTGCACGGGACCGAACAGTTCGAGGGGACCGGCGCGGGGCTGGCCATTGTGCAGCGAATCATCCACCGTCACGGTGGCCTCGTTTGGGCGGAGGGCAGGCGGGGTGAAGGGTCGACGTTTAGCTTCACGCTGCCGCATGACGAGGACCGCAATGGCGCAGAGCTGGAATCCCCGCGCCATCCCCCGTCGGGAAAACTCCGGACTTATTGAAGGCTGGCCAAGCTCGGCCGGGTTTGCTAGGAACACCGTGTGGGCCCGGTTCTTGATCGGAACGGTCAAATGAGTTTGGTGATCGTGGAACAGACGACGAAAATCAGCAACACCCAGCCGGTGGGGACAGCACGCCCGGGCCACTCCTCCCGAAGGCGGGCCGCACTTCTATTCCCACGCGCGCAGCCGGACCTGCTTCACTCACGATGGATCCTTCCCTGAATATTCTCCTGGTCGAGGACATGCCGTCCGACGCGGAGCTGATCGAGCACGCGTTGAAACGCGGCGGGCTGCGCTGCCACACGCGCCGGGTCGAGACGCGCGACGAGTTCCTCGGCGAGCTAAACCGATTCGAGCCGCACGCGATCCTGGCCGACTACTCGCTGCCGAGTTTTGGTGCCATCGAGGCGCTGCAATTGCTCAAGGAGTGCCAGTCGGAGGTGCCGCTCATCCTGGTCACCGGAACGCACTCGGAGGAAATCGCCGTGCGCTGCATACAGGAGGGCGCGGACGACTACATCCTCAAGGCCAGCCTGCGCCGGCTGCCTTCCGCGATCCGGAACACGCTTGGGAAAAAACGGGCCGAGCGCGACCGCGCCGACACCGAGATCGCCCTGCGCCATAGCGAGGAGCAGTACCGACTGATCGCCGAACACACGCGTGACCTGATCTGCCTGATGGACCTGGAATTTCAGCCGCTCTACGCCAGCCCCTCCTTCCGGCGCGTCCTCGGGCGCGAGTCCAAGGAGATGGCCGGCGCCGCCTGCGCCGCGTTTCTGCACCCGGACGACGCCCGGGTGTTGCGCGAAGCCTTCGAGGAGGCGCTGTTCCTTCGCGAGGGGCGCAACGTCGAGCTGCGCCTCCAGCACACCAACGGGAGCTGGCTTACTTTTGAGTCGGCGGTCACTTGCATTTTTGGGGCGGACGGCAAGCCACAGCACATCCTTGTCGTGTCGCGCGACACCAGCGAGCGCAAGCGCGCCGAGCGGGAGATCCGAAAGCTGGCGGCCTTCCCGCGCTTCAATCCGAACCCGGTGTTCGAGTTCGCCGCGGACGGCACATTGAGTTACTTCAACGACGCGGCATTGGAAATCGCCCGCGCGCTCAAGAAGCCTCACCCCCAGGCCATCCTGCCGCTGAACGCCGCAAATTACGTCAAGCAATGCCTGTCAACCGGTGAGAACAAGCTTCACCTGTCCACCAACGTCGTCGGGCGGGTGCTCTCCTGGTCGTTCTTCCCCGTCATTTCGAACCAGGTCGTCCATTGCTACGCCGAAGACGTCACCGACCGCTTGAACCTGGAAGCCCAATTGCGCCAGGCCCAGAAGATGGACACCGTGGGCCAGCTCGCCGCCGGCGTGGCGCACGATTTCAATAACCTGCTCACCATCATCCAGGGTCACGCCGGGTTGCTCGGCTCGGCGGCCGGCCTCGACCCGGCCCACACGGAATCGGCTCGGCAAATTTTGATCGCCGCGGAGCGGGCGGCCAACTTGACGCGTCAACTGCTCCTGTTCAGCCGCAAACAAATCCTTCAGACGCAGTTGCTGAACCTCAATGACGTGGTGGCCAACCTCGGCAAGATGCTCCGCACGCTCATCGGCCCGCAAGTGGAACTGAAGCGCCTGACGATGGATAACCTTACGCCAATCAATGCCGATCCCGGCATGATGGAGCAAGTCCTCGTCAACCTCGTCGTCAACGCCCGCGATGCCATGCCGCGCGGCGGCGAACTGGTCATCAAAACCTTCTTCGTCGAAGTCGACGAAGGCTACGTGCAGCGGCATCCGGAGGCGCGCCCGGGCAACTTCGTATGCCTGACGGTCACGGACACCGGCCACGGCATGGACGAGGCGACGCTCGTGCGGATCTTCGAGCCGTTTTTCACCACCAAAGAAGTCGGCAAAGGCACCGGCCTCGGGCTGGCCACCGTTTACGGCATTCTCAAGCAGCACCAGGGCTGGGTGGAAGTCGAGAGCGAAGTCGGGCGCGGCACCACCTTCAAGGTGTTCCTGCCGGTCAGCACCCGCGCCGTCAACGGCTCGGTCCTCGCCCCGCAGGGCATCGCGCCGGGCGGCGATGAAACCATCCTCCTTGTCGAGGACGAGCCGGCGCTGCGCGACGTGGTGCGGGAAATCCTGGAAGTGAAGGGCTACCGGGTGATTTCCGCGGCCACGGGCGCGCAAGCCCTCAAGATCTGGGAGGAGCGCAAGGGGGAGATCGACCTGCTCCTGACCGACATGATGATGCCGGAAGGGGTGTCGGGCCGGGAGCTGGCCGAGCACGTCCTGCGGGATCGGCCGGAGTTGAAGGTGATTTGCAGCAGCGGCTACAGCCTCGACGTGGTCAGTCCGGACTTCGCGAACAAGAAAGGGACGGAATTCCTCCAGAAGCCCTACAGCCCCGAAACTCTGGCACGGATGGTGCGCGAGTGCTTGAACGCGTGAACGCAACGTAGGGCAGGCGTCTCGCCTGCCCCGCGCCGAAGGCGCGTCCCCGTTTGGCCGCTGCCAAACCGAGGCAGTCGCATATCTCGCCTTGGCACAGGCCGCTATTTCGGATAGCAACCATCCGTACGGGAAAAAGTCCATGTAAAGACAAACCTCATAACAACCATTTCGCATCGCTTTTGGTGACGGTCGCTTCTCGGAATCCGGCAAGATTCAATGCGTTCAAAGACCGCCCAGCACGCGCCCCTCGGGCGCGGCTGTGGCTCCTTTGAATGCGGGCCTCCTTGCCGGAGCCCCGAGAAGAGGGGGTTGCAGTTTGCGCCCCTTCTGTTCCCCGCTTCGACGCCCGCGGTTAGACAGAACACCATGAATAGTCAGCGAGCGATCCTTCAAAACATCACCGCCGGTCTACTTTTTCATCAGTACCGCTGGTGGCAGTCGCACAGGTTGCATGAGACCCACGCCCCCTGACACGACCTATCGATTCGTCGTCCCCCGTCTCCATATCCTCCCCATATGACCAAAACCGCAGTCATGACCGGCGCCGGGAGCGGCTTCGGGTAGTCCCTGGCCCTGAAGCTGGCCCAGCAAGGCTGGCTCATTGCCCTGGTCGAACGCCGCCCGGAGGCGTTACCCTGCAAAAGGCGCCAGCAATGTCAATGGTTGGTCGTTCTGCTGCCGGTAGATGAGGAAATCCCGGTCGAGCGTGAAGAGACGCGCGCCCGGGATGGACTCCGCCAGCGCCACCAGGCAGGCATCGGCGAAGGACATCGGCACATTGGCGTAGCGTTCCATCAGTCCCCATGCTCTGAGCCAGAGTTCCTGACTTTCTTCCGCCGAAATGATGTCGCCCCTTTCCAGCAAGTCGCGAGTGCGGGCCAGCGCCGTCGGATGATGGCGCACCACAAAACCCGCTTCCGCCAGGACCGCACCGCAAGTAACCATCGGCCGATAAATCTGGCGCAATTGCGCGCCAGCCCACTTGTGAAACTCTTCGCCGCGGTCCGCCAGGGCCACGAGGGGACCGGTGTCCACCAGGACTACCTCCGCCATTGCCCGAATCCTTCCATGTACTTCGGGTTGGTGGCGAGGTCGGTCACGCCGCTGTCAATACAGCCGATGTAGTCCTTCATCCGCTCATAAAGGCTCGGCCCGTCCGCCGGCCAGTCGGACGCGTAGGCGGATAGCGCCTTTTCCAGTGCGGCGCGCACGAGTTGCGCGGGCGGGACGCGCGTCCGCGCGCTCGCCGCCTCCAGCCGCGCTGCGAGGTCGTCCGGCAGTTCTATCGTCAAGGTGCTCATGCCTCGAAATTGCCACAGGGTCGTCGGCCCGGAAAGGGCGAACTTCCATCAAACCTCGACTCAATGACTTTGATGGAGACTCCGTTTCCCTTGTCGCACGCCGTGACATCCATCGGAATCGCTTGCCGCGCACCGTGCCGTTCAGGCACAAGAGGCGCATGTCCAAAACCGCAGTCGTGACCGGCGCCGGCAGCGGCGTCGGGCAGTCCCTGGCCCTGAAGCTGGCCCAGCAAGGCTGGCGCGTTGCGCTTGTCGGACGCCGCGCCGGGGCGTTGGACGAAACCGCGAAGCTCGCCGGCGCGCTGGCGAAGCAATTCCTCGTCTGCCCGTGCGACATCGGCGATGGGGACGCGGTGCAGGCGATGGCGAAAGAGGTTCTCGCCGAGTTCAAGGAAGTCGAGGTGCTCGTCAACGCCGCGGGTACCAACGCACCGCGCCGCGCCCTCCAAGTGCTTTCGCTCGAAGACTACCATGCGATGATCGACACCAACCTCAATGGCGCCTACTACTGCGTGCAGGCGTTCCTGCCGCAAATGCGCGCGCGCCGTGGCGGCACCATCGTCAACATCGTCTCCGACGCCGGCAAACAGGCCAACCCCAAGGCCGGCCCCGCTTACGTGATGAGCAAGTTCGGCCTGACCGGCCTCACCCAGTCCATCAACTGCGAAGAGCGGGCAAACGGCATTCGCGCGTGCGCCATCTTCCCCGGCGACATCGACACCCCGCTGCTCGACAAGCGCCCCTCGCCGCCCGACGCCGCCGCGCGCGATAAAATGATGAAAGCCGACGACATCGCTGACTGTGCGCTGCTCTGCATCAATCTCCCGTCCCGCGCCGTGGTGGAGGAGATTCTTGTGCGTCCGAAGTAGTCCCGTAGCCGCCGACGTGAGGAGGCGGATGGACCACGCAAGGCAACGCGTCCGCCTCCTCACGTCGTCGGCTACGAGAATTCGCGCGCCTTTATTCGAAACCGTGCTGGTGCTGGGCGGCAGCGGCCGGCAGCTTCGCTTCGGGATGCGCGGCCAGGTAGGCGTCCACGTCCTTGGTCACCACGAGTTGGCCCCACATGTTGGGCCAGTGATTGGGATAGGTGCAGACGTATTCGAATTCGCCTTCGTCGTTCAGGCCGCTGAAACTCAGGGTCGCTTTCTGGCCGGAGTCGAGCAGGCGCGTGGCGGAGACGATGTCGGGGGTTTTGGGCATGAACGCCCGGCCGCGGTCGTCCAGCTTGTCCGGTGGCATCACGTCGGCCAGCTTGCCGACTTTTTCACGCGTGCCCGGCTTCACGACGACGAGGTTGTGCTGCATGAAGTCCTCGTTGACGAGGATGATCTCGAAGGGCTTGCCGGCCTCGACCACGAGGCGCGGGGTGTCGTAACGCATCTGCTCGCGCACGGTCTTGATGACGAACACGGCCACGCCAAGATCGCGCAGTTCCCTGCGGAGCGCTGTGGCGCGGTCGGCAGGCAACGAGCCGGCCAGGTCGCTGGCGACGTTCACGGTCTCGATGAAATCCTGCGCGGTGCGTTCGCTGGCGGGCACGTTCTTCGCCCAGGCGACCAGCGCGGTGGCGGCGCCGGCGGCCTGGTCCTTGGCCCACGCGGCGCGGGGCAGAACGCGCATGCCGCCCGCGGCGTCCGCCACGTCGTCCCCTTTGGCGATGAGTCCGGCGAGAGCGGTGAAAGTGGCCTGCTGGTCGCGCGGCATCGCGACGGCGGCTCGGATGGCGGCGCGACGAATCGAAGCGGCGGGATTCGCGACGCCGACGGGGATGCGGGCGCTCTTCGCGGGCGCGGGATTTCCGGCCTTTGTGAAAACCTCACTCCGTTTGCCGTCCTGCACGGTGAGTGTGAAGCTGTCGAGTCGCTTGCCGAGTTCGCCGTCGGTGCGGTTCCAAATGCCGACGCTCTCGATCGGTTTCTCCGAGCCAAGGTCGAGTTCCCACCAGGGGTGTTTCTCGTCTTCCCTTGTGTGGGTCGAGGTGCCGGCGCCGTATTCGCCGTTGGTTTTGCCGTCGATGGCGCGGTTCGGGTTGCCGCCGCTGGCTATGCTGCTTTGCCTGGCCTTGCCTTGGGGGGCGATGTTCTTCCCGCCGCTGAAGACCTCGACTTCGGCCAGCGTGAGGGTGCCGGTGCGCGGCAGTTCGATTCGGACATAGCGGCCGGCGACGGGCTTGGCCGTGGCCGTCTTGAATGCGGCGGGCAGATCGCCGAGCAGCGGCTTCACTCGATCATAGGCTTTGCTGCGGAAGTCGGAGTCGTTCAGGAAGGGAATGCCGTTGAGCAGGTCGGAGAGTGTTGCCGGCGATTTGGCGGCCTGGGACCAGAGCGTGTCGAATCCGCCATCCGCCAGTGCGAGCGCAGCCCAGGCGGGGGCGCGCACTTCGGAAGGGTTCGCGGAGTCGACGAGCCTGGCCAAGCGTGGACGTTCGGCCTTTAAGTTCGATGACTCGTTGAGCGGCAGCAGACGCGCCAGGCCGGCGGCGGCGGTGGCGTCGGACTTCACGGACTCAAGCGCGCCGAGCAATTCAACTACACGGCTGGTCTTGCGCTCCCTGGCGAGTGTGTCGAGGGTCTCAATCCGCTGGGCATCCAGTACGTCGGGGCGCGTGAGCATCGCCACGAGAACGGCGGGGGTGCGCTTGAGCCGCTGCAATTCGGCGGCACTGAGGCTGCCCATGAGCCGCTGGAGGCCCGCGGGATTGTCCGCCGCGATGGGGACACCTTCGGAGATGGCCTTGCGCCAGTATTTCTCAAGCTGCCGGAGCGTCTCCTTGAGCGTGTAATCCAGGTAATAATCGGTCGGCTGCTTGAGCGCGGCGAGCGCGACGTCGGCGGCCTGCGCGTCGCGGTAGAAGCTGGCGGCGCGGACGGCTTCAAGGCGGGGGCGCGGTTGCTCGTCTTCCGCAAGCCTCTTGAGCAGCGCCAGCGAGTCGGGCACTCGGTCGCGCCAGTAGCATAGAACGCGTCCGGCCTGGGCACGGGCGCGCGGGTCGGGGGACGCCAGGCGGTTCTTGAGCAGGTCGAGGTCCACGCCGTTGTGCCACTGGTGGACCCAGAGGGCTTCCATCATGTGGTGTTCGTAGTCGGGGTCGGACTTGTTGAGCGACGCGGCCCACTTCCGAGTGGCGGCGATGACTTTGCCAGAATCGTGTTTGTCCAATTCGATCTTGGCGAGTTCGCGCACGCCGTCTTCGTGCTCCTTCAAGAGTTCCAGCAACGCGGGGATGGGCTGGCCGTCGATTTTCTTCGGCTTGAGCAGCGGGCGGCCTTCGTAAGTGATGCGGTAGATCCGGCCGTGTTCATGATCGCGATTCGGGTCGCGGAGATGATGCTGCAAGTGGCCGATGATGTTGTTGGCCCAGTCGCAAAAGTAGATCGCGCCATCCGGACCGATGCTGACGCAGATGGGCCGGAAATTGGGCAGGTCACTCGGAGCGACCGAGATAAGGTGTTCGAGCGTCTCGCCTTTCAGGCCGGAACCGTCCTCGTTGACTTTCACGCGATAGATGCCCTGGAACGAAATGACATTGATGTTGAGGAAATTTCCCTGAAATTCCTCCGGGAAATGCCGGCTGCTGAGGATGCCCGTCCCCGGGCAGGGCCGCGAGGGGCGCTCCCAGAAATCCTTCAAACTCGAATGCTTGCCGGAGTCGAGCCGGCCGCTGAACGCGGGACCGAAGTAAGTATTGTTGCCCGTGGCGTCGGTGACCAGGTCGTTGCCCCAGTAGTCGAATACCCGCCCGTGCGGGTTCGCAAAACCGTAACTGACGTAGAGGTCGAACTTGCCGGAGCGCGGCTCGAAGCGATAGATGGCGCCGTCTTCATTGCGGAGCGGGCCGGCCGCCGTCTCAACCTGCGTGCGGTGGAACACGCCGTCGCTGAGGTAAATGGCCCCGCCCGGCTCGTGGCAGATCGAGTTCGCCGTGTGATGCGAGTCGGCGCTGTCCATGCCCATGAGCACGCGCTCCTTCCAGTCGGCCTTGCCATCGCCGTCGGTGTCGCGCACGAACCACAAGTCCGGCGCCTGCATGAGCAACACGCCGTCCTTGTAAAACTGGAAGCCGGTCGGGCAGTTCAAGTCGTCGAGGAAGGTCGTGACCTTGTCGGCTTTGCCGTCGCCGTTCGTGTCTTCGAAGACGAGGAGCTTGTCGCCCATCTTGCTCGTGGGGGTGCGCTCCGGGTAATTGCGCCATGCCGAAACCCAAAGCCGGGCTTTGGTATCCCACGCCATCTGCACGGGGTTCACGAGATCGAGGAACTGCTTTTCGTCGGCGAAAAGATTCACCTTCATTCCGGAGTGAACCTGCATCTTCGCGATGGATTCCTCACCGGACAGGAACGGGGCGACTTCCTGTTCCGGCGAAAAGGGCTTGTTTGATTTCACCGGCGTGACGGGCGGGAGATTGTCGTCCTTCACCACGAGATCGCCGCCTTTGGCCATGGCCCAGACGCGGGCCTCGCGGTTGGCGGTGAGCACGTCGCGCTGCGTCATTTCCTCCTGCATGACCTTGAAGTTGGAGACATAAGGCTCGGGGGCGTTGCGATTCTTGATCTGACCGGCCTTGCCCGGCTGATAGGCTTCCGCCGATCGGCCACCGTAAACATTGTAACCGTCCATCGTGCGGTAGCGATGGTGCCACTGCCAGTTCTTCTCGTTGACGGCGGCGCGGAGTTTCTCGTCGAGTTTGGGTGCCGGCTCGCCGAAGAGGGACTGGAACATCAGCGGCGCGAGCTGTTTGTCCGCCTCGGGCGTGAGGTAGTGACCGTTGACCGTGAGCGACTGGCGGTTCTTCGCGGCGTCAGCGAAGAGCCGCTGGGAGGCCGTGAACAACTCGACGAACGGCACGCCGTTCGCCGCGGCGACCTTCGCCATGGCCTCGGAATAGTCGCGCAGGCGATCGTTATTCGGCGCCGGGTCGGGGAAGTTTGGGTCCGGATGCTTCTCGTCCGCGGCCGGGCCGAACAGCACGAGGCGCGCCGCGCCTTTGCCCGAGTAATTTTTCTCGAGCGTTTCCTTTAGGAATTTGTCCAGGTCGTTCTTGAACTTCTCCAACCCGTCGTAGCCTTTGAACGATTCGTTGAACCCGTAGAAGGCGAACACCACGTCGGCCTGGACTTTTTCCAGCCATTTGTCGCGCGAGCCGAAGTTCTCCGACCGGTGCCACGTGGTGATTTCATCGCCCGACGCGCAGAGATTGCGGAAAACGAGGTCGTGGCCGGGGAACTTCTGGTGGATGAGCGTTTCGAAGTAGCCCGAGTGCTGCATCCGGTCGGGCAGCGCGTTGCCGACAATGGCGACGTGGTCGCCGGGTTTCAGAGCGAGTTTAGGCGCTTGAGCCTGGACGCCGAACGCGGTGGCCAGGCCGAACCCGAGGGCGAGGAGACGTTGGTGCATAAGTGAAGGCGCAGTCTAGGAGCGCGAAGGCAAAATGCGAAAGGCGGAAATTGTCGTTTTTGTCAGGCAGAAGCTGACGCTGCGGGACGGCGGAGTCTTCACTGCGTTTGCAGGGGGTGGCCGGTCGAAGCCGGCGAGGCAGAATCGGGAAGATCGAGGGGATTAACAGAAAAGCCCGCGCCCGAGTAGTCTGGTTGGCGTCCCGTGAGGGACGTGTTGAAAATAGCCCAGCGATTCATCGCTGGGTTGTGGGGAGTCGGCCTTCGGAGTCCCGCAGGGATGGCAGAGCGAGGAGTGCTTCCGTCCCTACGGGACTTGAGGGGCTGGAGGGTCGAATGCCCAGCGATGAATCGCTGGGCTATTTTCGGGCGTCCTCGCGGACGCTAAACGGATGCGCGTCAACTGGCGCGGGACTCCATATCGGACAATTCTTTCGCCGGAGACCCCTGGCTTACTGAGGCGGCGGCTGTGGCTGAGGCTGCGGCTGAGGCTGAGTCGGCCGGCGCCGGTCGCCGCCACGGCGATCGTCGCTGAGTTGTTCGCCGCCGGGTTGCGGCTGGCCATCGCCGCCACGATAGCCACCGCGGAATCCACCGTCCGTACCTCCAGGACCACCGGGGCCGCCAAACCCGCCCGGACCTCCCCCGCGGAACCCGCCAAAGCCGCCGGCGCTCAACAGCGACGTCCCCAACGGGGAGCTTTCCAGTTGCTCGCGCTGCTCGGGCTTGAGGGTTGGGGCGACCGTCGCAAGCGCCTTGGCTCGCAGCATGGTGATCTCAATCTGGAGCTTCGAGACGGCATCGGCTTTCACGCGGACCGTACCTTCGTCATATTTTTCAGCGAGCACCGTGTGCAGCAAATCCTTCTGGGCGGTGCGAAGTTTTTCCTCGAGTTTGCGGAGTTCCTCGCCGTCCTTTTGCGACGCTTCGCGAAGCAGCTCGCGCTGTTTCTCGTCGAATCCAAGGCCGACGCTCGGGCCCCTGTTTTGGAATCCGGCCCGATCAAAGTTGCGGTCTCCGACTCGCCGTTCCGGCCCACCAGTCCTGCCGGGTTCGCCTGGACCGCCCGCAGGTGGCGGCGCAGGGATCGTGGGCGGCGGGTCTGCGGCCAGGAGGGCTGGCGCCCCGGTCAAGTTGGCGGCGAGCAACACGGCGGCGTAAAAAGGAAGATTCAGTGAATTCTTTTTCATGGCATTCAAACACCGATGGACAGTTTTCGATTCGCGGCAAAGTCAAACCGGCTCGCCGCACGATCAGTGGCATAGACCCGGATGATCGTCGCGAGGTTACATTACATGTAACTCCCCGGCTGATTCGCAGTCTGTATCCATTAGCCGCCATGAATTCATCCGGCCCTCTTCCACAGCCCAGCGTCCTGAATGAGACCGTGAAACTGCCCGCGCGCCGGGCGCTCCGGCTGGCGGTGGCGTGCGTCGCGCTGGCGGCGGCTGGCTTCGGAGTCTGGCGCCACCTTGCCCATTCGCCCCCGGCGTGGGTCGTTCGCTGGCGGCTGGATCGTTACATCCGAAAGCACGCCGACACGGGCAACTTCAAGGTCGACTTCCCCTTCCCGTCGAAAGCCGAAATGTCCAAGGCGCCTCCCCGCCGCGACTCGAAGCCGGCCCCAACCAAAGGCCCCCGGACCGGCAAGGATTTTGAAACGCTCCGCGAAGAATATTTCCCACTCAAATCCGCCGCGCTCGCACTGGAGAGAGACATCGCGCGTAGCGCGACCGCTCTCCGGGACACCACCGCCCGCATCGAGACCCTCGCGCGCCAGCTCGCCAACGTCCAGTCTGACGCCGCGACAAACGCCGGCCCGCTCCAGTCGAACCTGGCTGGCCTTCGCGCGCGCGCAGCCGAACTGCAAAAGAAGGCCGACGCTCGTCCTGAGCTGCTCGCGAAGGAAACGGCCCTCGAGCCCATTGTCGAAGACCTCTGGGCGCTGCAAAAAGGCTTTCAAGCGGAGGCGGACGCGTCCGGCGCGACAGCCGCCGGCGAGTTGGCCGCGGCGCGCAACAAGTTCACCGACGAAATCCGCGAACAATTCCGCAAGGCGGGCAGCTACTCCGAGATGTACCGGTTGATCGGCCGCGAACTCTGGGTTGCCAGGCAGCTCCTGGCCAGCGCAAATCCCGACCATCGGCGCGCCGGCATCACGCTGGCCTTCGATGCCTGCCGCCACGCGGTGAGCGACGCACAGAACGGCTGGGTCGCGGCCCGCATCTGTGAGGGCATTGTCCTTCCACACCGGGACCTGGCCGACGACCCGAACCGCCGCTCGGCCTTCAACCCGGAGAACTTTTTGAACCAGTGCGTCGACATCTTCCGCGACAACCAGGAATTCAATAATGTCGTCAGCACCTACAAATCCTACCTTGCCGTGGCGGGCACGCCGCAGCGGGCGGACTGGACGCGGTCACGCCTTTCGATGGCCTACGAACAGGCCGGCAACCCGAGGGAGGCGCTGCACTATCTGCGCGAAATCCGCGACACGAACGATTACCGGCGGGAGCTCCGCCGCGCCCCGAAGCTGGAGCAGCAGATGAAGAATTATTAGGTTCATTTCGTCCCGCATCGGTGGTATTGGTCCGCGCAGCTTCAATATGATCACGCGCACTTGCCAGAATTTCATCGCCGGCGAATGGGTCGGCGCGAAAACCAGCCAGACTTTCAAGAACTTCAACCCCGCCGACAGCCGCGAGTTCGTCGCCGAGTATCCGGCGAGCGGCCGGGAGGACGCCGCCGCGGCCATCGCCGCCGCGAAGGCCGCCTTTCCGGCCTGGGCCGCGACGACCCCCATCGCGCGTGGCCGCATTCTCAGCAAGACCTCGCAACTCCTCGAAGCCCGCAAGGCTGAGCTCGCCGAATGGCTCACTCGCGAGGAAGGCAAGACCCTTACCGAGGCCGCCGGCGAAGTGCAACGCGCCGCGGACATCTTTCGCTTCTTCGGCGGACTCAGCTACACGCTGGGCGGCTCGACCATCCCGCACGACCTGCCCGGCAACCTGCTTTTCACCCGGCGCGAACCGCTGGGCGTCGTCGCGCTGATCACGCCATGGAACTTCCCCGTCGCCATCCCGGTGTGGAAGCTCGCGCCCGCGCTGGTCTGCGGCAACACCGTCGTCCTCAAGCCCGCTTCGCAAGCGCCGGGGCTGGCGCTCGAACTGGCGAAAACGCTCGCCGAAGCCGGCCTGCCCAAGGGCGCGCTCAATGTCGTCACCGGCGAAGGCCGCGCCGTCGGAGGCGAACTGGCTTCGAACCCGGCGGTCGCCGCGCTCTCCTTCACCGGCAGCTACGCCGTTGGCAACCTGATATACCAGCAGCTCGCCCAGCGCATGGCCCGGGCGCAAATGGAGATGGGCGGCAAGAACCCGACCCTCGTCCTTGCCGATGCCGATCTCGACCTGGCCGCACGCCTCGTGGCCACGGCCGGATTCGGACTTACCGGCCAGGCTTGCACGGCGACCAGCCGAGTCATCGTCGAGAAGCCCGTCGTCGACGCCTTCACTGCGAAGCTCATTGAAAAAGCCAAGGCAATCGTCGTCGGCAACGGGCTCAAACAAGGTGTCACGATGGGGCCCGCGGTCAGCAAGCCGCAGTTGGAGGGAAACCTGAACTACATCCAGATCGCGCAGCAGGAAGGCGCGACGTTGCTCCACGGCGGGGCGCGCCTGACGGAAGGCGACCTGGCCCACGGCTTTTTCATGCAACCGACCGTGCTCGGCAACGTGAAGCCCAAATCGCGAATCGCCTGCGAAGAAGTGTTCGGACCCGTGGTCGGCATCATCCCGGTCGAAAACTTCGACGAGGCGATCGCCGTGGCTAATGGCGTGGACGTGGGTCTCTCGGCCAGCCTCGTCACCCGCGACCTGAAGAAAGCCATGCTTTATGCCGAACGGATCGAGTCGGGCGTGGTGAAGATTAACCAGATCAGCACCGGTCTGGCATTGCAGGCGCCCTTTGGCGGCGTCAAGAAGAGCAGCACCGACAGCTTCAAGGAACAAGGCCCGCAAGCCATCGAGTTCTATTCGAGGCTCAAGACGGTGTATCTGGATTACTCGGGTTAGTAAGGGACCCGATGCAAGTCGGGCACGCGATCAAAAGCTCCATCCCGACTGACCAACCGCAAGCCCCAGGCGCGCGCCGTGGCGGCAATCCAATTGTCGTTTTCCCCCAGTCGGGCACCGGCTCGGGCCAAGTGGCGCTCGATGCGGCTGGCTTCCCAGGCCACATGCGCGTGCAATAGGAGTACCCGCACCTGGCGCAACCATCGGTTGACTCGCTCCGGCGAATCGAAGCCCACGGCCAACTCGCCCCAAGTGATGATGGAGACCTCCAGCGTATGCGCCCGATTCTGCGCCAAAAACGCGCTGGCCGGCCCGCACTGGTCTTGCGCCCGTTCCCGGGCCAGATCGATCCAGAACGTCGTATCAGTGAGCACGACGTTTGCGCCTGGCGGGCTTGTAGCGGCCGTCCTGGACTCGGCGCAGCTTGGAAAGGTCCGGAATCAATGGGCCCTCAAGGTTGAAGCGCGGCGTAAGCCTTCTCACTGAGCATGGCGCTCTTGCCCATGCCGGGATCGATACACGATCCATCTACCCATGGCAAGTTGTTGCCATGACTTATTGCAGCCAGTTCTGATTCCTTCCTGGTTCACAGTCGCATTGCTGGCCGCGCCATCGGTTTCATTAACACCCCGCTTCAACGAGGTGTCTGGCCGGATCACTTCTTCTTGCCGCCCTTGTGCCGGCCTTTGAAGGTCAGTTCGGCCACGCCCGATTTGTCGAGCTCGCCGAGGCCCTGCTTCACCATGCGGCTGTATTGCTTGAAGGCCGCGGCGGCCAGCGGGAGTTTCAGGCGGTGCGTTTTGGCGAGGTGCAGCGCGATGCCGGAATCTTTTGCGGCGTGCGCGGCGGAGAAGAAACAGGAGTGTTCACGGTTCTGCATGTCCTCGCCGTCGGTTTGGAGGACGCGCGAGTTGGCGCCGGTCTGCGAGAAAACTTCGCGGAGCATCGGCAGGTCGAGCTTGAAGGCGGCGCCCAGGCCAAGTCCCTCGGCCAGGCCCGCGGTATTGATGTTCATCACCATGTTCACGAGCGCCTTCACGATGGCGGCCTGCCCAGGCTTGCCGATGTAACGCATCGAGGCGGCAAGTTTCTCGAGGATCGGCTTGGCCCTCTCGAAAGTCGCCTCGCTGCCGCCGAGCATCAGGTAAAGCGTGCCCTCGCGCGCCTGCGTGATGCTGGAGGCCATGCAGGCTTCGAGCGCCTCGGCGCCGGCTTTCCTGACGGCCTTGTCCACTTCGACGTGGACCTCGGGCGAAATCGTGGCGCAATTGATGAAGAGCTTGCCGGCGGCGTTGGCCAGAAGGCTGTCGCCTTGCCTCGGGGATTTGTAGATGGCGCGCATCGCCTGGTCGTCGGTGACGACGGTGAGGACGACGTCCGACGACGCAGTCACGCGGGCGAGCGTGGTGCAGGCTTCCGCGCCCACTTCGCGCGCCAGCTCGAGCGCGGCGGCGGCGCGCACGTCGTAGAGGGCGGTGACGGGGAAACCGACTTCCCTGAGGCGGCGGGCCATGTTCGCGCCCATGCGGCCGACGCCGACGAATCCAATTCTTTGTGTCATAGTGTGGGTCTTTCTGGGGGATGGGTTGATTACGAAAACTCCGGGTAAAAGGGATTGTGCTTCTTCTCTTCGCCGACGGTCGTCAACGGGCCGTGCCCGGCGCCAATGACAGTCGCATCCGGCAGGGTAAAAATCTGCTTGCGGTTGTTCGCCAGCGCCTCCGCGAAGGAGACCAGCCCGCCACCCATCGAGCCGGCGAAGAGCGAGTCGCCGACGATCGCGACCGGCCGTTCCAGCCCGGAGATGACGTAAGTGATGCCGCCCGCCGCATGGCCGGAAGTGAGGCGCGCCTCGATGCCAAGCCCACCGACCTTGAAGCTCTGCGGCAGCGCGAACGATTCCGCGCCCGGCGTCGGATCAAGCGCGGAAACCTTCGCGGGCGCGCCGGTGGCGGCCTTCAACTCGTCGAGCCGGAGAATGTGATCCGGGTGGATGTGCGTGAGCAGGATGAGTTGAATCTGAAGTCCGTTGGCCCTGGCGAAGTCGAGCATCGGCTGGCAATCGGCGCCGGTGTCGAAGGCGGCCGCCTCGCGGCCCGCCGGGTGCCAGGCCAGGTAGGAGTTCACGGTCATGTCCTCGTAAGGCGTGTTGAACTGCGCCAATCCCGCGACCTGGACCGGTTGAGGGGACCACGCCTTGCGGGCGCTGTCGACCAAACGCGCCGGACCAAGCCCAAGGGCGCCCGCCAGTTGGCGCAGGACGGCCTCGTTCACCTCGCCGCGCCTGGCGCGCGAGAGCTCCTCCACGGTGACACCCGCGCTCCGGGCAAGCACGTCGTCAGCCAGCTTGAGGCCGCGCTGGGTCTTGCCGAGGATGTCCGTGAACGAGTCTTCCAACGGAATGGTGGCCATGAGTGGGCCGAAAATAAGCAGCGTCTTCAACGAAGGGAACAAAAAAAAGCGGACGCCAGTTCGCCGCTACGGGACGCGCCGTCACCGCGCGAAAATCTGGCGGATGACTTCCTCGATGGGCACTTCCTGGATGTCGATGTCGTTCACGGACAGTTCGTCCAGCAGCGCCTTGCAGGCGGGGATGACGCGCTCGCGTTTGACCTTGAGTTTCACCGTCTCGGGCGATTGCTCGATCACTTCGCCGAAGCGGGCGAGATTGGCGTCCGGGACCGAGGAATGGTTCGCGCAGTGGATGGTGACCAGCTTGAAGTCGGCGAAGCGGTCGATCACGTCGGCGAGCTGGCCATCGAAAAAGGTCTTGCCGTGATCGATGATGATCACCCGCCGGCACAGCGCCTGGATGTCGGCCATGTAATGGCTGGTCAGCACGATGGTCGTCTTGCGCTGCGCGTTGTAATGACGAAGGAACTCGCGGACGGTTTTTTGCGACACGACGTCGAGGCCGATGGTCGGTTCGTCCAGAAACAAAACCTTGGGCTGGTGCAGCAGCGAGGCGATGAGCTCCATCTTCATCCGTTCGCCCAGCGACAGTTCGCGGACCATGACGGACAGCTTGTCGCCCACGTTGAGCAGGGCGGTCAATTCGTCCACCGTGCGGGCGAAGGTGTCGGGGGCGATGTCGTAGATCTTCGCGTTGAGTTCGAGCGACTCGCGCGCCGGCAGGTCCCACCAGAGTTGGTTCTTTTGTCCGAGCAACAGCGCGAACTGACGGCGATATCCGTCGTCGCGCTCCCAGGGAGTGAACCCGAGCACCCGGGCCGTGCCGGCGGTCGGATAGAGCAGGCCCGCCAGCATCTTGAGCGTGGTGGTCTTGCCCGCGCCGTTCGGGCCCAGGAAGCCGACCAATTCCCCCTCCTCGATGCGGAAACTGACGTCGTCAACTGCGGTGACGGTTTCGTAGCGGCGGCGGAACAAGCCCTTGACCGCCCCGCGCAGACCGGGCTCCTTTTTGTAAGTGCGAAAGGTTTTGGTGAGGCCGCTCGCCTCGATGGCCGACATGGGGCGGAGCTTATCGGGGCCAACGCGCCAGAGGAAGCCTCGTATGTCTGTAGCGCGCCCGCGGTTGCTGAAGGCATGGAGTCCCGGCTTTAGCCGGCTGCGCGTCCGGCTGGGCCCAGCCCGCCACGCCTTCGGTCGCGCAACCGGCTAAAGCCGGGACTCCATGCGGGGATGGCCGCCCGCCGCTGAAGAGGCACGAAGCTGCACGCTTCTACGTCGTACAATCGAACCGGAGTTCTCACCAACTACTGTAGCCGCCGACGTGAGGAGGCGGATGGATCGCGCGTCCGCGTTCTCCGCCTCCTCACGTCGGCGGCTACGTACACTCAAGGCGCAAAGCGTGCGCGATAGAAGCGGTTAGTCGCGCCGGGGCTCAACGCATCGGTGAACGGCATGATGCCGTTGGTTGTAAGCAGGTTCGTCAGCGTCGGCCAATCGACCAGGTTGGTCGAGGCCTCGATGAAATACGTCTGGTTGGAGTAACCCATCAGCTTGAACCGAAACAGACCGTTTGGAAGGACTTCCGGCTCCGTCAGCACGGGGCGGAGCCACACGGTGAGCGTCGCGACCTGGCTGGTGGCCGCACCGACGAGGTTTGTCACGACGGCGGCGTAACTTCCAGCCTGGGCCGGCTGAATGTTGGCCAGGGTCAGATTTGAACTGGTCGCGCCCGGCAGGTTGGTCTCCATAAAGCGCCACTGGTAAGCGAGATTGGTCCCGGCAGCGGCCACCGTAAACGTCGTGTCGCTGCCCGCCACAGCGATCCGATTCGTCGGGTCCGAGGTGATGGCGGGCACGGTCCAGACCGCATTGGTGAAGATGACGTTCGTGCCAGCGAGCGTGGCGTAGTTGGTGACCACAAGCCGGTAAAACGCGGACTGGGCCAACTGGAGGTTGGTCAATGTGAACGAATCGTTGGTCGAAAAGGTGATGTTCGTCGCGACGGCGAACGACATGCGCCGCCAGAAGTAGGTCATCGGAACGGAGCCGCTGACCCGCACGGTGTAGGTCGCGTTGGCGCCGACGCGGTTGGTCTGGCCAACGGGCGGGATGAGAATGATCGGCGCCACTTTGACGATAAGCCGGGCCTCCTGGCTTTGGAGGGTTGTCACGTCATCGGTGACAAGCACCGAGTAAGCGCCCTCGGAGCCGAGGCTGACATTGTTCATCGTGAAGCTGGCGGTGGTCGCCCCCGCAATGGGCGTTCCATTGACCAGCCACTGATAGCGAACCACCCCCGTGCCGCTCGCACCAACCATGAACGTGACTGTCGCTCCGGGCAACACCACCTGCTGCATCGGCTGCACGCTGATGGTCGGCGGCACCAGAACCAACAGGCGCGCGTCACGGCTGAGCGCGAAGCCGGCGTCATTCAACACCATCACGCTATAAGCGCCCGAATCGGTGGATTGAAGGACGGACAGGGTCAATGTCTGGTTGGTCGCTTCGCTCAACGGCAGGCCATTGAACCGCCACTGGTAGCGCAGCGGCGCCGTGCCGGAGGCGCTCACGCTGAAATTGGTGGTCGTGCCGCCGGGCGCAGTGGCGTTTTGCGGCTGCATTGTGATCACAGGAGTGTCGAGCCGGCTCGAAGCCAACTGCGGATCGGTGCCGTCAAAGTACTCATCGAGGCTGCTGCGCCCGTCTCCATCGGGGTCGGCATCCGCGTCGGCGATGTTGCTGGAGCTCAAACCGTGCCCCGTCTCCCAATCATCCGGCAGTCCGTCGGCGTCGGCGTCGGTGTAGGTGCTGCCCGGCACGTTCGGGCGGCCCGCGGTGGGCGGCTCAGCCTTCCAACTCAGCGGCTCGTTGCCATACCGATTGGGTCGGCGGCGCTGGAGTGAAGCGCCCGTGCCGTCGGCGCCCGCGGGCCATGGGGAGGCATCGTCGTATTCGACGCGGTCCACGCAAATTTGCGGCACGTAGCCCGCGTCCGGACCCGACATCTGCGGCGCATCGGGACGGAACAACTCGACAATGTCGCCGGCATTGTCGAGCTTGCCCGAATAGGGGCCACGAATCGGCACGGTTTGCGGAACGCCATACTTCGCGCGGAAGTTGGCCAGGGCCGCCGGGTTCAATTGCGGATCGAAGGCAACGACGAGCAGATAACTGCGCGAGGGCATCATCGTGCTGGACGGGAAAACGAAGTCCACACCGCCCGCCAGCCGCCACCGGTTCGATGGAAACGACGCATCATACAGTCGCACCGCGTTCGTCGTGAGATTGCACAATTCGACGAACTCCTCGTCCTCGTTTTCGACTTCGCCGGACACGGGATGAAACATCAACTCATTGATCACGACTGGACCGATGAGCGGCGGCGGGTTGTTGGAGCCGGCGCCGGACCGGAACTGGGCCAGCGTCGCCGGGCTGTCGCTGCCGAACGAACGCCCGCTGGCCGCCGCCAACTCCTCGCCCACGCTGGTCAAGACGCGGCCGAATGAGACGCCGTTGGACGAAGCGCCGAACTTAAACTGGCTCCGGTAACCGGTGAGATTCCCCGACCCGTCAACTTGCGAAAGGATCGCGAGGTCGCCGCGCGCCGAGTCAAATGTGAACGGCACCAGCGCGCCCGGATCCACATTGGCGCCGAACTGGTATTCGTAGAAGACCCGAAAGCCGTTCGCGCCAACGCTCGTGCCGTTGGCGAAACGGTACTTTTTCAGGTTCGCCAGGCTGTCGCTCAGGAACCAGCCTCCGATGTCCACGTCCGCGCCGGAACTGTTTGCCAATTCAACCGCGTCCTCCAACGGCGGATCGGTGTGGGAGAGCACCTCGCTGATGGCCACGGTCGAGAGGGGCAGGTAGTTCGGCTCGCCGGGAGTCGGGGAGGTCAGGAAGGTGACGAAGCTCGTTGCGCCATCCGGGAGGCGGCCTTGCGAGACGCCGAGCGGTTGGAATCCGAAGTCCACCGAATCGATCATTGTGCCGTTTGAAGCGTAGAGCCGCAGCGTCTCGCCGAAGGCGTCGAGGTTAAAACTCACGTGGTCCTTTCCCTGGCTGGGGTCGCCGTCGGCCGTGAATCGCACGAAGCCTTTCGCGCCCACGAACGAAAGTGGCGCGATCTGGAAGCGGTTCAGTCCTGTGATCGATGGATCATCCGTGAGGTACAAGCCCGCGAGATCGACGGGCTGCGCGTTCGAATTGAACAGCTCGAACCAATCGTTTCCACGCGCGGGATTTGCCATCCATTCGTTGATACGCAGGGCGGACGGCGGGCCGAGTGTGGCTGGAGCCGCGTTCGCGCCGGCCGGCGTGGGCGCGGCGAGCAAGCGCCACTGACCGCCGCTCAGGCCGATGCTCTGGTCGGCGACCTGGACGCCGTACTCGACGAAGTTCATGATCTGGCCATTCGTGCCAAACAAGTAGAGTCCGCCTCCCTGGGCCGAGATCGAAAAGCCGCAGTTCATCGAAAGGCCCGGGCTGACTGACGCCGCGGCAAGGCCGTCGCACCAGATACGCAGGTAACTGTCCGGCATCATCTGCGCGCCAGCCGGGAAGATGAACTTGGGGGCGCCCGGCGAATCTCCCAGGCCCATCCCGGAAAAGTCGAAGGTCCCTGCATTAGTATTCCGCAATTCGATCCAATCCGCCAGCGTTCCCCACGGCGAGAACCCGGTGGTGTCATTGCGCGCGAGGACTTCGTTGAGGAACGGGCCGCCATAGTTCAGGACGTAATTGGCCGCCCCCGGGCTGGCGCTGCCCGGGAAACTCACGATGGTCGCGCTGGCATCGGGCAGGCGGCCCTGGGTGACGCCTTCGACCTGCGCGCCGTAGGTGGCGCGAGTCACCTCCACGCCGGCGGCGTCGTAGAGGACAATCGCTCCGCCCGCAGCGGACAATTTGAAGTCCAGGTGCTTCGCGCCGGGCGCCTCATCGGCAAGCAATTGCAGGTACCCGCTGGGCGCGATGAATGCTGGCAGGGAATAACGGAACACCGCGTTGCTCGTGCCGAGAAACGCGCCCTTCAACTCCGCGGGCAGCGTCGCCGAGCGGTTGTAGAGTTCCACCCAGTCCGACCCACCGGGCGCTGTATTGGCCAGCCACTCGTTGATGGCAAGGTTTGTCGCGCTGATGGTCGGGGCGGCCAGGTTGGCCGCGCCAGGTGAGGGAACGTTGAGCGTCCAGACCCCGGAGATCCGGCCGATCGAGTAGTCGGCCAGTTGTGGGCCGAAGCTGATGGCATCGACGCGGTTGGTGGAGCCGTCGTACAGGAACAGGCTGCTGCCATCCTTATCGAGAGCGAAGCCGGTGTGAAGTCCGGGCGCGGCGATGTTCGTGTCACACCAGACAACGAGATACGCCCCTGCCGACAGGACGGGGCCGCTGTTGAAAACGAACCGCCGGGCGTCGCCGTTATCCGAGAGACTCCAACCGGTGAGGCTCACGTCGTTGGGGCCAGGATTGTAAAGTTCGACCCAGTCCGGATACGCACCACCGTTGTTCGTGGTCGAGAGGTTCAAGGCCATGAGCTCATTCAGCACCAGGACGGGCGCAGGCGGCGCCCCGGGGGCCTGGCCGGGAGTGCCGTTCGGTGCGGCACTCGCCCGCCAGTTGGCCGGGTCATCGGGGTCGCCGTTTTCGTCGAGGATCTCCAGCGACGCCCCCGCGCCATCGGCCGCGGTGGGCCAGCCGTTCTCGTCGTCATAGTTCACGGAAATGACCGTGTTGCCCGCGGCGTCTTTCAGGGCAAGCCGCTCGCCGCCGTTGCTGAGATTGTCCGCGAAGTAACCGGCAACCACGACGCCGGGGTAGCGCGCGGCGAAGGCGGCGGGATTGGCATCGTTATCGTTGGCCAGCACCAACCGCGCGCCCGCCGCCAGCATGAATTGAGGCGGGAAGACGAAGGTGATCCCTTCAAAGCTACAGCCCCCAAGATTGAGTTCGGTCAAGCCGATGTTTCGCAGTTCGATGAATTCGTAGGCGGACCCGCCCTGCGGATTGTACATAATTTCCGTGATCCGCAGCGGCACACCGAGGAAGCCGACAAGAAAATCGGCCTCGTTGAGCGCGCTCCAGTTGCCGCCGTTGAGCGTGCGCGCCCGCACGGTCGACGAGCGACCCAGCGGCACGGGCCCGCCCGCGTAGGCCGCAGCCTGCGCCGAAACCGCGCCGGATCCATAAACGCGAGGGTCGGATCCATTCGTGCTGAAATAGACAGTTCCGGCGCCCTCGGCGTTGGTGATGAAAAGGCTGTAGCCTGGAGCGACGTGACCGCCGTGCTGGCTGAAGACGGGGGCGGCCACAGCCGGGTAGAGGCCCGCGATGCGGAACTGAGCCAGGACGTTGGAGCCGCGCAGCGGGAAGAAGTTCGGCGTCTGGCCGCTGATGTTCGTGATGGTGAAGAGGGCGTTCAGTTCCCGGGTATATTCGAGTTCGCGGGTGTAGGGCTGATTGGCCCGGACGGTGGCCACGTCGCCCCACCGGGCGGATTCGCAGACGACGGAATCCCAGATTTCGTCCGTGCGCTTGCGGTAGGCGGTTGCCGGAAGATTGACGGCGGGGTTCGCAGGACTCCAGAACGCAGCCGTGTTCGGGGTGGTGTAGAGCGGGCCGCCGTTGAACATGAGCTTGTGGATGCGATCGCCGAAGAGCACGCGGTACTCGACATTGTTCGTGAGCAGCCGGAACAGCTCGCCGGGAGAATTCGCCGCGTTGAGGTTGGCATTGGCGAGGAAGGCGAAATCCCACTGCCTGAAGGTGTGCTCGGCGTCCCAACTGACGAAGCGCCACGGGAGCGAACCCGGCAGGCGGCTGCGGCGCCAGGCGTAAAAGTTGTGGTGCGGCCAGTCGGTATTGCCGACCCAGAAGTTCACGATCATGTAGTCGTTGAACCACGGCACGTCGAGCCAGGCCTGCAACTGCTCGTAGTTGGCGTTGTTCGCCAGGCCCGACCGCGCGACGGCGAGCATCGCGTTGTAATTACTAACCGTGCCATTCTGGAGGCCGCTGGCGTCGCCGGTGTGCTTGAACACGTCCCACTCTTCCTTTTGCCCGCCGAGATAGCTGGCGGCGGCGGCTTCATCCATGCGCTCGTGCAGGAAGTAAAGGCCCCAGTAGAGACCGTCGAGATAGAGGTGCACGTAGCGGGCGTGTTGGGCGACCATGCCCGCGTTGTTCATCAGATCACTCGTGATCGTGTCGGTGATGAATTTGGCGCGGTTGCGCTGGTCGCCATCGGTCATGTGCGTCCACCAGAAATTCAGGCCGGCGTCGAGGATGAGGGTGTCGAATTCCTCGACCGGCGTGTCGTCGAACACTTTGGCATGCAGCTTCGGCGTGCCGAAGTCGCCTTTGAAAATGAGGCGCATCGACAGCTTTTTGTCCTTCCAATCTCCACTGGCGTCGGTGGGACTGCTGCCGCCCTGAATTTCGAAGCCGCAGTCCGATTGGAACACGCGCTCGCCGTTGGGCAACCACATCTCGGCGTTGACCGGGCGCTGGTTGCCTTGCTTTTTGCGCCCGGAATAAACGCCATTGGTCGGGCCGAAGGCCGTGTCGATGGGCGTGACGAGCGACACGGTGGGCAGTTGCGCCAGCGCCTGTCGGGCGATCTGCAGGTTGGCGCCGCTGGTCAGGACTTGCGGATCCATCTCGTAATCGCCGGACGTGTCGGCCGTCGCGCCGGGATATTCCGAAACCCAGTTGGTGGGAAACCCGGCGGGCCGAATCGGTTGAAAGAGCACCTGGTCGGGGAAAACGTAGGTGCGCGTGAGCACACTCGACTCGAGGAGGCCGGATTTGTAGGCGGCGGCGCGCAGCGGGATGACCGCCTTGTTCGAGGTGCCGGCGATCGGAATGAGGCCCGTGTAGAGCGAACCGTTGGCCGGCGTCGGCATGTCGCCGTTGAGCGTGTAGTAGATCGAGGCGCCGGGCGTGGCGCAAGCCAGCGCAACCTGAAAGGCTTGTTGGAACAGGCCGCTGTTGACCGACGCGTGCGGCAGCGCGACGAAGCCCGAGTAATTGGTCGGCTCTGAATTAAGCGCCCGGGGCGTGGGGGTGGCGAGGTAGGCAAAGGTGTTCGAACTGGTGCGGCCCCACGACTTGTCACCGCGCTGTTCCGGGTAGTCGGGCGCGAATTCATGCACGACCTGGCGCGGCAACTGCGCGTTGTAAAGGCCGAGGTATTCGCTGGTCCCGAGAGCGAAGGAGGTGTGATTCGTCAGGGGTCCGGTGGTGGCGCGGTCCTTGCCGTCGGCGAAGACGAGCAGGTATTGACCGGCGGCCAGAGTGATGGCCGGGAAAACCCATTGCCCCGGGTTCGCGGGGTCGTCCGTGAGCGACCAGCCGAGGAGGCTCACGCTGTTATTGCCACGGTTGAACAGCTCAATCCAATCCGCTTTGTCACCGTCCTCGTCCCGGATGCCAGTGAGGTTGTCCGCCACGATTTCGTTGATGACGACGTCGGCCGTGAACGCCGGGTTGAGCGTGTAGGTCCACGACCCGCCGGCAAACGCGTTTGGCACAGGCGCAGTGTCGGCGATGCCGTGCCCGCCGGCCCAGCTCATCGTCACCAGGCCGCTGGCCGGCTGCGGGAATGAATAGAGATAGGGCCCAGCGCCCCCGCCAGTGACACTGGAGGCGGACACGCCGTTGACACGCAGGTCCGCGGCATCCACGCCGTTCACCGCTTCGCTGAAGGTGAGTTGGATTTGCGTGAGCGCTGCGACCACGGCGCCGCGCGCGGGCTCGGTCACGCGCACGACAGGTGGAATGGTGTCCACGAGCGTGCATGACCACGTGGCGCCGGCAGCGTTTTCATCGAAGCGGTTTCCGGCCAGGTCGTAAATGGCATGGCTGGCATCCCACGTGAACTGCACGAGGCCCGGAGAGGGTTGTGTAAACTGAATCGTCCAGGCATTGCCGGCGCTGGAGCGGGCTGCAGCCGATGCTCCGTTGATGAGAAAATCGTCGATCTCCAGGCCGGTGACCGCCTCGGAGAAAGTGACAATGACTTGCGTGAGATTGCTGACTATGGCGCCGGCAACGGGTGAGACGGATTGAAT